>Ga0070669_100003567_pt1 | contig 11233 bp, 14 predicted proteins | sample KBSS53metaG_FD_64680 | JGI IMG/M metagenome (GOLD analysis project Ga0070669, IMG submission 64680) | Switchgrass rhizosphere microbial communities from Kellogg Biological Station, Michigan, USA - KBS S5-3 metaG | ecosystem: Host-associated > Plants > Roots > Rhizosphere > Soil ... | reverse complement strand
TCGACGAGTTGGGCGTGCAGCCTGACACCGTGTGTTGGGTCACAACGATCTCACGCCAGGTCGCCGCGTACCGACGTTCTACGACCGCCGAGCGACCGATCTGTGCAATCACAACACGGATCGAGCGACTTAGGGAGCTCGATGTCGATCCCAAGCACATTCACGGTGAGCTCTACGGTTGCACGTACCTGCGTCCTAACGGTACGATCATCTGGATAAACCCGCTTCGTACGTACCCGGACGGTGTCCAGACACTCTGTCACGAGATGGTTCACGCGCTGAGTAGTCCTCAGGTGGTACACAGTCGAACCTTTCGCGGTCTCTACGTCGCGCTACTTCCATTCTTCAGCACGCTGTTTAAGACACCACACAGTACCGCGATCGAGGCGGAACGTGTTGTACGATCTTACGCACGTTTTGATCACCGGCAGAAGACCGAGAGTTACACCGAGAGACGTGAACGCAGGGAACGTGAGGTTACAGCCCACCTCGCGGCGTCACAGCGCAGCTGGAAGAAGTTTAATCATCTCGTTCGGTAGATTGCGGTGAGGTTATGAAACTTACACTAGACATGCTCACGACCAACGGTGAGAAGGCGCTCTGGTACCGACTGGAGGCCGAGGCGGCGCACAAGCGTGTCAGCGAACGTCTCGAGGACATGCGTGAACTCGCACGGAGACGCATCGCGACGCGTCACCTAAAGACGTCGATCGAGACGATGCTCAACCAGGATGTGAAGATTGATCCTGAGATCAAACTTCACAGCGGAGATCGAGACTTTTTCGCCAACATGGCGAAGATGTACGCCGTGCTACACATAGCAGATCAGAACACCGAGATCATCTCACTACTTAAGAACTTAACGGAATCGAGGTGATTAAGACGGTCTTCCTGCCACTTCCCAACCGACTCCGTGATCGGATTCCTAAGTGGACCGAGCGGGGCGCGTGTCTCGACTACCCCGAGGCGGAAGACTTCTTCGTGGAGAAACACACGACACAGCCATCACAGTTTGCTAGGCGTGTCTGCGGTGGTTGTCCCGTACGGGGTGAGTGTCTCGACTACGCGCTAGGAAGACCCGAGGCGACGGAGTTTGCGATCTACGGTGGTCTCACACCCGAGCAGCGACGTCAGCTCGCACGTGATCGTTCCTTTGTACGCTGTCCGGGTTGCGGCGGTGCCGAGATACTCGTCGAGTCTCGAGGTGAGGTCTGCCTCGGCTGTGGTGTGTCGTGGCTCGTTTAAAGATTTAGGAGGTTGACATGTCAAAGATTCATCTCGTATACGTACGCGACGGTGGTCCACTCGCATGTGACTGCACGATCAACCACGATCACGATCAAGATGCACTAACCGTCGAGACGGCGCAGTTCCGCGTCGACGACATCATCTCGAAGTTCTACCGCGACCTCGCATACGTCGCTCCCGAACTTTACGAGGAGAGATTCGCGTACCTGGCCTCACAGATCAAGTCGATCATTAGGCAGGTAGGCTAACCACCGAACAGCGCGTAACCCGGGCGTCGCTGACTCCGAACCGCGTCGCGGTTACCACGCTCCAGGTCGTAGGCGTGTGTCCACGCCTCGAGCCAGAGGTCCGCGCCACTCTCAATGGTAAGTGTTGCGGCGACCTCACGACCACGCGCACCTAGTTCCTCGCGCAGCGCACCGTCCCCGGCGAGTCTACCGATCTCACGGTACCAGTCCTTGGGTTTCTCGGCCTGCACACCGATGCCCAACTTCATGATCTCGCGGTACTCCGCCCGCGGTGAGATGACGGATGGCACACCGACCGCAGCCAGCTCCAGCGGCTTGAGCCAACTCTTCGCCGCGTTGAACAGTGTGTCGGCGAGTGGCGCCAGCCCCACACCGAGCTGTGTCAGCGCGTGTGGCCAGTACTCCAGTGGCACCACGCCAAACGCACTCGGTTCCGCACCTAGACCGAGCGCGGCGCGGGCGCCGTCGACCGGACCAATGACGTTGAAGTTCAGTCCCTCACGTACGAGGCGCGCGACACTCGTACCGACACTCTGCAGGTCATCCGGGTGTGAGTGCACCGCGCCCGGCCAGCCGACCACGTCTGAGTCATAGTGTGGAACGTCGAGGAACGAGCGTGGGATCCGGTTGCGAATGACGACACCACGACCGTGCGACGCGAAGCGTGGCAGCAGTGCGGGTGTCGACACGACCACCAGCGTCGCCGCGTCGCACGCCGCGACCGCGTTGTGCCAGCTGTGTTGACGCACCTTCTCACTCATACCGTCATTTGGCTTGGGTGGACGCATGAGAGCGAAGGCCGGGTTCGCCGGGTGGATCCGGGCCAGATCATCATCGATGTCGATGACGACGGCGACACCGTACCGCTCGCGAATCACCGGGATCGCCTGCGCGAGGTAGCTGTGAGTGACCCGCTGCATGACGATGACATCGGCGTCCTGTGGTATCACAACGTCGACCAGCTTATCACCGAGCATCTTCGCCTTGAGGTCGTGACGTGTACCGGGCATGCTGACGACGACGTTGTGCCCCCGTACCGCGAGCTCACGTCCCGGCCAGATCATCCGGTAGTGTCCACAACCCTGTGCGTCGGCCGGGTAGACGTAGATCTTCACTTTGGTAGCTGCTTCTCATACTGAAACGCGAGTGTCATTGCGAGAGTGAGGGCGTCGCTGTAGGAGCGTCGCAGCCAGTTTGGTGGTTCTGCTACCTGCTCCTCCAGGTATGTCCACAGGTAGACGACCAGGTCCACGGCCTCATCCAGCGCATCTTGCAGTGAGTCACGTCCGTTGTACGCCTGGAGAACCGTACCATAGCGCCTCAGACCCAGTTCTCGACGTTCCCTGAGCTTCCGGGCTAACGCCTCACGGCCGGCCGGTACCTTCCAGTGACCGGATGCCTGAAGCTGCCGAATGACGAGGTCGTGAACGGACGGTCTGTCATTGTGTACCGGCGGCTTCTGCGCATCGAGATCACTCACTTCGCATCCCCCCTGTCGACTCTACCACTTGTGTTCTGCCCGTGATGGTACCAGACCCACGTCACCACGGGTGTATGCACGAACCTCGCACCCGTGTCGAGTAGACGCAGGTAGGCACCCCAGTCATCGTAGTCGGAGTCTCGCGCCGCGGGTGGTGGACCGAACAGAGCCGGTGTCGTAAGCGTCCGACGTACGAGACTGGTAACGGGAATGTATGACTTCTCACGCAGCAACTGCGCGTCAAACTCTTGACCCGGTCGACCCCACTCCTCGCGTGTCGGTATCGTACGGTTGTTCTCATCGATCACCCGACATGCGGGGTAGACGACGTCGGCCCCTGTGTCCTCGGCGACCTGCAGCAGGTGCTCCAGGTGGTGCGGTAGTAACACATCATCCGAGTCGAGAAACGCCACCCACTGCGTCTGTGCCATCGACAGCGCGCGGTTACGTGTAACGGCGGATCCGGAGCCGCGTCGGTCGTTGGCGATGACGACCGCGTCCGGCTGACGACGCTGCGACCACACCGACTGCAGCGCACGCTGCAGCATACCGTTGCGTAGGCGGTTGGGGTGCGCGGCTACGATGACCGTTACGCGATCGACGGAACTCACGTCTACCACCGTGTTCCCAGTCCGCTGGTGTTGGCACCGTGGACACGGTAGTGCCACGTTACGTCACCGGTGCCGATGAACCTCGCACCGTACTTGATGCAACCAAGTGTGAACTGCCAGTCCTCACCACTCCACTCCGGATGCATCGGCTCCTCCTGCCAGAAGCCGACATCACGCGCCAGTTCGGTCTTCACCAGCACCGTCATGGTTGTGTGATGTGGATCCTGCGGATCGAGCTGCCGACCACGGTGCATGGGAAATGGGTTGTTGCCGTCGAACCACGAGTAGGCGTAGTCCGCGTCGTGCTCCCTTGCCAGCGTGCTCAGTACCTCGAGGTGCTGCGGGTAGAGCAGGTCATCATCATCGAGAAACGCCGTCCACGTGGTATGTACCGCATCGAGTGCCCGCTGGCGTGTCACGGCCGCACCGGCATGATCGACATCAAGTGCGACCGAGATGCCACCTACGGGTCGAAGCGTCTGGTGCTGCACACTCTGCACCGCCTGCCACAGGAGACCACCTGGACCCGTACGTGGTGGTATCGTCGGCAGGGCGACGGTTATGCCGTCACGTAGTCGCATCTTCTCCACTCTCCTACTCTCTCATCTCATAATGTCTCTATGCGTGTGCAAGCACCGCACACTGCCACCTCGGTCGCCGGTCGGCCACCGGCCAGAGCGCCGGAACCTGCGTGATATCGAGCTCGGTGACACCTGACCAGCCGGTGTCACTAAGTAGCCGTCTCACGTGCTGCGCGTTACACTCCCAGCGATGTTCATCACCTGGCCAGCGACTCGCTCCATAGATGAGCGAGTCAAGTGTCACATCGAGCGTTCCGGCGACGGCCATCTCACGTGCCCGCTCGACATCCGGACCAACAACCATAATCTCGCAACCCGGTCTGGCGCAACGTAGTAACCTACCGAGGAGGTCGGTGCATACATCAAGTGTGAGATGCTCCAACACGTGACCGGCGTAGACGTACGACACACTCTGCTCCGGCCACGGCAGCGCACCGGTGAGGTCGACCGTCTCATCCTTCTGGTGTGGTGAACCGCTGTGATCCACGTTGATCCAGCCACTTGCGTACCGATCACCACAGCCGAGGTTTATCTTCACTTCTTCTCCGTCACAGTAGCGTCGGTACGGGGATCGGCACGATCCAGCGGCCACCGTCACCGGTGAACTCATACTCACGACGTAGCACATCGGGTAGGTAGTTCCACGCCAGGAGAAGCCACGTGTCCGGCAGTTCATGCCCCACCGGTCGCGTCATCTCGTAGAGTTCACTCACGACACCACTCCACCTCCGACCTACGATCGGGATCTGCGTCCCCGGTATGAACTTACCTACCTTGAAGGGTGTCGTATCGACGATGTAGCCGAGTTGTGTCGGACCGATGCCACAGTAGTTGAGTAGTGTCGTAGCCTTGGCCGGTGCCGCGTAACCCGCTACCCGACGCCCGGCCACCTCCTCCGCTGCGAGTAGCGTGTTGAGCTGGTAGCGGATCCGGTCGGCACGCCCCTGAAGTGACTGGTAGGCCGAGCTGTCACGCAGCCAGTACTCGGTGCTGTGAATCTGTGCCGTAACCGTCGCCTCGGACGGCCGGCGAGTGAGCGTAACGCTAATGCTGCCCGACTGTGCGGGGGTGTGCTGGACGTCCTTGATGAACAGGTTGTGCTGCGCAGCTATGTTCTCAAGTGATGTGAGTGAGAAGTGGTACCGGTGCTCATGGTAAACGTGATCTATCTGATTCCCGACCAGCAGGTCCATCAGGTACTGGACCTCGATGACCGCGACACCGTCATTGGCGAGAAGTAGGTCGATCCCACCAAAGAAGTCACCGAGATCCGTGACGTGGGCGGCGACGTGATTAGCTATGATAAGTCCAGCCTGTCCCCGGTCAGACCTAATCTCTTCGGCCGCGTCTCGACCAAAGAAGAGCTGTGCCACCGGCAGTCCACGCTCGGCGGCTTTCTTAAGAGGTCCGGCGGCGGGATCGACACCGAGCACGGGGCAACCAACGTCGTTAAAGTGTCGAAGTAGGTCACCGTCGTTGCACGCGATCTCAACGGTGAACACCCCGGACTGGTCGGGGTAGTCACGGAGGAGACGACGAGACAGCTCCCGGTGATAGGTCTGCTTAGGTAGACTGGCGCCGCTGTAGAATGCGTAGTCCACTCCGTAGAGTGTGTCATCCGGCACGATCTCCATCTGCTGCACGAGCCAACACACCGTGCACACACCGAGCTGAAGTGGGTAGAACGTCTCTTGTGCTGTCAGACTTGTCGGAAGTGTGTTTGCCGGTGGCGTCGATCCAAGATCGAGAAACACATCAATATCCAGTGACCGGCAGCCACCGCAGCGTACTCGCCTCACGACTTACCCCACTTCATCTTAAAAAGTTGGTCGCCCTCAGCCCACTGCTGTCCACTAGCCTCAGAGCTGAAGCCGAGTGTGGTGTGATGATGTGTGTCGACGTCGGCAACGACGACCCGACCTCCACGCTCACGAACGGTTAGGCAGATCTCATCATAGCTGTGAAACCCCGGGTACCGTGTGTCGAAGCGTAGTGTCTCGATCACATGGGGTGATAGGCACATGACGCTACCCTCGATGATGGCGACATCACCCGACCGCTCACCGAAGTTGAGCATACCCGTGTCGATGAGCTGGTGTCCTACGGTCTCGGAGTTCCACCACGCGAGTGAGGTATCTCCACGACCACCGGCCACACCCACGAGCTGAACACTCTGGTCGGTGAGCGTTGCTAGGAACTTTTCCTCGGCATCGGGATCGATGATCTCAAGATCATCGTGCTGCAGAATGAGTGCGTCTACCCGCTCACTACGCTCACGGTACGCGGCTAGGATCGCGTTGTACGCCTCGGCGATCGACGTCTGACCACTCAGTGTGACAAGTGGACGATTTACAGTGTGTGGTGCCACAAACCGCTGAAACTTATCCCATGAGCCGACACAGACCCCGTAGCCGACTACCACGGTGCGAGTCCCCACTTCTCGATAAACGTAAGCCTATCACGTCCTGCCTGCTCGGCGAACACACCGATCGTCGTTGTGTTAGCGAGTAGGTTCTCCGTCCGGTAACCCGGTAGCATCACCAGTCCACCCGCGTGACAGATCTGCCACTCCAGGTCGGTGTCACCCCACCACCAGCGTAGGTCCTCATTCGCTCGCATGTGTCTCTCACCACGTAGCACAAAAGCCCAGGGACACATTCGTGTTGTGAGAGTGTTGTCGGGTTCACGCTTCACCAACGGTTCACGGAGGGTACCGTACGGGTCGGAGCACGCCGCCGTCACGTCGTAGGTGCGTAGTGCGGTACACACGGCCTGGACCCAGTCCGTGGGAAGTACGACATCATCATTGAGAACGATGATGTCCCACTCACTGTGACCGGCACGTGTCGCGAGTTTGTCCGACTCGGTAAACCCAATGTTCCACGCACGGGAGAGGTTGATCGGCGTCTCGGGGTAGTGGACAACGTGACGATCGGGTCGCAGTGTCACCGCGGGGATGGGAGCGTTGTCGACGGCAATGATCATATCAACCGAGCCGGTGAGGTGATCACAGAGCTTGTCGAGCAGCACCGGTCGGTCACGTGTTGGTATTACTACGTAGCGTCCACGCACCGTGTTAGCATACTAGGAATCAAGCTCGAACGTGCTAGCGAGAAGCTGTCGCGTGGCAAGCACCGTGGACGCGCGTGCCCTGTTCGGGTACGAGATACTCTCGACGAGTTGAAGTGTCGGCTCACCTCGGTACCACACGGCGACAACATCACCTGGGTCAATGAGTGGGTTGGGCGGGATCTCGATCCGCCACGTCCGGGTCAGTGCGAGTGACGCGTCGAGTATGTGCTCGGCGAGTTCACTCGCGTCGGACGCGTTGATGGGTGTATTGATCTTGATGACCCGGTTCTGCTTACCAAACGGTCCACCCCACAGTGTTGGTGAGCCCGGGTCAGAGTCACGCTGTGTAACACGGATCGGCAGCGTGTTGTCGGTACGTTCGACGACGAGTGTGATGGCGTTGAACACGTCTTGTCGTGACTTAACCTGGTTCATCTTCACGATGACACCGTCGACACCGTCACGGATCGTAAGCACCGGTACAGGATCATGTGTGTGCACGAAGTGATGTGTCTGCAGTGCGATGCCGCCGGTTCGGTCCGGTAGCCAGAGAACGTGAATCGCGTCTGTGAGATCGTTAAGCGCCTGCGCGCGATCCGTCTCCCACGCGAGTCCGGTGGGTACCATATCTGTGAAGGTATGCGCGTGAGTCACGGGAATCTGCGACGCGTCGACCGCGATGGTACTGTCGAAGTCGTGAATGATCCGGGTTACCTCATCGATAAAGGTCGCCCCCGGTCGAACGGCGAACGGAGTCTCGAATGAGTCACGCGCGATCTCCTGCCGCTTAGACAGCAGCGCGACGGCCACCTCACCTGTCTCGGTCTCGGCGTGAGCGTCCACACGTCCGGTGAACAGCGGGACAGACACAAGTCCACGGATCCCACTACTGATGATGACCGAGTCAGACAGTGGATCGAGAAGTCCCATATCGGTGACGTCGCGACTGGTGACGAGTGTCGCACCTCGTCCATCACTCGTGGTAATTGTCGCGGTGACGGGGCAGCTTGACACGGGAATGTTGGCGGCGACCAGTTCACCACCTCGCATCACGGCAACGGTCGTGCTGATCTCGTACGCGCCACCGAGTATCATATCACGTAGCGGTGCCGGTAAACTCCACATTACGGCACCTGACCAAGTGAGGCCTGCATGTACGTACCACCGGCGGTTACCTCATCCTGGTACGACAGTCCACTGATCATCTCATCATAGTACGTCTTTCCGAGCGGTCCGAGACCGTTGCCACCGACACGTCCGGTGACGGTTGGCACCGGTCGGGCACGTGTAAACGGTAGGCGCCACGTCCGCTCGGGAAAAGTCATAGTGCTGGTACTGATCCGACCCTTCGTCACTCCCTCGACACCGATCCAGTCCGAGGCCCACATGTCATACGCAAACCCGTACGCCGCGGCTAGCTGTAGTACCAGCGCACGGCCCGATGCGAGGATGTTCTCCATACCCTGCGCCTGTGAGAGTAGCTGCGTAAGTAGCTGCAGTGTGCTGCTCGCCGTGCGTCGAACGCTCGCGACGCTCGCGACGTGTGATGTGTCCAGGATGTCGAACAGTCCCGACCGCGAGTCAAAGTTCTCGACGTCAACCGACTGAAACACAGCTCGTCGGTCGACATCCGGTCCGATCTGTGTCGGTATGACGACCGTCGTAACGGCGAGGTTGTCAAACTGCATCAAGACAGGAAGTGTGTTGGTGTTGGTGGCACTGAGAAGAGCCCGAACCCCGACGACACCGGCGGCACTGAGACTCGAGTCTGTGATGCTAAACGTCCAGTCCGTGGGTTCGGCGGTACCGTGTGCCCACACCTTGGCGCGAATGACGTTGCCGTCGACCTGCACTCGGAGTCGGTACCACGTGCCAACGATGTGAAAGACGCCCGGCTGATTCACCTGTGCCTGGATAATCGTAAACGCAGCGGCTACGATCTTCTCGGCACCGAGACTGATGGTGTGATCGGTGTTAAACGCGAGTCGCACACGGTACTGGTTGTTGGCATCGACGTAGCGCGCAATGATGTAGGCGTTGATCGGTGCGGTGAGCGCGAACACCGGTCCCTGAACGTCTAAGATCACATCAACCGACGCGGCACTTACCACGTTGTTGATGACCCGCTCAACGTTCACAGAACCGAGTGAGATCTGTCCTGTCGTCCCGGTCGTCGAGAAGTCACTTGCGGTTCCGGCTACGACGGACCACGCCTGCCCGCTGTCGGCGGTTCCCCAACCACCGGTCACGACCCGCGAGTACGTGTCAAGTGCAACCTGTGTAACACCTCCTCCCAGGTTGGGAGTGGGCACCGGACACGGTGTCGCACATTCTGTGAAGTGAACGTCGTTGTACGGCACGGCGGGATCACGCAACCAGCCGTCACCCTGGCCGGTTACCGTCACCGTGTTTGAGGTTAGCGTGACGTTCGTCAGTGGATCTGTGACGCGGTAACTCAGTGCCACGTTGGCCGGTGGGATCGTATCCCAGAGGACGGCGTAGCCGTCACTCAGTCCGGGAATCGTCGGACTTCCCAGAACCTCATCGGTGGTACCGTCCGGGTAGACACGCTCCACCGTGAGTGGAACGGCACCCGTCACAAGGATCGAGTACGCACCAAAGGTCGTAACGGTGTAGCCGTGTGCCCAGAGTTCATAGGTTCCACCGGGCATGTCCCCGATGAGAATCTGCTCATCATCACCTGTTCCGGTCGACGCCGCCACCACAACGCGAGCGTTTGTGAGGTAGAGGTCGATGTCTGTCGTACCGGGGTTGATCGTCGATCCGGTGAGAGTCGCCATGAACTGTGCGAAGCCGTCTGGAAGTACGAACGTATACCCGGTCGATCCGACGGCGGCCGGGTACGCGTTACCGACGACGTACTTGGTGTTTGCCCCGTCGACCACCGACCCGGTCACAGAGAAGGACTCCTGCCAGAGCACCACAACGGAGATGGAGCCGCTGGCACCGTCGACGGCTGCCGTGACGCTCGACACAGGACTCTCCTACCCTAACCTAGATCACTTCACTTACGGCGGTGAACTGCGATGTCGTCACGAAGTTACCGGCCGCCGGTAGGAACGTGACCGACGTGTATGGACCGGCCACGTTGTAGAGACCACCACCACTACCGTGAAAGCTGTTGGCCACCGTGTCAAACGCGTAGTACTCAAACCGGTAGTTGAGCTTTGCGTGAGGCGCGTCCCACCCAATGAACGTCACGGTACCGATGGCAAACTGCCCGGCACCGGCCGACCCGGCCATCATGTGACCGATCGATCCCGACGACGTGCCGTTTCCGACCGTGTTACCGGTTGTCACGTTTGTGACGTTCGTCTCGTTCCAGAAGTAGTTGTTACTCGCATCACCGTTGACACGTATGTTGATTAACTGGTTGATGACCGCCGCGTCACCTCGTACGATCCAACGGAATATCAGTGTGCGAAGTGTACTTGGAATGCTACTGAAGGTGACACTTGCCACACTACCTGAGAGTGTCTGGATCGAGCTGTAGGGTGTGACGACGGTGGAGGCCCACGCGGCACCCGTGTAGTACTCGAAGATGTTCTCGTCAAGGAGGTACGAGTACTCGCCCTCGGTCGGGGTCGGGTTGCGAACCGCACGGTCGGACCGCGACGCGTAGCGCTTAACGAGCCGAGACTCGACACCCGTCGCAAAGTCACTAAATGACAGTGGCACGTTACGGTTGTCGGTCAGGTCGGGTAGCACCAGTGCCTGGTCGGGCGTAATCATGAGATCTTCCTCGCGACGATTCGGTCATAGTAGGCGATGATGGTGACACCCGCCGGGTTGATGGAGACCTGAAAACCTAGGTGAACTCGCAGGTAACTTACTCCCGCGGGTACCGTCACACCACTGCCGGGAGTCGTGATAGTTACCCAACCGGCCTCACGAGGTAGTACCGCGTTAGATGATGTGATCGTTGTCGTCGCCGTCGTGGTTGTAGCGTCGGCGTAGAAGCCTGCGACCAGG
>Ga0070669_100003556_pt1 | contig 11247 bp, 10 predicted proteins | sample KBSS53metaG_FD_64680 | JGI IMG/M metagenome (GOLD analysis project Ga0070669, IMG submission 64680) | Switchgrass rhizosphere microbial communities from Kellogg Biological Station, Michigan, USA - KBS S5-3 metaG | ecosystem: Host-associated > Plants > Roots > Rhizosphere > Soil ... | reverse complement strand
CCGGCGAGGTTCACGACCGCGTCCGCGCCATCAATCGCCGACGCCCACGGTCCACTCGCGCCGTTCGGCGTCCACGACACGGTCTTGAACGTTCGATCGCCTGAACCGCGCGTCAGCAGGCAGACCTCGTGGCCGTCCGCGGCAAGCGATTGCGAAAGCGCGTGGCCGAGGAAGCCGGTGCCGCCGGCGATGACGACCTTCATCAGTGCGACTCAACCCGACGATCGTCGGGAATATTCCTGATTCTAGAAAATGGAATAGACGATGCCGACCTTGAGAATGAACTGATCCGCGCGGGCGGTCCGCTTGTCCTGACCCGTCGTCGTGTCCACGATGACGTCAGGCCGGGCGATCATGTAACCGGCGTTCACATTGAGGCCGAAATCCTTGTTCAGGTCGTACCAGACGCTCAGCTCGGGTTTGAGCACGAAGGTGTTGGACGCCCGCGCTGTAGCGAATTGCCCGCCGAGGCGGCGCTCATACGCGTCAACCGCGCTGGGGACCAATCCAATCGATCCAAACGCGTACCCACCCAGGACATCTCCCGTGATGCTCAGCCGGCGATTCATCCGGTACGAGTATCCATAGCCGGCCATGATCGGCCGCACCTTCAGTTCACCCAACTCGGTTGCGAGGCCGCCGATTGACCGATCGATGTCGACCGCGTACCAGTTCAAGCCCCAGTGAAACCCCCAACCTTCACGCCCATGTCCGAAGCGCCACAACAGTCCGGGTCCGAGCTTGGCGTGGGCGTAGTCGTCTTTCGATGCGCGATCGGTCGCCCGAATCTTGAAGTCGGCGCCGATCGCGAACTTGTTGTTGGTTTGTGCGATCGCTGTCGCTGCGACCAGCGCGAGGCAGATCGTCAAGGAACCGATGAGCGCGAACCGCGGCGAAGACACCGGCCGAACTAAAGCAAGTGCCGTACCTCACAAAACGCCGAGCTGGTGCAGTTTTGTCTCAGAATGTCTGCCGCGCGACCCACTCGCGCAGGAGCGAGTCGACGACGACGTAGCGATCCCCTTCGCGCGTGACCACATCGTCGCGCACCAGTGCTCCGAGCGCGGCCTGCACCGTGGAAGGTCCGCCAAGCCGATGACGCGTGCGCACGTCGGCCGAAAGCAACTCGCGGCCGTCCTGGAGCACGACCGCCCGGAGCGCACCGCGCTGCGCCAGCGTGAGACGCTGCCACACGGTTTCGAACAGCATCTGCTGCTCCGTCATGAGCCGTTTCAGCGCCTGATGCAGATCGTCGAGCATGACGCGCCGGCGCGTGCTGCCGCGCACTTCGTCCCACGTTTCGTGCGCGAGACGCTGCACGTCGTAGGGCAGATTGCCGGCGAGCTCGACGATCGCCATACCCAACCCCGGCTCGGGACGCATGCCTGACGCGGCGAAACGGGCGTCGATGAACGCGGCGAATTCGTCGGCCGGTATCTTGTCGAGACGCATGATCGGCCCCGCCTTGTAGAACGGACGCTTGGGCGTCAGCATCCGCTCCATCAGCGTCGGTTCGGAACCGGCAAAGACATAGCCGACCTCGCGCTGATGCTGTACCGCGGCGCGCATCGCGTGCTCCACCGATCCGCCGTTGAAGCCGCCGATCGCCTGAAATTCGTCGAGCGCCACCACCACCTTGCGGCGCCGGGTCTCGGCGAGCCGCGCGGGCAAGGCGAACACTTCCTGGGCAAGCCGCGAGATGTCGCGGTCGGTTCGCGCGTTCGGAAAGGCGACCCGCATCGAGGCGCGTTTGGCGGACGGATCGACCCGGGCGTCGGCCGAGAGATCGATGCGCGTGGACGAGATGGCGTCGCGGAGCCACGAGCGCGCGCGGTCCGATTGCGTCTCGGCGGCCACGAGCGCGCGCGCGTAGCCCTCGAGGAACGCCACGTACGAGCTGAAGCTGCTGACGGTGACCTCGACCGTGAGGGCGCCTTTCCGCGACATCGCGGCGAGGGCGCGGCGGACCAGCGAGGACTTGCCGTAACGTCGCGGCGAGATCAGGAACACCTTCTGGCCGGCGGCCAGATCGCGCGTCAGGCGGTCGAGCTCGACGACGCGGTCGACGAACGCCGACGGCGGCACCACCTCGCCGTAGACGAACGGATTCTGTGTTACGTCAAACACCGTAATGACTACGGATTATAGCGTAATGCGGTCCGGCTCAGTGGCAGGTGCCGTGGTACTGGTCGAAGGCTGCGCCGCCGACCGGCAGGAACACCGAGTCGAACGACGTCGCCTGGAGCGTCAGCTTGAGGAGCCCGTACGCGCGCATCTGGGCGACGCTGTTGGCGATCGAGCCGCTGAACTGGTAGAGCGGCGCGCCGCCGGTGCCGGCGGTGATCTGGGTGATGCCGGTCACGTCGTTGCGGCGTCCGTCGGGGCTTTGCGGCGCGAATCGCTCGTAGAGGTGGTCGTGGCCGTTCACGATGAGGTCGGCGCCGCCGTCGAAGAGCACCTGCCACGCCTCGCGCATCACGCGCGACTCGGGCGAGCCGTTACTGGGCCCCGACGTGAAGACCGGGTAGTGCCAGATCGCCAGCGTGCATTTGGCGTTGTTGCTCTGGAGATCGTCCTTCAGCCACATCATCTGGTCGATGCCGCCGCTCGCCTGCAGGGGACTGTTCAGCGCGACGACGTGCCAGTTTCCGAGGTCGAAACTGTAGTAGCCGGTCCGGAAGCCGCCTTCGCCGGCGCGGGCGCCGAAGTACTGAAAGTAGGGAAGCGCCCCCGGCTGGTAGTACTCGTGGTTGCCGGGCACCGGAAACGTCTTCGACTTGAACCGGCCCCAGGCGTTTTCGTAGCACTTGAAATCGTCGCTGGACCCGAGCGGGTAGGCGTTGTCGCCGGCGGTGAAGATCGCGTCGGCGGTGGTGGTGTCCATCATCCTCGCGGTGTCGCGCGCGTGAATGCCGGCATCCGCCAGGGTCGAACAGTCTCCGATGTCGCCCGCCCCGATCATGACGACCGTCTGAGGAATGATGGGGGGCGGAGTGACGGTCGGTGCGCCTGGAGTGCTCTTCGAGCCGCCGCCGCCGCACGCCGCGGCGAACGCCGCCAACGCGAAGAAACAACGAACCCGCTGGCGGACACTCATGGGCTGATCACAGCATTATCGTCCAAGCGCCCCCCGGACGCCCGCTTCGCGATTCTCGCCCCGCCCCGCCGTCATTGGTGTAAAGTACCCAGCCGACCCATTTATAGTCCAGTGTCGAAAGGGGATACGGCCGCCGTGTCCCGTGTGTTGGTGAATGGTGGGGCTCGTCCGCGCGATCTCGGGCAGACGCCCACGACAGTGACGTGTTGATCATGTCGAAGATCAAGAATCCCTTACCAGCCGATCGACTCATCGTGTCCATCGAGCAGCGACGAGAGGCCGTGCTCGATGTGATCCGCCAAGCTCGGCAGCGCATCACGCTGTCGCTCTTCCGATGCACCGACGAGCGTGTGTTCGCGGAGCTGGCGGCGGCCGTGCGTCGCGGCGTGGCCGTCGAAGCGCTCGTCACCTCGCGCGCGAAGGGCGGCAAGAAAAAGCTCGCGAAGCTGTGGAGCACGCTCGAGCGGACGGGTGCCTCAGTCAAGCCGTACACCGATCCCGTCGTGAAGTATCACGCGAAGTACCTGGTCGCCGACGAGGGGCCGGCGCTCGTCACGTCGCTCAACTTCACGAAGAAATGTTTTCGCAAGACGTGCGACGCGATCGTCCTGACCTACGACCCCGCCGTGGTCTCCGGTCTGCGGCGGCTGATGGAAGCGGACTGCTCCCGGCTGCCGCTGCCCTCGAACATCAGCGAACGTCTCATCATCGGACCCGAGCGGGCGCGCCGCCAGTTCACCGGCTTGATCGACAGCGCGCGCTCGAGCATCCGTCTCATCGACGCCAAGCTTTCGGATCCCGATCTCGTGGCGATGCTCAACGACAAGCGGGCGCGCGGGTTGACGGTCGACCTGTTTTCGTCCAAGCGTCTCGGCGAGCTGAAATCGCACGGCAAGATCATGCTCATCGACGACACCAAGGTCGTCGTCGGCAGCCTCGCCCTCGCGGCGTTGAGCCTCGATTTCCGGCGCGAGGTCGCGATCGTCGTCGACGAGCCGTCGGCGGTGGCTGAAGCAGTGGAGCTCTTTCGCGGGCTGGCGGCGGCGGCCGCGGACGCGCGCGCGGCGGCGGCGATGGGAGAAATCGCCTCGTGCTGATCCGCCTGCTGCTGGCAGCGTGGCTGTGCGTGATCGCCGCGCCGGGACAGGCCGCGGACGTGCAGAACGATCAGCCGACGGCCGAGGCGGCCAAGCCGGGCAAGAACGCGAAGCCGAAAGATCAGAGCAAGCCGAAGAAGCAGAAAAAGCCGAAGTCGAACGTCCCCGCGCCCGACGAGCCGATTAACCCCGAGGAGCAGATCGAGCCCACCGTGGCCGAACCGAGCGGCGGCGGGTGGCGGTTCTCCTGGAAGCAGCACCCGTCGATCCGCTACGGATCGGTCTTCCGCCTCGACGGACAGGCAAAGTTTCAGGAGGACGGGCATTCGACGTACGAGGGTGCCGTCGACGTACCCGGCTGGGAGCTGCACCGGAACCGCATCGGGATCTCCGGATACCTGTCCAAGAAGATCGAGTACGAGATCGAGCGGGAGCTCACGGAAAAGGAGCTGACCGACAAGGACATCCTGGCGGGCGTCACGGAGGCGTCGCACTGGAAGGACGTGAACGTGAACCTGACGTTCGTGAAGAACGCGCAGGTTCAGATCGGCAAGTTCAAGGTGCCGTTCGGGCTCGACCAGCTGACGGGCGTGACGCACAACGACTTCATCTACCGGTCGCTCGGCGCCAGCTACCTGGCGCCGGCGCGCGACATCGGCGCCATGGTGCACGGACGGTTTTTCAAGCGCGGCTTGAACTACTGGGCCGGCTTCTTCCAGCACGATGGCGACAACGCGCGGTCGAAGAAGATCCAGGGCGGCGACGAAACGTTCGCCGCACGCGTCACCGGCATGCCGTTCCGCAAGATTGCGAGCGGGTCGGTCGCCGCGATTGAAGTCGGGTCGTCATTCGCGATCAGCGCGCTCTCGGACGACTCGTTCCGGCCCAACGGCCTTCGCGGGCGGACGGTGGTCAGCCAGGACACGTTCGCCGAGCCGGTGTACGTGAAAGGGCGTCGTCGCCGGTGGGAAGCTGATGCCGACTGGGCATCGGGACCCATTGCGGCCCGGACCGAGTACACGTGGGTGTCGGACGATCGGCTCGGTCAGGGACTGGGCGACGAAAACCTGCCCGATGCGCGCGCCAGATCCTGGTATGTCTCGGGTGTCTGGGTCGTGACGGCCGAGGACAAGACGCGGCCGCTCAAGGCGGCGTCAGAGTTCTTGCAGGGTGGTTGGGGTGCCGTCGAAGTGGTCGCCCGACTGGAGCGACTGTGGTACGACAGCGCGGGGCCGTCGACCGGCGTCGCGTTCCGTAACCCCAGGGCCGAGACGATCTTACCGACGGGCGACCGTGTCGTCACCGTGGGCGCGAACTGGATACTGAATCGCTTCACAAAGCTGCAAATCAATGTCATCAGGGAACATCTTGAAGACGCCGATCGTAATCCAGTCACGAACGGCGGCGCGCTCTGGAGCCGGATTGTCCGGCTGCAGTTCGTGCTGTAGGCGGAAGCGCGGGAGGGCAGGCATGCTGCTGAACCGGGCGCGCGCGTTCATCCTCATCCTGGCGCTCGGCGCCCTGCTGCCGCACGCGGTCGTCTCGCAGACGCCGGCGGTCGATCCCTCGGACAGCTTCTTCGACGACACGGTCCTCCACGATGTTCGTCTCGCGATCAACGGCCGTGACCTGGAGTCGCTGCACGTCAACTTTCTCAGCAACGAGTACTATCCTGTCAATTTCGCGTGGCGCGACAAGTCGATGCCGGGAGTCGGCATCCGCTCGCGCGGCACCGGCAGCCGCAGCGGCGTCAAGCCCGGTCTCCGGATCGACTTCGACCGCTACGCCACGGACCAGAAGTTTCTCGGCCTGAAGTCGGTCATCTTCCGCAATCAGACGCAGGATCCGTCGCATCTGCGGGAACGGCTGGCGATGCTGTTCTTCCGCCGCATGGGTCTGAAGGCCGAGCGCCAGGCGCACGCCCGGCTGTTTTTCAACAACAACTACGCCGGGCTGTACACGATCGTCGAGTCGGTCGACAAGATATTTCTCAAGAAGAACTTCGGGGAGGACACCAGCAACCTCTATGAATTCGCGTTCGACAACAGCGTGGGACACGTGCCGTTCATCTTCAAGTACCTCGGCAGCGACGCCAACCTGTACGTGCCGGTTCCGTTCAAACCAGAGACGAAAGAAACCGACACGCAGCCGCAGTACATCGAGCGGTTGATCTGGACGATCGACCAGGCGGGCGACGCGGCGTGGCGTCAGTCGATCGCCGAGTATCTCGACCTGCCGAAGTTCATCCGGCATCTCGCGATCGAGAGCTTCCTCGCGGAAGAAGACGGCATCACGGGCGACTACGGCCCGAACAACTTCTATTTCTATCGCTACGAGAACAAGAGCCTGTTCCAGTTCATTCCGTGGGACAAGAGCAATACCTTCTGGGAGGCGCCGAGCCCCAACTATTTCATCCTCCGGAACGTCGAGGACGGTCCCGTCGATCATCGGAACCGGCTGGTCCAGCGTGCGCTGAAATATCCGGACCTCTGGACGCTGTTCCTCGATACGCTCGAGGAGTGCGCGAACTCGGCGTCAGCCGGCGCGACGACAGGCGCCAACCCTCAGCCTGGCTGGCTCTCGTCTGAAGTCCAGCGTGAGTACCTGCAAATCCGCGACGCCGCGCTCGCCGACACGCTGATCTTCACGAACGCGCAGTTCGAGCAGGCCGTCGCGGATATCAAGGCGTTCGCGGCGGGACGCAGCGACGCGGTCAAAGCGCAGGTCGCCACCTACCGCGCCCGCGGTCCGCTGCCGTAGTTTTCTACCGCTTCGAGCGCCGAGCCTGCCGCCTGGCTTCGGCGCGCAGATGCGCCGCGGCGCCGCCGATGAGCCGGCGTCGTGCGCGGCGGCCGAGGCCGTGGACCTGCTGGCATGCCAGTCCCACGAACCCGTCGCCGGACTCGGCGCCGCGCGTCGTCGTCACGAAGCGCCGCTCGGCGGGTGGCGGCGCGAAGCGGAAGAGGTTGGTCAGCCAGCCGGCGGGCACACCGGCGGCGCGTCCGAAGGCGACGGCGGTGTCCACGTACGGCGCCGCCACCACCGTGCGGCCTGCCGCGAGCGCAGGCCGGATTTCCCATCGCAGCCGGAAGGCGAGATCGGCGGCGTACAGCAGCAGCAGCGTCCGTGCGGACGGTGCTCCGGCTTCGGCATCGGCGACGCAGAGATCCTGAAAAATGCCCGAGGCGTCCCAGTGACTGACGCCTCCCCGTCCCGGCCGGACGATGGCGCGCCGCGCGGCCGCAATCACCGCCGACGCGTCGACGCCGTCGACGGAAACCAGCTTCGCTTTCGACGCCTTCACTTCGCCGCTCCGCGGCCGGCGAGCCATTCAGCGACGGCGTCGGTATTCCACGCCGACCACGGGCGGCGCTGACCCTCGAGGAACAGCTCGCGAATCTGGCGGTGCTGATCGCCGATCGACTGCTCGGCGTCCACGGTGATCATGTTGAAGATGAGCGCCAGCGACTCGTATTCCCGGATGACCCGTGCGATGAAGCGTTGATAGCTTTCGACCGGATCCTCGACGTCGGTCACGTCCTGGCCGGCCTCGTAGAAATTCGGCATGCGCGTCGCCGTGACCCGTTTGCCTGACGTGATCGGCGACACCGCGAAATAGAAGACGAGGTCGGGCCACAGCAGCGGCTGGTACAACTTCAGCACCCAATCCAGATCGAGGCCGCGGGCGACGTCTCGCGCGAGACCGGTGAAGAGAAACCGGTCCGCAATCACGAGCTTCCCATCCCAGAGCGCCGGCAGGATGATTTGCTCGACGCGATGGCGGAAGTCGGCGCCGTGCAGCAGCGAGAACTCTTCGGGGCTGAGCGCGCGGACCTGTTTGCGGCTCCTGATGATCGGCTTGATCAGATCCGACGAATTCCACTTCGTCGTGACGACATCGTAGCCCTCGGATTTCAGCCACGTCTTGAACAGCTTCCGCTGCGTCGTCTTGCCGGAGCCGTCCGGCCCTTCGAAGGCTACCAGGAGTCCCCGCTTCTTTCCGGGATCGGTGAAGTGCGCGCGGGCGGAGCGGCGAGCGGCCTGGAGGGCCGCGGCAGGTGGTCGCATCGGGGCTAATAGTAACGCTTCGGCAGATCGACGATGACTTTTCGTTGAACGAGATCCGCGATCTCCGGCGATACCCGGCCGGTCGCCAGTGCCGCCATGGCGGCCGGGTCGATCGTGACTTCCTCCGGCAGGTACTCCCGGCAGGCGCCGTACTCCTGCTCGTAGTCTTCCGATGGAAAACGAAGGCGGAGCCGCGTGCCCGGGGAGGCGCCGGCGGCGGCGTCATCGGCCCGGACGTACAGGGGATTGACGCGGAATTCGCCGGCGGCGGCCGTCGGAATTGGCACGGCGTGACGGGCGTAGACGCCCGGATGACGGCTCGCGACGATCGTCAGCGCCGAATCGCGTTCGAGGTCCGCTGTGGTGTCGGGCCGCGAGAGGTCGAGCGGTCCGCCGTTGACGACGTCGGCGAAGAGCCGGGCCTCGGCAAACAGCCGCGGCTCGATGGTTTCGAACAGCGCCTTGTACCCCTCCGGCGATAGCGGTTGGCCGTGCGAGGGGCTCCAGACGCGCTCGTTGTGCGCGTGCCCGATCAGGACGGCGCCTGACGCGTCGACGAGCCGTTCCATCTCGTTCACGAACTGGCGCTTGGTCCAGATGAACATGAAGGCGTCGGTGCACATCGCCAGGCTGAAGGCGCCGCGCGCAAACGGCATCGGGGCGTTGCCGTCGCAGCACACCGGCTCGCACCCCGGAGCCGTGAAGCGGCGCGCGAGCCAGATCTTGGGGTAGAAGAGATCGGCGAGCACTGGCGGCGCGGTTGACAGCTCCAGCAGCGTTCGGGTCACGTGACCGGAGCCGCCGCAGATGTCGATGGCTCGCTTCGACCCGCCGAGTACCGTGGCGCCGACCGCTCGTGTCACCGCCTGCGCCACGATGTAGGTGGGATCGGAGAAGCGGTAGAGGAAATAGCCGCCCTCGAAGTTCGGTCCGAGCGCCTCGACCGTTTCCCGATACGTGGCGGTGTCGGATTCGGCGGCCGCTTCGAACGCGCGCGCGCCTGCCTCGTCGTCGAGCCCGACCATCGTGCGGCGCGCCAGATCCGGACGGCCCTCTTGAATCTGATCGCGGGCGGTGGTGGCGGCCGGCAGCAGATGCAGAACCGGGATGCCGTCGACGACAGGGAAGATGCAGCACTGGCAGCCGAGGACGCCGTCCTGAATCTCATCGCCGCTGCGGCGATGAAACAACGAGGTCACCAGGTCCAGCCGGCCGCCGCAGTACGGACAGCGCAGGATCTCTAAAGTTTCAACTTTCAAGGTTCACGTCTCACTGCCACTCGCCGCGCACGTGTGTCCGGCCTCAGCCGCCTACGAGCTCACCGTTGGTTCGCCGAGCCGCTCGAGCAGCGAGTCGGGCGTCGCCGCCTCGAGCGGCGCGCGGCGGAAGTGCTCGACGCCGAGCCAGCGCCGCGCTTCCTCGTCGTCGATCCAGGCGATCGGGTTGTTGGCCCCCATTTGCGTGCGGTGGCAGCGCAGCGCCGCGAGCTTGCGTGGCGCCCAGTTACGCACGTCGACGACGAATGTGGCCGGCTTGGCGCTGTGGCCGAAGATCGCCGGGTCGATGCCCCAGAAGCTCGAATTCGCCGGCGCGCCGCCTTTGGCGTGCGCTGCTTCAACGACTTCCCTCATGATGCCGTTCGGGATCGTCACGTAGTACAGCGGCGGTGCCTCGGCCCCGAACGATTTGACGGCGGTGTAGGTCCGCTCGTGCACGCCGACGTGGTCCAGGTGCCAATACAGTCCATCCTCGGCGAAGGTGATGATCGCGTCCGGCCGGCACCGGCGGATCGTCTCGACGATTTCTTCGTGCAGCTCCGCCACGTGGTCCCAGCGGAGGGCGCCGTCGGGATGATTCATCACGATCACTTCAGCCACCCCGAGGATCGCGGCGGCTTCGCGCAGCTCGCGCTCGCGGGCGCGGCCGAGGTCGCCGTCCGCGACGAGCGCCGGATCGCTGATCGACCCGGCCTCGCCCCTCGAGGCGCACATGACGATGATGCGGACGCCGGCGTCGGCCAGCCGCGCGAGCGTCCCGCCGCACGCGAGCGACTCGTCGTCGGGGTGGGCGAAGATCGCCAGCACGGTGCTACCTTCCACGGTGAGCCTCTACCAGCCGGGTGTAGACCGTGCTGTACTCGTCGACCATCCGTGCCACGCCAAAGCGCGCGACCGCCTGCTCGCGGACGCGGCGGCGATCGAGATCGAAGACGCGCGGCAGGTCGTTGATCATCTGCTCCAGATCGTCGAACACCATTCCCGTGACGCCTTCGTCGACCACCTCGCGGACGGCGCCGCGATCCAGTGCCACGACCGGCGTGCCGCACGCCATCGCTTCAGCCAGCACCAGCCCGAACGGCTCGCGCGCCTGAATCGGGTAGAGCAGCGCGCGGGCCCCGCCATACAGCTTCACCTTGGCGGCGAAGTCGGCCTCCCCGTAGTAGACGATACGGCGGCCGTCGACGTGCGGAGCGATCTTCTCACGGTAGTACTCGCCTTCGGCCGCCGCCAGAATCAGGCGCATGCCGACGCGTTTGGCGATCTCGATGGCCTGGAGGACGCCTTTGCCCTCGGTGAAACGGCCCAGAAACAGCAGGTAGTCGTCCGGCCTGGCCTCGAACGTGAAGCTGTCGGTATCGATGCCGTGCAGCACGGTATCGACGACGTTGAGGCCGACCAGCAGGCGCGCCTGCTCGTTGGAGATGGCGACGAATGGCGCCTCCGGATATCGGGACCACAGCGCGACTTCGGCGGCGCTCGGCGAATGGTGGAGCGTCTGCACGATCGGCGTCGGCGACAGGCGCGTGAACGCCAGCGACATCGGGTAGTACGCGGCTTCGTAGTGAATGATGTCGTACTCGCTGCTGCGCTCGACCGCCGCCGCCAGGTTGAGCATCTCGTAGAGCTCCCAGGGCCACATGTGCTCGTCGTGCCAGTAGCCGTGCGGGTAGATCGCGTTGAGTCGCGCGCTGGTTTTCGAGTCGGC
>Ga0070669_100003543_pt1 | contig 11256 bp, 12 predicted proteins | sample KBSS53metaG_FD_64680 | JGI IMG/M metagenome (GOLD analysis project Ga0070669, IMG submission 64680) | Switchgrass rhizosphere microbial communities from Kellogg Biological Station, Michigan, USA - KBS S5-3 metaG | ecosystem: Host-associated > Plants > Roots > Rhizosphere > Soil ... | reverse complement strand
GCCGCCGCGCTGCGGCGCCGGCTCGTCGCGTTCGGCGACCTCGCACCGGCTGACGCGTCAGCCGCGGCGCGCGACTCGACGTACGACGCGCGCACCGCGGCCGCGGTGGCGCACTTCCAGGGGCGCCACGGGCTCGGGGCCGACAGCGTGCTCGGGCCGGCGACGGTCGCGGCGATCAGCGTCGCGCCATCGGTGCGCGCTCGGCAGCTCGAGCTGGCGATCGAGCGGATACGCTGGCTTCCCGCGTTCGCCGACGGACCGTTCATCGTCGTCAACGTGCCGTCGTTCGAGCTCTACGCGTTCGATCGCGTCGGCGGCGACGGCGCGCCGACGCTGATCATGAACGTCGTCGTCGGGAAGGCGGGAGCCGGACGCGCCACGCCGCTGTTCGAGGACGAGATGCGCTACATCATCTTCCGTCCCTACTGGGTGATCCCGCCGGGGATCCTCGGCCGCGAGACGCTCCCGGCGGTGCGCGGCGACGGCGGGTACCTCGCGCGCAACGACATGGAGCTGTACCGCGGCGACGGCGACTACGGGGCCACGGTGCCGGCCACCGCGGCAAACCTCGCGCGCGTCGCGAGCGGCACGCTTGGCATCCGCCAGCGGCCCGGCCCGCGCAACTCGCTCGGTCTCGCGAAGTTCATCTTCCCGAACGATCACAACGTGTACCTGCACGGCACGCCGGCGACGGACCTGTTCTCGCTCTCGCGGCGCGACTTCAGCCACGGCTGCATCCGGCTGCAGGATCCAGCGGGGCTGGCGGTGTGGGTGCTGCGCGATCCGGCGCAGTGGTCTCGCCCGCGGGTCGAGGCGGCGATGAGCGGCGGGACATCGCGCAAGGTCGATCTCGCGCGCCCGCTGCCGGTGACGATCTACTACACCACGGCGGTCGTCAGGCCGGGCAACGTCGTCGCGTTCTACGGCGACGTGTACGGCCACGATGCGACGCTCGAGCGGGCGCTGGCGAAGGGGTATCCATTCGCGCCGTGATGGCGGTGATCCCGCTCGCGTGCGTTCGCTCGCGGCGCGCCGTCGCTCGCCCTCAGCGCAGCGGCGTCATCACGACGTCGAGATCGACCGCGTGCGGCGCTACGCACGATCCGCTGAACGGCACCTCGACGCGCCGCGTGACGCTGCCGTAGCCGGCCTTCGCGACGGTGACGTCGTAGCTCCCCGACTCGCCGAAGATCTCCGTGACCGTCGAGTCGGATCGCGCTCGCGAGATCGTCGCGACGTACGACGGCTGGCCGACGACCGACGCGCTGACCGAGGGGTTGCCGATGCGCGCGTAGCGCTGCGACTCGGTGGCGCTCACCCGGATGACGAGAAAGGATCCGCACGAGCCCATGACCGCGACGAAGTGACACTCGCTGGCGATCAGCAGGGTGAGGAACGAGAGCATCCAACGCTCGATCGGGCGCTTCCTCATAGGCCCTTCCAGACCTGCGAACTACGTGTTCGAACTGCGACTACGTGTTCGACGGGCGGCAGAACGTGCGACTAGATGTTCGACGTACGCGTTCCTCCGCCCTCACCGCCTGCCGGAATCGTCTCGCTTCCCCACTCCGGGATGTTCACCCCACCGGGAGTGAACACGTCGACCGAGAAGCTGAACGTCCGTCCTTCACCGGGGTGCAGCGCGCCGACGCCGACGATCTGCCGCCCCACTTCCTCGCCGCGATCGTTCCTGATGCTGATCGTGACCGAATACTCCCACGCCTCCCCCACATTCGGGTGGCGGATCGAGCCGTCCACACGAAGGGGGGAGAAGGTGGGCTGCGCCTCCGCACCAGGCGCGAAGCGCAGGTGCTTGCGACACGACGGACAGACCGCCGCGCTCGCGAGGATGACCGCCCGGCAGTGCGGACAGGTTCTCGTCGTACCTGCCGGGGTCTTGCGAACGATGCTCACGACGCGTGCCGCGACTCCATCTTGAGCGGTGTGGTCGACGTTGCCTGCTCGTCGCCGAAGCCGAACTCCGCGCGACCACGCATGCGCGAGCCTGGCGCCACCGTCAGCGAGCCGGCCTTGATGTCGCCGTTGATCATGCCCGTCGCCTGCAGTTCGACGCGCGACGCGCTCTCGATGTTGCCCTCGACTTCGCCGGCGATCGTCACCGAGTCGGCGCGGACGCCGCCGGTGAGCTTCGCGCCCTGCTCGACCGTCAGGTCGCCCTGGATGTGGACGTCACCCTCGAACCGGCCGGCGATGCGCACGTGCCCCGCGCCGACGATCTTGCCGGTGATCGTGATCTCGGGCGCGACGATCGATTCCTTCATCTCGCGCGACGAGGCGCGCTGCGTGGCCTTGGGAGCAATGTCCATGACGGCTTCGGGCTCTCTCTTGAGTACGGGTTCGGCGGCAGCGGCCGGCGGCGGGGGGGGAGTCATCGGGGACGGAGGTTCCTTGGCAGGTGCATTGGAGTCCTTCCAGAGTGCCATGACGCAATCCTCTTGTAGGGGACACGGACCGTAGCAGTGTGTTGGACTCCCCGCTGTCACCCGCGTCACGAACGCGACTGGACGGATGCGCCGCACACGTCGCGGCGCCTGGCGGGCTGGACCATACACACGGTGACCCCTGCGGCGAGGCCGGCTCTCGCGTGTGGTTCGAACGATACTGCCATCTCCCGATCGCGCCACCCGCAATTGACGGCGCGCGCCCGGACCTTAGCGTCCTCCTGCATGAAGCCACGCGAGCACTGGGACCGCATCTATCGCCGCAGCGCCCCGACTGAACTGAGCTGGTATCAGCCGGAGCCCACCGTGTCGCTGGCGCTGATCCGCCGGGTGGCACCCGACCTCGACGCGCCGATCATCGACGTCGGCGGCGGCGCGTCGACGCTCGTGGACGGGTTGCTCGACGCGGGCTATCGCGACGTGACGGTGCTCGATCTGTCGGGGGCGGCGCTCGCCGTGGCGCACGAGCGTCTGGGCGCACGCGCCGCGTCGGTGCGATGGATCGAGGCGGACGTCCTGGCGGCGCCGCTGGCGCCGTCGGCGTACGCCGTGTGGCACGATCGCGCGGTCTTCCACTTCCTCACCGAAGCGCGCGACCGCGCGGCGTACGTCGCGGCGGCGCACGCGGCCGTGCGCTGCGGCGGCCACGTCATCGTGGCCAGCTTCGCGCCCGACGGTCCGGCGAAGTGCAGCGGCCTCGAGGTGGTCCGGTACTCCGCCGGCGAGATCCACGCGCAGTTCGGCGCCGGCTTCCGCCAGCTAGACAGCATGCGTGACGAGCATCACACGCCGAGCGGCGCGATGCAGGCGTTCGCGTACTGCCTGTGCCGGGTCGACGAGTCGGACGCTACGACGCGGCGCGATGCGTCCGTCGCCACGCCGCCGGCGACTGCCCCGTCTCGCGCTTGAAGGCGCGGCTGAACGCCGCCTCCGAGTCGTAGCCCACCTGCGCGCCGACGGTCGCCACCTTCGCCGATCCCCGGGCGAGGCGCTCCGCGGCGAGCTGGAGCCGCCATCGGGTGAGATACAGCATCGGCGCCACCCCGACGACTCGCGAGAACCGCTCGGCGAGCACGCTGCGCGACGACGCGATCGTGTGCGCCAGCTCCTCGAGCGTCCAGGCGTGCGACGGCCTCGCGTGGAGCTGTGCGATGGCCGGTCCGACCACCGGGTCGTGCAGACCGGCGAGCCAACCCGTCTGCTCCGGCGTGAGCTGCTCGATGTGCCGGCGCACGACCTCGACGAACATCAGCTCCGCCATCCGCGTGAGCATCGACCCGCTCCCCACTCGCCCGGCGCGTGACTCGCTCACCACCTGCTGCGGGAACTGCGAGAGCCATCCGCTCGTCACGCCCGTGAGGTGGAGCTGTCGCGGCAGCGACGCGAGCACCGGGTTGTACGGTCGCACGTCGCATCCGAGGTATCCGCACACCAGCCGCGCGTCGCGCGACGCCGCGGGGCCGAGGAGCAGCGTCTCCGGATAGCGCGCCGACGACGCCGTGGCGCGCACGGCGCCGACGCCGGTCCCCTCCCCGCTCGACATGACGTGCGCGTCACCCTGCGGGAACAGGAGCACGTCCCCCGCGCGCATGCGCGTCTGCGGCTCACCGTCGATCCCGCCCCACACCTCGCCGGACACGAGGATGTGATAGGCGATCAGGTGCTCCGCCTCGGGAAGGATGCGCGGCACGAGCTCGCGCGCCGGTACCGACGCCACCGCCCACGGGGCGCCGGCTTCGACGAGATAGAAGTAAGCGCCGGTGAGCCGCACGGCGCGCAATGCATCGGAGACGGGATCCATGTCGGGGGTGGTTCGTGGCAGGACGCGCGAGCAAGAGGCCCGGACGGTCGGCCGCAGATGCGGAGCTGGCGTGGCGCTACCCTCCGATGGTGCCACCACTGCGCGTGCTACAGCGCACCAACCCAAGCATCTGCGGAGACGGTTCCATGACCGACCAGAGCATCATGTCGCCAAACGACTACGACGCCGGCATCGGCGATTTCATTCCCACGGCGCGCGCGCGCAGCAAGGCCCTCGCGGAGCGCCTCGAGCGCGGGGCGCGCGATCTCATCGCGCTCGCCCGTACCCTCACTCCCGCGCAGTGGGAGACGCGCATCCCCGGGGACGGTCGAACGGTCGGCGTCGTCGTCCACCACGTGGCGAACATGTATCCGATCGAGATCCAGCTCGCGCTCACGCTCGCGTCGGGCCGGCCGATCGAAGGCCTCACCTGGAGCGACGTCCACGCCCTCAACGGCCAGCACGCGAAGGAGCACGGCGCGGTGACGAAGGAAGCGGCGATCGAGCTGCTGAGCGCGAACAGCGCGGCCGCGTCCGCCGCGGTGCGGTCGCTGAGCGACTCGGAGCTCGACACGGCCGCGGCCGTCTCGCTCAACGCCGACGCCCCGCTCACCTGCCAGTTCTTCATCGAGGACCACGCGCTCCGCCACAGCTATCATCACCTGGCTCGCATCCGTCAGGCGCTGGGGGCGTAGCTGGCAGCGGGATTGCGGGATCTCGAGGGGAGGCGTTGGTCGGATGGAATGGTGACACGGTGAGACGGGAATTGGCGCATGAGGTTGGAGCAGGTCAGTATTCCACCGATGCACCGTCTCACCAGCTCACGCCATCGCTCCATGACGTTTCCGTTCCTGCGGTTGACCGCGATCGTCGCCCTAGCCGCCTGCTCGAGCGGCCAGCCGACGACGTCCTCCCCCACGCCGGCGCCCACCTCGACGACGGGCATGCAGCTGTTCCTGCTCGCCGGCCAGTCGAACATGGCGGGGCGTGGCAAGGTCGAGGCGCAGGACAGTGTCGTGAACCCGCGCGTGCTGAAGCTCGACAGATCGATGGCGTGGGTACCGGCCGTCGATCCACTTCACTGGGACAAGCCGGCGCTGGTCGGCGTCGGGCCGGGGCGGTCGTTCGGGCTCGCGCTCGCGGCGCGTGACGGGAGCGTGACGATCGGGCTGGTGGCGGCCGCCGTCGGGGGCTCACCGATCTCGTCGTGGGAGCCGGGCGCGCTGGACTCGGCGACGGGCACGCATCCGTACGACGACGCGCTCGAACGTCTCCGCGTCGCGCGGAAGGACGGAAAGGTGCGGGCCATCCTCTGGCACCAGGGCGAATCGGATGCGACTCCCGCGCTGTCCGTGCTGTACGGAGAGAAGCTGCGCGCGCTCATCGCGCGCTTTCGCGCCGAGCTTGGCGATCCGACACTACCGTTCGTGATCGGAGAGCTCGGCAAGTTCAAGGGAAAGGACTGGAGCGCCGAGATGGAACGCGTCGACTCGGTGCATCGCGCGATCGCGGCGTCGGTGCCGAACGTCGCGTACGTGTCGTCGGAGGGGCTCAGCGACAAGGGCGACAAGCTGCACTTCGACGCGGCGTCCCAGCGGACGTTCGGCGAGCGCTACGCGGCGGCGTATCTGACGGTCGCGAAGCCCTGACGCGATAATCAAGGGGTCAGAGTCGTTGATCCGATCAAGGGGTCAGAGTCGTTGAAATTTTCAACGACTCTGACCCCCTTGATCCTGCCGACGATTACGGACGCGGCGCGCTCGGCGGCTCCGGCGCTTCAGGGGCTCGCGGCGCGGTCGGGTGCCCCGCGTGGCCCGCGTGGCGTCCGGGCCCCGGGCCCGACCCCACTGCGCGCGGCGCGACCGCACGCGGCTCGGACGTCCACCGCGCGACCTTCCACGTGATCACTGCCGTCGCCGCGGCGAGCACGATCGCGCCGCCGATCAGCAGCCCGCGCATCGACGCGAGCACCTGACGACGCATCGTCGCGAGGTGAATCGTCGAGGACGCGACGAGCGGCCACAGCTCGGCCGGCGCCGCGATCGACGTCCGCTGGCGCTGCGCGATCGCGATCAGCTCGCGCGTGTCGCCCAGCGCACGCCGGCATCGCTCGCACCCCGCGAGATGCGCCTCCGCGCTCGCGCGCTGCTCGTCGCCCATCGCGCCGTCGACGTAGTCGTCGAGCTGCTCGTCGGTGAGGTGCAGCGGCTCGCGCGCGCTCATCGCAGCGCCTCACGCATCAGCGTGCGCGCGCGGTGCAGGTGCGCGCGCACCGTGCCTTCCGCGATTCCGAGGAGCTCCGACACTTCATGAGACGCGAATCCTTCGACGTCGTGCAGCACGAACACCTCGCGCGCGCGCTCGGGCAGCCGCGCGATCGCCGCGTCGATCGAGAGCCGGCGCACGGGCAGCGGCGTGCCGAGCTCCACGCGCTCGAGCATCTCGGGCTCGGGCACGGGCGCCACGCGCGCGAGCCGCCGCCGGTCGGAGCGCATCGCGTTGAGCACGACGTTCGTCGCCAGCCGCCAGAGCCAGGCGCCCGCGTCGCTGTCCGGGCGGAGCCGGTCGAGCTGCTCCCACGCGCGCACGAAGACGTCCTGCGCCAGCTCCGTCGCGCGCACGCGGTCCCCGGACAGCCGGAGACTCAATCCATAGATACGGTCGGCGTGCTCGCGATAGAGCCGCTCGAGCAGCGCCGCACGCGACTCCTCGACCACCCGTGCCGCCGCGGGGACGGCGCGGCGGGAGATGGCGGAGGTGAAGCCGGACCGGAGCGTGGACAGCATCGACACCCGGGAAAGTTTCTTTCGGGGGCGACTAAACGCCAACGGGGCGGCCGGTGTTGAGAGGGGGAAGGCAGTTTCACCTCCCGACACCAGGACACCCCGATGCGACCACATATTCTCGCTCTCGCCCTCGCGGCGGCCCTCCCTGTCGCCGCCGTCGCTCAGCCTTCGGCGGTCCCCGCCGGAGCTCCCGCCGAGTCCCCGACCCTGCCCGACAGCAAGATGGGCCGGCTCGGCCGGCAGTTCCTCGACGCCGTCGACGCCGGCGACTCGACGTCCGTCGCCCGCTTCGTCGCGCTCCACCTCGGCCGCGACGTGCGCGGCCGCTCGCCGGCGAAGATGGCGGCGATGCTCACCAAGCTGCACGCCCAGAGCGGCGGTCTGCGGCTCGAGCGCTTCGAGATGGCCGGCGGCGCCATACGGATGATGACGAGGGCCCGCAACGGCACGAAGTGGATGGCCATGGAGCTCGAGGGGGCTGCCGACGACAGCACCCGCATCGCCGGCGTGACCCTCGTCCCGCTCGACCAGCCGCGGATGGGCGGCCCGCGCCAGCCGTGGGCGACCGGTGAGCTCGACGACGCGCGCATCGCCGACGTCGTCTCCGCGAAGGTGAAGGCGGCCGCCGACTCCGACAAATTCTCCGGCGTCGTTCTCGTCGCGCACGGCGACCGCGTCCTCCTGCATCACGCGTACGGCTTCGCCGACCGTGAAGGCGGACGCCCGAACGGTCTGGACACACCGTTCGCCACCTACTCGATGGGCAAGATGTTCACGAGCGTCGCGATCGCGCAGCTCGTGTCGCAGGGCAAGCTTTCGTGGGACGACACGCTGGCGAAGGTCCTGCCGAGCTATCCGAACAGGGACGCGGCGAAGCAGGTCACCATCCGGCAGCTGCTGACGCACACCGCGGGGGTGCCCGACGTCTTCCTGTCGAAGCGATTCGACCTGAAGAAGAACTACGCGTCACACGAGGCGATGCTCCCCGACTTCGCGGACGCGCCGCTCAACGCGAACCACGCGACGAGCTTCGACTACAGCAACGGCAACTTCGCCGTGCTCGCCGCCGTGGTCGAACATCTGAGCGGTCTGCGCTACGACGAGTACCTGGCGCGCAACGTGTTCGCGCCGGCCGGCATGAAGCTGCCCGACGTGCCGAGTGCCGTCGGCTATGCACGGTTCACGGAGCTCGACCCGCTCGGCGTCGAGCCCCGTAGATCGGAGCGCGTTCGCAACGGTGGTGGCGGCGGCACCGTGAAGTCGCGCCCGCTCGGCTTCGGCGGCGGCGAGTACACGGCGGAGGACCTGTACCGGTTCGCTCGCGCGCTGCGCACGGGGAAGCTCGTGCCGCAGGCGATCGCCGACAGCATCACGAAGGGCGAGGTGTCGATGGGCGGTCCGATGAAGTACGCGCTCGGCTTCTTCGAGCGGCCGTTCAACGGTCGTCGCGTGGTGGGCCACTCGGGCTCGAACCCCGACACCGGGCACGACGCGGATCTCGAGATGGTGTGGGACGGCGAGTGGACGGTGGTCGTGCTGTCGAACTACGACGCGCCGGCGGGCATCGCGCTGGAGAACCCGATCCTGGATCTGATCGCCGGGAGCACGAAGGCGGAGAGTCTCGGCGTGAAGAAATAGTGCCGGGTGACGGCCACTCGACGAACGACGGAACGCGGATCTGGAGCGGCGATCTGGCGGAGGATGCCGGATCGCCGCTACCGCATTCGCGGATTCACAGCGAGACACGCGGCCATTCGTCTCGTCGGCCGCATGAGTTGTCGAGGGTAGGCAGTCATCAGAGCTGGCTGTGCTTTCGCGTCAGACGCTCCGCCTCCATCCAGCGAAACAGATCGTCGATCCACCGATCGCTGGGCTTTCCCTGCTTCCGCATCCCGAACCCGTGGCCGCCTGCGCTGTACTCGTGCGCCTCCGGCTCGTGCCCCGCGGCGACGAGCGCGTCGCGGAATCGGAGCACCGCACGCAGCGCCACGGGGTCGTCCTTCGCCCACGCCATGAACACCGGCGGCAGCGTCGCCGGGATGCGCGGCATCACTCCGAACGGAGCGCCGTAGATGAGCGCGACGAAATCCGGACGTGCGGCGGCGTCGCGCTGCAACAGCGCACCGCTCGCGACCATCGCCCCGGCGGAGAAGCCGACGAACCCCACCCTGTCTGGAGCGACGCCCCATTGTCTGGCATGCTGCCGCACGACGCGGAGCGCCTGGATGCCGTCGGCGATGCCGTACCGGCCGGCGGTATCCATGTCCATCGCCGGCATACCGTCCTGATGCTTCTCCACCGTCCGGTACTTGAGCACGAACGCGGCGATGCCGCGCTGCTGCAGCCATCGCGCGACGTCGATCGCCTCGAGGTCGATCGCCAGCGCGACGAACGCTCCTCCGGGGGCGACGATGACACCCGTGCCCGTGGCCGCACCCTTCGGTGGGAGATACGCCGTCAGCGTCGGTGTGACGACGTTCTGGATGACGGTGCCGACCGGCGTGTTCCTGAACGTGCGCTCATGCTGCGTCCACTGCTCGGAGCCCGGTGCGACGCCGGGCCAGAGTCTCACCGTCTGCGCGTGCAGTGAGGTGGCAGCGCTGATCGCGATGACCGCCGCGGCGGAAAGCGTGCTGAATCGGGGCATGCGGCTCATCATGCAGCCCGTAATTCAGAGCGACAAGTAGCGCACGGCGTCTCGACCGCTCGTGTTCTCCCGACCGAGCGCAATCATGCGCCCGGTCCGTCGCTCAGCGCGCTCGCACGCTCGTCGCCACGACCTTCTCCGTCGGCGCCGCTCCCACCTTCTTGTAGTCGACCATCCACGTCCGCAGCCCGTAGTTCGCGAGATTGCTCGTGTGTCCGGCGACGAGCTGGCGGTTGTACTCGGCGAAATACAGATCGAGCGGATCCGCCTCGTCGGCATCGTGGATGAGGAGATCCGTGTCGTCCATCGTCAGCTTGCCGAAGCGGAGCTGGCCGCCACGGAAGTAGATGAAGTTCTTCGCCCCACTGTCCGGCTTCGCGTACGTGGTGAAGATCGTGTCTGCCGGCGTGCGTGCGAACTCCTGGATCAGCAGCGGCCCCTCGATGCGCACGGAGGTCAGCTTTCCCTCGACCGTGGGGTCGGGGATGATCGCCAGCGGCTCGAGGTACAGGTCGTCGCCCTTCACCGACACGCCGCGCGCGCGACTCAGATCCATCATCCTCTCCAGGCGCAGCCCGAGCGCGCGCATCAGCACCGTCCCGTTCACGCCGAAGATCTTCATGCGATCCGGATGCAGCAGGAGTCGTCCGTCGGGCTGGAGCCTCGGCACGGACCACATCTGGAAGGGGATGTCGACGCCCTTGTGCAGCGTTCCCTTCTGCACGACGCTGCCGTTCTCGATCGTGACGCGGAGGTTCCTGATCGGCGCGTCGGGATAGTTGAACGCCACCTCGTTGAGCAGCGCCGAGATCGCGTCGCCGTCGAGCGCCACGACGCCGCTGGTGGCGCGGATGCGAAACGAGGGCGGCTGGTCGAGCCAGGCGATCGTGCCCGGTCTGGTCGGCACCACTTGTCCGCGCAGGGAGCGGATGCGCATCGCGCTGTGCGGGTCGATGTGGAGGTCGACGTTGCGCATCTCCATCCACAGCGGCTGCTCGCCGTCGGTGCGCGGTCGCGTGGACCCGGTCGTGCTCGGCGCGGTGGTCGGCGCGGCTGCGCGGACGGCCGCGCTCGGTCCCCAGGCGAGGCCCACCGATGCCGTGGCAGAGATCAGAAACGCAAGCGGCCGGCGCATGGGCCCTCCATCCGCGAGGAAGCGTTCGGCGGATTCGCTACCGCATCATGCGTCGTGCTCCGGTCGGTAGGACAGTCTCCCTAGGTCCCATCCGGGCGCGCGCCCGGCCTGGCATCAAGAACGCGGGGTTTGAACGGATGAAGCGGATGCTAGGGATCAAGGGGGTCAGAGTCGTTGAAATTTTCAACGACTCTGACCCCCTTGAATCCGCGCGGTTCTCATCGACCGGCCAGCTCCGGCCGCTTCCATAGATCGATCGGCTTCGCGATCCCGCGCGGCCGGAACGGCAGCTCGACCTTTCGCCCCAGTCCCGCCGAGGCGTAGGCGGCGTACAGCACCTCCTGCACGACGCGCCCCGTCTCGCCATCGGAGATCGGCGTCTCCGTGCCGCGTACGCAGCGCGCGAAGTGCCGCATCTCCTGCGG
>Ga0070669_100003541_pt1 | contig 11264 bp, 9 predicted proteins | sample KBSS53metaG_FD_64680 | JGI IMG/M metagenome (GOLD analysis project Ga0070669, IMG submission 64680) | Switchgrass rhizosphere microbial communities from Kellogg Biological Station, Michigan, USA - KBS S5-3 metaG | ecosystem: Host-associated > Plants > Roots > Rhizosphere > Soil ... | reverse complement strand
ATAATGCCGGGCAACAGGGCCTCGCCCGCTGTGCAAATAAATGCCAAAACCAGCACAAGTGCGACCGTACAGCCGACGCTTTGACCAATCGCCTCGCCCGTCGTGCTGTTCCAATCTTCCTGGCTGGGAACCCTGTCCTTTAACAAGGCATAGCTGATGACAAACAGCGGAAATCCGCAGTGCCACAGAACGTAAATCGATGCCGCACTCTGCAGGCCGCCAATCAGGCCGGTGGGCGAGAACACACCTTGATACGCCAGGATATACGGTATCAGGATGAGCGCCGTGTAGAGATATGCGTTCGCAATAATAAGCAGCCCACGCGAGCGCAGGATTGAGTACTGGGCAAACAGAAGGATTGCGGTGATCGAATCGCACACGAACATCGCCGTCAGATAAGCAGGGAGGAAGGCCGGAATTTGGAATGTCCCGCTGCTCGAAAGGAGGCCAAAGGTGATCAAACCAAAGACAATGGCTATGCTAAGCACGACCGCAAGTGCCAGCCGCTTCTGCAGCGGCCCTGGCGATAAGCTCGAGAGGAAGAGGTGCTGTTCCTCTGGAGCAGTAGCGGCTACCGCCGGCATTGGAGCGACTCTTCGCGGCGGCGCCAAGGCGCCGCGCAACGTGTCGTTGAATTGCGCAAGTGGAGGGATCGAATTGCCGATTGGGCATCGACAATAGTGCTGCGCAGGGCAGCGGGATATTCCATCGGGAAACTCAACTGGACAAAGGATTTCGGCCCGACTTCGGGCACCCATTCTTCGCTGGTTGCCAAGGTGCAGGCACGTTCAAACATAATACACCTTAAATTTTCACTGTCGAGGTGCGTGGGTGGAGGATGCGTATCAATTTGGGATGTAATGGCCCAATGCCAATTGCATCTATAAATTCCTTTGGTTCATGCTTTTATCGCCGATTGTAAAAATTACGCTTTACCCTATGGGTGTCATGAGACTGTCACGAATCATTCGCTGAACTTTCACGGCCGGGATACGCGCGGGTTTGTATTTTGCAGAGCGTCGCTAATGGCCTTGAGTAATGCTTGTCCATCGAACGGTTTCTTGAACACAAGATAGTTGCCGGCGCCAGCGGGCGGCAATTGGGCCAGCTTGTCAGGGTGGCCGGTGATCAGGATGACGGGCAGCTCCGGTCGTTCGGCACGAACCGCTTGTAGCAGTTGAAAGCCATCCATTACCGGCATGTCAATGTCGGATATCAGGCAATCAACTTTTGCGAGATAACCGCTGTCACGCAACGCCTTGGCAGAAGCAAACGAAAGCGCGGCATAGTCGGCAGATTCGAGAAGAATCTCGAGTGATTCGAGAATTCTCTGGTCGTCATCGACTACTCCAATGACGAAGCCTTTAGCTTGATCCGTCATCGGCTCCCTTAGGTCGCGCGCGCCTGCGTCCCGACTGGTAGCTTGCGAATTCGTTTTCCGCTTGCCGCATAGATCGCATTGGTGAGCGCCGGCATTACGCACGACGTGCCCGGCTCGCCAATGCCGCCCGGCGCTTCCAAACTTTTAACGAGATGTACGTCGATCGGCGGCACTTCGTTGATCCGCAGTACGCGATAGTCGCCAAAGTTGGTTTGCTCGACGCGGCCGTCCTTGATCGTGATCTCGTCATACAGCGCGCCTGACAGCCCGAACACAATGCCGCTCTCCATCTGCGCGCGTATCGTGTCGGGATTCACTGCGACGCCGCAATCGACAACGCACCAGACATGCGTCGGTTTGACGGTGCCTTCCTTGTCGACGGTGACTTGCACGACTTGTGCGATGAAGCTGCCAAATCCGGTGCAGAGCGCGATCCCGCGGCCCTGGCCGCGGGGAAGTGGCTTGCCCCAGCCCGATTTCTCCGCGGCGGTCTGCAAGACAGTCTTCGCGCGCGGATTCTTGTCGAGCAGGGTGAGGCGATAGGCGAGAGGGTTCTCCCTGGTGCTGGCGGCAAGTTCGTCGATGAAACTTTCGACCACGAACGTTCCGCGCGTCACGCCGACTCCGCGCCACCATGAAGTCGAGATTCCCGGGGTTTCCTGCCTGACCCAATCGACATGAATGTCATTGAATCCATACGGCAGGTTCGCCGAGCCTTCGACCGCGTCGGGATCGACGCCGCCCTTAATCCAGTCGGGCGCGTAGCGCGCAACGATCGACGAGCCTGCAATACGATGCGACCAGGCAACCGCCTTGCCCTGCGCATCGACTCCAGCACTTATCCGGTCATAGTAGTACGGGCGATACATGTCGTGCTGGATATCTTCCTCGCGCGTCCAGATGACCTGCACCGGCCCCTGCACCTGCTGAGCGACCCGCACGGCGCGCATCGTTCCGTCGAACTCGAGCCGGCGGCCGAACCCGCCGCCGAGTAAGTGGTTGTGAATGCGGACCTGCTCGCGTTTCAGGCCCGTGACCTTCATAACGGCTGCCTGCGTAAGGCCTGGAACCTGGGTGCCGACCCAGATGTCGCAGGCTTCTTTGGTGACATGTACCGTGCAGTTCATCGGCTCCATCGCCGCGTGAGCCAGAAACGGCTGCTGATAGACGGCGTCGATCTTTCGCGGAGCCCGCGAAATTGCGCCGGTCGCATCACCGTCATTCCGTGCCACGACGCCGGGCTTTTCCGAAGCGGAGGCAAGTTGCGCAACGATCTCGGCCGTCGAGAGCCTCGCATTCGGTCCCGCATCCCATTGCGGAGCTGCGGCAGCGAGGCCTTGCTTGGCTGCCCATGTATTGGCGGCTACGATGGCAACCGCATCGTCGAGCCGAACGACCTGTGTGACGCCGCTTACTGTCTTCGCTTTTGCGTCGTCGACCGAGACGAGTTTGCCGCCGAAGGCTGGCGAAATCGCCAGGATTGCGAATTTCATATTCGGCAGCCGGCTGTCGATGCCGAACTTCGCGCTGCCGTCAACCTTGCCTGAAGTGTCCAGACGCCTGTGCGGCGTTCCGATCAACTTGAAGGCGGCAGGCTCCTTGAGCGCTACCTTCTCCGGCACCGGCTGCTTCGCGGCGGCATCGACCAGTTCGCCATAGCTAAATTTACGGCCGGTGGGTCCGTGCGAGACCATACCTTTTTGCGCACGACAGGTGGACGGGTCGACGCTCCAACGCTGGGCGGCTGCACTCACGAGCATGACGCGAGCCGTCGCGCCGGCGCGGCGCAAGGGCTCGTAGTTCCCGCGCACCGAAGCCGAACCGCCGGTCAACTGCAGGCCGATCAGCGGATTCGCGTAGACCTTGTCGTCGGGCGGCGAGTGTTCGATTGCGACCTTGTCGACATCGACCTCGAGTTCTTCGGCGATCAGCATCGGCAGCGAGGTATACGTGCCTTGCCCCATCTCGATGACGGGCATTACGAACGTCACCTTGCCGGCGCGATCGATACGCAGGAATGCGTTGGGCGCAAAAGGCGCATCGGTGGTAAGTGTGTCGCGCACTTCACCGCGGGCGGAGAGGCCGAAGCCAAGCACGAATCCGCCGCCGATCGCGGCGCTCGCCGTGAACTTGAGAAAGGTGCGGCGCGAAGATGACGCGACGGCGCAATTGTCAATCGAGTTGCCCGCCATTTCACACCTCCTTGCCGCTGCCGGCGGCCTGCTTGATTGCGGCGCGAATACGCGCATAGGTTCCGCAGCGGCAGATGTTGCCCGCCATCGCCTTATCTATATCCGAATCACTGGGCCTGGGGTTACTCGCCAGCAACGCGCTCGCCGACATAATCTGGCCTGATTGGCAGTACCCGCATTGCGGCACGTCGAGTGCGAGCCAGGCGCGCTGGACTTTTTTGCCCGCTGGCGTTGTGCCGATGGCTTCGATGGTCGTGATACGTTTGCCGGCCGCGGCGGATACCGGTGTGACGCAGGAGCGCGTCGGCTGTCCATCGATGTGTATCGTGCATGCCCCGCAGAGGCCCATGCCGCAACCAAACTTGGTGCCCGTCATGTTCAGCAAGTCGCGCAGCGTCCATAGCAGCGGCATTTCGGCGGGTATATCGAGGCTGCGGGGCTTTCCGTTTACGTTGAGCGTTATCATTGGTGTTTCTCGATGATTTAACCGGGTGCGATATTCAAGAAGCAGACGCCATCACATCGAGAGTGCGCGGCTGAACCCATTGGACGAAAGTATTGAGGTTTACTTCACCGGCGGATGCCTTCCATGTGAGCCGCGGCATCTTTCGCCGCCTCGTCGGAAGTTCTGCCGCGCTGGCGCGCAACGATGTAGGCGGCATACCATCCCGACCAGTGGTGCTTCGGCGCAGTCGCTTCGTACGGGCCATGGTGCTGCTCGGTCTCCCGCAGAAGCTCAGTCATCGTCGCGACGTCCATGCTGCTGACTCCTCGCCCGGGAAGCCGCTCCTTGATTTCCTGGAGCAACCAGCCGTTGCCGTCCGGGTCCTTGAATGACGCAAACGTGAAGTAGGAGCGGCCCTGCGGATCCGGCCCCGGCCCGCGTCCCTGCGTCCCGATGAAATTGAGACCGCTCTCGAAATGAAACGCCGCGCTCACCTCGACCCCGTAACCGGCAAGTTCGGCGCGCGTTGCCTCGATGTCGTCAACTATCATCATCAGTCCCGGCGCGGAGCCCGGCGCTGCTTTCGTGAGGCCCTTGCCGAAGAAGCAAGAGCACGCCGAACCGGGAGGCGTGACCTGCAGGATCCGCCAGTCGCCGCTGGCGAAATCGGCGTCCAGGCGCCATCCCATGTTGAGGTAGAAGCGCTTGGCGCGCTCGACGTCGGAGACCGGAATGACAACGACTTCGAGTTTCATGTCGACCTTCCCGGCGCCCGCGCTTCGGGCTGCGTGTTCATTGCTTATTTGTGTGCTGCTCACTGTGACCTCCGCTGATCAGTTGATTGGTGGAGTGAAGGTTGCCGCGTTTCTCCTGACGAACTCCTGCGTGCTGGTAGGTGCTTGTCCGGTAAGCGCCATTACATCGGCTGACATCCGGTCGTAGCGTCCCGCGCGATGTAATTCGGCCATCGTCGTGAGATGGGTCACAAGGTGAACCGGCAAACCGCGCCCGAGCAACCCGTCCCGCCACGACTCGACCGGAATGTCCTGATAGGTGATCGTGCGGCCGAGCGCATTCGAATACTCCCGCGCGTAGAAATGCATGTTCTCGGACTGCGGGCCGGTCAGGTGATAGATCTTGCCGATGTGCGGCTGAGGATCGGCGAGCAGGGCCGTGATCACGCGTGCGACGTCTTCAACTACCACGGGCGAAGTTTTGCCGTCGCCGAACGGTAGCCGAATCTGATTTGACTCCCTGACCGACTCGGCGGTGAGAATCAGGAAGAAACCTTCCTGAAGCACTGTCGGCCGCACGTGCACGACCGGCAGACCGGACCAGTTCAACGCCTGCTCGGCGAGCCAGTGCAACTTCTGCTGCGTACTCGTGGTGGTTTCGGTAACGCTCATCTGCGAAACGGTCATCTGCGACATATTGACGAACGCTTTCACGCCGTGATGCTTCGCCACCGCCGCAGTATTGACCGTCGCGGCCAACAGGGCATCCGAAACAGACATGCTGAAGTACATCGTCTCGCAGCCGGCAATCGCCCTATGCATCGCATCAAGATCGAGCAGGTCGCCGACCACGATCTCCGCACCCATGTCGCGCAATGCCTGCGCGCGTTTGTCTTCGCTGCGCACCATTGCACGCACCGCTTTACCTTGCTTCAAGAGCAGTTCGGTGACAGTGCGTCCTATAGCGCCGACGCGGCCGGCTGCGCCGGTGACCAGAATGGGTTTTTCCATGTTTCTAATTCCTCTGCCTTAACCCGCAGTTGCCGCGCCTGACGCTCAACGTTTCTGGAATTCCGTGAAAACGTAGTCTCTATTCTTCGCTATCGTGTGGCACGCGAACCCGCACTTGGCGTCGTTCCCCTGCGGCGGCGTGCCAGCGGTGGTGCCGGGGGTGAACGTATCGGATGCGGTGTTGTAATCGAACACGGCGTATCCCCATCCACCGCTGTCCGGGAATCTCTTGCTGTCCTTCACCATGAAGTCCACGTTCTGCATATCGCCCGGCACGGTCGCAGTCGGGAAGAATTGGTTCTTTTTCGGTGTCCAGTGGATCTTGGCCATCTTGGCGCCGTCAGGAACGGGCTTGCCGTTGGCGGGAATGCCGGCCCGGTACGCCTCGATCATTGCGGGATTGCCGAGGATCACCGCGACCGCCTTGTCGGTAGTACTGGTGGAGATGGCTTGCCATCCTTCGTATCCCCTGAACTCCGAGAACGCGAGCCCGCCCGGCACTTTCACGGTGTACCTGTCCTGCGCCGCGAGCGCGATGCCGGCGACGATTGATGCAGATACGATTATGATTGATGCAATCTGTTTGCGCTTCATTCCAATTCCTCCTGGTGTTGACTCGTTTAAAAACTCTTTTTGGAGATTCCAAAAAGAAGGGTGTACGCGATCGTTCAAGGGCATCGTAACGATCGCTACTTTTAGTGCCTATTACGTCTTTCCACTAATGGAAAGACGTTATTGGTAGCGCTGCCCGCTACGGCTACGCTCATCCGCGTGCTGCCGGCGGCATGTCGGCACCATGAGCCATTGTCTGAGCGGTGTTGATTTGCCTAAAATTGGTTCCGTACGCAGTCAGATGACTGCATTGCCGGATAACGGCCTTCCGAGGACAGCGCGATGACGGGACCCACACTCGAATTGGAACAACTGATCATGAAGGCGACGCCGGCGATCGAGCACTGGTTTGCCGATCAGTGGAAGACGCTGGCTGCACCTTTTTATGCCTCAGTCGATATCCGCAATAGCGGCGTCAAGATTGCTCCGGTCGATGTCAACCTTTTTCCCGGCGGGTTCAATAACCTGGGTCCCGAAAGCCACACGCTGTGCCTGCAGGCGATCGTGAGCCGGGTGGAAAAGCTGTGCGGCGGAACGCGCAGCGTTTTGCTGGTGCCGGAGAACCACACCCGCAACACGGCATATCTGGAAAACGTGGTTGCGTTGCAGGCGATCCTGCGGCGTGCCGGCGTGGAACTGCGGGTTGGCAGTTGCGATCCCAATTTCACCGCGGCAACGGAAATCCGATCGGCGAACGGCATGCTTCAGCTCGAGCCGGTCCGGCGCAACGGCAACCGGGTGGGCGTCGATGGCTTCGACCCGTGCCTGGTGCTGCTCAACAACGATCTCTCGGACGGCGTGCCCGACATCCTGCGGGATATCGAACAGCCCGTGTTGCCGCCGCTCTACGCGGGTTGGACGACGCGACGCAAGTCGAATCACTTTGCGATCTACCAGGATCTTGCAGCGCAGGTCGCGACCGTCATCGCGATGGATCCGTGGCTGATCAATGCTTACTTCATGCGATGCGGAGCCATAAATTTCAACGAGCAAACGGGTATCGAGTGCATCGAATTTCACGTCGCGGAGATTCTGAAAAAGATACGCGCCAAGTACCGCGAGTACGGCATTGCAAAAGATCCGTTCGTCATTGTAAAGGCGGACGCTGGCACTTACGGCATGGCAGTAATGACAGTGAAGGATCCCTCAGAAGTTCACGTCCTCAACCGCCGGCAGCGCAAGAAAATGGAGATGGCGAAAGGCCACGCCGAGGTGCACGAAGTCATGGTGCAGGAAGGCGTGCACACTGCCGAGTTGGTCGATGGCAGCAGCGCCGAGCCGGTAATTTATATGTTCGACAATCTGGTGGCGGGCGGTTTCTATCGCGTCACCGCAGGGCGGGGCGACGACGAGAATCTGAACGTGCCGGGTTCACGTTTCGTTACTTTCGCATCTGGCCAGGCGGGCAATCTCGCCGGCGGGCACGGTGTGCGGCCTGCAGGTGACGGAGTTCATGTCTACGGCGTGATCGCGCGCATCGCGCTGGTCGCGACCTCGATCGAGCTTCAGCAGGCAGGCGAGGCATTCGAAGCTGACAACAGCCGCGCCACCGGGCTTGCAGCGCCGGACCGCTCGCCATGAAGATCGCGTTCATAGCGGACCCGCTCGATCATTTCAAGATTTACAAGGATTCCACCTACGCGATGATGCGCGAAGCCCATCGCCGGGGGCACGAACTTTATGCGATGTTGCAGGAAGACCTGGCCTGGCGCGATGGCGCGGTTACCGCCGATGTGACAAGGCTGCACATGACCGGCGACAAGAGTCCCTGGTACAAACTCGAGGCAAGGCGCAATGTTTCGCTGCATGAATTCGATGTCGTGCTGATGCGCAAAGATCCGCCGTTCGACATGGAATACGTCTACAGCACGTATCTGCTCGAACTCGCGCAGAAGCAGGGCGCGCGCATTGTGAACGATCCCCGGGCAATTCGCGACACCAACGAGAAAATCTCGATTGCGCATTTTCCGCAATTCACCGTCCCTTCATTCGTTTCGCGGCGTATCGACATGCTTCACGAATTCCTCGCCGCGCACAATGACATCATATTGAAGCCGCTCGACGAAATGGGCGGGGCTTCGGTGTTCCGGGTGACAAAGACCGATCCGAATATCAATGTGATCATCGAAACCATCACCCGTTACGGGCAACGCACGGTGATGGCACAGCAGTTCATTCCGGAAATCAGCGATGGCGACAAGCGGATTCTGCTGATTGCCGGCAAGCCCGTGCCCCACGCTCTGGCACGCATCCCCAAGCCCGGCGAGACGCGCGGCAATCTCGCGGCAGGCGGCAAGGGGGTCGCGCGGGCTTTGACGTCGCGGGATCGTGAGATAGCGGAGACGCTGGGGCCGCCGCTTGCGGCACAAGGGCACTTTCTGGTGGGTCTCGACGTCATCGGCAATTATGTTACCGAGATCAACGTTACGAGCTCCACCGGTTTCCAGGAAATTACCAACCAGACTGGCTTCGATGTCGCGGGCATGATGATAGACGCGCTGGAAGTCAAATTCGCCGGCGTTTTCGCTTAGGGCAATGACAAACGGAAGCCTTGCGGTCTGGCAACCGCTCAGACACTTGAGTTTTCGCGAGCTCTGGATCGCATCGATTATTTCAAACAGCGGCTCGTGGATTTACACCGTTACGGTGCAGTGGCAGGTTACGTCGATGTCGGCATCGCCGTTATCGGTGTCGATGGTTGTGGTGGCGGCCAACCTGCCGCAGTTCATCTTTCTTTTGCCGGCGGGAGTGCTTAGCGATTTCATCGATCGCCGGCTCTTGCTTCTCGTCTCGCAAGCGGCTCTTGTTTCAATGCCATTGCTGCTCGGCGCGGCGGTATGGGCCGGCCATGGGCAAGTGTGGATTCTGATTGCCGTCACTTTCCTGATCGGCATCGCCGCGGCTTTCGGTGACACGGCCCGGCAGTCTATCGTTCCGGACATCGTCCCGCAGGATCAGCTCGTTTCCGCCGTTGCGCTCAACTCGTTCTCAATCAACGTTTCACGCAGCGTCGGGCCGGCGATTGCGGGGAGCTTGTTGAGCTCCTTCGGAGCGGTGGCGGGCTGCTTTGCCAGCGCCGGATCCGCTCTGGTCGGCTGCCTGGCGGCATTTCGCCTGCGGGTCGGAAAAAGCGCCGATTTGAAGTCTGCGACGCAGTTTGTTGCCGCCATGGACGCCGGGGTGCAATTCGTACGCAATACGCCGCAGGCTCGCGCAATTCTGATCCGGGAGACCACCTTCGTTTTTTTTGCCAGCATATTGTGGGCATTGCTGCCGGCCCTGGTAAAACACGAGCTCGGCATGGGCGCCACGGGCTATGGAAAGCTTATGGCCTGTCTCGGGTTGGGTGCATTGGCAAGCGCGTTTCTCGTGCCGCTTCTGGAGAGAAAATTCTCAGGCAACCAGCTCGCGGTTCCGGCAACAATATTCGTCAGTTGCTCGTGCATCCTCCCGGCCATTTTTAACCAGCGCCCGGTGTTGTTGACGGCGTTGTTCTTCGGCGGCATGGGCTGGGCTGCAATGCTCGTAATCTTCAACACGGCCATGCAGATGTTGGCGCCGCAAGGGGTGCGCGGGCGCGTCCTCTCGGCTCAGGCCATGGTGTTGTTCGGGACGCTTGCCGCGGGCAGCGCGGTATGGGGATTTTTGGCTGACAGCGTCGGCCTGAATGCCACGTTTTTGATTAGCGGCTTCGGTTTGTTGGCGACCCTCGTGCTGCATTGTCGATATGCGCTGACGATAAGCGCCAATGCTAGAGCTCCGGACTTTTGTACCTAGTGGCGCAGGGCCAGTGATAGGCTAGCCCGCGAACCACTGCGCGGTAGTCGTGCCAGATCCAATGTTGGTCGAATTCATCAATTAATTTTCGGGAGTTTGAGCATGATAAATCCAACACGGCGAGAGTTTATCAAGGCAGGCGCGGCGCTTTCTGCATCCGGCGTTTTCGGTGGATGCATGAGCGCGAGCAGCAATCCGGCGCCGGCAGCCGGATCGGCGGATACCATATTATTGAACGGGCGTATTACAACCCAGGACGAGCGCCGTTCTATCGTATCGGCACTCGCCATCAAGGATGGCCGGATCTACGCAACGGGTAATAACGCTACAGTCACGGAATATCGCGGTGCTGCCACGCGCGTCGTCGAGCTCAACGGTCGCACCGTCATACCCGGACTCATCGATTCGCACTCGCATCCGATCCGCGGCGGGCTTTACTACAATCTCGAATTGCGCTGGGACGGGGTGCCCTCGCTCGCCGATGCGCTGCGCATGCTGCGCGAGCAGGCGCAGCGCACGCCGCCCAACCAGTGGGTGCGCGTGGTCGGCGGTTGGTCGGAATTCCAGTTCTCGGAAAAACGCATGCCCACACTCGACGAGCTGAACGCGGCCGCGCCCGACACGCCGGTGTTCGTGTTGAATCTGTACGCGACGGCGCTGCTCAATCGCGCTGCGCTGCGCGCGGCGGGCTACACCAAAGACACGCCGAACCCGCCCGGCGGCGAAATTCAGCGCGACAAGGCCGGCAACCCGACGGGGCTTTTGATCGCGAGGCCTAACGCTTTCATTCTCTACTCGACGCTCGCCAAGGGGCCGAAACTGCCGTTGGACCAGCAGGTCAATTCGTCGCGCCAGTTCATGCGCGAGTTGAACCGGCTCGGCGTCACCAGCGTGATCGACGCGGGCGGCGGCTTTCAGAACTATCCGCAGGACTACGAGGTCGTCACCGCGCTGCATAAAAACCGCCAGATGACGGTGCGCATCGCGGCAAATCTGTTCACGCAGCGCCAGAACCAGGAACTCGACGATTTTTCGAACTGGACCAAGACGGTGAAAGCGGGGCAGGGCGACGACATGTACCGGATCAACGGCGCCGGCGAAATGCTGGTCTA
>Ga0070669_100003539_pt1 | contig 11268 bp, 9 predicted proteins | sample KBSS53metaG_FD_64680 | JGI IMG/M metagenome (GOLD analysis project Ga0070669, IMG submission 64680) | Switchgrass rhizosphere microbial communities from Kellogg Biological Station, Michigan, USA - KBS S5-3 metaG | ecosystem: Host-associated > Plants > Roots > Rhizosphere > Soil ... | reverse complement strand
AGCTGGACCCCGAGCGCCTGGAAGAGGTGCGCCGCCGGCGCGACCTGCTCTATCGCCTCACGAAGAAGTACGGGCCGACGGTCGCCGACGTGATCGAAGCGGGCCGCGCGGCGCGCGGCGAGCTGGATCTCGTCGACTCGGCGGATCTGGACCTCCGCGCGCTCGAGGAGCGCGAACGCACGGCAGCGCAGGCGCTGCGGGAGCGTGCTGCAGCGCTCACGGCGTTGCGCACCCAGGCGTCCGAGCGCCTCGGCCGCGCGGTCGACGCGGTGCTCCCCGATCTCGGCATGCCCGACGGGCGCTTCCATGCCGCGCTCGTTCCGCTGCGCGACGTCGGTCCCGACGGCGCCGAGGCGGTGGAGTTCCGTGTCTCGCTGAACGTCGGCCACGAGGAGCGGCCGCTCGCGCGCGTCGCATCCGGCGGCGAGCTGTCACGCGTGATGCTGGCGCTCAAGACGATCCTCGCGCGCCTCGACCGCGTACCGACCCTCATCTTCGACGAGGTCGATGCTGGGATCGGTGGCCGCGTCGGACTACAGGTCGGCGAGACGATGCGACGCGTCGCGTCGTACCATCAGGTGTTCGCCATCACGCACCTGCCGCAGATCGCCGCCCGCGCACATCATCACATCCTCGTCAGCAAGGGTGCGCGCGGCGGCGTGACCACCGCCGACGTCGCCGTGCTCGACGGCGATCCGCGAGTCACGGAGCTCGCCCGCATGCTGGGCGGCGATCCCGAGAGCATGGTGAGCCGTGCGCACGCACGCGAGCTGCTCGACACCGCGGCGGCGCTCGCCGCGGACGCACCGCCCGCGCCCGCCGCACGTGGAGCACGGCGCGCGCGAAAGTAGACCCGCTGTCGCTCAGCCCCTGATGCGGTAATAGAGCCGAAGCTGGATCTGATCGCGGAAGATCTTTGGCGCACCGGCGTCGCCCGTGATCGTCTCGAGGTGCCGGTAGATCACTTCGATGGGGTAGCGCGCGCGCCGGCGCAGGAACGCGTCCACGGTCGAGTAGCGGACGCCGATCCCCAGCCGCTGCACCGTCAGCGGCGCCGGCAGGATCGAGTTGGGCAACGGGGTGCACGCGGAGCATGGCGATGCGCCCGCGCCGGTGAACGTCGCCGCATCGGTGTGCTCGTGGCCGTACATCCCCTCGAAGGCGAGCCAGTCGCCGACGAAGACGCGCGGCGTGACGTCGAGACCGAAGACGTTCCCGCCCGTGCGCGACATCTCGCCGAACTGCGGGTACGGAAATCCGGCGATCGGATAGCCGACGAGCGGCACCCTCACCGTTCGCTCGAAGAACGTCGCATACCGTCCGGAGACGGTCGCTCCGACTCGCCCGGACCGCACGTCGAGCGAGGAGCGCACCTCGATGCCCGCACCTTCTCCGGTGCCGATGTCGATCAGGTTGGTCGCCGAATCGGGCCGGCTCGTCGCGAAACGCACGATCCCGGCGAGTCCGAGGCGAACCTGCGGACCGTGGATCGGCAGCGAGTCGCGCTGCACGTGGTCGAGCAACAGCACGCGCGCGCGCACCTCGACGTCGCCGATGCCGAGGCGCTCGGTCGTCGCGATCGAATCGAGGCCGCCACCGAGCTCGCTCCCCAGCAGCCCCCGCACGCCGGCTCGGCCCTGCAGATCGATGTACGAGAACTCCGTCGTCGCGGTGGGAAGCGTGCCGAGCACGGTGCCGGGCACGTAGGTGGCGAGCTGCGTCTGAAGCGCGAGTCGCTGCGCGTCGATCGTCGTCGCCAGCGCGCTCCCCGCGAGCGGCGCGACGACGGCCGTCGTCGGCGTGATTCCGTACGCGGTCGCGACCGCGCCGGCAAAATCGGCGGCGCGCTTGGCGGCCGCCGCCGCCGCGGCTTCCTTCCCGCGAACGGGATCGCACTCGGCGGCGGCGGGGTTCTGGACGCAGCGAGCCAGCAGCGCGTTCAGCGTCGTCGCGCTCCTGGCCAGGTCGGCCACGAACTGGGCGTTCTTCGCGGCCTGAGCCACCCGACCGTCTACCGGCATGATGCCGACGTTGCTCGTCTTCGCCGTGTCACCCGTGGCGCGCTCGTTCACTCGCACCTGCGCCGTCCGGCGCGTCTGCACGACCGGCACGACGACGCCGAGGCTCAGCCGCCGCGTGATCCCGTACTCGAGCGCGATCGGTGTCGTCACGATGCGCGCGTCGCTGCGCACGTCCAGCCGGCCGAACGTCAGGCGCTGCGACGGGTTGTTCGTCAGCGTCTGCAGTCCGCCCTCGATCGGGGCGAGCCGCGGCAGCTGCCGAGGGCCCAGCGAGTCGGTCGACAGCTCGTCGCCGAGCGCGCGCATGGCACCGCCCTCGACGAACCAGCTGTCGTAGCGCTCCCAGACGTTGAGGACCGAGAGTCGGACCCACCCGCTCGGGATCGGCGTCGCATCGTCGGTGTGACTCAGCGTCGCCTGCGCGCGCGCCTCGTTCGCCTGGGCGACGTGAAGCGAAGCGAGCACCGCGATGGTCAGGAGGCACCGCCAGAATGAACGCGGCGGCAGCGGGCGGAGGGGCACGGAACGAGAGACTTCGGGCAGGGGCATTGGGGCGAAGGTTATCATTGGGGCAGGCGACCAACAACTTCACGTGCCGCACCGTGACACACTCCGCGCTTCCGAACGTGCCCTGGCAGCTCACGGGCAACCACTGGCTCGCCATCCCGTGCATCCATCCCGCCGACGGGTCGATTCACGCCATCGGCGTCGTGCACCGCGGGGCGCGCGCCGCCGTGGAGTTCGCGGGGGGCGCCGACTTCATCGACGGCAACGCGCCGGCGCTGCTCAAGCCCGTCCTCGAGATCGACGGGCGCGAGCACGACCTGTCGGCGGGCACGATGGCGTGGGAGCGCGCCCTGGAATGGCTGCCGACCTTCACCTGCACGATCGGCGATGTCGTCGTGCGGGGAACGGTGTTCGCGCCGTACGGCCGCGACGCCGATCTCGCCGGCGCCGTCTACGCGATCGCGCTCGAGAGCCGCGGGGCCGCGCACTCCGTCCGCGTGCGGCTCGAGGGCACGCTCGGCCATCGGCAGCTGCGCGTGCGCACGGCGCGGCCGACCGACGACCAGTCGCTCGTGTCGCGCGGGTCGGGAGCGCTCCTGCTGCTCGAGGGCAGCGCGCAGCCCGGGCTCGCCGCGCTCGCCGTGTGCGCCGACGACGAGGCGGAGCTCGCGCACGAGGGAGCGCGCTTCTCGCTCGCGCGGACCCTGGACCTTCCCGCCGGCGGCCACGCCGACGTGGCCTTCTACCTCGCGGCCGGCCCCGAGCGCGACGGCGCGGAGGCGACGGTGGCCGTGCTGCGGCGTCGCGGCTGGCGTGCCCTGCTCGCCGGCACTCGAGACGCACTGCAGCAGCTCGAGCAGAGTACCGGATCGGAGGGTGTCGATCGCCTCATCAATCGCAACCTGCTGTTCGCCTACTTCTACGGGGTCGCGCGGGCGCTGGACGACGCGCACTACTACCTCGTGCGAACGCGCGCACCGTGGCACGGGTCAGGAGTGACCGTGCGCGATTGGGACGCGCTCATGTGGACGCTGCCCGCCGTGCAACTGGCCGACGGTGCGCTCGCGCGCGAGCTCCTGCTGCGGATGTGTGAGCTCCACGGCTACGCGCCTGGTCGCGGCGTGCACTATCTCGATGGAACGCTCTTCGAGCCGGGCTTCGCGCTGGAGGGCGTCGCGGCGTATCCCATCGCCATCGATCGCTATGCGCGCGATACGGGCGATGCGGCCATCGTCGACGAGCCGGCCATCGGGGACGCGTTGTACCTCGCGCACGACGACCTCCAGGACCGGCGCGATCGCCGCTTCTCGTTGTATTCGACCGAAGTGACGCCGGGCAACGCGCCGGTCGCGCATCCTTTCACGCTGCACGCCAACGCCGCGGCCGCCCAGGCGCTCGAGATTCTGCGTCGAACGCTGGATGAGGAGACGTCGCGGTCGGTCGAGGATCCCGCGGCGGTGCGTGCAGCCATCAAGCGGCACTTCGCTCCCGAGCGTGATCAGAAGGGGACGCTGCGTGCCTCGATCGATCTCGTCGGCAACGTGTCCACCGAGGACGAGCCGAGTGCGAGCGCCGTCTGGCTGCCGCTGTACGAGGCGCTCGACCGGAACGACTCGCTGTATCGGCGCACGGTGAAGGCGCTCCCACGCGAGCGTGGCTCGCTCGTGCGCGAGATCGGCCGTCTGCTCGGGCCGGATGGCGACCAGGTGCTGCGCTGGCTCCGGCACGCGCCGCTGCACGGCGGCGTCGCGGCGGAGATGGTCGACGATTCCGGGATCGCGACGGCGAATGCGGGGGACGCGTCGTTGTCGGGACTGCTGGCGTGGACGGCATGGTTCGCCGTGCACGCGCTGGGCGTCACGGGCTGACGCCGCGCTCCGCCATCTACCTGCTCCGGCACGCCGGCTTTATATTTTCCCGCACGCGGGAATAGCTCAGTTGGTAGAGCACAACCTTGCCAAGGTTGGGGTCGCGGGTTCGAGTCCCGTTTCCCGCTCTGGATCGACGACGGGGGAGCGCAGGCTCCCCCGTTTCGCGTTCGGTTCGTTCGGCGCGCCGGGATGGCGAAACTGGCAGACGCGCGAGACTTAAAATCTTGTGTCCGAAAGGACATCCGGGTTCGAGCCCCGGTCCCGGCACTCGGTACATCACAACGAGTTACGCCGTTCACGTGGGTTCCGGTGGGAAGCCGCGGCGCTGCGTTTGGTCATGATTTTGGTCATATCACACCGGGAGGCGCAGCGTGACGCTCAGGGTCGTGGCGCGAATGGTGGACGGCGGCGAGATGGACTTCGAGCTTTGCAAGCGGACCACCCTCGCGCGTTGGTCGGCGAGCCCACCCCTGTCTCGGCCAAGATGAAGGAGGCGTCCCGGTGAGCCTCCCGCGCTCGATAACCCTGGTCGTCAGCGGTGCGCTGCTCGCGCTCGCGATTGTTGGCTGTGACAAAGGACGGGAGTACGCGCGCCGAATGCACGCGTACCAGCTGGACCAGGCCGCGCGCAAGGACAGTTCAGCCCGGATTCGCATCGGCATGAACGTCGTCACGACCACGCCATCGCTCGCGTGTCCCTCAAAGAAACTGTACGAGCAAGCTGGCGCGCTTCTACACAGAATCGACGCACGCTCATTTCGCGAGTGGATGGTGTCGCATGGTTGCGTGTCCCTCAAAGTGGGGACGCGATCATATGTCGGCGACCGTGCGCGCTTCGGGTTGATTCGGCTTGACAGGCTCGATCTCTGGACGGCGGACTTCAGCGTCGTGGTCGACACTTCGCTGCCACGCGTTTCGTCATCGCCGTGAGCTACCAGACAGGCCTCCGTAGTCATATCGCTGGTCATATGCCCCACCGAAGTCGCGCGAAACCATGCGAAACGATGCACACCGGGCGTTTTCGCATCTCGTCTGTCGCGCAACACCTTCCGCAGCGGTGCGGAGACCTGCGGAGGGCTGGCAAGGACTTAAAATCTTGTGTCCGAAAGGACATCCGGGTTCGAGCCCGGTCCCGGCATGAGAACGGTCACGGGTGGCGGGTGAGTGAGTGTTATGCGAGACAGAACGGCCTCGGGACGCACGTGCGTCCCGAGGCCGTTCTCACTTTCAATCGGAGCTCCCCACCCGCCGCCGAGGTCAGAACGGAATCTCTTCCGTCTCCTCGCTCAGCGTCTTCGCCGTCTTCGCGCTCTTCGCCGCCTTCTCGGGCTTGTCCGACGTTTCAGGAGTCTCCGCCTTGCCCGCCTTCGGCGGCCAGATGACGCCGTCGCACGAGCGGTCGCGGCACTTGTAGTCCGGCGCCTTGGGATTCCGCTTCGTCAGCCGATTGTCCCACATCCGGCCGCCGCACTTCGGGCAGCTCGGCTCGTCCGACGCGAGCGGTCCCGTTGCCACCGGTACGACCGCCGGCTCCTCGGAGAATGGCACCTCCGCCTCGCGCTCGACCGGGGCGGCCGTCTGCGCCGCTTCCGGCGCCGTTCCGCTCCCCACGCGCGGACGGCCATAGCGGCGCGCATACGTCAGCGCGGGATCCTCGATCGGCTTCGCGTACTTCCCGTCGCCGTCCATCTGGACCCAGTTCTGCTCGTACGCGTAGAGCTCGTGCGCGATGCCGAAGCGCACGGCCGCACGCTTGAACGCGTCGGTCGCGGCCTGCTTGTAGTCCTTGCCCGTTCCCACGTCCTCGCGGATCACCCCGAGGATCTGCAGTCGCGCCTTGAACGAGCACGCACCCTGGTTCGCGTCCTCGTCGAGCCCTGTCACTGGCGGCAGCAGCTCGAGCGTGAGATCCCACTCGCCGGGCACCACCGCGTCCAGCCGCTCGCGAACCGTGTTCGCCTCGATGTACGCCACGAAGCGAGCGAGATGACGCCCGTCGCGGGAGATGGGGCGCCCATCCTGTCGCCAGGAGATCACGCCGGGGGGAAGGGGGGCGGCCAGTGCCGACCAGATGTCGATCTTGTCCAGATGCGTCTCGTGTCTCGCGATCATTCTCTCATCCTACCGTTTCGTTGTCCGTCCGGTGCGAGCTCTACGAGGCTCGCGCGATCTGCCCGTTGAACTTCCGAGCGTGTCCGACCGCCGGGCAGGAGCGGCCATGCTCGCAGTACCAGCCATGCCGATCGAAGAACACGAGATGCGGCGTGCTCCTGCCGTCCACCTCCTCGTCGACGCGATAGAGGAACTGCACCGTGGTCTTCGGGCCGCACTTGCGAAGGGGATCGAGCGACTTGACCGCCACGTGCACGACAGTCTTGACCGGCTTCACTCCCTTCGCCGCGCCTTTCTTCCTTGCCGTCGCCTGCTTCTTCGACCGCGTCCCAACCGCCTTCTTCGTGCCGTTCTTCTTTCGGCGTGCCGACTTGCCACTCCTGTTACGTTCGCCCGTAACTCCAGTCACTTTCTTGACTTTCGCCACTTGCTCTCCTAGACTGTGCAACGAACGTCGCATGAGTTCGGGGTTCGTTCGGTATCGTAATCTAGGTCGGACTGCAACGTATGTCAACGGAAATCCTGTTCGATTCGACGATTCCCGAAGGTGCTCCGGAGCTCACCGCGCTCGGCAAGCGGCTCGAGTTCCTGCGCATCGAGCGAGGAATCTCGAAGCAGCATCTCGCGCGGCATGCGGGCACCTCGCGCCAGCAGCTCTGGCGCGTGATGACCGGCAAGTCCGAACTGACGAGCTCGCTCAAGGAGCGGCTCGCCGGAGCACTGTCCGTCGACCCATCCGTGCTGTCGCTGGCGCAGGCGTCGACCGCGACCCAGACGTTCGGTCTGTCTGCCGCCGTGACGTCGACCTTTGCCGTCGCTCCTGCGCCGAGCGCCGCGCGCACGATCGCGGAGTACCTCGGCGATTCGACGCACCTCGCGGAGACGCTTCGCACGCTGCCCGAGGGAGACGCCGGCCGCCGCTTGAAGCGAGTCCTCCTCAACACGCTCGAGGATCTCGCCGTCGACGCCTCGCAGGCGCTCCCCGCGGATTTCTCGGAGATTCGCCGCCGCGTGCTCGCCGGCGAGCTCTAGCTCCTGCGCGGCCGCGCTCGTCGCTCCGCGCGCACGATGCGCGCACCGATGGCGCGTGTGTTGCACCCGCTCCGGGCCCCGGAATCACCGATTCACTGGAGGCCCCATGGACCGCGGAATCGATTTTCTCAAGAGCCAGATCAACAACGCCGTGATGCAGCACCAGACGTTCGTCGAGAGTCTGGTCGATCACGAGAAGCAGGCTGAAGACGCCCGCTATCGCGCGCTGTGCGCCCGATTCATCCCGAAGGCGCAAGCGCATCAGCGCATGCTCGAGGACTATCAGGCCGAGATCGGCGCAGAGGCGGGAACCGCGAAGAAGATGCTCGGCAAGGCGATGGGCGTCGCGCGCGACCTCGCCGATTCCGCCCGCGAGAGCGACTTCCTTCGACTCGTCGGCGACATCGTCATCTCGCGCCAGTCGGAGGACACCTTCAAGACCTTCCGCGAGGCCGGCAGGACGCTCGGCATCGCGCGGTTGCAGCAGATCGGCGACATGGGCGAGCGCGACCACGACGACTTCCATCGCGACGCGAATCGTCTCGCCCAGCAGATGTTCGTCGAGCACGTGCGCGAAGGCGACACGACGGGTTTGAACATCTCGCCGTCCGCCTCGACGGACTTCGGCGCGACGGGAACGTCGACGAGCAGCGCCACGTCGCTCTGATCGCGCGAAGTCGGCGCGAGCGTAAAACTTTTTCCGGGGGCGACGGTGGCATCCACTTTCGCCCCCGGCTAGTTTTTGCGCTATGACCGACGTTGTCGCGCTCGCTGCCGAACTGCTCGCACTCCAATCGTCCACCGGTGCCGAAGGGCCGGCCGTCGATTTCGTCTCGCGTTGGCTGATCGCGCGCGGCTGGAACGTCACCTTGCAGGAGGTGGCCAAGGGACGTGCCAACGTCTGGGCCTCGCACTCGGGTGGCGGCGTCACGCTGTCGACCCACCTCGACACGGTTCCGCCGTACATCGGGCCGAGCCTGAAGAAATCGCGGCTGTACGGTCGCGGCGCGTGCGACGCGAAGGGCATCGCCGCCGCGATGATGTGCGCCGCCGAGCGCCTGATCGAGTCGGGCGAGCGTCGGGTCGACCTCCTCCTGGTGGTCGGTGAGGAGAAGGGCTCGGATGGCGCGCGTGCCGCGAACCACCTGCAGGCGACGAGCAAGTTCCTCGTCAACGGCGAGCCGACCGAGAGCACGCTCGCATCCGGCGCGAAGGGCTCGCAGCGCGTCGTCGTGCGCACGCGCGGTCGCGCCGCGCACTCGGCGTATGCGCACCTCGGCGTGTCGGCCATCGAGCCGATGCTCGCCCTCCTGCCGACCGTCAACTCGCTGTCGCTGCCGACCGATCCGGTCCTCGGCGCGACGACGGTGAACATCGGGACGATCCATGGCGGCACCGAAGCCAACATCGTCCCCGACCTCTGCGAGGCGGAATTGATGTTCCGCCTCGTCGGCGACGTCGCGCCTTTGCGCGACGCGCTCAGCGAGTGGGCGGGCGACCGCGCCGAGCTCGAATGGGGATCGCACATCCCCGCGCAGCACTTCCACACCATCGACGGCTTCGACGTCGCTCCCGTCGCCTACACCTCCGACATCCCTCTGTTGAGCCGCTGGGGGAAGCCGCTGCTCTTCGGTCCGGGCTCGATCCACGTCGCGCACACGAGCGAGGAGTTCATCGACGTGAAGGAGCTGCGGCAGGCTGTCGACTCGTACGAGCGGATCGTACGCACCCTCCTCGCATCATGACCCCATTCTCGCCGAAGTCTCGCATCCCCGTCGCCGTCCTCGGAGCCACAGGCGCCGTCGGGCAGTCGTTCATCCGCCTCCTCGCGGACCATCCCTGGTTCGACGTGTCGCAGCTCGCCGCGTCGGAGCGCTCGGCGGGGAAGCGCTACGCCGAGGCGACGCGCTGGATCGGCGGCAGCGGGATTCCCGAGAAGGTCCGCGACCTCACCGTGCTGCCCTGCGATCCGAACGACGTGAGCGCGCCCATCGTGTTCTCGGCGCTGGATGCGGCCGTCGCCGGTGAGGTCGAAGCCGCGTTCGCGCGGGCGGGACGGCTCGTGCTGAGCAACGCCAAGAACTTCCGGATGGATCAGGACGTTCCGCTCGTGATTCCGGAGGTCAACGCCGATCACCTCTCGCTCCTCGACGTACAGCGCTCCAATCGCGGCTGGAAGGGCGGCATCGTGACGAACGCGAACTGCGCGTCGATCATGGCCGTCATGCCGCTCGCGCCGCTGCACGAAGCGTTCGGCGTGCGGCGCCTCTTCGTCGCCACCATGCAGGCCGTCTCGGGCGCCGGCTATCCCGGCGTTCCGTCGCTCGACATCCTCGGCAACGTCATCCCGTACATCGGCGGCGAGGAAGGGAAGATCGAGAGCGAGATCCAGAAGATGCTGGGTCGTCGCATGGAGACGCACATCGAGCACGCGCCGATCACGATCAGCGCGCACGCCAATCGCGTCCCGGTGGAGAACGGCCACACGGTCTGTCTGTCGGTCGATTTCGAGAAGCACGTCGATGCCGGTGCCGCGCTCGAGGTGTTGCGGGACTGGCAGGGCGACGAGTGCGCTCGCCGGCTGCCGAGCTCCCCCGAGCGGCCGCTCGTCGTCAGCGATGCGCCCGACCGCCCGCAGCCGCGCCGCGACGTGGATCTGGGTCGCGGCATGACGGTCACGGTCGGCCGCGTGCGCGAGGATCCCCTGTTCGACGTGAAGCTGGTCGCGATGGGCCACAACACCGTGCGCGGCGCGGCCGGCGCCTCGGTGCTGAACGCCGAGCTCCTCGTCTCGACCGGGCAGGCAGGACTCGCGTGATCGTCTGCAAGTTCGGTGGCACCTCGGTGGGCGACGCCGAGGCGATCGCTCGCACGGCCTCGATCATCGGAGCGCGGCGCGAGCGCAAGCCGGTCGTGGTCGTCAGCGCGCTCGCCGGTGCCACGAACGCACTGCTGGCGATCGCCGAGCAGGCGGCGCGCGGTCAGCTCATCGGCGCGCTGGCGGCGATCGAATCGCTACGCGAGCGGCATCTGGAGCAGTCGCAGCTCCTGCTGGCGGCAGACCAGGCCGTCGCGGACGACATCTGCGCCGAGCTGTCGGCGATGTTCGACGAGCTCGCGATGCTCGCCGATGCGCTCAACACGCTCGGTGATCTCACTCCGCGCTCGCTCGACGCGATCGCCTCGCTCGGCGAGCAGATGTCGTCCGTGCTCGTCGTGGCTGCCTTCAAGCTGCGCGGCCTTCCCGCCGTGCACGTCGACGCACGCCACGTCGTGATCACCGACGATGGCTTCACCAAGGCCGAGCCGCAGCCCGACGCGATCGCCGAGGCGGCGCAGCGGCTGGTGATGCCGATCCTTCGCGAGGGGAGCATTCCCGTCATGGGCGGCTACATCGGCTCGGCGAAGAGCAACGGGGTCACCACGACGCTCGGCCGCGGCGGCTCCGACTACAGCGCTTCGCTCGTCGGCGCGGCGCTGCAGGCGGACGCGATCGAGATCTGGACGGACGTCGACGGCATGCTCACCGCCGACCCGCGCGTGGTGAAGGGGTCGCAGCTGATCGAGCGGATCGCGTTCGACGAAGCGTCGGAGCTCGCGTCGTTCGGCGCGAAGGTGCTGCACCCGAACACCATCGCGCCCGCAGTGACGAAGGGGATCCCGGTGTGGATCCTCAACTCCCGCCGGCCCGAGGGCACGGGAACGCTCATCACCTTCGACGCGCC
>Ga0070669_100003532_pt1 | contig 11279 bp, 10 predicted proteins | sample KBSS53metaG_FD_64680 | JGI IMG/M metagenome (GOLD analysis project Ga0070669, IMG submission 64680) | Switchgrass rhizosphere microbial communities from Kellogg Biological Station, Michigan, USA - KBS S5-3 metaG | ecosystem: Host-associated > Plants > Roots > Rhizosphere > Soil ... | reverse complement strand
GAAGCCCTGCCGATGCGCGATGGCGCCGGCTGGTCGGCGCCGGAGGACGAGCCGTTCACGCCGCTCGATCCGCTCCCCACCTTCGCCAATGACGAAGGCGACAGCGGTCCGGATGTCGGCCTTGGCGGCCTCTCCGCCTCGCTGATCGGCCGCGCCGCCGGCAAGGGCGCGAAGAAGGCCATGGCCCTCGAGGCCCTGGGCGAAGAGGAGGCGCTCTCCGCCCCGGCCGCCGAACCTGAAGCGCCCGCAGTCCCTCCGCCGGGGGCGGGCGCCCTGCTGGCCAAGAAGGGCAAGGGCCGCGCCGCCCCGCCAACCGATCCGGAAGCGCTTAACCACCTCGTCAACGAGCGCCAGTCCGCCCCCCAGCCGATCCCGGGCGACCAGTTCGGCATCAGCGTCGGCGGCCAGCTGCCGCTCGAACCGGCTGCGCCTTTCGTCCGGCCCGAGGATGGCCCGCTCTCCGGCCGCCACGTTCTCGTCACCGCCGGCCCCACGCACGAGCCGATCGATCCGGTGCGCTACATCGCCAATCGTTCGTCGGGCCAGCAGGGCTTCGCCATCGCCGCCGCCGCCGCGCGCGCCGGGGCGCAGGTCACGCTCGTCGCGGGGCCGGTCAACCTCGCCACCCCGCCGGGGGTTGACCGGATCGATGTCGAATCCGCGCGCGAGATGCAGGCCGCGGTCAAGGAGGCCCTCCCGGCCGATGTCGCGATCATGGTCGCTGCCGTGGCCGATTGGCGCACCAAGGATGTCGCCACGTCCAAGCTCAAGAAACGCGGCTCGGCCCCGCCGGTGCTGATGCTCACCGAAAACCCCGATATCCTCGCCAGCGTGGGCTCCAGCCCCTCGCTCAAGCCCAGGCTGCTGATCGGCTTCGCCGCCGAGACCGACAAGGTGATCGAGCACGCCCGGGACAAGCGCAAGCGCAAGGGGGCGGACTGGATCGTCGCGAACGACGTCTCATTTGACAGCAAGGGCAAGTCGGTCATGGGCGGCAAGTCCAACACCGTGCACATCGTCACGGCCGACGGGGTGGAAAACCTGCCCGAGATGCCCAAGGACATGGTCGCCACGGCCCTCGTCGAAAGGATCGCGCATGCCCTCGCCGAATGATCCCGTGCCCGTGCTGGTCAGGCGCCTGCCCCACGGCGCAGGGCTGGACCTTCCTGCCTATGCCACCGAAGGCGCGGCCGGCATGGACGTGGTTTCGGCCGAGGACGTGACCATTGCCCCCGGCGCCCGCCACGCGGTCGCCACCGGCCTTGCCGTCGCCATCCCGCCCCACTTCGAAATCCAGGTCCGCCCCCGCTCCGGCCTCGCCCTCAAGCACGGCATCACCGTGCCGAACACGCCGGGCACCATCGATTCGGACTATCGCGGCGAACTCAAGGTCATCCTGATCAATCACGGGACCGAGCCGTTTGTGATCCGCCGGGGAGACCGGGTGGCCCAACTGGTGCTCGCCCCGGTGACGCGGGCTGGCTGGCTGGAGGTCGAGCACCTTGAGGAAACCGCCCGCGGTGAGGGCGGCTTCGGCTCCACCGGCGGGGTCGCGGCGCTCTGATCCTCTCCGGTCGCGGGGAGGATCACGCCGCGCAGAACGGCTTGTTGTCCTTCATGTCCCCCATGGCCGCGTCCCGCCCGTAGATGTCGGGATAGAACACCACCTGCCCGTCCGGCCCAACCCCGGCGGTGAAATAGGCGATATAGACCGGCATCGCCCCCGGCAGGCTGACCGTCGCCGTCGCACCGCCCGCCACCCGCGCGTCCACCGCCGCCCGGTCCTCGCCCAGCAGCACCGAGGCAAACCCAAGCGCATCGCTCACCCGCACGCAGCCGTGGCTGAAGGCGCGCACGGGCCTCGCGAACAGGCTCTTGCTCGGGGTGTCGTGGAGATAGATGTTGAACGGATTGGGCATGACCAGCTTCATCAGCCCCAGCGAATTGGTCGGCCCGGGCCGCTGGCGAAACTTGCCCCCGCTCCACACATAGCCCCTGGCCCGTGCCGCCGCCGGATTGGTCCGCGCCAGCTTGCCGATGCCCTCGCGCACGATATTGGGCGGAATGTCCCACCACGGATTGAAGGTAATGCCAGTCACCCGCGCCGCGAAAATCGGCGTGGGCGAGGAAACCTTGCCGTTGATCACCGCCCGCCGGTCCACCAGCTTCCCGCCCGACCAGTAGCGCACTTCGAAGGCCGCCGTATTGACCAGCAGATACCGTGACCCCGGGTCCCGCGGCAGCCACCGCCACCGCTCCATGTTGCGCGCCAGCGTGGCCTTGCGGCCCGGGTTCTGCTCCGCCGCATAGGCCGCCCGCAGGGCGGCATAGTCCGGGTTCTGCGGGGCCAGCCCCGCGAAAAACGCGTCGAGCGTTCCGCCGCTCACCGCCGCCGCGATCCGCGCCGGGAGGTCGGCCGTGCTGTCGGTGTCGACGATGTGCCAACCGGCATGGTTCGCCCCGCAGCAGCCGGTGAGGTGCATGGTGGCGAGCTTCAGCGCCAGCCCGTCCGCCGCGCGGTCAACCGCCGCCCCGTCGCCCAGCCGCTCCGCCGCTTCCAGCGCGCTCGCGTCGGGGGCGGGAAGGGCATCGGCGGGCGCGGCGGCCACCCACTTGTGCAGGTCGGCCAGCGCCACGGTCGACCAGCGGGGGGAGGGCGCCTGCGCGCCGAGCGGAGCGGCGAGCAGGGCGCTCGGCAGCGCGATCAGCAGGGCGATGCGCAGGAAAAGGGCGGCTTTCATCGCCCTTCTCCTGCGCGCGTCCATTCAACCGGGCAAGGGCCTCGATCAAATCAACGGATCGGCCCGATCAGTGCCGCGCGTTCTCCGGCGCCACGGTGATCCGCACCGTCTCACCGGAATGGCCCGGGAAGCCGGTGAACATGGCTTCCACCAGGTTCGGCACCAGGTACTGCAGCCGGTTGGAGGTGGAGACCGCCTCGGCCTTGCCCTCGAACAGCCGCACACCGTCCACCTTGCGGTCGATCTTCAGCGAGACGCCGCTGGTGTAGACGGTGTAGCTCTCCACATCATTGTCGAACCACGGATCATACCAGCCGAAGCCCCAGCCGCCGTAGGCGCCCCAGCGATAGGGCCGGCCATAGTAGCCGCCGCCGAAGCCGCGATAGCCATACCAGGGATCCCAGAACGGATCCCGGAATCCCGCGCCGGTCGAACGGATGCGCTCCCGGCCCCGGTCAACGCCATAGTCGAACCGCACGATCATGGTCGCATGGGCCGGGTCGGACGGGGTATAGCCCAGCCGCGCCATCTGCCCTTCGACCAGGCGGGCGTACTGCGCAAACTCCAGCCCCCCGGCCAGCGCCGGATTGTCGGCCACCACGGCGAAAGTCTGCCCGGCCGGGGCCGGCATCTGCGACTGGAAGCGGCTGACGCTGGTGTCGAGCCCGGTGGCGCAGGCCGAAAGGCTGGCCAGCACCAGCGGCACCGCCGCCAGCTTCAAGGATTTGCCCAGAGCGGTAAATTCGAATTTCTTGCGCGACATGCCTCTTATCCCTTCGAATCCGCGCCTCTCTCCTGCCGCGGGCTGGCGCACCTGTGTGTTGGTCTAACGCACGGGCACTGAACTGCGCTTGAATGCCGCGCGGCCAGCCGTGGCGCAAGTGCGCCGAACAGGATCGCGATCAGCCCGAGCCGGCGGCGTGGCTGAACTCGAAGCGAATGCGTACCCACGAGCCGACTAGCGCCTTGCCGTTCACCCGGGGCGGGCGAACCAGAAACTGCCAGGCAGCCTGCCGGAGCCCCCGCGCAAGGCCCGAGCCGGGTGGGCTTTCCTCCATCTCCCGGCAGTCCTCGACATGGAACCGGTCAATCGTGCGGCAGGCAATTGTCGCCCAGGCACCGGGCGCAGCGGCCTCGTGCGGAATGTAGGTTGCCAGTTCGGCATTGGTGGGTTCGCGCACCCATTCGGCGGCATAGAGCCGCGCACCGCCGGGCCCGTCCCCGCTGCCCCCGCCGTCGGCGCCGCCATCCTGGGGGGCGGGAGGGCCGGCAGCCGGGCCGCGCCTGGGCATGCGGCCGATATCGGCCGAGGCCAGTTGCTCGCGGGTGAGCGGAATGAGGTTCAGCGCGGGAACAGGGCTGGAGGCCGGCACTGGCGGGGGAGGTGTGATCACCGGCGCCGTGGCACTCGCCGCCGCCACGTGATGCGCCGGGCTGCGCTGGGCCTGCCGGGGCTTGTCGGATTCGTGCGCGCTTACATCGACCGCAACCAGCCGCGAGCCGTTCGCCGGCAGGCTCGGCCCCATCGCCCCCATGCGCACGATCATGAATGCCAATGCCAGGCACAGCGCCAGCGACAGCAGCGCCGATATTGCGCGCTCGCGGGGAGAGGGGCCATAGTTCCCATCGCGCATGTCAGGCTGGAACAGGATCAAGCGGCGCTCCCACGCAACAGTGAAACGCAGCCCCGCCTGGCTCCCTGCCCACCAGAACCTTTCCGTAAGCTGACCAGGAAGGCCTCCGCCGATGCCGTCCCCCCGTCGCGAGCCCCGGCATCCTGCGCAGCGCCAAGCGAAGCCTTGCGCCAAGGATGCTGGAACAGGTTCAGCATGACGAGCAGGCAAGACCGGAGCGCGCCATGACCCCAAACCACTCCGTCATCCTGAACCCGTTTCAGGATTCACGGGCTGGGCGTGCCACCCGCACCGCGCCAGACCCACAGCGAGGCGCGGACCGACACTTCGCGTCATGGATGCTGAACCAAGATCAGCATGACGAAGCGTGCGGGGGGCGGAGAAAACCTTCAGCCCCGCACCAGACCCAGCGCCGCGTAAACCTTGTCGAGCGTCGGGATCGCCAGGGACCGCGCCCGCGAAGCGCCGCGGGCGAGGATTGCGTCGAGCATTTCCTGATCGCTGCGCAGGCCCACGAACCGCGCGTTGATGGGGCTGAGGCTTTCCACCAGCAGTTCGCCCAGCGCTGGCTTGAACGCGCCGAAGCCCTTGCCGCCGAATTCGCCGAGGATCTCGGCCACGCTCTTGCCCGACATGGCCGAATAGATGCCAACCAGGTTCGCCGCTTCCGGCCGCCCCTCCAGCCCGGCGGCCTCGGAGGGCAGCGGCTCGGGATCGGTCTTGGCCTTCTTGACCTTGGTCATGATCGTGTCGGCATCGTCGGTCAGGTTGATCCGGCTCATTTCCGAGGGATCGGACTTACTCATCTTGGCGCTGCCGTCGCGCAGCGACATGATCCGCGCGGCTTCGGGCGGGATGATCGGGTCGGGCAGGGTGAACACCGGCGCGTCCTCCGGGCAGAAGTCGAAGTTGAACTTCTGCGCCACGTCGCGCGCCAGCTCGAGGTGCTGCTTCTGGTCCTCGCCCACCGGCACGTGGGTCGCCTGGTAGAGCAGCACGTCGGCGGCTTGCAGCACGGGGTAGGTGAACAGGGCGACCGAGGCGCCTTCGCGGTTCTTGCCGGCCTTGTCCTTCCACTGGGTCATCCGGTTCAGCCAGCCCATCCGGGCCGTGCCGTTGAGCAGCCATTGCAACTCGGCGTGCTGAGGCACCTGGGCCTGGTTGAACAGGATCGAACGGTCCGGATCGATCCCGCAGGCGACCAGCGCGGCCACCATTTCGCGGGTGTTCGCGGCAAGTTCGGCCGGGACGTGCGGCATCGAGATCGCATGGAGGTCGGCGAGGAAGTAGAGGCATTCGCCGCCCGCATGCTCGTCCTGCATGCGCACCCAATTGCGGATCGCCCCCAGGTAATTGCCGAGGTGGAGATTGCCGGTGGGCTGGATGCCGGAAACGATGCGCATGAAATCGAAACTCTTAGGCAGGGGAGCGGCGACGCCGCAGGAGGAAGGCGATGTCGTCTTTCGAGAAGGCGCCCATCACCAGGGTGGCGAGCCCATAGACGACCATTCCGGCCGAGACCAGCACGGCCAGCGCGGCGAAGCGCACCGGCCAGGTGCCGTGGACATAGGGCATCAGCAGGCCTTGGCCGAACCACAGCACCACACCCATCGCCAGCGCCGCCAGCAGCAGGCGCGGAGCGCGGCGGCGCAGGCGTGCATCGGCGGTGAAATGCCCGCGCGCGACCAGCGTGCGGTAAAGCATGGCCACGTTGACAGTCGAGGCGATCGCCGTCGCCAGCGGGGGCCCCATGTGCCTGAGCGGCACGATCAGGGCGAGGTTGCCGACGAGGTTCACCACCATCGAGATCATGGCATAGCGCACCGGCGTCTTCGTATCCTGCCGCGCGTAGAACCCGGGGGTCAGCACCTTGACGAGGATATAGCTCGGCAGCCCGATCGAGAAGGCGGCCAGGGCCTGGGCGGTGAAATGGGTGTCTTCCGCCGTGAACCGGCCATAGCCGAACAGGGCGGCGGCAATCGGCTCCCCCGCCACGACCAGCGCCACTGTCGCCGGCAGGGTCAGCAGCAGGGCCAGCTCCAGCCCGCGGTTCTGCGTCTCCAGCGCCGCCGCTTCCTCGCCGCCGCCCAGCTGGCGGGAGATCGTGGGGAGCAGCACCGTGCCAAGGCCGATCCCGATCAGGCCCAGCGGCAGCTGGTTCAGCCGGTCGGCCATGTAGATGTAGGTCACCGAGCCGTGGGCCAGCAGGCTGGCGGCCAGCGCGGTCGAGATGACAAGGTTGATCTGCACCGCCCCCGCGCCCGCCGCCGCCGGCCAGATCAGCCCCAGCAGCCGCTTGACCTCCGGGCTCATCCGCGGCCGCCGCAGCTTGAGGCTCACCCCGTTCCGCCGGCAGGCGAAGGCCAGCCACAGCAGCTGCAGCAGCCCCGAGACCGAAACCGCGATCGCCTGGTTGCGCGCCGTCTCCAGCGGATCGGCCGAGTGGAAGCCGAGCAGCGCCACGATCAGCGTCAGGTTCAGCAGGATCGGCGCGGCGGCGTTGACCCAGAACTTGTGCAGCGAATTGAGGATGCCGCCGAACAGCGAGACCAGGCTGATCAGCATGAGATAGGGGATCGTGTAGCGCGAAAGCTCCACCGCGAAGGCGAACTGCGCGTGGCTGACCCCGTTGAACTTGCCCGAAAGCGCGAAGGTCACCGGCCAGGCGAAGACTTCCAGCAGCACCGTCATCGCCAGCAGCACCGGCAGCAGCACGGCGAGCGCGGCCTCCGCAAAGTCCAGCCCGTCGCGCAGTCCTTGCCCTTGCGGGTCCGCCACCTTCTGGTTGAACATCGGGATGAACGCGCTGGCGAAGGCCCCTTCGGCGAACAGCGCGCGAAACATGTTGGGCAGGCGGAAGGCGACGAGAAACGCGTCCGAGGCAAAGCTCGCCCCGATGAACCGCGCAAACAGGCTGTCGCGCACCAGCCCCAGCACCCGGCTCAGCAGGGTGAGTCCGCCAATGGTGCCGGTGGCCTTCAGCAGGTTCATCTAAAGGCCACCGTTCACTGGGATCAGGCGTTCACCGGGCTCAGGCGTTGCCGGCCGGCTCGCCCGTGGTCTGCTGGGCCTGGGCGAGCTGCTGCAGGTAGAGCCCGTTGAAGTCGATCGGTTCGAGCATGACCGGCGGATACCCGGCATCGCGCACCGCATCGGCGAGGATGCGGCGGGCAAACGGGAACAGGATGCGCGGCGCCTCGCCATAGGTGAAGGCGTGCTCCTGCTCGGGGGCCAGGCCATGCATGCCGATCAGGCCGCAATAGGCCAGCTCGATCATGTAGGCCACGCCGCCTTCCGCCTTGGCGTTCATCGCGATCTTGAGCTCGACCTCGTGAATCTCGCCGTCGATCTGGCGGGCCTGGATGTTGAACTGCACGTCGAGCTGCGGGGCGTCCTGCCACTGATAGGAAGCCGGCGCATTGGGGTTCTCGACCGACAGGTCCTTGATGTACTGCGAGATGATGCCGGCAGCCGGACCGGTGTCCTGGCCGTTGGCGGCGGGGCCATCGAGCTTGAGATCGGAAATGACGTTGCCTTCGTCGGCCATGGGATAAGCTTTCTCGACTGGATGATCGGATATGTTCAGCCGGCGCGCCTAGCAGGGAGCGGGCCGGTGCCGCAAGGGAAAGCCGGATGCGCCGGCCGTCCCCCGCCAAATATCCGCGATACCACACTCCGACGCGAAAAATGCACATAGGCGGCGATCATGCGTTGTTCATTTGTCAAGCTTACCTATCTGAGGCACATTGAGTCCGTGGCAGTCCGCGCGCCGTGCGGGCACCCGCCCAACGAAAGCACCCTGACGTGACCGTTGAAGTCGTCATCCTGGCCATGATCGCAGCCTTCCTCGGCCTGCGGCTCTACTCCGTGCTCGGCCGCCGGGCCGAGCATGAGGAGGAGACCATTCAGGGCCGGATCGAACCGCGCGGCGATGCCGGCAGCCCGGGCGCCCCGCGCGCCCCCCGCGCCGAGGCTCCCGGTCTGCCCGATCGCGCCCAGCTGCGCGCCGCCCAGCCGGTCCGCCGCGAACTTCCCGGCGTGCTCCCCGCCGCCGAACGCGGCCTGCGCGATATCGCCGTGGCCGATCGCCGCTTCGATGCCCTCATCTTCCTCCAGGGCGCACGCGGCGCCTATCGCCTGATCCTCGATGCCTTCTGGAAGGGTGACAAGGATCAGCTCGCCCACCTGTGCGACGCAGACGTGTACAAGCGCTTCGCCGAGGCGATCGACGCGCGCCAGGCCTCGGGCGAAACGCTCGATAACCGCCTCGTCCGGATCGAGGATGCCGCCATCGTCGATGCCGAACTGGCCGGCAACCTGGCCCGCATCACCGTGCGCTTCACCGCCGATATTGCCGCGATCACCCGCGACGCCGCGGGCACCGTCGTCGCCGGCTCGCTCGACGATGCGATCGAAGCGCGCGACCTGTGGACCTTCAGCCGCGACCTTACCGCCGCCGGCCCTGACTGGCTGCTCGACGAGACTGACGAAGCCTGAGGACGCAGGGGTGACGGGGGCAGGGCGGCCCAGCCGAACAGGGTTGCTGGCCGCGCTTGCCGCGCCGTTCCTGCTTGCCGCCTGCACGATTATTCCGCCGGGGCCTCCAACCGGCCCCGGCCCGGCTCCCGCGCCCACGACGACGCCCATGCCGCCGCCGGCCGTTCCGCCAACGCCGCCGCCCACCGCGCTCACCACCGGCATCGCCCCCGGGCCCGACCCCGCCGGCCTGCCGCTTGCCCAGGGCCGCGCCTCGGCCGCCCTGCGCTCCTTCGCCGAATCGTGCCGCGCCTTGCTGGTCCGCACCGATACCAGCGGGCTGACCCGCGCGGATGACTGGCGCCCCGCCTGCGCCGCCGCGCCCACCTGGGCCCCCGCCGATGCCCCGGCCTTCTTCGCCCGCTTCTTCGAAACCGTCCGCGTGGGCGACGGGCGCAGCTATGTCACCGGCTATTACGAGCCCGAGATCGCCGGCACCCGCACCCAGCAGCCCGGCTTCACCGTCCCCGTCTATCGCCTGCCGCCCGATCTCGTCCGCGCCTGGCCCTTCGAAACCCCGTTCGAACAACGCGTCGGCCAGCCGCCGGTCGGCCGGTTCGATGCCGATGGCCGCTTCGTCGCCTACTACGACCGCGCGCAGATCGAGGACGGCGCCCTTGCCGGCAAGGGGCTTGAGCTCGGCTTGGCGGCCGATCCCATTGAACTGTTCTTCCTAGAGATCCAGGGCTCTGGCCGCCTGATCGCGCCGGATGGCACCGTCCTGCGCCTCGGCTATGCCGGGCAGAACGGCTTCCCCTATACCGCCGTGGGCCAGCTGATGCGCGATCGCGGCCTGATCGGCTCCGGCCCCGGCCAGTATTCGGGCTCGATGCAGGGCATGATGGCCTATCTGCGCGCCCATCCGGAAGAGGGCCGGGCGATGATGCGGGCCAACCGCTCCTACATCTTCTTTCGCGAGATCACCGGCGATGGCCCGATCGGGGCGATGAACGTGCCGGTCCGCTCCCAGGTCAGCCTCGCCGCCGATCCGCTGATGGTCCCCCTGGGCGCTCCCGTCCTCCTCAAGACCGACCGGACGGAAACCACCGGCTTGTGGGTCGCCCAGGATACCGGCGGGGCGATCAAGGGCCCCAACCGGTTTGACAGCTTCTGGGGCGCCGGCCCCACCGCCCGCAAGATTGCCGGCGGCATGAGCGCATCGGGCACCGCCCTGGTCTTCGTCCCGCGCGGCACGCTCGCCCGCCTTTCCCTCAAATGAGCAGCCCCCCACGCGGGCTGACCCCCGAAGAAGCCGAACTCTGGGCCAGGGTCGCGGCCACGGTGAAACCGCTGCGCGTTCCTCCCCGAAACGGGGAGGGGGACCATGCGAAGCATGGTGGAGGGGCACGCGCGGTTCATCCCGCCGCTGCAAACGAGATCACCCCACAGCCCCCACCGCCAAAGCGCCTCAAGGGCCGCATCCCGCCCCCGCCGCCGCCAGCGCCGCCCCGCGCGACACCACCGCGGCCGCTGGACAGCCACGGTCTCGATTCGAGCTGGGACCGCAAACTCGCCAAGGCCGCCATCGCGCCGGACTTCACGCTGGATCTCCACGGCCATACCCTCGATTCCGCGCACGCCCGCCTCGATCACGGCCTGACCCAGGCCATCAGCATGGGCGCGCGCCTCGTCCTTCTGATCACCGGCCGCCCGCGCCCGTCCGACGACCACGCCGGCAGGGGCGAACGCCGCGGCGCAATCCGCGCCAAGGTCCTCGACTGGCTCGCCGCCGGCCCCCACGGCCCCCGCATCGCCGCCGTCCGCGCCGCCCACCCCAGGCACGGCGGGGCAGGGGCGCTCTACATCGTGCTCAGGCGCGGCCGGGATTGAACCCGCGTCTTCTCCCCCATCAAGGGGGAGGGTTCCGCAAACTCAGGCCGCCTCGCTCACCTTGTCTTCCGCCGGCAGCCGGATCAGGTAATCGAAGGCCGAAAGCGCCGCCGTCGCCCCCGCGCCCAGTGCGATGACGATCTGCTTGTAGGGCACGGTCGTCGCATCGCCCGCCGCGAACACGCCGGGGACCGAAGTCTCGCCGCGCTGGTCGATCTCGATCTCGCCGCGCGGGGAAAGCGCCACGGCGCCCTTCAGCCACTCGGTGTTGGGCACCAGCCCGATCTGCACGAAGATGCCTTCCAGCTCGACGGTGTGAACAGCGTCCGTCGTCCGGTCCTTGTATGTCAGGCCGGTCACCTTGGCGCCGTCGCCGAGTACCTCGCTGGTCAGCGCGGAGACGATCACCGTCACGTTCGGCAAGGACCGCAGCTTGGCCTGGAGCACGGCATCGGCCCGCAGCTGCGCGTCGAACTCGATCAGCGTCACGTGGCTGACAATCCCGGCAAGGTCGATCGCCGCCTCGACGCCGGAGTTG
>Ga0070669_100003531_pt1 | contig 11280 bp, 12 predicted proteins | sample KBSS53metaG_FD_64680 | JGI IMG/M metagenome (GOLD analysis project Ga0070669, IMG submission 64680) | Switchgrass rhizosphere microbial communities from Kellogg Biological Station, Michigan, USA - KBS S5-3 metaG | ecosystem: Host-associated > Plants > Roots > Rhizosphere > Soil ... | reverse complement strand
CATGTCGAGCGGGCCTCTCCGAAGCAGCGCGGGTTGGGTGAATCGGCGTTCATTCTACGGGTGGCGGCGAAAGCCTGTCAACGCGTGATAGCATCCCCGCCATGCGAATCAAGTATCGCGTCGGCGTGATGCCCGGGCCGTGGCCCGCCGGCGATGCGGGCCGCGATTTCTTCTGGCGCTTCGTGGACCTGTGCGAGAAGAGCGAGATCGACTCGCTCTGGTTCTCCGAGCGCCTGTCCTCCCCGCTGCCCCTGCCCGAGCCCATGACGGCGATGGCGGCCGTCGCGGCCCGCACGAGCCGACTCAAGTTCGGTCCGAGCGTCTTCGTCACTCCGTTCCGCAATCCGGTACTGATGGCTCGCGAGATCGCCATGGTCGACTACCTGTCCAACGGTCGCATCCTGCCGGCCTTCGGCATCGGCGCCGAGCAGGAGCGCGAGTTTCTCGCCGCCGGCGTGCCGTTCAAGGAGCGCGGGCGCCGCACCGACGAGGCGATCGCCATCATGCGGCGGTGCTGGAGCGAGGACGAGGTCACGTTCGCCGGCGCGTTCTGGCAGCTCGATCGGATCACCGTGCTGCCCCGCCCCGTGCAGAAGCCGCTGGAGCTGTGGATCGGCGGCAACAGCGAGCCGGCCATGCGGCGGGCCGGGCGGCTGGGCGACGGCTGGATCCCCTCGTTCATCACCCCGGAGCAGTTTCGCGTGGGCGTCGACAAGACCCAGGCCTTCGCCGCCGAGGCGGGTCGCCGCGTGCCGGACGATCACTTCGGCGTGCTCTTCTACTGCTGCATCGACCCCGACCCGGCCGCCGCCCGCGCGCTGGCCGCGCCGTTCATCCCCCGCGGTCGCATCGACGACGCCGCGCTGGCGCGCTGCACGGCGTTCGGTCCGGCCGAGGTGGTACGCGAGCGCCTGGAGGAGTACATCGCGGGCGGCGGCTCGAAGTTCATCGTCCGCCCGATGTGCCCGCCGGAGCGGATGCTCGATCAGCTCGGACAGCTCGCCAGCGACGTCATTCCCGACGTGCATCGCCGCTGAGCGGCGCGCCTGGCCTCGCGCGCCCTGGCCGAGGCGCTCAGCCCGAGCGCAGGATGTCGATCAGCAGCTCCGGGTCGATGTTGCCTCCCGAGAGAATCACGCCCACGCGCGAGCCCGCCGGGATCGGCAGGCGCCCCGACAGCACGGCGGCGGCCGCCACCGCACCGGAGGGCTCCAGCACGATGTGGGCCCGGAGCGCCAGGTAGCGGACCGCGGCGCGCACCTCGTCGTCGCTGACCAGCAAGACGCCGGCGAGGTTGGCGCGCAGCACCGGGAAGGTCAACGCCCCCGGCGTCACGGCGCGCAGCCCATCGGCGATCGTCGAGGGCGGCGCAATCGCCACCCGCTGGCCACCGGCCATCGAGAGATAGGTGTCGTTGGCCGTGTCGGGCTCGACGCCGAAGACCTGCATGCCGGGAAACAGCGTCCGCGCCACTGTCGAGCACCCCGCCAGGAGACCCCCGCCGCCGATCGGGGCGAGCAGCGCGTCCAGCGAAGGCACGTCCTCCAGCAGCTCCAGCGCGGCGGTCCCCTGCCCGGCCATGATCGCGACGTCGTCGAACGGCGGCACCACGATGCGTCCGGTACGCTCCACGACCTCGCGCACGAGCTGCTCGCGGTCGTCGACCATCCGGTCGTAGAAGATGACCTCGGCGCCGTAGTGGCGGGTGGCCTCGAGCTTGAGAGCCGGCGCGTCCTTGGGCATGCAGACGATCGCCGTGGTGCCGACCATGCGCGCCGCCAGCGCCACGCCCTGCGCGTGATTGCCGGAGGAAAACGCGATCACCCCCCGCGCTCGCTCGGCGGGCGTCAGCGCCGCCAGCTTGTTGAGCGCGCCCCGGATCTTGAAGGCGCCCGCCCGCTGCAGGTTCTCGCACTTGAAGAACACCTGGTGCCCGCTGGCGTCGTCGAACGACTGGCAGGCGATGACCGGCGTGCGGTGAATGCGTGAGCCCAGGCGCCGGGCCGCCCCCCGGACATCGTCCAGTGTAATGCTCATCGACGACCGCAGCGCTCGGGCATGGGCGCCGAGTATGCGCGTGACGGCGTGACGCCGCAACCGGGGCGTGCCGCACGGCGGTGGTGCGCCGCGTATACTGGCGCCATGCGACGGATCCCCCTCGTGCTCGCCGCGCTGCTGCTCGTCGGCTGCTCGCTCATCTCGCTCGATCTGACGCCGCGCATCCGCCCGCTGGAAGAGGAGACGGTCGAGGGCAAGGGCGACGCCAAGATCTTGTTGATGGACGTCTCCGGCTTCATCTCCGACGAGACGCCGGGCGGCGGGCTGACGATCGGATCGCCGCCCCCGCGCGTGCCGATGCTGGTGCGCGTGCGCGAGGAGCTGGAGAAGGCAGCCGGCGACAGCAAGGTCAAGGCCCTGATCGTCCGCATCAACAGCCCGGGCGGCACGGTGACCGCCTCGGACATCATCTTCCGCGAGCTGCAGAGCTACAAGCGCACCTCGGGGGTGCCGATCATCGCCGTCATGATGGACGTGGCGGCCTCCGGCGGCTACTACATCGCGCTGGCCGCCGACACGATCATCGCGCATCCGACCACGGTCACCGGCTCCATCGGCGTGATCATGATCACGCTCAACGCCGAGGGGCTCATGCAGAAGATCGGGCTGGCGGCCAACGCGATCAAGTCGGGCGAGCGCAAGGACATGGGCAGCCCGTTCCGGGCGCTGACACCGGAGGAGCGCGCGATCTTCCAGGCGGTGATCGACGATCTGCAGCGCCAGTTCGTCGGCCACCTGGTCGAGCGCCGCAAGATCGCCCCGGCCGCCGCCGCCACGCTGGCCGACGGGCGCATCTACACCGCCGACCAGGCGCTCGCGCATCACCTGATCGACCAGATCGGCTACATGCCGGACGTGCTCGACGTGGCGCGCCGGGCCGCCGGCGTGACCGAGGCGCGCGTCGTGGTCTACAAGCGTCCGCGCGAGTACCGGGCGACTTATTACGCGCGCGCCGACAGCGACGCGGGGGCCTTCGCCGCCGTCTCCCAGCTCACCGGCCTCGCCGCCTCCGGCCCCAAGTTCCTGTACGTCTGGTGGCCGTAACTCAGCTCACCGTCTGACCCCGGCGCTCGCTGGCAAGGGCCTTGCGCGTCAAAGTCGGAGATGAGGAGGTCGGCGATGCGCTCACTGATGGCAGGAATTCTCGGTGTCGTGGCTGCGGCGAGCCTGGCGGGATGCGCCACGACGGAACCGTCCTATGAGCCGACGGGCGCCATGCCCGTCACCAGGCCCAAGGTCGTGACCACCCAGCCGGTCGAGGGCACCGTGACCCGGGTGGATCCTCCCCAGCAGATCGTCGTGCTCGACAACGGTCAGATGTATCGGGTGGCTGGCGATCAGGCCGTCATGGTCAACGGTCAACCCGTGGTGATCAACTCTTTGCAGCCGGGTAACCGCGTGACGGTGGTCGGCCAGCCGGTCGTGTATCAGAACGGCCAGTACGTGACGGTCCCGGCGACGGGCACGGTGGTGGCCACCGTCCCGGCCGCGGCGCCCGCACGGATGTTTGGCCGGGTCACCGACGTCGAGGGCAACGGCAACGTCAAGGTGCGTCTGACGGACGGCAACGCCTTCGAGTTCCGCCCGCCGGTCGGCACCGTGGTGCGCAAGGGCGATCCGGTCGTGATCGACTTTACCTTCGGCGCCACGCCATCGGCGTCACCCCGCTAAGGATCAGTCGGCTGGCGGCCAGGGGGCGCATCGGTCCCCTGGTCGCCACGCGGCTCGAAGCCGGCGCAACGCAGGACCGGTAGCCGCGGATACTTCGCGAATCGCGGATCGGTCGCGCTGAGCTGGCACAGCCAGAACGTCGAGCCGCGTCCCGACACCACCGCGCGCCCGTGCGCACACGCGGTGCAGAGCCCGGCGACCGCTTCATTCACTCGGGCTCGACGATGTCGAGATACTGCTTGAGAATGCGGGCGGTCGCGCCCCAGATCGTCGTGTCACCGTACTCGTAGAAATAGACGTCGCGGACCACGCCGGCCCGCTCCCACTGCTCGACGCGAAAGCAGCCCTTTTCCAGCAGCGCGGCCACCGGCACCTCGATGACCCGCTCGATCTCGTGCCCGTCCGGCTGCCAGGCCACCGGCCCGCGCACGAGCCCGACCCACGGCGTGATGACGAACTGGGTGGCGACCGTCTCGGTGTCGTCCAGCATGCCGAGCGGCTCGACCGCGGCGGGCGGCAGCGCGACTTCCTCGTGCGCTTCGCGCAGCGCCGCGTGGAGATCGTCGGGATCGTCCGGATCGATCCGGCCGCCGGGAAACGAGATCTGGCCGGCGTGCTGGCCGACCCGCTCGCTACGCTGGGCAAACACGAGATTCGCCTCGCCCCGATCCACGATCGCCACCAGTACCGCGGCGCGGATCAGCGGTCCGGGCGGCACCACGCGCCGCGGACGGCCCTGCAGCCGGGTGCGCGTCCGGGCCGCCAGCGTCTCGGCGTCGATCCCGCTCACTCCGTGTGGGCGCGCATCACACGAAGCGCGCGGAGACGGCGCCCAGCCGGGTGAAGCGCGCGCGGACCGTCTCGGCGGCCTTCGGGCGCAGGAGGGCGGACACCGAGCCGGTCATCACCAGGTCGCCCGCCTTGAGCGTGAGACCGCGGGAGCCCAGATGGTTGGCGATCCAGGCCAGCGAGTTGAGCGGGTTACCCATCACCTCGGCCGCGGTGTTGGTCGCCATGATCCGGCCGCTCTGCTCCCACACCAGACCCTCGAGAGCCAGATCGAGCCCGGCGATCGGCGTCAACGCCTCGGCCAGGACCACGGACTTGGCGAAGACCCCCTCGGCGATGACGTCGGTCCCCAGAGCCTTGCCGGTGTACCGGAAGTCCACCAGCTCGAGCGCCGGCTGCGCGCCCTTCACGGCGTCGGCCGCCGCGGACGCCGTGACGCCGGGCCCGGCCAGATCTCGCCCCATCACGAAGGCGACCTCGGCCTCGACGGCCAGTCCCGTGAACCGCGCGACGGGCACCTCGGCGCCCGACGGCAGCACGCTGGAAGCCAGAAGAAACGCGCAGACAGGCTCGCTCACCTGGTACGCGTCCTGAGCTCCGCGGTTCGTGAAGCCCGCCTTCCAGCCCGTCACCGTCTCGCCGCGCCGCACCAGTGCGTCGCGCAGCACATCTTGAAGTCGATACGCCTCGGCCAGGCTCAGCGGCTGGCCCTGCCGCTCGCTCGGCGGCGTGTGCGCGCGGTGCTCGGTGCGGGCGCCGATGAACTCGGCGATCAGCTCGGCGTCGGAAGCCACGATGGGCTCGCTCCTTCTGGCGTCACGGAGCCGCGCAGGCCGGCCAGCACCGCGGTCATGGTGGCCCCGGTCGGTTCCCGGATGACGAGGTCGGCGCGCGCGTCGAGCGGCGTCGGCTCGAGGTTGACGATGACCAGCGTCGCCCCCGCGTGCTTGGCGTGCACCGGCAGATAGGCGGCCGGGTAGACGACCAGCGACGAGCCGAGCACCACGAACAGGTCGGCCGCGCGGGCGCGACGCTCCGCCTCCTGCATCAAGCCGCTGGGCATCGCTTCGCCAAACAGCACGGTGAATGGCTTGATCACCCCGCCGCAGGCCGGGCAGGCCGGGACGTCGACGCCGGCCTCGAGCCAGCCGTGGACCTCGTCGCGCGAGTACGGCGCGGCACAGTCCAGACAGCGCGCGCGGGTCGCGTTGCCGTGCAGCTCCAGCACCCGTTCGGCCGGCAACCCAGCTCGCTGGTGCAGGCCGTCGATGTTCTGCGTGATGCAGCAGTCCAGACGTCCCACCTCGTGCAGACCCGCCAGCGCGCGGTGCGTGGCGCCCGGCATGGCCGCCCGGATCAGCGGGTAGGTCGTGCGGCCCAGCGCCCAGTAGCGGCGGCGGCCTTCCACGCTGCCGATGAAATTCCGGTAGGTGAACTCGGCAGGGTCGAAGCGATCCCACACGCCACCCGGGCTGCGGAAATCCGGGATCCCCGCCTCGGTGCTCACGCCGGCCCCGGTGAAGACGACGGGCCGGTCGGCCTTGGCCAACAGCGCCGCCAGGCGCTCGGCCCCCGTCACCGGGCGTGCTTGCCGGCCCGCGACCGGGCCTTCGCCGTCGACTTGCGGGCCGTCGCGCGGGCCACCGCCTTCGCGCGGGCCGGCGCGCGCTCCACCTCGCCGGGCCGCACGTGCGCCTCGTTTCGCCGGCCCACGCCGCCGCGGACCACGGGTCCCTGCTCGATCAGCGCGATCCAGGCCGTGAGATCGGACGCCAGCTCTGGGTAACAGTTGTCGCGGTAGGCGAGCAACGCGCGCAGCGCGGCGGGATCTTTCCATGGCTTGAGCACGAAGACGCCGTCGAGGTCGTGCGGGTCGAACGGCGCCTCGGCTCCGAGCGCCATCACGACGTACCGCCGGCTGAGCTCGGGCATGAAGGGGGCGCGCTAGGACCCGACGACGATCATGGAAGTGGCGCTAGGGTACCGCCGCCCGCGCCGGCGCCGCAAGGCTCCCCGCGGGCTCACGCCGGCGGCAGCGGCGGCGCGTAGCGGGCCGCGCGGCGCACCCACAGCACGCAGCCCACGAACACCGCGGCGGCGATCGGCACCGCGATCAGATTGGCCCGGCGCCCGGACAGCGTGATGCCCAGCGCGGTCTGTAGTGTGTAGAGGACGTTGTTCGCGATGTGGCAGGTGATCGCGGGCAGCGCGCTGCCCGTGGCCTCGGCGAGGTAGCCCAGGTACAGCCCCAGCGCGAAGGCCAGCACGATGTGCACGAGCGAGATGTCGACGTGCAGGATGGCGAACCCCGTGCTGGTCGCCAGCACCGAGGCCAGGGGCGACCAGTGCTCGCGCAGGCGGGATTGCATGTAGCCGCGGAAGAAGATTTCTTCCGCCGTGCCGGCAATGAGTCCGAGGACCACCACCGCACCGAACAGATCGGGGCCCAGCGTCCCCTCGAGCAGCCGGCGAATGAGGACCAGCGCGGGGCTGTCGCCGAGCCCCACCACGATCGTCAGCGACTCCAGCGCTTGACCCAGCGCGAGCAGGCCGAGCACCATGACCGCGAGCGTGGGTCCGGTCTCCCAGCCCGGGAGCAGCCGCAGACGGGCCGGCGTGAGCGGCCGGACCACGAGGACGAGTGTGAGGACCAGTCCGGTCGACGCGGCGAGACTTCCGGCCAAGAGGCCGGGCAGCGTGCCCAGGAGCGTCGCCTCCGGCACGTCCGGGTACATCGTGTGCAGCGTATCGATCGCGAACCAGGTCGTGGCGAAGATGCCGGCCACGGCCGCCGCATAGGTGGCGAAGACGTGCCAGGGGCGGCCGGGATCCTCGTCCATGCGGTCCGGTCAGGCGGCCGGCTTCAGTCGCGCAGCGCGCGCCGCGGTGAGGCCTGCTCGACCGCCTGGCCCAGTCGGAAGATCGTGGCCTCGTCGAACGGGCGGCCGACGATCTGCAATCCGAGCGGTCGGCCGTCGCTGGACATTCCGCACGGCACCGCCAGCACCGGTAGCCCCAGGCCATTGAACGGTCGCGTGAGCCGGGAGAACCGTCCCATGCGGCGCACGATCTCCTCCACCGCTCCGGCTGTCACCGCCGCGAGCTCGGGAGGCGGCTCGGGAATCGCCGGGGTCAGGATCGCATCGACCTCGCCGAAGACCTCGCCGACGAACTCGCGCGCCAGTCGCGCGCGCAACCGCCCCGCCTGCAGATAGTCGTGGGCGGAGACGTGCAGGCCGATCTCGAGCCGGGCGCGGACCGCCGCGCCCAGCTCGTGCGGACGCTCGCGCAGCACGCGCGAGTGGATGACGGCGCTCTCGGCACGCGCCAGCACGTTGCACACGTCGACGATTCCGGCGGGATCGGGCAGGCGCAGCGGCGCGACCCGCGCGCCTCGTGCCTGCAGCCCGCGGGCTGCCGCCTCCACCGCCGCCTTCACCTCGGGCGTCACGCCGTCGAAGTAGTAGTTCTCCGGCAGTCCCAGGCGCAGTCCGCTCAGCGGGGCGTCGAGCCCGGCGAGGACCGCGGGCACCGGGCGGCGGCTGCTGGTCCCGTCGCGCGGGTCGTGCCCGGCGATCAGCTCGAACATGAGCGCACAGTCCCCGACGGTGCGCGTCATCGGACCGAGGTGATCGAGCGCCCAGGACAGCGCCATCGCGCCGGCCCGGCTCACGCGACCATATGTCGGCTTCAGTCCCACGATGCCGCAGCAGGCCGCGGGCAGGCGGATCGAGCCGCCCGTGTCGGAGCCCAGCGCCCCGAAGGCCAGCTGGGCCGCCACGGCGGCGCCCGAGCCGCTCGAGGAGCCGCCCGAGATACACCCGGCCTTCCACGGATTGTCGACGTTGCCGTGGTGGGGGTTGTCACCGAAGGGGCCGAGCGCCAGCTCGGTCATGTTGAGCTTGCCGAGCGTCACCGCGCCCGCGGCGGTCAGGCGGGCCACCGCCGTGGAATCGTGGTCGCTCCGGAAGTACTCGGTCGTCTTGGTCCCGCACGACGTGGGCAAGCCCACCACGTGGAAGAGGTCCTTGTAGGCGAGCGGGACACCGTGCAGTGGCCCTCGCCGGGTTCCCGACGCCAGGTCGGCATCGAGGCTGCGGGCGCGGGCCAGCGCGCCCGGCGCATCCACCGTGAGGAACGCGTGCAGCCGACCGTCGAGACGGGCAATGCGATCCAGGCAGGCCTGCGTGGCCTCGACGGCAGAGACCTTGCGCGCGGCGATGGCGCTGGCCAGCTCCGTCAGCGTGAGGTCAGTCACGTGGAGCGCCGCGCTCGAGCGCGACCTCGAAGTTGGAAGGCTCCTCGGTGAGGGCGAGATCGGCGGCGGCTCGCTCGATGGCGCCGGCCATCGCGGCAATGTCGGCCTGGGCCGGAGAACTTTTCGCGGGACCGGGCTCGCTCATGCTGGCCCGGATTCTAGCAGAGGGGGCCGGGAGCCGACCCCCTCTTGCGCGGACGGGACTACTTCTTCTTGTCGGCCGTGCTCTGCTTGGCGATGACCTGATCCTTGATCTTGTCGTAGGTCGCCGCCGGCACGACCTTCTTCTTCACCAGGTCGTCCTTGCGGGCGTACGGACGGTTGTCGACGATCTTCTTGGCGTAAGCGTCGCCGATCCCCGGCAGCGCCTTCAGCTCGTCCTCGCTGGCCGTGTTGAGATCCAGCGGGGCCTTCTTCGCGTCCGACTTCGTCTCGGTCTTGGCCGCCGCGGGCTTGGGGTCCGTCTTCATCTGGGCACTGACCGGCGCGGCCAGGGCTGAAGCGGCGAATAGCAGGCCGACGATGAGCGCAACGATGCGAGTCATAGGCCAATCCTCCTCGGGGTGTTCGTCAGGTGTCGTGCGTGGAGCCTGAACTCCACTGCTGTCATCCTACAACGTCGACACGGCCATCGCGAACGCTGGCGTCAGCGGTCGCCCGAGCCCGGCTCGTCGGCCAGGCGACCGAGCGTGGCGCTGATCGTGCGCTCGCCGCCCGCTCCGGCCACCCGCAGGTCCACCTTGGTACCGGGCGGCGTGCCGCCCACCCGCCGCGTGAGCTCGCCGGGACTCTGGATCGGGATGTTCTGGAACGCGACGATGAGGTCGCCCTCCCGGATCCCCGCGGCGGCGGCCGGCGAGCGCGGCACGACCTCGGCCACCACCACGCCGCGCTGGCTCGCCACCCCGAGCGATCGGCTCACCTCGGGACTGACCGGCACCACGGCAACGCCGAGATAGCCTCGCGTCACCCGGCCGCTCTCGCGCAGCTGCGGCAGGACGTCCTTGGCGATGTTGACGGGGATGGCAAACCCGATGCCGACCGAGCCACCGCTCTGCGAGAAGATCGCCGAGTTGATCCCGATCAGGGCGCCCCGCGCATCGATCAGGGGGCCGCCGGAGTTGCCCGGATTGATCGACGCGTCGGTCTGGATGAAGTCGTCGTAGGGACCCGCGCCGATGAACCGCTCCTTGGCGCTCACGATGCCGGTGGTCACCGTCTGCTCGAGCCCGAAGGGGTTGCCGATCGCCATGACCGGCTCGCCCACCTGCAAGCGGTCAGAGTCGCCGAACGGCAGCGTCGCCAGCGAGCTGGCGTCGTCGATCTTCAGCAGGGCGATGTCGGTCTTGGGATCGCTGCCGACCAGCCGGCCCTTGTGCTCGCTGTGATCGGCCAGCCGCACGACGATCTCGCTGGCGCCGCGCACGACGTGAAAGTTGGTGACGACGTGGCCGTCGGCGGAGGCGATGAATCCCGATCCCAGACTCTGCCGGGAGCGATTGCCCGGCCCACCCTGGCGCGGCTCGCCGAAGTAGCGCCGGAAGAACTCGTCGGGCCCGCTACGCTGCTCGCGCTGGGTCGTGCTCACGTTGACGACGGCCGGCTTGACGACCTTCGCGAGCTCCACCCACAGCGCCAGAGCCTCCGGGAGCTTGGCCGTACCCGGCTCCTCCCGCCAGAACGGCGCCGCGCTCACCCACGCCGCCGGCTTCACCTGCACGCTCACCTGGATCGCGCCGGTCGCCACCAGCAGGCCGGCGATGCCGCCCAGCACGATCAGCCCGATCAGAAGACGTCGCACGGCTCACTGCCCATCGTCTCACTCCTTCGATGCTGACAGGGCAACGGTGGTGCCAGTCAGTTTCGCAGCCCGCCACGAGTCACAGTGGGTCGAACGCCCTCGCCGGGTCGGCCGTCGCCGACGTCGGGCGGCGCGGCGGACCATCGCAGTGGCGCTATCGTGCGAGCGCGACGCACGCCACGCCGGCCAGCACGATCGTGGCCCCGGCCAGCCGCGGTCCCAGCCGGCCTTCGCGCAGCCACAGGCTGCCGATCACGGCCGAGAGGACGATCGACAGCTCGCGGGCGGCGACGACGTAGCCGGTCTTCGACAGGCGCAACGCGAAGAGCACCAGGGTGTAGGCCAGAGCGCTCATCACCGCCGCCGCCACGATCGTACGCCATGAGGTGAGCTCGCGGCGTACGCGATCGGGATGGATCCACAGCAGCGGAGTCCCGAGCAAGGCGCAGCCCCCCTCGAGGAACAGCATGTAGGCCACCGGGTTCAGCCGGGCCACGCCCGCCTTGTCGAGGATGGAATAGGCGGCGATCGTCAGTCCCGTGAGCACCGGCCACAGGATCGCCCGGCCCGGCCATGAGGCCGTGCCCGGCGGAAGCACGTGCAGGCTCACGATCCCGAGGACCACGAGAGCCACCCCGGCCGTTCCCAGCGCCGAGAGGCGCTCGTCGAAGACCAGGAACGCCACCATGGGGACCAGGGCTAC
>Ga0070669_100003526_pt1 | contig 11286 bp, 8 predicted proteins | sample KBSS53metaG_FD_64680 | JGI IMG/M metagenome (GOLD analysis project Ga0070669, IMG submission 64680) | Switchgrass rhizosphere microbial communities from Kellogg Biological Station, Michigan, USA - KBS S5-3 metaG | ecosystem: Host-associated > Plants > Roots > Rhizosphere > Soil ... | reverse complement strand
CCCCACTGCCTGAACGAGGACTCGAAGAACTTGCGCCCGTAGCCCGTCGAGCCGCGGAAGTTCACCTGCAGCACCGCGTACCCGCGATTGGCGAGGAACTGCACTTCGGGATTGAAGCCCCACTGATCACGCGCCCACGGTCCGCCGTGCGGGTTCACCACGACCGGCAGGTTCCGCGGCGCGACACCGAGCGGCAGCGTCAGGTAGCCGTTGATGGTGAGTCCGTCGCGCGACTTGTAGGTGACGGGCTTCATCGGAGCGAGATCGCTCTCGGCGAGCCACGGATTGCGGTCGGCCAGCTTCGTCAGACGGTCGCCGGCGCGCTGGTACAGGTAGTACGAGCCGAGCGAGCGATCGCTGATCGTGCGCACGATCATCACGTCCTCGTCCCGGTTCATGAACGTCACGAACACTTCCTTCCCCGGCAGCCTCTTCTCGAGCGAGGTGTACAGCGCCTGTGTCGCCGGATCGAGGAACTTTCGCTCCTGCTTCCAGGTCACGTAGTCGATCTCGGTGAGGACCTTCCGCTTGCGCGAGTAGTTCATCCCGTCGACGTCCACCTCGGGATGCTGGTACAGCACCTCTCGCTCCTTCCCCGTCGCCGGATCGAACTGGACGATCGCCGTCTTGTCGCGGCCGAGGTTCGACGAGGCGTACAACGCCTGATCGTCGAAGGTGAAGAACAGCGGCGCGAAGGTGTCCTTGAACGTCGTGCGGGCGATCACCCGGAACGTGTCCTTCTCCGTCGGCCGGAAGAGCACCGTTCCGTTCACGCCGTCGGTCGTGAGGGCGGCGCGGATGCGTCCGTGGTGGTCGGCGACCCAGCCCGTGATGTTGCCGGGGTTGCGCGCGATCATCGTCGTGTCGCCCGTCACCACGTTCACGCGGTAGACGTCGAACACCGTCGAGTCCCGCCGGTTCATCTCGACGAGCACGTCCGTCGGGTTGTCGAGCAGCTCGTCCACGAGGTTGACGCGCACCTTCGGCATCGGCGTCAGGTCCGTCTGCTTCGTACCGCTGCGGTCCACCGCGAACAGGTGGAAGTTCTCGTTGCCGCCGGAGTCCTTGAAGAAGAACAGCCGGTCGTCGCCCTTCCAGCCGTAGGAGTTGATGTCCCGATCGGTGATCGACGTGATGCGCTTCGCTTCGCTGCCGGCGACCGGACGCACCACGATGTTCATCCGGTTCTGATACGGCTCCGTGTACGAGACGTATTTGCCGCCCTGCGACACCTGGAAGTACGCCTTGGCCGGATTGCGGAAGAAATCGCGCACCGGGATCGTCTTCGGGCTCTGCGCCGCGAGCGTGGGCGCAACGAGCACGAGCAGAGAAACGAGGGGGCGAACGAGCGTCATGACGACTCCTGGCCGCTTCCCATCGCGGCCGTGTCTGTACGGTGGCTTACCGACGACGATGACCTGTGACTCTCCGGCTGGGGCGCTGCCGATCATTCGTGTGGCGGCCCGCCGGGTCCCGGTACGATGTACTCGAATACTCCGTACTGCTGTGCCAGAATTGCTCTTCACTCAACTACGTTGGACAGCGTCCCGATGGGTTCGATCGTGATCTCCACCAGATCCGCCGACTGCAGCGTGAACTCGTCCGGGGGGATGATCCCCGTCCCCGTGAGCAGGATGCAGCCCGTAGGGAAGCTGGTCTCGCGGTACAGGTACCCGACGAGCTCTTCCGGCTTCCGGCGCATCTGCGCCAGCGTCGTCTCCCCCTGGAACACGACGTCGTGGCCGCGCGTGATGCGGATCGCGATCGTCGTGTCCGACGGTAGCGGATCCTTCGTCACGTAGAGGCCGGGGCCGAGCGCGCACGAGCCGTCGTACACCTTCGCCTGCGGCAGATAGAGCGGATTCTCTCCCTCGATGTCGCGCGAGCTCACGTCGTTGCCGATCGTGTACCCGACGATCTCGCCGCGCGCGTTCACGCAGAGCGCCAGCTCGGGCTCCGGCACGTTCCACCTCGCATCGCGACGAATGCGGATGCCGGCGCGCGGGCCACGCACTCGCCACGCCGCCGCCTTGAAGAACAGCTCCGGCCGGTCGGCCTCGTACACCCGGTCGTAGAACGTGCCGCCGCCCGCGTCCTTCGACTCCTCCATGCGCGCCGTGCGACTGCGGAAGTACGTCACTCCCGCCGCCCACACTTCCTGCGTGCCGATCGGCGGATGCACCTCGGGGGACTTCGCCGGTTCGTCGTGCGCGAGGCTGCTCGGCTCGGACGACGGATCTGGCAGTCGCGACTTCAGGTACTCCACGAGATCCGGACGGTTGATCAGCGCGTCCCACTCGTTCGGGATCGTCGCCGCGTGCGTGCCGTCGCTGACGATCACCGTCTCCTTCGTTCGCCAGAGGTGCACTATTCCCCCTGGATCACGAGGTACTGCGCCGGCCCCGCGCCCTTGCTCAGCAGCGAGTGCGGTATCATCGAGCCGAGGAAGACGACGTCGCCGATCGTGGCCGGCGGCTCGAACTTGCCGATCAGCACGTCGACGTTGCCCTTCGTCATCATCATGAACTCGTCGGCCCGATGCGTGTGCGTCGCGTGGTTGCGCACTCCCTCCTTCACCGACGACCAGTGCGACTCGAACCGCCGGAACATCGCCGTCGGCCGATTGAACACGTCGCGACGGACGCCCACCGCGGTCGGCTTCTCGCTCAGCTCCGTGTAATCCAGCATGAACGAGCCTCCCGCCTGCCGGCCACGCTCGAGATTCATCGGCTCCTTCGAGCGATAGGTGAAGCGGTAGTACGTCGCCGGCGCGCCCCCCACGTTCGTCAGCACCAGCCGGTCTCCGGGCAGCACGACCGCGACGCCGCCCGCGCCGAGCGTGCGGATCACGCCGTTCAGCGTCGCCATCACCTTGCCTTCCTTCACCAGCACGAAGCTCTCGAGGCTGTCGTGCGCCGCGGCGGTGTCGGGCGTCGCCCGGTTCGGCAGCGTGATCGCGCGCACCTCGAGCGCGTCGAGGTCGAGCGTCGAGCCGGAGATCACGAGCCGCTCGACCCGTCCGCCGCTGGCGTCGACCGGCGTCGTCGCGGCCCAGTGGTACACCCCTGCCCTCACCGGCGCGAGCTGTCCCGCGGCGCTCGCGGCGGTCATCACGATCCCTGTCAGCGCGGGCAGCAGTCCTTTCATGAAGCGGCTCCGGTGAGTGGAGTGTGATCCTGCGTTGCCCCTTCGCTCGGCGCGTCCGCGATCGCGCGCAGTCCGGCGTCGAGCACCTCGATGATGCGATCGACGTCGTAGACGCATCCCGCCCACGTGCCGCCGCTCGCGCGCTGCAGCGCCGCCCACAGCCGCGTGTCGGCCGGCAGCTTCTCGTGCGGCCGCAGCGCCGGATGCACGGGGCGCGACGCCAGCAGCGCGGCACACTCGTCGGGCGACAATCGCTCGCCGCGCGTGCCGACCATGTTGATCGATCCGCGCAGCGCATCGCCCCGATCGACGATGATCTCGATCACGTCGTCGTCCTGGACTCGCGAGATCGGTCCCCCCTGCAGCGCCTCGGGCCCGATGTGGCCGATGCACGCGCCGCTCGAGAAGCCGGAGAAGCGGCCGTCGGTGAGCAGCGCGACGTGCTTTCCCCACGGCAGATACTTGAGCGCCGTCGTGATCTGCGCCGTCTCCTGCATCCCCGTCCCCGATGGTCCGTTGCCGATCAGCACGATCACGTCGCCCGGCGTGATCGGCCGCGCAGTGCCCCCCTTCACCGCCGCGATCGCCTCGCGCTCGTCGGCGAACACGCGCGCCGGTCCGGTGTGGCGATAGACCTGGTCCTCGTCCACCACCGACGCGTCGATCGCCGTCGACTTGAGCACCGACCCCTCCGGCGCGAGGTTGCCGATGGGGAACACCACGGTGCTCGTGAACCCGGCGCGGCGCGCCGAGTCGGGATCCTTGATCACGTCGTCCGGCATCACCGACGCACCCGAGGCGAGCCGCGCCCGGGCATCGCGCCGCCGATCGCTGTCACGCCACCAGTCAAGCGTCGTGTCGAGCGTGTCGCCCGTCGCGGTGAGCACGTCGCCGTTGAGCAGCCCCATGTCGCGCAGGTGGAGCATCACCTCGGGCACCCCGCCGGCCATGAAGACCTGGACCGTCGGATGACCCCTGGGCCCATTGGGCAGAGCGTCCACCAGCCGTGGCGTCGACCGGTTGATCCGGCTCCAGTCGTCCACGGTCGGCGGTGTGAGCCCCGCCTGCCGCGCGATCGCCGGGATGTGCAGCAGCAGGTTCGTCGAGCCTCCGAACGCCGCGTGCACGAGCATCGCGTTCTCGAGCGAACGCTGCGTGAGAATCTTGTCGATCGAGATCCCGAGCCCGTGCAGCCGCACGAGTGCCGTCGCCGAGCGCCTGCCCAGCTCCGTCCACGCCGGCTCCCCGCTCGGCGCGAGCGCGCTGTGCGGCAGCGCGAGCCCGAACCCTTCGGCGACGACCTGCGACGTCGCCGCCGTGCCGAGGAACTGACATCCGCCGCCCGAGGACCCGCACGCTCGGCATCCCATCGTCTGGGCGTAGTCGAGTGTGACGAGGTCGCGCGAGAAGCGCGCGTTCAGACTCTGGACCTGCCCCGCATCCTCGCCGTCGATCGGCGGAAGGGTCACGCCACCCGGCACCACGATGCCGGGCAGCTTGCCGACACCCGCGAGCGCGAGCATCGTCGCCGGCAGCCCCTTGTCGCAGGTGGCGATGCCCATCACCCCCGACGCCGTCGGCAGCGATCGGATGAGCCGTCGCATCACGATCGACGCGTCGTTGCGGTAGGCCAGGCTGTCGAACATGCCGGTCGTTCCCTGCGTCCGGCCGTCGCAGGGATCGCTGACGTACGCCGAGAACGGCACCGCGCCCGCGGCACGCAGCGTCTCCGCCGCTTCGCGCACGAGCAGGCCGATCTCCCAGTGTCCGGTGTGATAGCCGAGCGCGATCGCGCGGCCATCCTCGGCGCGCAGCCCGCCCATCGTGCTCACGATGACGTACTCGGGTCCCTGCAGCTTCGTCGGGCTCCAGCCCATGCCGACGTTCTGTGTGAGGCCGAACAGGTCGCCGCTCGGCGACTCGCGCAGCATCTCGGGAGTGTACGGGAGCTGGCCGGCCGGTCCCTCGCCGGCCAGGCGGCCCGCGGACACGGCGGCCGCCGTCCCCAGCACGGCGTCCAGGGGCGGGATGGGAGGCATCTTCTTCATGCTGCAAAGTCGGCGATCGGGCGCGCGCGCGCCAGCGGACGGGCTCGCGAACGCGTACACCATCACGCACGGCAGCGTGCGGCGCCGGACCGCGCTTGCCCCCCTCCGCGGCGCGCCCGACAATTGCGACGTCGCCAGTCGCCGGACAGCCCCCGGCGCGCGAAACCCACTGGAGCGCACTCATGGACAAGCTCACTCGCAGGGACCTCGTCAAGGCATCCGCCGGTGCTGTCGCCGGACTCGCCGCACTTTCCGCGATGCCCGAGCGGCTCGCTGCCGCGGTACACACGGCTCGACGAGGCAAGCAGGCGGCGCGCATCCGCTTCGCGGTCATCGGCGCCAACCATGGCCACATCTACGGTCAGGTCAGCTCCGTCACTCGCGGGGGCGGTGAGTTGGTCTCCTACTACATCAAGGAGCCCGAGATCCGCGACGCCTTCGCCAAGCGGTTTCCGAACGCGAAGGCGGTAGCCGACGAGCGTGCGATCCTCGACGACTCGTCGATCCAGCTCGTGGTCTCCGCCAGCATTCCCGACGAGCGCGCACCGCTCGGCGTCCGCGTCATGAAAGCGGGCAAGGATTTCATGGTCGACAAGCCGGGCATCACGTCGATGGCGCAACTCGCCGAGGCGCGAAAGGTCCAGGCGGAGACCAAGCGCATCTACTCGATCCTGTTCAGCGAGCGCCTCGAGGTGCCGGCCGCCGTGAAGGCGGGCGAGCTGGTCAAGGCTGGTGCGATCGGAACGGTGATCCAGACCGTCGGTCTCGGTCCGCACCAGATCATCCAGCGCGGTGCCCCGCGACCGGAATGGTTCTGGGATCCGGCCCGCTACGGCGGCATCCTCGTCGACATCGGCTCACACCAGTTCGACCAGTTCCTCTTCTTCACCGGGTCGACGACGGGCGAGATCGTCGCGTCGCAGGTGCGGAACGTCCGCCATCCGGAGCATCCCAAGTTCCAGGACTTCGGCGACGTCATGGTGCGCGGCAACGGCGGCACCGGCTACATCCGGATGGATTGGTTCACCCCGAATGGCCTCTCCACCTGGGGCGACGGACGGATGACCATCCTCGGCACCGACGGCTACATCGAGCTTCGCAAGTACGTCGACATCGCCGGCCGGCCGGGCGGCAATCATCTCTTCATCGTCGATCAGAAGGGAACGAACTACATCGACTGCAAGGGGATGGAGACGCCGTACGGCAAGCAGCTCGTCGACGACGTCGTCAATCGCACCGAGACGGCGGTTCCGCAGAAGCACACCTTCCTCGCCTCCGAGCTCTCCATTCGGGCGCAGGATCAGGCGAAGCAGTTGGCACCGGGCGCGCACCCGGTCTGAGCGACCACCGAACGCACGAATGGGTTGGCGGCAAGCCGCCAACCCATTCGCGATCGCTCAGGTTCGTGCAGTGCGCCCCACCAGCGCCCAGGTCACTCCCCCTCGCTATTCCTCTCGAGCGTTCAGCTCTGGCTGACCCCGCGGCGTCCGCGAGGCTTCGCCTTCCTCACACGCTCGCCCCTTCCGTTCTTTCCGCGCTCGGCACGCCGCTGCTCCAGCGCCTTCACGTTCGCGTCGAACACCTGCTGATTCTGCGCCGTGAGCGCGGACCGAATCTCGGCGCGCTCGCGCTGCATCAGTGCCTGAAGATTCTGCCGTTCACTCGCCGTCCGTTCCCGCGCCGCCTTCATCGCGCCGCTGTCGTGCTTCTGCCGAGCGGCCTGCATCTCCTGCATCGCCGGTCGCATCGACTCACGAAGCGACCTGGCTTCCGTGCCGTACTTCGCCCGTATCGCCTTCACCCGCGTCTTCTCGACATCGCTGAGCGTGATGCCGCGAAACAGGCGGCCGCGCCCACCGTTCCCTTCTCTACGCATCGCGCGACGTTGCTGCTGCGGCTGCGTCGCGGTCGACTGTGCCTGCGCCATCGTCCCGATCGCCAGGATTCCCGCCATGGCGAATCCTACTACTCGACTCTTACGCATCCTTCCTCCAAAGTGTTGGCGCGCTGCGTCGCGCGGTCCACTGGGAAGACGTTGCGAATGCCTCAGTGTTAAGACTGTGACACCGGAACTGCCCCATAGGTTGATTCGCGTACCGGTCGTCCCCGGCGGAACCCCCGAACCCTCGTGCTCGTTTCGAGATCGATGCGGGAGGCGTCCTCCTGACGGCAGGCACACCGCCGGACCTGGGTGGGCGGGCCTCCCACCCGAATGACCTCTCGCTACTTTCCGCGCATGGTCGATTCCGATGACGACGAGCAGGCCTGGACGGCGGAAGACATCGACGCGGAGTTCCCCCTCGGCGACGGCGATGCCGACACCGAGGGTTTCGTCGAGTGTCCGTACTGCGGTGAGGTGAACGAGATCGCGCTCGATCCGGGGAGCGGCGTCGACCAGGAGTACGCCGAGGACTGCCAGGTCTGCTGTCGCGCGTGGCTGCTCCACGTGCGGTACGGCCGGGATGGCAAGGCGGAGATCGAGGTGGAGAGAGCGGATTCGTGACAGCGCGGTGCGCGATGCGCACTGCGCTTTGCGCTACTGCGGGAACTGCAGGGCGGTAGAGGCGTCCTGAGGCCTGGCGCAAAGCGCATCGCGCAAAGCGCATCGCACCAAGGACATCGCACAGAGCTTTCCTACTCTCTCGCGATCGCCTCGATCGGCGACAGGCTGGCCGCCCGCCGCGCCGGGTACGTGCCGAACACCACCCCGACCACCACCGCCGCGCCGATCGCGATCAGCGACGTGGACGCGTGCACCACCGGCCAGATCCCCGCTCCAGTGATCCGCCGGAACACTGCCGTCCCGACGAACGCGATCACGAGGCCGCCGGCGTAGCCGAGCGCGCTGCCTACGGTCGTCACCGTCACCGACTCCATCAGGAACTGCACCTGGATGTCGCGACTGCTGGCGCCGACCGCCTTCCGGATCCCGATCTCGCGCGTCCGCTCCACCACCGCCGCCAGCAGTACGTTCATGATCCCGATCCCGCCCACGGCGAGGATCAGTGATGCGAGAAGTCCGAGCAACAGCTTTGACAGGAGCATGGCCTGCCGCGTGTTGTGCAGGCGCTCCGTCCCCACCACCACGTCCAGCTTCTCGACACCGCGGCCGTAGCGCTCGGCGAGCCAGTTCACGACCTGGCCCTGGAGCGAATCCACCGCCTCGATGCTGCGCGCCTTCAGGCGGAGCGTCGGCACACGCGGCGCGGCCGACGGCTCGAGCAGTGCCTGTCCGCCGCGCAGCGGCGCGAATGCCACGAGGTCGGGTTCGTCGCCACCGGCGGGTGCCTCCAACACTCCGAGCACCACGCGTCGCTCGTCGCCTGCCCGGATTGTCCGGCCCACCAGCCAGAGCGGATCGTGCACGCCGGCGAGCTCCATCGCCGTTCGATGTCCGAGCACGATCACGGGCGCGCCGTGCGTCTCCTCAGCCGTCGTGAAGAATCGACCGCCTGCCAGCCGCAGCCCCGCGAAGTCGGCGAGGCTCGCCGTGCCGAGCGTGAGCTGTACGGTGGCACGAGCTCCAAGGTGCTCGGTCTCGGTGCGGCCGTTGAGCATCAGTGCATACCGGATCACGCCGGGCACTTCGGCCTGTGCGCGCCGGGCATCCTCCAGCGTCAGCTCGGGATACCCGCGCACGGCCAGCGACCTGCCTCGCACCCGCACCCGCGTGCGCGCGGTCACGGCCACGTCCTGCACGCTGCTCTCGCGCGCGATCAGGGCGCGCGACCACACCTCCACCCCGTCGGTGATCGCGAACGCGGCCACGAGCGACCCCACGCCGATGATCACGCCGGTCGTGGCGAGCACCGTCCGCAGAGGATTCGACCGCAGCGAATCCGCGCCGACCCGCGCGGACTCGAGGAGGGACGTGAGCTTGAGGGCGGGGGGCACAGGGGAACTACGACTCGAGCCCCCGAAGGAGTTTCGGGACCTCGGTAACCGAAGACCGGCAACGCGCCCCCCCCGCCGCCCCTAGTGCCCCGCCCCCGGTCCCAACCCGCGTGACTTCCCCGACCGGAACAGGAGCAGCAACGGGAGTGACAGCACCAGCGCGAGCCCGCTGAACAGATACAGCTTCGAGAACGCCAGCACGCTCGCCTGCCCCTGCATCTGCCGGTCGATCACCGCCAGCGCCTGCTGCTTCGCCATCACGGCGTTCATGCCGCGAGAGACCAGTCCGCGCGTGACCATCTCGACGCGCGCCATCGTCGTCGGATCGCCGTTCACGACGTGCTCCGACAACAGGGCGCGCGACTGCGCCGTGAATCGACCGAGCAGCGTCGCGCTGATCGCGATGCCGAGCGAGCCGCCGAGCTGGCGCGTCAGGTTGAACATGCCCGTTCCCTGCGCGAGCTCCGAAGGCTTGAGCTCGGCCATCGTCGCCCCCGTCAGCGGCACGAAGATCAGCCCGAGCCCCACGCCTCGCGAGATCAGCGGCCAGAACAGATCGTGCGCGCCCGCGTCGTACGTGAGGAGCGACAGCTTCCACATGCTGAAGAAGAACAGTCCGGCTCCGATCGGCACGGTGACGCGCGCGTCGAGTCGCGTCGCGTTGCGCCCCACGACGGCCATCGTCACCGCCGACGCGATCGCGCCCGGCAGGATCACCATTCCCGTCTGGTTCGCCGTGAAGCCGTGAAGCGATTGCAGGAACACGGGCAGGACGAACACCGAGCCGTACAGCGCGAGTCCGAGGAACGACGCGATCGCCACCCCCGCCGCGAGCTGGCGGTTGTGCAGCACGCGGAAGTTGATCACCGGCTCGTCGATCGTGAGCTCGCGCCAGAGCAGCAGGATGAACGAGAGCGCCGACGTCACAGCGAGGATCGTCACGAACCGCGACTCGAACCAGTCGTAGCGCTCCCCGCGCTCGAGCATCCACTGCAGCGATCCGACACAGAGCGCGAGCAGCAGGATGCCGATGGCGTCCACGGAGCCGGCACGCTCCTGGTGCTCCGAGTCGTGCACGTACGTCCACACCATGAACGCCGCGATGATGCCGAGCGGCACGTTGATGTAGAAGATCCACGGCCACGAGAGGTTGTCGACGATGTAGCCGCCGAGCGTCGGGCCGATCGTCGGTCCCACCATCACGCTCACGCCGAACACGGCCTGGCCGACGCCGACCTCCTTGGGAGGGAACGCCTCGAACAGCGTCGACTGCGCGGTCGAGAGCAGCGCGCCACCACCGAGTCCCTGCACGACGCGCCAGAAGATCATCCCGCCGAGCGTGCTCGCCGCGCCGCAGAAGAACGACGCCGCGACGAACAGGAGGATGGAGCCCGTCAGATATCGCTTCCGCCCGAAATAGCCCGAGAGCCAGCTCGAGAGCGGGATCACGATGACGTTCGCGATGATGTAGCCGGTCGACACCCACGAGATCTCGTCGAGCGTCGCGCCGAGATTCCCCATCATGTGCGGGATGGCGACGTTCACGATCGACGTGTCGATCAGCTCGAGCATCGCCGCGAGCGACACGGCGATGGCGACGAGATACTTGTACTTGTACTTGTCGATGTCGGCGACCGCGCCGGGAGGCGGACCGGAACGGTCGGTCGCCTCGCCGGACGCGGCGTCGGGATGGAGCGCGATCGTCGCCATCGGAGTCGCGGTCGCGCCGCTACTTGACGTCGACGTGCGCCGCCACCGACATCCCTGGCCGCAGCGGCTGACCCTTGCCGCAGCCCTCGGTGATCGCGATGCGCACGGGCACGCGCTGCACGACCTTCGTGAAGTTGCCGGTCGCGTTGTCCGGCGGCAGCAGCGCGAACTTCGCGCCGGTCGCCGCACTCACGCTCTCGACCTTCCCCTTCGCCGAGCATCCGCCGTAGGCGTCCACTTCGAGCTCCACCGCCTGACCGACCCGGAGATCGGAAAGCTGCGTCTCCTTGAAGTTGGCCGTGACCCACACGCCGGTATCCGACACCACCGTGAGCAGCGGCTGGCCCGCCTGCACGAGCTGCCCCACCTCCACCTGCTTGCGCGACACGATGCCCGCCACCGGCGAGACGACGCGCGTGTACGAGAGCTGGAGCGCCGCGTTGTCGCGCGTCGCCTGCGCCGCCGCGAGCCGCGCCTGCGCGAGCCG
>Ga0070669_100003515_pt1 | contig 11302 bp, 18 predicted proteins | sample KBSS53metaG_FD_64680 | JGI IMG/M metagenome (GOLD analysis project Ga0070669, IMG submission 64680) | Switchgrass rhizosphere microbial communities from Kellogg Biological Station, Michigan, USA - KBS S5-3 metaG | ecosystem: Host-associated > Plants > Roots > Rhizosphere > Soil ... | reverse complement strand
GCCGGCAATGTCGCGTATACACAGCTAAATCAACAGTGCGGAGTTAGTCCGTAGCGGCTTGGAGCAATCCACGCGACTACTACTCCCAAGCCGACGAGCCCGCATGCGGACGAGATACTGGGCGACGAGTTCCAGGTCCAGCTGTCCAACTGATCTCACGCGCTGCGGCCACGATCTCGTCAACACTGGGACGCAGCTCTTGCACGCGGCCGAGGACGGGTTCCCCAATCCGTAGCCGACCGGGTGTCGTGGTAGCCCATTTGTTTAGTCTGACGCCAAGCTATGACAGATCGCGAGGCATTTTTTGGGCCAACGCTTATTCCTTCAACAGCTCTCGCGGATCCACACCGATGAAATCGGCAATCCGCTCAAGCGTCTGCAATGTCAGGTTGCGCTCGCCGCGCTCGACCGCACCCATGTAGGTCCGGTGCACGCCCACGTGGTCGGCGAAGGACTCCTGGCTATAGCCATGGTCTTCCCGATAACGGCGCAGGTTGCGCCCGACGATCTTCTGTAGCTGGCCTTCCATTGCGCCACATGACGTTTCCTTGGCGCTACTTGACGGTCTACAGACTTATAAGTAGCGTTCCAGGTCCGGCGGGATGGAAGGGGATGCGCATGAGTGGCGGCGAGTAGATCAAAGCGTGGATCAATCAGGCTGCCTCGCGACCCTCGTCGCGGGGCAGTTCTGCGTTCAGCGTCCAGGTGAAGGCGAAACCGGACTTCGCGAGCAGCCAGCCCGGTGCCTCAACGGTGACGACCCGCCCCGGTACGGCAGGCGGTAGCTGCGAAACCTGTGGCGGCACAAGGGCTCCGACGGTATCGCTGACGCGCATGTAGGCGATGTCCGTGTTCGTGTAATCCAATGTCAATGAGATGTTGCGACCCGGTTGTGGCAACTCGAAGAACAGTCGGTGGCCCCAGGTCGGCGTCACGGTACGAAACACCTGCCGGATCCGCACCGACTCGCCGGTCTGAGCTGCCGGCCCAAGATGGACGGTGTAGGTCTGTCCCGTTTTGCGCGCAGTTCTCTTGATCTCTTGCGACTCGCCGTTGACCGTCAGTTCCAACAGTTCGTAAAAGTCGCGGCTGCTAGCGTCCATACCGGGCCGGGGCACCATCAGCCACGTCGAGGTGGCGGGGACGTCCTGGCGCAGATCGTTGTACTCGTCTCGATCCGAGACACAGGCAAATCGGCGGATCGGTCCCGACGGCACGGTGGTGTACTCCCACTCCACGATAACGTCGAATAGAGGAGTGCCTCCGGCACTCCTCTCTCGTGCACTAGAGAGACGGATTCTGACCTCGACGTCGTACCAGCGTTCAGCAGCATGGATAGCCTGGTCGCGGATGTCGCGGTAGATCTCGCGCGCGAACTGCTCGTCACCAAGCCGCAGGCTCATTGCATTTGAGGCAATGTCATCGAGCAGTTCAGGTTTCGCGACTCGCTTCAGATCGTCGGGGTGAATCGCGAAACCTTCGATCACGGCATCGCGCATGGCGGGAGCTTGCTCCTTGATGATTGCCCGAAACTGTTCGACTGTGGCCTCTTCCTGATCCTTGCGGAAGCTGTACTCAAAGAGCGTGCCGAGCAGCCCCGCACCGAGCAGGATTCCGCCAAGCTCGCCAAAGGGCAGTGCGTGCAACCAGCTCCACGCACCGAGGTAGATACTCGATAGCCATCCGTTGACCATGATGAGCACGATGCCGGCGAACGTCAGGGCGACGGCGAGCAGCGCCGCTTTGGTCTTGCGGAGGCGAGACGCCAAAGATGATCGTCGCTTGCCAGTCATTGCTTATGGCTATTTTAGCAAACGTGCAGGTCAATGCCTATAGTTCATTCCGGCACTTGGCTTCTTCAGGTCTGATGCGAGGAGCCCGAAGACATGCATATCCTTGCGCACGCCCGCGTGGAGATAGCGGCCTCGAAAGGTCGCTTCATGCTGGAAGCCGAGACGACGGAACAGTGCAAATGACGGTTCGTTGCCTTCGACGATCCATGCTTCCAGCCGCTCAAGTCCGAGATAGCCGCAGCCCCAATCGAGCACGCATTGCACAGCGGGCCGGCCATAGCCCCTTCGCCGATTGTCGGGATCCCAAATACACACGCCGATTTGAGCCACCCGGTTGCGCCAATCGATGGCGTGAACCGAACACTCTCCGACAAGCACACCATCGGCGGAAACGACGAAGTAGTACTCGATACTTGGTTGCGGGCCGGCGGTCACCGCAACCTTGCGGCGCAGTTCGGCCGGACTCCGCGGACGCCAATATGGCGGACCAAATGGCGCCAGTTCCTCCCAATCCTTACACGCACTAAGAACGTGCGCTACGTCATCTTCGGCCAAAGCCCGGATTGAAACAGCCAAACGTCCGCCTACGTGCTGTCGTGAGAGACCCTCTGTCTCAGCGCAATTCGAAAAATGCTACTGATAGTACTGTAGACATTCAAGTAGCACCCCGCCCGCCTGGACACGAAAGCGCGGAGCCTCGGAGGACTGCTGAGATCAGCTTTGGCCATGGCGAAGCCCACCCAGATACGGGCGGACGATAGCCTGCCCTGCTTCGTTCCATCATGTGCAATCACCGCCTCAACTCAGTTCCCATCGAGTCCGTACGAATCGCTTCAGAGGGGCAGTGCGACTCCAAGAAGCGGAACATGGTTATCGGGCAATCAGGGGACATAGGCGCTGTCCGCAAAAGCGCACCTCGACGACCGGCGCGCCGAAGCCCCTATGGGCGAGTCGGAGACGTCGCACATGTCGGGGACGTGGTCGCTCGGGCCAACTCCTCTACTCGGGGTGTTCAGGCTCGAACCATCGAATACGCTGCGGCTTCGCTGTCAGTGCGGCACAATCTTTGGGAGGTCGAGGAAGGCATCGTAACTGGGCAACGTATGTCAGCTCGGGGGGGGCGTATCTCGTTCGGTTACGCCTGAGGTCTGCAGCGCCAAGGCTAGGGGGAATCGAGTAGGGGAATGCCAGACCGGAGAAGAGTCCGTCGCGGCGGGGGCAAAGGAAATATGTTATTGCGCAAGTTGTCAAATGACGCCCCGACAAACGATGCGCCTAGTAAGTCTCAGTAGTTCCGCTACTGCCATGATCATTTCGCAAGGGGAGAGACTCATCGATCGACGATGTACCAGCTTCATAACGGTTGGCGGGTATTGGCACCGGTCCGTCGCGTTGAATTGTCACACCGAAGGCTTCGGCAGGAAGGGGTCGTGCTCCATCAGCTCCTTCGAGCAGTTCAGATTGATGCGCGTTCAACAGGCTAAGTATCGCAATGCAATCATCAGGCCTAAAAGCGAACGTCACGTTGCTCCCGTCGCCAGCGTTGCGAGAAATAGTCAAACCATCTCGCATGTCATAGCCCATAATCACATAGTCTCCGACACCCCACACACCATCCCCACGATTCACCAGGATGGTTTCGCCTCCTACATTTGAGCTCTCTTCAACTTTGTCGTTATATTCTTCTTTCATTCAATTTAAATTCTCCCTATCTCACTATAGAACTAAACCAATAGAAGTCAACAAATATCGGACCGATCAATCATTTTCAGACCTAGCAGTAAAGGAACGCGAATGGGTGAATACGTCGTCAATGGCGAAGTCGTCTCGGTGGAAGAAGCGCGACCGACTCCGCGTGACCTCAAGCAGAAAGCGGGCGCGCAACCGAATGACTGGGTAATGGCGACGTTACCGGGTAACAAAGTCCTGAAAGTCGAGGATCATGAAACACTGCCTGCTGATGCAATCGACTATTCCATAGTCGCTCCGTTCACCTACGGCCAATTGACCTCACGGGGAGCTACGCATGAGCGATCGTGAGACAACATTGAGGGTTAGTCGTCTACGGGCAGAAGCTCTTCACCTAATGGGGATATATGGCGAGGTTGATTTCGACACGAAAGATGGGACGTGGCTGCACATCCCTAACTTTCCGTTGCCAAAAGGCTGGAACTGGAACGTGGTGTCGATACTGATCGATATTCCAGATGGTATCCCCGGCTACCCATCTAGAGCACCTGAATGGTTCTGGACAAATAAAAGTCTCCGAACAGGCGATGGGCAACCAATCGGGCATTTCTTCACCAATAACGCGAATGACGCGAAATACGCTGCCGACGGCTGGGGGCACTTCTGTGTTCATCTCAATGAGTGGAGTCCCAGGTCAGGCGCAAACTGGACTTCTGGGCATAGTTTGGTGACCTACCTCAATCTCATCCGGATGATCTTTCGCGATCAACAGTCGCTTAGGTCACGGTAATGAGCGGGCAGTCCATAGTCGATATTGTCTTGCCGCGTCGGTTGTGGACTCAGCTACGGACACATCTGATCAGACCTTCGATTAATGGTCGATCAACAGACGAACAGCTTGCATTCATACTCGCGGCGCCGAACCTGACTTCCTTTGGTGTTCGTTTGCTTGGAAACCGGTTGCTGTTGGCTCAGCCGTCTGATCTAGCACATCAGTCACCGGGAGGCATCGGTCCTACGCCCGAGTTTGTCGCGACCGCGCTCAGCAAGTGCCGTGCTGAAGGGTGGAGCCTAATCGAAGTTCATTCTCATCCGTTTGATCGATCCTCCCATACGACATTTAGCGGTATCGACTGGGCGAACGATCAGTCTAAGATGCCCTCGTTAGCCCATGTCATACCACACCACGCAACCATGGTGATGGGGCAGCGCAGCCTTGATGCGCATTACTGGTCGCGCGACGCAGCCAACATAATTCCTGCGCGTCAAGTCGTTGTGGTAGGAGCTGATGACACACACCAACAGCCACGAGAGCAGATCGCAACCACCACCTGGCTCAGGCACCTTGATGTGCGCCAAGATTATGAGCCTGACTCCAGATTTAATCGACATTTAAAGCTCTTTGGTAAGAGTGGCCAAGGTAAACTAAGAGAAACAACGGTCGCAATAGTGGGCCTTGGCGGCTTGGGGTCCTTTCTCGCTCTGGAACTCGCCTACTTAGGCATTGGCGGATTAGTGCTTGTCGATCACGACGTGGTGGACACCACAAATCTGAATCGCCTTATCGGAAGTGGTCCAGACGACATCGGTAGGCGGAAAGTGGACGTTTATGCGCAAATCATTCGGCGCGCTGCGCCTGATTGTCAGGTTGTGGCACTCGGTGTGCCGTTAATAGACGCGGCGAGCGACACGGCGCTGAAGGGCGTTGATTACATTGCGGGGTGTGTTGACAACCATGGTGCCCGCCTAACCCTGAATCACATGGCCCTTCGCTACCTTATCCCCCTTCTCGACCTTGGTACCGGTATTCATCTTTCTCCAGGGTCGAGGCAGTCCGCCCAGGCCGGCGGCCAAGTACAACTCGTTGCGCCAGGAAGTGGTTGTCTTGAATGTCGATCGATGATCGACCCCGCCCGGGCAGCATTTGACCTAGCATCCCCGCTGGAACAACAGTACGAACGCGACCATGGATACGGCGTCGAGGAGCCTGCACCGTCTGTCATACATCTGAACGGTGTGGTGGCCTCCGTCGCAGCGGGCGAATTGGTTCGTCTTATACAAGGTGCGGCGGATGAAAATCCTAGCCAGCTGATCATGTACGACGGCTCGGGCATGCGCCTGTTCCGAGTTGAATCCAAGGGACACGAAGACTGTGTAACTTGCGGCGACGAGGAAGCCGTGGGAGTCGGTGATCTTGCACCGCCACGGGCCTCATCGAGCAGTGCCATGCTTCGCGCTCAATTGCAGCTGGAGTGAACGATGCCCGATCCCATACCGCCGAATAGGCATGAACAGATGCGTTCAGCTGCTCAACGCGTCGTCAGAGACATTGCCGGTGTACCAAATCCACCAAGACCGCGCGTTGCTCCCGCGACGCCGCATCGCGGTGCCCGCACCGAATCTCGAACGGGAATATGGTGGTGGCTTGCGTTGTGCATTACTGGATTTGTTGCACAGGTTTGGGTTGTTCGCGAGATCGCACCAAGTCACAACTGGCCTTTCAGTTGGATATACGCCATCCTCCACTGGCCGAGCGCGGTTACACAGCAGATTGCGCTTCTCGTTGGCATCGCGATCTTGGTTTGGATCGCCGGAGTCACTCGCGGATACCGTGAGATACCGTCTCCGTATAGCAATGCAGTGTCTGGCGTCTTGGGGTACTGCGGACTTTGTCTTCTGCCGCTCTTAGCGGCGCTCGTCTGCTTTGCGCTTGTTATCCTCGTTTATATTATAGTTGGCATTGCATCATTGGCTATTGTAGCCCTCATTGCTATTGGTATTGCTGGAGGTTTTGGATAGACGAGCCATCGAAGCGTAGAAGTTCGCGCATAAAAATGCCAGAACCCTCACTATTGACCGTCATCGGCGTATAGGCGACAACGGTGCCAGATCCGATTCCTCGTAACCGCCATGAAAACCCTGGATATCCCCCACGATCAGATGCGACGCATCGCGCGGCGCTGCCTGATCCGTTCGTTCTTCCACCTCAACCGCGAAACCCCCCGCGCCCCCCAGCATTTCGGCCGCAAAGAACGGGCATGGGTAGCGCATTGGCTATTGCGGGGCTGATAGTCGTCGTTCTCATCTTCGCCATCGTTCTGGTAAGCCATCTGAGAACAGGTGAAAATGGGGAAGCCAATAATTCAACTATCGCCACAGTTCCATCTTCAGGTAGTCCAACATTTACGTTACCGTACGGAGCAACCCTCTGCGCGACCGAATACCCTCGTGTGCATGAATTTCAATACTCGGCGAGCGGGAACGATCACACTACTTGCCCTTTCGCAATTAATGTCCGAGAGAGTTTTCTCAATTCCCCCCAAACCACGCCCATAACCGTATACGCTTATAGTCCCGCCACAAGGCTCGGTTACGATATGTTTTGTACCGGCGAGTATCCCGTTGTTTGCAGAGGCGGAAATGACGCTGTGGTCTACATTTATTAAATTTGCACGTAGTCCACAGTAGTGATCTAGCATGTTATCATCTGTGCGAGATTACACTGAAAGGATTGTAACCCTCCGGGATGGTTCGGCAAATCGCATATGGTCTGAAAGGCGGATAATTATGATTCGGCTGTATCGAGCACTTCGTGAGGCTAAGACATGCGCCAAGTGCGGCGCAAAGAACAACGTGAACAACAAGACCTGTATAAGTTGTGGAACGGCTCTGTGACACAGGGAAATAAGTCAGATCGGCAGATGAAGCGGGACCCCGGATCGTGGCGTTTCGCATAGAGCGTTCCTCGACGCTGACCGTGTACCGCCCTATACTACTGCGCTGAACACAACCCGCAGAATCTTCCCGGCGTAGTGGTATCCCAGTGTTTCGAGTTGATTGACAGCTGGTGCTTTGGTGCGCGCTAATTCGGATGTACATTAACCGAGTGGCCGCTGTCAAAGAATTTTAGCCAACCGACGGGAAGAGATTTGGTGCTAACGATAATGGATCGCTGGAGCGATAATAAGTCCTTTGCGTTTTCGAAAGTCATCAGGCGACACATCTAGCGTTGTACGTAACGCTCCCGCAGTTTTCGTAATCCATCCGGTATGCCGGAATTCGCGATCAATTAGCAATTGTCCGATCCTCGGGGCCCAAGGCAAGCCCGTCGCAATGGCCTTTGACTCAAAGCATTGCGCTCCAATGCGAACCGATCAGCTCGCTGGCGACTACGTTCGCACTTGCCTGACCCGATCCTGCGTCTCTGTTCCGCTTCATCTCACTTCAATCCATGTAGGAACCCAGCGACGCTTATGTTTGCTTTCATACCATTCATACCATACTTATTGAGTATCAGGATTGGCGTGAATCGCTCGGGCGAATTCGTCAACCGAGTGCTTCGCGCGCGTCGCGAATGGCGATATTGTGGCAAAGCGCTTGATATCCCACCAAAGGAAGGCGGGCAGCGAGAAGCAGCAGTCATTGATCGGTCTGCATTTGTTTCACTGCGGCAACGCGATCGGCATACAGCGACGCTGCGCTGATGCCCGGTGGCCTGGCAATTCCGTGTGCATACCAGTCTGCGATCTGTATCCATTCCTGGTCGAGCGCGGCAACATACTCGTTGCACGCGTCGATGGTGCTATGCACCTGGCTCCCCGCGGTGTTTCCGGCGGTATTGGTTTCGTGGCCGTCGCGGACGAACTTCTGCCAGATGTTGTGGATCACCTCGCCCTGGGTGCTGGCCTTCAGGTGGCCGTAAAACGGTTGCGCCTCTTCGAGTTGCGACGTGGCGAGTGCTCGCCGGAGCCAGGAATCGTTCTCTTCGTTGATCGGATTGTGCCAGCCGATGCGGTAGATCATGTCGCTGATCTCCGTCTCCCGATTCGAATCGGAGAACAGCCACATCCCGCCGTGTCGGGCCATGAACCGCTTAACTTCGAGCAGGAACTGCGCGTAACGGTAGAGCGCGCTGCGGGCATAACCCCGTGCCTCGTGCAATGGATCGTAAGGCTGGTCGCTGTCTGGATCCCACGGCAGATGATCGGCAGGCTCAGCTCGATAGTGTTCGAGCGACGCTTCGAGATCGGCGGCGAGCGCGTACACGGGTGTCCAGATCCTGAAGTACGCCTCGAAACGTTCCACCCACGCCACCGCCAGGCGACTGTCCGCCGGGTGCCGTTTTTGCATCTGGACGTTGGCGCGGCGCATCGCGGCTTCGCGAGTGAGACCCAGTACCCCTTCAGCCGTCTGCTCGATCACTAGTTTCTCGCGTAACTTGCGAAATGTCTCGCTTGAGACGTTGCACGCCTTGGCGGCCTGGCGACGGCGCTCCTGCGTTGGCTCGAACTTCGTACCCCCTATAAGTCCGAATGTGTACTGCGCTGCTTCTTCGTAGTCGCCACCTTCGAAGCGACCGACAGCCTTGCGGATCAACTCTTCGATCGCCGCCGGTTCATTGCCAGAGTCGGTCGTTGTCAGCCCGGCGGCAGAGGCCGCTTGGTGCAAGGCAGGCAGGTTGAGGCGCCTGAGCGCACCGAGGCCCTTCTCCCGCACGCAACGGAGCTCGCTGACCACAGCCTCATACTGCGGAACGTCCCCCACTTCCGGCATGGACGGATTCTGCCCGACAAACGCCCAGCTGGCAGCCGGAATCCGCGACGGGGCGCGTGGTCGAGTGGGAATTGACCGGGTGAATGACCGGGTCGCGACCGCAATCGATGACAGGAGTAACCCATGCCAGTTCCCGCACCACGGGCATCAACCAGCTTGGCCGCTCACATTCCCGATGGCTTTAGCCGCAACGAAGGCAAGAGCTTAGTCCGCGGCCAGAACCGGGAGATCAGCCGCGGCCTTATCGCCAACACGAAGATTAAGACCGCCGGACTGGTCGCCGCCACCGGTCTTCAAATGGTGGGGATGTTGTCGCGTGAGGCCAACTTTCAGTCTGATGGTGACCCGGCCACGGCCACCCGTCTGAATTTCATCGTCGATCGCTACGCCGAGTTCGTCGGCAATGAGATCAGCCGGTTCGGGTTCTGAGGCCGGGTCGACCATGACCGATACGACGCACGGCACTCAACGAGATGCCGCCAACATCGCCCGACCCGCAGCACCAGCCGGCGATGATTCGACTGGTTCCAACCTGGTCCTTGACCGCACGCTGAATCACATCGTCGCCGTGATTGAGGACCTGCGGTTCGTCGCCGAGCGCCACAAGAGACTGGCGCCGATCAGCAGTCACCACGTCGAGACGCTCGTCGGCCTGATTGCGCTAGATACGCTGGCCTGGATAGAAACATGGCCAGCATGAACGAGGCACTGACTGACTTCCTGCTGACATGGCTGTTTTGGTGGAGCCTGCTGTCGGTGGCTTATGGGGCCGTCCACTTCACCGTTGACGCTCTGCTGTCGGCGTGGCAGCGCCGCCGCCACGCACGGCGCCAGCGTCGTGCCGAGATTGAACGCATCAACCGCGAGGCTGCGGATAGCGTGCAGCGCCTCGGCACCGCGTTCGCGGTCGCACAGCACCTGATGCGGGCAGAAGTGGCCACGCGGTGGGGTGGTCAGCGGTGACCACCTTCGACCTTAAGTGCCTGAGCTGCAGTGAAACTGCCTGGCGCTGTGAATTCGACAACGCAACTTCGGTGTTCACGACCGCTGCCGAAAACGCCACGCTGACCCCTGAATAGGGCTGTCCGATCGACCGTCGCACCGCCCGACCCGTCACCCGGCCAGACGATTGAGCGCTGAGCCACCTCGTCGTTAAGTCAGAGCACCCAGCCACAGCACGAAAGCCGGCATTCACCACATGGTGATCGACCGTCTCTTTCGTGCGCCCAAAAACGCTGGGCGAAAGGAGATTCCACGATATGCGACCCACCGAATACACACCAGCGCCCCGGCGCTTGGAGCTGTCCAAGCCCAGCGGGCCGCGCAGCCACCAGCGCCTAACTCGCCTGGGCCATATGGCGTTAGTGGAGGCACCCGAGTGTGGCGGCATACAGCCGCCAAAGACGAGTATCGCCGATAACCTGCGCATGGCCGATCTGGTCGCCGGCATCGGCGGTTTCCACATGGCGTTTCGCCAGATCGGCGCCCGCTGCGTCTTCGCCTGTGAAAACAACCCCACCGCACGGCGCATCTACGAGGCCAACTTCTACCGTGAGTCGCCTGAGCTGTTCGCGGACGGCAACTTCGCCGGCGACATCACAGCGGTCATGCCAGCGGACGTGCCAGACCACGATGTCCTCACTGCCGGCTTTCCGTGCCAGCCATTCTCCGTGGCCGGTAAGCCCCGTGGCTTTGTCGACGGTCGCGGTATGCACTTCTTCGACATCGCTCGCATCCTGAAAGCCAAACGACCCGCGGCATTCTTCTTGGAGAATGTCAAGGGTCTTCTTCGCCACGACAACGGCCACACGTTTGGCGTCATCCGAACCGTCCTAACCGACGATCTCGGCTACTCGTTGCACCCCAGGGTTATCCGGGCCTGCGACTTTGGCGTACCGCAACCGCGGCCACGGCTGTTCATGGTCGGCTTCCGCGACCCGTCGACGGCATTCAAGTTCCCCGAACCAGTACCACTACGTACGACGCTTGGCGACATCCTCGGCGGTGAATGCGATCGAGCAATTAGCCGCAGGGTGATCGCGTCCGGACACCACAAACGATACGGCGAAAAGTTCAACTGGGCGCACTACCTCGTGGACGGGCACATTCACCGATTAACACCGCGCGAAGCGCTGGCCTTGCAGGGCTTTCCGCATGACTTTCAACTACCGGAGTCCTACACCACCGCCATGCGCCTGATCGGCAACGGCGTCGCTGTGCCCGCCGTAGCCGCAACTGCGCGCCAGATCGCTATCAGCCTCGGTTTC
>Ga0070669_100003507_pt1 | contig 11310 bp, 9 predicted proteins | sample KBSS53metaG_FD_64680 | JGI IMG/M metagenome (GOLD analysis project Ga0070669, IMG submission 64680) | Switchgrass rhizosphere microbial communities from Kellogg Biological Station, Michigan, USA - KBS S5-3 metaG | ecosystem: Host-associated > Plants > Roots > Rhizosphere > Soil ... | reverse complement strand
GCGGCGGGGAACGGGTGATGGGCTTAAAAATCGGGCTAAAAGCCCCTGTCCGTTACGGCTTCGATATACCGCCGTAGGCTGAGAACTGCTAGGCCCAAAATCTGGAGCTACTGCAGAAGCCGGATGTCTAGGCAATTAGGTGGCACGGCTATATAGCGGCCCACGCGTCCGACGCATTTCGTTGAGAAATTAGTTCTTTCTAACGTTCCGTCATGAGGTCTGAGCGGGTGCCGCCAGCCCCGATCAAGCCAGAGGGAGAATGGCTTCAGAACGAATTCTTCATTTAAAATGCATTCATAATAACCCGATTATTAACCGGAATTCTACGTGGCAAAAACCAGTCTTCTTGTCGACGCGAATGACGAAGCCCTAAGGTTAAATGACCAAGCTATTCGCTATTGCTTAATTCAGCAGTTGACGCGGATGGCCAAGCGACCGAAGGCCATACTTGAAGAAGTGCGAGTTCATCATGGGAATGCAATTGCTGATGTGGTTTCAATCCATGAGCAACCGCATTGCTATGAAATAAAAGGAAGCACGGATAACATTCATAGAGCAGTCAAGCAAAGTCTATTTTACGAACGCACCTTTAAAAAAATGACTTTGGTAACGGTGGAGCGGCACGCGAATGCGGCGACGCGAATTATGCCGTTGTACTGGGGCATTATGACTGCAAGAGCCGATGCAGGAAAAATACGATTGTCGTATGCGAGGCCTGCGAAAGTAAACCCGTATTTTGACAAAACAATAGCCCTGCACACTCTTTGGAAATCTGAGTTGCTAGATTCGGATAAGGCAAGAATTGTCTGCGGTGCCAAGAATATGAATAGAGACGAGTTGACTCGCCTAATTGCCGAATCGTTGTCCGAAGAGGCGTTGCTAAAGTTTATCGCGACAAAATTGGCCGACCGAGCTGTCAGCCAGGAAAGCCAGTCAGCATGAATGTAATGTGGGCATTAATCGTCGGCTTCAATATGCTGCCGGGAGTTACGCCCTTACCCAAATGCTGAGATTTCTCATGTAAAAAGAGATCACCAAAGGAATAGTGGGGTCCGCGATAAAATGACTTGGCCGTTATTTGCCCAGCGATATCATTGTATTGGAGTCTGCCACGCGCATGCGTCTTTAATGCACCTCCGCGAATAATGTAATGATAATCGCCATATGTATAAATAGTCTTTGCGGCTATGACGTTCTGCATGGCCTCTGCTGGAATATTGACGTCTGAGTACAAAGGGCTAACAACCGTGTAGTCCCCGAGATGAATGGAAGGGTGGTGCGCAGCGCTCGCCACCTGTCGGTATATAGATAACTCCGGACGCGGATGATGAACCTCAGAGAGAACTTTCATGAGTTCGCTGATTGAGGCCGGAATCGAAGAGCCTGCGATAATTACGGCGGAGATATTTATTTTCCCCGATGCAAGTGCCAGAAATTTGTTTATTTGAGCACTTCTAGCGGATTCATTGATGGTTAGGCAAACACGATTGTCGATTATCAAGGTCCAGAAGCTGAAAAGGTTGGCACCCTTTAATTGCAAAGCGAGTAAATCCGCTTCGACGACGGGAAAGCTCAGAATATCCTCGGCCTGCAATCTTATTGCGATAGTGCTGCTAGCGATCTTTCCGGCAGCCTTTGCTTGGAATACAACATCATTTCTAGGTTGGGTTCTGTCGAGTGCCACTACAGGGACAAACTGATTGCATTCGCCGAAAGAATCGATGACGGCCAGATAATTTTCTCCGCCGTTTACCGTAATCGAGTCGTCAATATCGTAATTGTCGATAAATACGGCGGGGAAATCTTTCAAATGTCGATGAAAAGCCGCCTTCGCTTTTGCAATCATCGCTAGAAATGCGACTTCGCTCATCCCGTCTTTTTTCGGCAAGTCCAAGAATGGGTAGGTAAGCGCTTTGACTGGCTGGCTAAGTGTCGAAAGCGCGCCTATCTCGTTTGCTTTGAACTTCAGAAAGGGGATGTAATTATTCATGGCCGAAAATTATTTGCCTTGTGTTAACTGAGTTGACGATGTCTGCAAATAGATAGTGTTTTCCAGATTCGCGCTGCAATCTGCCCGCAACGATTGCTGGATGAGTTTTTGCTTTTCTTGCCAATTCCAGAATTTCGGCCTCAGAACTGTTGTAACGTGCGTTCGCGCTACGCCATACATTTCTCGGTATCAAAGAATTTGCAGCAATGGAATTTGCTTCAATTTCAAGATCGTCCTGAGAGTCGCTATCCACATCGTCTAAAATTGGCTCGATTAATTTCGAGTAATGCGCCGAGACGTGAGCCAGCTCGTGCATCAATACAAACCAGTAGATGTCCAGTCTGGAGTAGCGCAGACTCAATGCGACTACGGGGCGACCTGAAGCAAGTAGAAAGCTTGCGCCATCAACCTTCATCCCAGGGATTGAGCGCTCATGTACTACGATAATGCCGTAATTTGCGAGGTGCTGTTCAACTAAATTAATGTGTTCGGCTTCAACACTGAGCCGAGCAAATTGTTCTAGGAACTTCGTATCAATTGGCTTAAAAGCAGGAGGTGAACGCCACGCCTCTATAAAGTTGGCCGCTTCGGACACTCGAGCCAGCCAATATTTCGCTAATGATTCATTGGCATCCAATCTTTTTCGGAAAAGCTTGGTCCCGGACTGGTCTATGTTTAAATTCTTTTTTAGAAGTGTATGAATGGCGAGTTCTGAGTCTGTGCGGAATTCTTTTGGCAGACGCTCAATTTCTTTCTTTGTGACCAAATACGCGTCGAACACCATCTTGGAGCTTGATGTACCCGTGACACTGGGCGCAACAAAGTCAAAGTCGTCTAGGTTGGAATTGATATTTGGCATACTAGACTGCAAATGCCGTGTAAGCATTTTCTGGCATCTCGTAGTATGCTAGCAAACCTTTGTCTAAGTCCTCCTTGCGTAGCATTCCGATTTTCTCGTAGAAAGGAATTGCTTTCGGAAGGGCGTGCAGAGAGAATCCTGGCATTAAATTTAATGTGTTGCGACAATGCTCGACAGCATGCTTCAGAATTTTCGTTCCTACTCCTGTGAATACGCGGCCGTTCATTGGGTTTCTTCTATTCCAGGTCGCTACTGCAATGTACTCCACGTAAAAAATATTCCCATCTGCGAATGCACTAGCCTTAGGCTGGTAGATCAAGCATGCCGCCTGCGGTAGCCCTTCAGCCATGAGGAAAAACCACCGATACTCCGCAGAACGATAAAAAGCGGCTTTTTGAAACCATTCCCAGTGGTGGTCCTCCAGTGATGTCTGCTCCAAAATTTCATCACGCACGCCAGGGTCTGTAAATTCTTTATCTATAAAGCTCAAGATGCGAACGGTATACTTTCCCCACTCGTGATCGCAAGCCCATGCTTTAACGATGTCCCAGCCGCAGTGAACATTGTAGGAAATTTCGGAGCCGTCCGATTTTTTTAACGTTCCTACAGCGATGACATCGGCGGTAGTCGGAGCGATTGCGCCAGAACTCACTAGCTCTTTTATTTCTTCTAAAGTCAAAGGGGAGCCTCCATATATGGGGATTGAATTCGCGCGGGCATGCATTTATTTGCAGAATTGGCTAAGTCACAGAAGTAACTAGTCATGGCGCGCCCTTTCCTGCATGCGATGCTCTGAGTTAACGCGCAGTAGAGGAGCTTTGGCAGCAAGGAGTTGAGCTTGTAAGGGGGGCACGGCAGATTCAACATCGACTTATTGAAGTCATTGCGATCAAGAGCCTTTGTGTAGCCCGGGTCGCCGCCACATAGAGCAAGCGCGCTTCCATCTCCACCTCGTCCTGCTTGGTAGATGGTTCGCCCAAACCCATGACCGCCACGATCGGGAACTCCAACCCCTTGCTGACATGCATCGTCATTACTTTGATGCTGTCCTCCAACGGTCTGAAATCCCCCGACCCCTTGCGCACCTGATGCGGCAACCTGCGCCGCGTCAGCGCACGCGCACATTCCTCCATCCCGTCGTGGTGCCGACACAGCACCGCCATGTCGCCCCACGCATGCCCTTCCTGATGCGCAGCGCTCAGCAGTTCGGCGACCTTCGCGGCCTCCTCATGCAGCGTCGGCAGGTTGATCACCATCGGCTCCGGACCTTCGCGGCCGCAGCTCACGGGTAGCAGCAGCGGGATGCCGTCTTCGCCTTGCTCGGAGTTCTCGGCGGTGAGCAGGCCGCCGGCGATCTGGCTGGCGGTCTGCAGGATCTGCCGCGTGTTGCGGTAGTTGATCTTCAGCACCGTGGTGCGCCCTTGCGCCTGGATGCCGACGCTCTTGAAGCTGAACTGCTTGCTGCGCTGCCGCTCGTAGATGCTCTGCGCGTCGTCGTACAGCAGCAGCAGGCTGTTGGTGCTCGGGTCGACCATCTGCGTCACCAGCTTCAGCCACTCGGGTCGGAAGTCGTGGCCTTCGTCGATGAGCACGGCGAGGTACTGGCCCGACGGGATGTGCTTGCGGTCGACGGCGCGGATCACGCGGTCGACCATGTCGTCCATCTTGGCGCCGGTCGCCATCTTCTGCGGCGGCAGTTCCTGGCCGAAGGCGACGAGTTGCTGTCGGCACCACTTGTGGAAGTTGCGCACATGCACGCGCTCGCTCAGGCCCTTGGCTTCCATGACGGAGGCGAGCTTTACGGCGAGCGGCTCGTTGTAGCAAAGCACGAGCACGGGCTTGGCCGCGCTGGCGGCCTGGGCCAGGAATTCGGCGCGGTAGCCGAGGATCATGGTCTTGCCCGACCCGGCCACGCCATGGATCACGCGATGGCCGTCGCCCAGGCTGCGTGCCAGTTGCTCCTGCTGCAGGTCCATCACGCTCAGGATGCTGGGCAGCGCGCGTTCGGCCGCCTCGTCCTGGCCGGCGTCGGAGCCGTCGAACAGGCTGCGCTGCGTGTTGACGCGCACCTCGGGGAACAGCAGCCAGCGCACGCGGTCGATCTGCGGCAAGGTGAGCGCGCCGCGCATGAGCGTGGGGAACATGCCCCACAGACGGCTCTGCAGGTCTTCGGGGTCCGCGTTCTCCTGCATCTCGTCGGCGCACAGCACGCGGTGCCCGTCGATGGCGTGCTGCAGTCCGCTGGCCTCGAACTGCCGGCGCGTGATGTGGCTGAAGACGACGCCGTAGCTCCACGGAAAGGTCAGCATGCCCTGCCACTTGCCGCTCGGTTGCACCAGTTGCGGGTCGCGCTTGAGCGCGTCGGCCACTTCCTCGGCGTAGTGCCGCGCCTGCTCGAAGGGGTTGTTGACCGACTTCAGTTCGCCGCCGGGCACGATCTCCCACATGCCGCGGGTGGCCTTCTGGATGGTCTCGAGCCGCCAGTCCTTCACCTCGAGGATGAGCAGGCCGCGCAGCGGGTGCAGCACGATGAAGTCGGGGTGCGACCGCTTCGGCCCGACCGGCACGTCGTACCAGAGCAGGTAGTCGCTATCGAGCTTCTGTTCCAGCCGTTCGGCCAGGCGCCGCTCGCCCGTGGTCATGCGGGACACGCTGGCGCCGAGCGACGGGATGAGAACGGCCATGGTTTGCCAGGGGCAACAATTGTTTACAAACCATCATGCCTCCCTGAACGCTGTCTGAACAGTCCTACAAACCAGTGGATGAACTGGCTGTGACTTTATGCCTCGCCGATGGCCAGCGCCTCGCTAAGAAAGGCGATCCCTGCGCCAGGCAGAGGGCGTTGCCCCGGTCAGCTTTCTGAACATGCGTGCGAAGTGCACGGCGTCGGCAAAACCCGTCGCTTCGGCCACGTCGTCCAGTGACATGGCGCTCGACAGCAAGAGCGCTTGCGCACGCTGCACTCTCGCCTGCAACTGCCACTGGTACGGCGCCAGACCGGTCGCCGCCTTGAACGCGCGGTTGTAGTACGAGGGGGACAGCCCCGCGAGCGACGCCAGCGTCTGAAGGTCGACGCGAAGGGGCATCTTCGCTTCCAGAAAACTGATCGCGTCCCTGAGTTGCATGGGCGACAGTTTTGCGACTCGCTGGGTCTGGCGTTCCGCTCTCAAGAACAGCCGAGCTGCCAGCGCAGTGACGAGGGCGTCGCCATACAACTGGACGGATGGATCCGTGTCGTCGACGACGTCGGCCAGCAGCTTCATCAACGCGGCGATATGCGCATCGGAAAAGCGCAGCCGGGGAACATCGGCATGCGCATCGACTTTCTCGAGCTGACATGCCTCGCGCAGCATGGCGGCGTCGAAGCACAGCCGCACATCCCTGGCATGCCGGATGTCCCCGCTGTACCCCCAAACTGTCATTCCGGCCGGTACGAAATTCACTTGCTGTGGCTTGTAGTCGACGCTGCAGGGTGCCTCTCGCGCCAATCGTGGCTCGGACTTGTGTTCCCCGACTTCTTCCAGAATGAGCCCGAGCCGCGATTCGTTGTCGTACGGCACTTCATACATCACACGACCCGAACAAGTGAATTCCGAGTGAATGACGGTCACACCCGACCACCTCCGCATGGAGCTGGTCAGGTCGATGACATTTTCCGGAAAATCGATCGGGGGCTGCATTACTAAAGGTTCATGAGGGGCTATGCATGTGCGGCATTGTCGCCACGCTTGTTTACAGTCCGAATCATTCCGTAGTCGTCGACTTCACTCGAAATCTTGACGGTTCATTGAACGATAGCCGTGACGCGCATTTCAAATCGCATGGTTGGAAGTCCGAGCGATTCAATGCCCAACTGCGTCCAAATCGGCGCATGGTTCGGCATGTAGTGCCGGTACAGTTTCACAATGGTCTCATTCACGATCGGCGGGAAGCCGCCAACGTGATAGGTATTGACGTGAACAACTTGCGCCCAATTTGCACCTGCGGTCTTCAGTACGAGGTCGATATTCCGGAATGCTGCTGCGATTTCATCCTCGATCTTCTCGGGAATGGTCAGCGTATCATTCCAGCCGCCCTGGCCCGATGTTTCAATTCTGGAGCCAATCTTGACCGCGCTGGAAAAGTGCAATTCCTTGCGGAAAAAATCGCCGGCGCCGGGCGCAACGAAAAATTCAGGATTATTCATCTTTCAGAAGCCAAGGTTGCGAATGCAGGTATGTGCAGTGCCCTTCGCGCGGATGCCCGCAGGCACCCGCATGGCGGATCGTCACCCGGGCCAGGGCGATGGACCGGAGGACGGCCGCGCCACGAATCGAATTCAGACGCCCTTCGAGGCGGTCTTTCCCGCCGAGGCAAGAAGCTGAATCTCCCAAGCCAAAGCGACGCCGCTGCTGCCGCCATGCTCCAGCAACACCTGGGAGAGGCTCTCGGCCGTTTTTTCCCTGGCCCAGTCGCGCTGCCACTCGGCCAGCACGGCAAGCCACGTGATGGGAACCACCCCGGCTTGGACAAGGCGGCGCACCGCCATGTCGTGGGCCTCGGGAGATACGCCCCCGGAAGCATCGGTGACGACAAACACGTCGTAGCCCTCGCCGACCGCTTGAATAGCCGGCATGGCAAGGCACACCTCGCTCCACAGCGCCGCCAGGACGAGCTGCTTACGCCCGGACTTCTTCACGATGTCTGTGACGGCGGGGTCCTCCCAGGTGTTGATGAAGGTCCGATTGATGGGCTTTTGTTCCGGGAAGACGTCCTGGAGCCCCCTCAATAGGTAGCCACCTCGTTCCTCCAGGACGGTCGTGAGAATGGTCGGGACGTTGAATGCTTTGGCGCCTTTCGCCAAAGCAATCACGTTATTCACGATCAGGGCGGGCTCATGGCTGTGCAGGTTGGTGAATTGAAATGGCTGATGGTCGATGAGAACAACGATGCTGTCTTCAGGGCGAAGAAGTGCGGGAAGGCCGGTCTTGTTCATTCAGAACTCCAGGTTGATGTGCGCGATGCAAATGAATTGGGGCTAATCGGCATCAAACTGGCCGATCGCAAGGCCAGGTTCCACTGCTCGGGTTAAACAACATTGCAATCGCCGACGCCCGAGGTGAATAGTGCCAACGCTTCCGGCGCGATGCACTGTTCGAAATTGCACTGAAAAGTTCAAAATTGCTCTTTTCATGCCGTCTGAGTATCTGGCAGCAGCTTGCTCGAGCCGGTGGCGCACCCAGGCAACTTTTTTGGAGCCCGGGCCTTCATCGCAAATTCATACTTGTCGAAGCAAGATCGAACAGTGCGTATTGCGACATCTCGGCACATACTGCCGGATCCATCGACAGCGCCCCAAGTGACACAAGGAATTAATCAATATGATCAATCTGAGCGGAAAACGTGCGCTGGTCACCGGCGGGTCGCGCGGCATTGGTGCAGCGATTGCCACGACGTTGGCAGAAAATGGCGCCGACGTTGCTTTCACCTACCGCAATTCAGCGGAAAAGGCTCGATCCGTGGTATTGAATATCGAGGGGTTGGGTCGGCGCGCTTTCTCAATTCAAGCGGACAACGCCGATCCCTTGGCAATTGCAGGTGCTGTGAAAGAGGCGGCTGCATCGCTGGGAGGCATCGACATCCTCGTCAACAGCGCGGCGATCGGCCACAGCGGCACGATTGCGGATCTCGTTCTGGAAGAGTTTCAGGCGCTCCTGGACACGAACGTGCGAGCGCCGGTTTTGTTCGCACAAGCGGTCATTCCGTACCTCAAGGAAGGCGGACGGATCGTGACCATCGGTTCCGGTTTGGCAGAGCGTGTTCCTTTTGCAGGCATCACGGCGTACGCAATGACGAAGTCCGCTTTGGTGTCGTTCACGCGCGGTCTATCGCGTGAACTGGGCCCTAAGGGCATTACCGTCAACCTGGTACATCCCGGCGCGACCGATACGGACTCGAATCCGGCGAACGGTCCGGCGTCCGACGTCCAGAAGACGATGACTGCTTTGGGACGCTTTGGCGAACCCAAGGAGGTTGCCAATGCCGTTGTATTTCTTGCGAGCCCTGCCGCAAGCCTGATTACAGGCGCAACCTTGCTCGCGGACGCCGGCGCGCTTGCCTGAACGTCGGTCGTGTCCGCGCCGACGAGTCAACGCTCGATCGCGCGCCTCGATCCGCCGCTGCGAACTCCATGTGCGCGCGCGCCGCGATCATTCGCTGGATCGCCACGTGACGACGGTGACTGCCTTTTTGCAACGAGTCGCCGGACGACGGCGGACGGGGCTACCCACGCCTGAGGAAAGCAGGCGCGCCTTGCTGTCGACAGCACGGTGGCGCATGTCACGAAAACACCGGCACGCTCGCAAGAAGCCGAAAGTTTCGGTTTCTGCCGCTTTCGTGCGCTCTTCGTTACGCGCCTGAAACATGGCGTGGCGGCGCGGAGCAAGTTTCGCCCGGTCAAACGTGAGAGCTGCAACTGTGTGTGCAAAAGATTGCGGAACTTTCCGGGACACCGTCCAATCGCGCCATCCGAAAAGGATGAGTAGGGGCTTGTCTCCAGCAGGTGTCGGCGATATCCGACATGCCTTGCAGCTCAGTTCTCCGTTTGCAGCCTTCGCAAGAGGGTTGCAGATCTTCTGTAATTTTCTCGCCGGTAGTCGAACGGGCGCAGTGGTCTCCCAGAGGCCGTTGCTCTGCCATGCACCTCGTTCGACGGTCGTGCAATCCACCTTTCATCGTGTCAAAACTACTTGTCTCATGCTTGGGCGCCGTTGCCGCCATTGCCACTCTCCATCCCACTTCTGTGCTCGCGCAAAGCCGCTACATCACCGGTCAAGGCGGCGGGTTTTCGCTGAGCAGCAGCACCGTGGTTCGCTACGGCGCCAACAACGCGTTCAACGCCAAGACCTTGGCGAGCGGCTCCTATATCTGCGGTGACCAGCTGTTCGGCGATCCCGCGCCTGGTCTTCCCAAGTCGTGCTTCGCGGATGTCGCGTCGGCGCCCGCGCCGGCACCAGCGCCCGCACCCGCGCCAGCGCCTTCAACGAGCCCTTCCACCACGCAGTTGAAGGAGATCACCGGTCAAAGTGGCCGCTTCACGCTGACGACGACGACGAGCGTCGTGTACGGGCGGGGCACCCAGACGGTGACCAAGGTGCTCGCTGCGGGCACCTACACCTGCGGCGACCAGCTGTTCGGCGACCCGGCACCGGGCGCGAGCAAGTCCTGCTACACGGCCACCACGTCCACCCCGGCGCCTGCTCCGGCACCGGCCCCTGCGCCGGCACCAGCCCCTGCGCCCGCGCCCGCACCCGCACCCGCACCCGCACCTGCTCCGTCCAACTCGAACGTGCTGGGCATTTCCGGCGACGTGATGGTCAACGGCGCGGTGTCGAATGCGGAATACCAGGCCATGGCCCAGAAGATGGGCACCGACGCGGCCATCGCCTACCGCTACGGCCCGTCCCCGGCGGAATACGGCACCGCCACGCTGAGCGGCCTGCCGACCTACGGCAAGCGCCCCAGCCAGCCGATGAACATGGTGTCGATCCAGAACCCCAACGGTCGCGGCAACCGCGGTTGCGGCTGGACGAGCTGGTGCGGCAACTGGCAGGTCGGCGGGCCGCTCGACTACGAGCCGGGCGACTACAGCTCGAGCATCCTGAACTTCGGCTACATCGCCGACGCCACGCCCGACGCCAGCTTCTACAAGAAGTCGTATGCACCGGGCCTGGGCTCCGTGCAGGCCATCGGCATGGCGCACAACACGATGTCGGTCGAGCCCGAGCCGAGCTGGACGCGCTACGACGGCCCCTCCAACGACGGCGGCGCGCTCGACGCGAGCATCGTCTCCTACCTCAAGAGCTTCCCGCTCGACAAGCCGGTGGCGCTGGGCAAGTGCTATGGCCGCGGCGGCTGGTGCACCAGCACCCTGGCGGTCTACGCCGACGGCCGCATCGTGAGCGTCGGCAGCAACACCGCCAGCACGATGATGAGCACGCAGCTGCCTTCGGGCAAGGTGCCCACGGCCATCACCATCACCAACAGCGGCGAGTTCGCCCTGGTGACCGTGTGGGACACGGCCGCCATGCGCGGACAGGTCGCCGTGCTGGCGCTGGGTGACGGCTGCCAGAACTGCACCATGGCCAACGAATCGCAGTGGAGCGGCAACTGGGGCAACTGGAAGCGTTCCTACCCGGGCCTGCCTGGGCTGGGCAACTACAACTTCATCAAGCTCATCGGCTTCGTGGACCTGCCCGATAGCATGAGAGCGCCGACGGAGATCTCCGTGTCCACCGGTCTGGCCAACAACGACTACCAGCTCGTTCGCCGCTATTTCGACACCGACCTCGACAATTCCAGCGTTCGCGCCCGCTACTTCAACGGCGACCTGTCCAACGCCTACGCCCGCACCGGCATGGCGGTGGTGATCTCCAAGTCGGAAAAGCGCGCCGCGTTCGTGGACCTGCGCCCGCTCCTGGCG
>Ga0070669_100003505_pt1 | contig 11311 bp, 10 predicted proteins | sample KBSS53metaG_FD_64680 | JGI IMG/M metagenome (GOLD analysis project Ga0070669, IMG submission 64680) | Switchgrass rhizosphere microbial communities from Kellogg Biological Station, Michigan, USA - KBS S5-3 metaG | ecosystem: Host-associated > Plants > Roots > Rhizosphere > Soil ... | reverse complement strand
ACTCTCACGCCGTAGCGGAGCAATTCGTACACGTCGCGGTTGGCCTCGTAGAGGTCGCGGCTGCCTCCAAGCGATGCATCTCTGCGCAACCGATCTACTGCCTTGCGGATCTGGACGGCGGCGTACCCGCGCGCCTCAAGGTTCATCTCAAGCAGCTGGAGCTCGATGTTCGAATTGCCGTGGCGATGCTCCCAGCTGCCGAGGTACTCGTAGCCGAGCTGGGCGCGGAACAGCTCGACGACTCGATCTTGGGTCTTGCGCTCCAGCTGACCGACGTCGCTCACGCCGCCTCGAGCCTCCCGACCGGCAACTGCGTTCGCCCGGTGAGCAGCTCCTGCATCATGCCCTGCTTGATCGCCTTGGCCTTTGCGAGGCGTTCGCGCAGCGTCCGGATGTTGGCGTCGACATCGTCCAGAGCACCGGCGATCGCCGCTTGTTCGGCGACGTCGTCGGGCAGCGTGATCGGGAAGTTGCGGATCTCCTCCGAGTTGATGGCCGTGAAGGTGCTGCCCTGCTCGTAGGCAGCCCATCTCGGTTCGGCCAGGACGAGGGCATGAAACAGATAGTCGTTGCTGCCGTAGGAATCGAGCGCGCACACTCCGCGCCCGAGGCAAGCGTCGCGTGACGCCATGCTGGCGAGGCCGACCGGTGCCCGGACGGTGAGCAGCACATCCCCGCGAGCGCAGGTCTTCGCGGGAGCGGTCGTCCACAAGCGCTCGATCGAGCGCCGCGCCTTGATGTCGGCGTTGCCCTGCAACAGGGGGAGACCCCGACGACTCGTGTTGTACGAGGCGGATGGAGGCGACTGGCCCATCGTGATGCGCGCGATCTCGCCGAGTGGGCGCTCGGCCCACGGTCCGTCGAAGCCGGAAAGGCGCACCATGCCGCTGAGGAGCTGCTGCAACATCCCGTGCTTGACCGCTTGCCGCTTGGCGACCGCGCGTTCGAGGGCGGCGACGAGGCGGTCGGTGTCGTCCAACGTCGCAGCGATGGCGGCTTGCTCCTGCGGCCCCGGTGTCAGCACTCGATACTCGGCGAGTTCGGTCCGATTGATCTTCGGGATGCCGCTGCGCGCGGAGACGCTGGTGGCGAAGCTCGTGAACGGCTCCGACAGCAGGGTATGGAGGACGAATGAGCCGCTGACGCCTGGCTTCGGGGTCAACGGGTACATGTCGGCGCTACAAAGCCCTTCGAAGTCGCACAGGACTGCCTTCTTCAGGTAGGGCCGAATCTTGCTGTAGACGACGTCGCCGGGCCTGACGCGGTACTTGCCGCTGACGGCCCCTTGAGCGCGCGCTGACACGCGTGCGAGCAGCCGGCCAGTCTCGGGCTCGACATGGTCCGGAGCAACGAGCGTGAGGTCGCGATATCGCGGCTCGCGCGGGTCGACCTGCCCGGTCGCGATCGAGACGAGCTCGAGCAGGTTGCGCGTTCTCCATTCTGGTGGGATCGGGACCGACGGCGCTGTGGGGATGCTCATGCGATCCCCATCATCGAGAGCTGCCGTGCGACGCGGCTGCTCAGCTCCTCGACCGTCGCCTCCAGGTCGCCCACGGTCTCGCCGTACCGCTCCCCGAGGTCGCGAAGTCGCGCTACGAGATCGAGCACGCGCGAGGTCAGCGCGCCGTCGATGCGGCGCGAGACCGTGGCCTTCCACTTGTCGTCGAGCACCAGCGCCTTGATCTCGCTCTCGCTCAAGCGGCCGTACTGCTCCAGGGTCGCGAGGTCGAGCGCGGCCTGCGCCTGGCGTGCTGCCTTCTTGGCCTTCGACTCCATCTGGAACAACGCTACGACGTGCTCGAGCGCAGCGATCTCGTCAGGATCGGAGGCCTCCTGGCGGGCCACCTTCAGCCGGGCTCTCGCGAGGGCGTTCGTAACCTTTCCGTCCTCGACCGCTTCCCAGAGCAGTCCCTCCTCGACAGCGTGCTCCTCGATGTATTCCTCGGTGGACCGAGCTGCCTCATCGGCCGCTGCCCGCAGTCCCTCGAGCTCGGCTGCCGCATCGGGGAAGTAGCGAGCGACGACAAGCGCCGGCGGGATCAGATCTGTCTTGAGCTTGCTCGCCTTCCTGCCCGTGCCGATGACGAGGTCCGCGGCCTCTGTGAGCTTGCGATCCTGGTCCACGATCGCGGCTCGCGGCTTGGCTGCGTTGAGCCAACCCTCGCGGATCAGCAGGAAGACGTCGTCGTGCATCGTCTCGTGCCAGTAGCTCAGGAGTTGCTCGTAGACGTCGTACTCGTCGAGCAGCGGCACCTGCTTGAAGCGCTCCAGCAGGTCGTCGCCGATTGAGGAGATCAGGTCGCCCGGCTGCGTCTCGGAGTCGATCGAAGCGAGCGCGTTGCGGTGTGCTGCGAACCACGCGGTCAGCCGATCTCTCACCTGGGCTGAGAAGTGCACGAACTCGTCGGAGTCCAGGACGGTCTGCTGCACGGCCTCCGGCTCAATCGCGAGATCGCAGTAGCCAGGCCGGTTGGGCGAGAAGAGGGTGTGGCGGAGTGATGGGAACGCGTCCCAGTACGGCTGCAGCGCGTCGATGTCGCGCTCGGGAATCCCGCCGTGCAGATGCGCCCGCAGGTCCTGGATGTCCTCGGGCTCCGAGGCGTCGATATATCGGGAGATGTTGAGGTTGTAGTCATTGGCGTCGCTCGCGATCTCGGCGAGCGACACCATGCGCGAGTAGCGCTCGATCTCCGTGCGTTTGTTGAAGACGTCGACGATCTTGTGGATGTCGCGGCTGCGCAGCCGGTTCTTCGCGCCGTCCTTCATGAACCCCTTCGAGGCGTCGATCATGAAGACGCCCGTTCGGCTGCGCGCGTGCTCCTTGTCGAGCACGACGATGCACGCGGGGATGCCGGTGCCGTAGAAGAGGTTTGGGGGCAACCCGATCACGCCCTTGATGAAGCCGTGCTTGAGCAGGCGGCGGCGGATCGTCGCCTCGGCGTGCCCGCGGAACAGGACGCCATGCGGCAGGATCACCGCGGCCTTACCGGCGCTCTTGAGCGACGCGAGGACGTGGAGGAGAAACGCGTAGTCGCCGTTCTTCGCCGGTGGCCGTCCGTACTCGAAGCGCCCGTACTCCTGCTCGAGGCCGTTGCTCCACGACTTGTAGGAGAAGGGCGGATTCGCGACGGCAAAGTCGAAGGTGCGCAGCGTTTCGCCGTCTGTGAGGTGCAGCGGGCTGCTGAGCGTGTCGCCCTTGCGGATGTCCGCCTCTGGGTTGTCGTGAAGGATCATGTTCATCTGCGCCAGCGCGCAGGTGGCGTTGTCCTTCTCCTGGCCGTAGATGGTGATGCCGCGTGGCGCCTCGTCCCAGACCTTGAGCAGCAACGATCCAGATCCGCACGTCGGGTCGTAGACGGTCTCGTCCTGGCGGGTGCCCGGTCCGATGCCAAGAATTCTCGCCATCACGCGCGAGACCTCGGCGGGCGTGTAGAACTGGCCCTTCGACTTCCCCGACTCGGTCGCGAAGTGCCGCATCAAATACTCGTAGGCGTCGCCGAGCAGGTCGTCCCCACCTGCGCGGCTCCCGCGGAAGTCGAGGTCGTGGAAGATCGCGACCAGCTTGCTCAGCCGGTCCTGCATCTCCTTTCCTCTGCCGAGCTTCTCCTCGTCATTGAAGTCGGCGAGGTCGATGACGTTGCGCAGGTTGTTCGCTTCGGCGAGCCGGCTCACGATCTTGTTGATCCGTTCGCCGATCTCCTTGTCGCCCTTGAGCGCGACCATGTCGTCGAACGAGCCGCCGGGAGGCACGTCGATCAGGCTCGTCGGGTCGGACTTCGCCTTGTCCGAGACGTACTTCACGAACAGCAGCGTGAGGATGTAGTCCTTGTACTGGGAGGCATCCATGCCGCCCCGCAGCTCGTCGCAGCTCTGCCACAGCGAGCGGTAGAGATCGGACTTCTTCAGCGCCACGAGCAGACCTTCTATCAGCCGCGGCGGCCACCGAATCGCTCGCTCCGGCGCATCAGCCGATCGCGCGCACGACTGCGAGCACGGCCACTCCGACGATCGCGACCACGGTGCTCCACGCGATCGCCGACGAGATCAGACGCAGGTCGAGCCCGGTCGCGTGTCCGACGAGCACCGTGTTGACGCCGACCGGCATCGCCGCCATCACGTAAAAGCACGCGGGAACGTCGATCGCCAGTCCGACGACCAGCAGCACGAGCGGTACGAACGCCATCTGCAGCGCCACGACGGCTGCGATCGGTCGCGACAACGGCGGTGGCAACCGCAACGTGCCGTCCTTCGCCTCGTCGCCGAGGGTCACGCCGACGACGAAGAAGCCGAGCGGCAACAGCGCGTAGATCGCGAGGTGGGACGGAGTCACGAGCACATCTGGTGCCCACGACTCCGGCACGAGCAATCCCGCGGAGACGGCCATCAGCACCGGGTTGCGCAGCAGCCCCGCCCGCAGCTGTTCGCCCAGGCCTCCGGCGCGGGCGCTCCCGAAGTGCGCACCGACGCTGAAGCTGCCGAGCACGAACGTCGGCAGCGTGATGAGGCTGTCGTAGACGACTGCCTGCGCGAGCTGCGCGTGCGAGAAGAGCGCGGCGACGAGGGGCAGCCCGAAGTACGAGCTGTTGGGCTGGATCGTCGCGACGATCGCCGCACCGACCGACGCGTCAGGCAGCCGGAACGGCCCCCGACCCAGCCGCCACATGATCGCGCCGGCGGCGACCACGCCGGCCGCGGCGATCGCGATCGCGATCGTCGCGTCGGTCGACAGGTGGGCGCGGGCGACGTTGACATAGGCGACGAACGGGACGAGGACCCACAGCATCGCTTGCATCACGACCAGTCGCAGCGCATCCGCGCGCGCGTTGTCGCGCCGCTCGACGGCCACGCCGGCGGCGGTCGCGACGATCACCGTCAGCACGATCAACAGCATCGAGGCCGGATGCTGTCATGTCCTCGCGCGCGATACGCTCGCCGGGCGGGCGGGGCCGGGTTCGGCGCGATACGCTCGCGCCGTGAGCTGGGACGAGCGCAAGCGCGAGCTGGCCGGCGAGCTGATCCGCCGCCTCTACGCGGCCGGCGTCGTGCGCACGTGGCTGCGCGACCAGCCCGCCGGCTGGGAGCTGATGTCGGGCGCGTGGAGCCCCTTCTACGTGAACTTCCGCGACGCGCCGGCGAACCCCGAGCTGTTCCGCTTCCTCATCGACGCCGGCGCCCAGCTTGTGCGTGAGGAGCTGCCCGAGGCGACGCAGCTCGTCGGGCTCGCCGCGGCCGGCGTGCCGTTCGCGGCCGGCTTCGCCTACGCGCTCGGGCTGCCGATGGGCTACACGCGCAAGCTGCCGGGGGTGCGACGCGCGGCCGACCTGGCGGACGGCGCGGCGGCCGAGTCCTACGGCAGCCACCGGCTGGTCGAGGGCGCCTTTCAGCCCGGCGACCGCGTCGCGCTCGTCGACGACCTCGTGACGGGCTTTGATTCGAAGGAGATCGCGCTGCGCCAGTTGGAGCTGGAGCTTGAGCGGCGCGGCGTGGAGGACGTGCGCGCGGAGGCGGTCGTCGTGTTCCTCGAGCGCGGCGCCGAGGCGCGCGACCGCGCGGCGCAGGCCGGCGTGCGGCTGATCTCGCTGCTGACGCTCGACCCCGAGAGCGTCGAGGGGCTGCGCGGCGCCGCGAGCGATCGTGAGCTCGACGTGATCGCCGCCTACCTGGGCGACCCCGCGCCGTTCCAAACTGCCGACGCCCGTGCAGAGCTGACGGCGGAGGCAATGGCCGCGGGAGCCCGGTCGAGCTGATGCTCTGGCTGTTGCGGCACGCGGACGCGGAGGATACCTACGGGCGTCCGGACGCCGAGCGGCCGCTGACAGAGAAGGGCCGGGCGCAGGCGCGCGCAGTCGGCCTCGCGCTCCATGCCCTCGACGTGTCGCTCGACGCGTGCCTCGCGAGCCCGCGCGTGCGCGCGCGAGACACCGCGTTGATCGCCTGCGAGCCACTGGGGCTGGAGGTGCAGATCGCGCCGGAGCTCGCCGGCGGGCGCTTCGATCCTGAGGAGGTTGCCGCAGGCTTCGGGGACGACGTGTTGCTCGTCGGGCACAACCCCGATATCGCGCAGGCGGTGTACGACTGCACCGGCGCACGCGTGCGCATGAAGAAGGGCGCGCTCGCTGGGATCGCCGAGGGCGAGCTGCACGTCTTCCTGCGATCACGCGAGCTGACGGCGATCGCCGCCGGCGCGGGCGCCTGACGCGCCCGCGGCGTTAGATCATCGCTTCCTGCGCGGCGCGCACGGCCGCCTGCACGCGGTTCGTCACCTCGAGCTTGAGCAGGATGTTCGAGATGTGGTTCTTGACCGTGTGGCGGCTGATGAACAGCTCACCGGCGATCGCGTCGTTGTCGAGTCCGCCGGCGATCAGGCGCAGGACCTCCTGCTCGCGCTCGGACAGGACGGATTGCGGTGCCGGGCCTTCGCCCGCGCCGATCGCGCGCAGGCGGCGCACGAGCGCTGCCGCGATCGCCGGGGCGATCAGCGTCTCGCTGGCAGCAGCGGCGTGCACGCCCGCGAGCACCGTCTCAGGCGGGGCGTCCTTGCTCAGGTAGCACGAGCCGCCGATCCGCACGATCTCCACCGGGTCGTGGGCCGGCTGCGTGCGCCCGAGTGCGAGCAGGTGGGTGTCGGGCGCCTGCTCCTGCAGGCGGCGGATCGCGCCGAGCGGGCTGAGGCCGGTCGTCGAGGGCGTGTCGGGGTCGACGACCACGACGTCCGGCGCATGCAGCTCCACGAGCCGCATGCCGAGCTCGATCGTCGAGGCCTCGCCGACGATCGCGACGCGGTCGGCCTCGAGCAGTTGGTGAAGGCCGGTGCGGAAGAGCTCGTGTCTGTCGATGAGCACGACGGTAAGCATGCGCATGATCTGATCGCCTCGAACTCTCATGCCTCGTCGGCGACGCTGGAGGTGAGCCGCAGCACGGTGTCGCGGTCAGGCGCACCGAGCCGGCGCATCGTGCCCGAGACGTGGCGTCGCACGGTGATGGCTGAGATGCCGAGTCGCTCAGCGATCTCGCCGGTCGTCAGTCGCTGGCGCAGCAGCTCGAGCACCTGCGCCTCGCGACGCGAGAGCTGTGCCCAGCTGCCGCTCGTGGTGCGGACGCGGCCCTCGCTGGCAAGCACGCGCAGCTCCTCGATCACACGCCGGGCGGCGGCGCGCGGAAGCGGGGCCTCGCCCTGGAGCGTGGCGCGCACGGCTCGGCGCAACCCCTCCGGGCCGGTCTCCTTGCGCAGGCAACCGGTCGCTCCGGCGCGCAGCGCCTCCACGAGCGTCTCGTCCCCGACCGATTCGAACAGGACCACGACGCGCGTCTCCGGCCTTGAGGTCGCGATCCGGCGGACGGCGCTGATCGCCCCGGGCAGGCGTGCGTCGACGAGGCAGATGTCCGGACGGTCGGCATCGACGGCCCGCACCGCGCCGGCGGCGTCCGCCGCCTCGCCGACGACCGCGAGGCCCTCGCGCTCGAGCGCGACGCGCATCGCGAGGCGTGCCACCGGCCGTGGATCCGCCAGCACGGCGGATGGTCGGCCGCTCGTGCCTCCGGGGTACCTGCTCGCCTCCTGCTTCGGTCCCTTCTCCCTGCGGGGCCTGCTTCCAGCACGCCCAGGGCCTTGTGATCCGGTCAACGTGCCTCCCGCTAATCGACCGCCCAACCCCGACGCCGGCCTCCCATCCGGACGGCATCGCGGCCAGACTCTAGCATTCTGAAGATCGGATGGTGCCGTTATTCGCTGCGGGGGTTAACATTGGCGCGTTCTCGTCAACGTTCAGTGAATTGAACGCTCGGATGAGCAATGCGGCCTATTGGCGATCGGGGCGGGGCATCGCCAGACTGCTCGGGCACACGTCACTGAGGACTACGGCTGCGAGGCGCGGATGGGAACGAGCAGGAGGGAGGCAGCCGGCGCCGCTTCGGCGCCGCATGGCACGGATCGCTCGCAACGGGCGGGGCTGCGGCGGCTCATACGCGCCTCCGGCGGCGACGAAACCGCCGTGGCAGAGCAGCTCGACGAGCTCGAGCGCGAGGTTGCGCTGCTGCGCGAGGAGAACGCCCGCCTGAAGCTGGCGAGAGCGCAGGCGGGGAATCGCCCCGTGAACGAGCGGGTGCGCGCCACGTTCGACTTGCCGCAAGACGATGCGTCCGACGACGAGGACCCGTGGGAGATCCTGACTGAGTGCATGCTGCTGCGCGAGACGCTGCTCGACGCCTGTCGCGAGCTCGAGCGAGGCGCCGGCGAGCTGCGCACGCGGCTCGAGACGCTGGTGGGCGACGCCGAACGCGCTGAGCGCACGAGCGCCGACCTCGAGGGCGTGACGTGAGCCCACCTTCCATCTTGCTGACAACCGAGGCCACCTACCCCTACGCCGTCGGTGGGGTGAGCTCCTGGTGTCATCTCGTGGTCGGCGGCCTCCCGGAATTCGCGTGGCGTGTCCTTCCCATCCACGCGGGAGGTCGCCGGCCGCGGCAGCTGTTCGACCTGCCTCCACACGCGTCGCTCGTCGGGCGCATCGAGGTGTGGGGGGAGCAGCTGCCGCGTCGCCGCTGGCTGCGGGACCGTCTGCCGGGCGGACGCCCGTCGCTGCCGGCGGAGTTGGTCCGCACCCTGATCGGTTGGAGGCCCGACCACGAGGAGCTGCTCGACGCGCTCGTGTGGTGTCGTCGCCACCCCGGCGAGCTGCGCGCCACGTTCCGCTCCGTCGACGCGTGGCGGCCGTTCGTGCAGGCGCTGCGCGAGGTGCTCGGCGAGTCTCATCCCGAGCTCGCGTCGTCGCCGGAGCTCGACACGGTCGACGCGGCGACGCTCTACCAGCAGCTCTACTGGGTCGCCCGCACCGCGGCAGCCGAAACGCCGCGGGTCGACCTGCTGCACGCGACCGCCGCCGGCTGGGCCGCGATCCCGACGATCGTGGACCGGCACCTGCACGGCACGCCGCTGTTGCTGACCGAGCACGGCGTCTACGTCCGCGAGGCCTACCTCGCTGCTGCGCGCAGCCGGGGCAGCGCGGCTGAGCGCTTCCTCTCGAGCCGCCTCGGCCGCGGCTTGAGCCTGGCGACCTACGCGTCGGCCGACGTGGTCTCGCCCGTCACGAGCGCGAACGCGCACTGGGAGCGCAAGCTCGGCGTCGCGCCCGAGCGCATTCGCGTCATCCACAACGGGATCGAACCGTCGGGCGAGCTGACGCCGCCGCCGCGCGCGAGGAGGGTCGTGACCGTCGGGCGGATCGACCCGCTCAAGGACGTCCAGACGATGCTGCACGTCGCGGCCGAGGTGACGCGCCAGCTGCCGGATGCGCAGTTCGAGTACTGGGGACCGCCGACGAGAGGCCAAGAGGCGTATGCGCAGGCGTGCGAGGAGCTGCACCGGCGGCTCGGGCTCGGCGACCGCTTCCGCTTCATGGGCACCACCTCGGAGCCGCTGCGCGTGATGCGCGAGGCCGACGTGGTGTTGATGACGAGCATCTCGGAGGGACTGCCGATGGCAGTGCTCGAGGGAATGGCGCAGGGGCGGCCCGTCGTCTCGACTGGCGTCGGCGGCGTGCCGGAGGTGCTGCACGGCTGCGGGGTGGTCGTGCCGTCCGGAGACGTCGCGCGGCTGGCGACCGGCGTGGCGATGCTGCTGCGCAACCCCGGCTTTGCGGAGCGGCTCGGCCGGCGCGCGTACGTGCGCGTGCGCGAGCGCTACACGCAGCGTCGCTGCCTCGACGGCTATCGCGCGCTGCTCGGCGAGCTGACCGCTAGCGACGCGGCGGCGGCCGCGTGAGGCGGTCGCTGACCGGCGAGCAGGCCGGCGGACTCGTCCACGCGCGTCTCGGGCGACCGGCGCAGGACCTGCTCGAGGCCGTCGTCGTGCTGGAGGCGTGGGGCGGTGTCCCAAGCGAGTCCGCGCTCGCGCTCGACGGCGTCGTGCTACCCCCGTGCGCCACACCCGCGCCGGCGCCGGCGCGGGCGCTGGCGCGCGACGACGAGCAGCGCGAGGGGATCGTCGCCGAGGGGATCGCGCTGCTCGTCGCGATCATCGCCGTCGCCGTGTGGGCCGGTCCGCTGAGCCGGCAGCTCGGGACCGCGACGCTGGAGCATGCGCTGCGCTTGGCACTGCCGCTGACGCTGGCGCTGCAGTGGATGCTGCGCAGTCGCTATCTCGGCCGCGGCGGCGGCGTGCGTCAGCTCGCTGAGGAACGCGTCGCGGTGCTGCTCGTGAGCGTGGGCGTCGGCGCCGCGATCGTGGCGATCCCCGACGTCGGCCCGCTTGTTGCGCTGTTCGTGCTGACGTGGGTCGGCGGCGCGGTGATGGCGCGCCGCGGTTGGGGCCTCGCGTACGCGGCGCTCGTGACCGGCGAGGCGGTCGCGCTCGGAGCGGATGCGCCGGCGTATGCGTCGCTGGCGCTGCTGGGCGGGATCGTGCTGGTCGCCTGCGTGGTTGCCGTCGCGACTGCGCGCGGCAGAGTCGAGCAGGCGCCGGGACGGCTGCCCCGTGCGCTCGCGGCGGGCGCGATCGGCGCGCTGCTGGGCGGCCTGCTCGTCGGCGACGACAGCCTCGGCTGGGGCGTGCACGGCGCGTTCCCCGGCCTTGCGCTCGCGCCATCCGTGATCGGCAGCCTGTGGGGCGGCTATCACCTGTGGCAGTTCTACGCGGCCGTCCCGAACGGCTTGCGCGGCATGCCGCTCGCGCTCGCGAGCGAGACGATCCGCGGCGGCCCCGCGACACGCGTCCTGATCGGCGCGCTCACGCGGCTCGTCGGCGTCACGACGCTGCTGTCGCTCGCGGTGCTTGCGGCCGCCCAGTGGACGAACGGCGCGGACAGCATCGGCGTGTTCGTCGCGTTCGGCACGGCCACGCTCGCGTCGCTGTTCGTCAGCTTGCACGAGTCGCTCGGCTACGTCGGCTGGGCCTTCGTGGTGGCGCTCGCGAGCCTCGCGGTCGAGCTTGCGATCACCCGCTGGGTCGCCGCTCCGCCGCCGGGGCTCGCGCTCAGCATCGCCGGCGCGGTCGGGGCGTTGCTGGCGCTCGCGCCGCTCGTGCGGCAGCTGCGCTCGCCCGGGCGCATGCTCGCCACGGCGCTGTGGATCAAGTGATCGAGAGGGTTCCGCCAAACCCTCTCAGCACGTCTGGCGCCAGGCATCGAGGTCGAGGCGCTTGCGGATCGCGTTGATCCCCAGCCGGCTTGCCTGATCGCAGAAGTCCGACGGCGCCACTTCGTACTCGGCGTCGTAGACGCCCTTTCGGGCGCGCAGGAACGGGCGCGCGCTCGCGCACTCGTCGTATTGGAAGCACTGCTCCAGCACGGCGAAGTCGAAGCTGGGCGCGAGCGCG
>Ga0070669_100003500_pt1 | contig 11320 bp, 9 predicted proteins | sample KBSS53metaG_FD_64680 | JGI IMG/M metagenome (GOLD analysis project Ga0070669, IMG submission 64680) | Switchgrass rhizosphere microbial communities from Kellogg Biological Station, Michigan, USA - KBS S5-3 metaG | ecosystem: Host-associated > Plants > Roots > Rhizosphere > Soil ... | reverse complement strand
CGAATCCCTCTCTCTCCGCCACCCTTCGCTCACGACTCACGCGACGGGTGCTGGCGCGCGTGGGTCAGGCTCGCGCCGGGATTGCGCGCGCGCGCACGCGCCACAGCCAGTAGAACATCGTCACCAACACCAGCAGCACGGGCAGCACGCGCGCGGCCGGGGTGGTAAACGGCGCCGGGAAAATCGCGGCGACGCGCGCGCGGATCGAAAAGAACGACGCGGCGGCGATGAACAGCGCCATGCACATCCGCCACAAGTGCCTGGCGAGTCGACGCGCGCCGCGCGGCGATCCGAATCGGATCAGCCGCAAGTCCCCCGCGCCGCCCGACAGGCCGAGCACGCCAAACAGGAAGAACGGGAACGGCGGATATCCGAAGGCCTTGCCGCTGGGGCTGGCGATCGCCGCGAACCCGGCGCCCATCGTCGCCACGCCCAATGTCAGCGCCGCCAGCATCAAACCGATATCGCGACCGCGCGACGCCGCCGACGGCGGCCGGACCGTCATCAGCCCGGTGAGCACCAGATAAGCCGTCATCGACGCGGCGATCACGTTGACCGCCTGGCCTCTCGCGACCGCGGCGACCAGCGCCGAGGCGCACATCGCGATCATGGCGTAGGCGAACACCATCCCGCTCTTGCGATGGAGCCGGCTGCCCTTCGCGACCGAAAGCGCGACTGTGCCGGAAATGAGTCCTACCGCGGCGGCGACGATGTGTATCGGTAACAGCATGGGCTCGAATCGTTCTCCCTCGGCGAGCAGGCCTGAATCTGATAGACGTAGACGGCCTACAACCTGTTCCCTCGAACGATCCGGGCGGTTTGACGCGACATCCCCACCGCTTGAAGTTCACGTCCTCGCCCAGGCTTGAACACATCTCGACGTGTGCTGGATGGAACAGGCGCCTCAAAGACAGACCTGCTACCGTCGCCGACTTGGCGACCCGGCGTTTCCAGTCACGGATTCCAAAAAGGACATCGCGGAATAAACCGGTAAGGGCGTATCGAAGGAGGGGAGTATGCGACGAACAGCTTGGGTAGTCATGGCGGCCGTCACGGCGGCCGTGGTTGTCGGCGGCGCGGGGATCAGCGGCGCCGATGGTCAAGAGAACGGCGACCGCGGACGAGCGAAGCCGTGCAGTGAGGCCACCGTGCGCGGCGACTATGGCATTCAGATTCAAGGCACGCGGCCGGCGCCGGGAGGGGTGATCGAGTCGGTGATCGGGATCGTCCTTCGCAACTACGACGGCCACGGGAGCTTCAGCCAGGTCTCCAACGTGAAGGGCTCGGTCACCGGAACCGTTCCGGATTCGCAGGGTGTCGGTACCTACGAAGTGAACGCCGACTGTACGGGCGTCGTTCGCTTTCAGCCGGCTCCCGGCGTCTTGCTCGAGGAGCGGCTCGTGATCGTCGACAACGGACGTGAAATCCGGACGGCGGTCATGGTGCCCACGCCGGTGATGATCACCGGCGTTCACCAACGGATCCACTCACGGTAGCGTTGCGACGGACCGGCGCGGCCGATGAGCAGCTAGTTCGGAGTCGATCGCGAAGCGGCAGTGTCGCGCGTTACTTCTTCGGCAACGCGAACGCGATGATCTCGTCGTTGGTCACCTGCGATCCGGTGAGCCCGCCGCCGGTGCTGACGACGGCGACGAACTGACGGCCGTCGGAACCCATGTAGGTGATCGGCGTCGTCTCGATCGACGAAGGCAGCTTGATCTCCCACAGCTTCTCGCCGGTCGCGGTCGCAAAGGCGCGGAACCGGAAATCATCGGTGCCGCCGACGAAGGTGAGGCCGCTCGCGGTCAGGATCACGCCGCCGGAGCTGGGCCGGCCGGTGTCCTGCATCCCGGCCGGCAGGATGTCGGAGACGCCGAGCGTCTTGCGATAGGCGATGTCGCCGGTGTCCATGTTCACCGCGACCAGCTCGCCCCACGGCGTCGGACCGCACAGCAGCTTCCGCTCGGGATCGCCGAACCGGCGCGTGCCGGCGAGCGGCCCGGAGTTGGCGTAGCTGCCGTCCTCGCGCAGCACGAGGCGCATCGGCTGGAAGATGTTGCTCGTGTTCGAAATGAACAGGCGCAGTTGCGGATCGTACGACGCGCCCCAGAAGTTGATGCCGCCCGCCGGCCCCGGCGGCGAGATGCTGTAGCGGTTGAGCGCGATCGGCATGAACGGCCCGCCGAGCTTGATGTTGTTCTCGTCGACCATCCGTTCGCAGTACGCCTGGTGCTGGGGCTCGCCTTTGTAGAGATTGTTGCGGGCGATGGTGTTCTGCGTCAGCGGCGGCGGCTTCACCGGGAACGGCTGCGTCGGTGACGCCTGCTCACCCGGCACCTCGCTCGCCGGCACCGGCCGCTCCTCGATCGCGAAGATCGGCTTGCCGGTGACGCGGTTCAGCGTGTAGATCATCCCGGTCTTGCTGGCGATGATCACCGCCGGCACCGTGCCGCCGTCGCGACGCAGGTCGACGAGCAGCGGCGCCGACTGGGTGTCGTAGTCCCAGATGTCGTGATGCACCACCTGGAAGTGCCACAGGTACTTGCCGGTGTTCGCATCGACGGCGACGACCGACGATGAGAAGAGATTGTTGCCGGGACGATCGATGCCGACGCGGTCGTTGTTCGGTGCGCCGAGCGGCATGTAGAGGATGCCGCGCTCCGCATCGAGCGACATGTAGCCCCAGACGTTGACGCCGGATCGATTCTTTGCGCTGTCGGCGCCCCAGGTGTCGTAGCCGAACTCACCCGGCCGCGGCACGCTGTGGAATGTCCACACCAGCCTGCCGGTGCGCGCATCCCACGCGCGCGTATCGCCCGCAGGCCCGGCGCCGGCCTTCGAGCCGCCCGGTCCTTCGCCGGTGCCGGCGCCGGTGATGATCAAGTTCTTGTAGATGCTCGGCGCGGTGAGCAGCGAGTAGGCCGCGTCCATGCCGGTCTGCATCACCTCCGGCGTCTTCAGCGGGACGACCCCGTTCTCGCCGAACCACTCGTTGAGCGTGCCGTTCGACGCGTTGAGCGAATACATCGTCCCCGACATCGATCCGAAGACGATCGACGGCGGAAGCCGGAGGTCGCCGCCGCCCGGCCAATAGGCGATGCCGCGCTTCGACGGGATCTCGTTGTTGGGGAGGTGAAACTTCCACTTCTGGACGCCGGTGGTCGCGTCGAGCGCGATCACGTCGCCGTAGGGCGAGCCGAGGTACATCGTGCCGCCGATGACAATCGGGATGCCTTCGTCTTCCTTCATCGGGCCGGTGAAGCCGTCCGGCTTGATGTGGACGCTCCAGGCGCGCTCGAGCGTGGCGACGTTCGCGCGCGTGATCTGCGTCAGCGGGCTGTAGCGGTTGGAGCTGAGATCGTAGTTGACGCTCGGCCAGTCGGTTTCGCCGGGCGCCGCGATTGTGGTGCGCACGCCCGCCGACGCCGCTGCAAGCGACGCCACGGCTACTCCAAACGCCAGTCTCGAGGCCAGTCGCACCATCGTGCCGCTCCAGGAAATGCCGCCGTCGCGGCGGCAGAACGCGTGGCGGCATGATAGTTCACCGCGACCGTCTGTCAAACGTGGTCAACACCGCTCAACCCACGGGTGGTCGATCGTGTAGGATCGCGGCGCGCCAGACCGTCACGTCGGCGTGGGGGTGAACCGTCCCATGCGAATCACGCGACTCATCGTCCTGTCCGCGCTGGTCATGCCCTCGAGCCTCAGTGCGCAAAATCCTCCCGCTCCGGCGACGATCACGCCGCGGCTCGAGACGCCGCAGGCGCGCGTCATCGTCGCCACGCTGCAGCCGCGGACGCCGTCGATCGCCAGGAACGGCCACGCGACGAACCGTGTGCTGATCTATCTCGACGATGGGGTGATGACGCGCAAGGAAGGCGACGGGTCGACCACCATCGAATTCCACCGCGGCGATGTCCGCTGGCGCCCGGCGAGCGGCGCGTACATCGCGGAAAACGTCAGCGATCACCCGATTCGCATTCTCGAGATCGACCTGAAGGGTCCACCCGCGGGTCCTGCGCCGGTGTCCAAGCTCGATCCGGTGACGGTGGACGCCAAACACTACAAGGTCGAGCTCGAGAACGAGTACGTGCGCGTCCTCCGCGTCCACTACGGACCGCGCGAGAAAGGCGAGACGCACGAGCACATCCTCAACCGCGTCGTGGTCTACCTGAACGACCAGCCGAATGCCAAGGCGGACGACGTGCGCGTTTCTGGCGCGGCAACGCACGCCGAGGAGAACGCTTCCGATCGACCCGCCGATCGCATCGCCGTCGAGCTGAAATAGCGGAGAAACGAGGCGGCGCGGGTTACGCCACGACGACGTGATTCCGGCCCTCCGCCTTCGCGCGATACAGCGCGCGATCGGCGGCGCGAAACAGCGCTTCGCCTGTTTCGTCCGACACCGTCTCGGCGCCGCCGCCGGAATGGCAGGCGACACCGGCGCTGATCGACAACGATCCTTTCGGGAATGCGATGCCCGCGAGCAGCGGCACGGCCTCGTGCACCGCGCGCCGCAGGTCATCGGCGATCGCGTTGGCGCGCGTCGTCGTGCACGCGGGCACGGCGACGACGAACTCGTCGCCGCCGTAGCGGCAGGCGACCGCGTCCCGCGGCAGGCGCGCGGCGAGGATGTGACCGACCAGGCGCACCGCTTCGGCGCCGGCGAGATGGCCGTGGCGATCGTTGATCGCCTTGAGCCGATCGACGTCGACCACGACCATGGCGAACGGCGTCCCCGACGCGCAGGCGGCGCGGATGATCTCCGCGAGCCCGGCCTCGAACGAGCGCAGGTTGTGCAGGCCGGTCAGGTCGTCGGTCATCGCCAGCACGCGCAGCCGCTCGGCATCGCCGGCCAGCTTCGCCGCCGTCAGCCCGGCGGCGACGAAGAGCGCGATCACAATCGCGTCCGACTGTTCGTAGCGATAGGTCAGCAGCGGCGGGTTGGCGAAATGGTAGAGCATCGTCGCGGCGACGGCCGCCGCCGCGCCGCCGCGGGCGCCGAACCTGATGCCGGCAAAGATGATCGGCAGGTAGTAGAGATGCTGGAACGGCGTCGAGCCGGTGGCGTGATCGAGGCGGAAGATCGCGAACAGCGCAGCGGTTGACGCGGCGAGCGCCCAGGGCTCGGGCACGCGTCGAACCGCCGCGTACAGACCGCCGCGCTCATGGCGGCCGGTGGAGGTCAGCCGCACGAACGACCCGCCGGAACATTAGAAGCGATAGCCGACTCCGAAGGTCATGCCCTGCGCGTTCAACGGCGTGCCGGCGGCGACGCGCGAGAAGCGGTAGCCGGCGTCGACCGCGAGGTGACGCGCCACCGGAATCTCGACGCCGCCGCCGAACGTGACCATCGCCGCGGTGGACGCCGCCGGCGTGGTGAACTCGCCGGCCGTCACCAGCTGCGAGGTGATATCGAAGCCCTCTGGCGGCGTCGATCCGTCGGCGAACGTTCCGCTCGTGAACGTGAACGTCGCCGTCGGCGTCAGCCGCGCAAAGCCGAGCTCGCCCGAGACGTACGGCATCACGTGACGCCCGGCCGGGATGTCGTAGCGCAGGCCGCCCGCCGAGTACCACGCCGGCACTTTGCCGGTGCCGACCACGGTGACGCCCTGCGTGTCGGCGAGCGTGGTCGTGGTCGCGTCGATCGACGGCTGCACTTCCGATGGCTGCAGGTTGCGGAACCTGCCGATGTCGCCCACGACCGAGAGATGCGGTGCGATGCGCACGCCGGCTTCTCCGAGCGCGTTCGCCGACGTCGTGCCGGCGACGTCGGCGAAGCCGCCGTAGCCGGCGACGTAGGCGCGGTCGGTCTGCGCCATCAGCGGCGCCGCGGTCATCATCGCGACGGTGGTTGCGAATATCACGAGCTTCATAATCCCTCCATTCACCGCGCGGGTTTATAAGCAGTGCGCAAACACGTCGTCGTTCCGCTGGGATGTGTGTCGCCTCGAGCGATGACGATCGTTTACGCCGCGGTGCCGACTGCCAGGAGGTGAGTGCGGCAACCGCGGTGCCGTCTGCCTTGACGCGAGCTGTGCAGGCGCCTGCCGCGTGCCTGTTGTCGAACGAGGTCAGTGCTGTCCCCGTTCGAGCACGGCGCGGCGGCTATGAAAGATGCAAAGGCGCGATCGCGCGAGACCAACCGAAATAAAAATGCCGCGAGCGCGGCATCGAGATGTGCGCCGCATCGTGCGGCGTTCAGGATACGGGAGTGATCAGCCCGCGAACATCCGCACCAGCAGCCACACGAGCAGCGCCGCCGCCACCGCGCTCGCGACGCTGCCGATCCTGACGAGCAGCCGCCGCCGCTTCACGCGCGCTTCCTCGGCCATCCGCAGGTCGGCGATGTTGGTCCAGAGCACTTTCTGCAGATTCAGATCGGTACCCGGCGGCGCGACGAGCGGCTCGTCGGCGGCGCCAACCGCGTCGACCGGCGCGACAAAGCGGTAGCCCCGGCGTGGCACGGTCTGGATGTAGATCGGATGGTCGGCGTCTTCGCCGAGCGCGTCGCGCACCTGCTTGATCGCGAAGTTCACGCCCTGCTCGACGTCGACGAAGGTGTCGTTGCTCCAGAGCTCGCCGCGAATCTGCTCGCGCGTCACGAGCTGCCCGCGCAGGCCGACGAGAAAGCAGAGCAGCTTGAAGGGCTGCGGCTGCAGCCGCACCGTGCGGCCGTTCTTCAGGAGCTGCTGCGCCTCGAGATCGAGCTCGAAGGAGCCGAAGCGAAAGAGCTTCGCTTGAGCGCCGGAGCTCACCGGTGATCTTGACACGTCAAAATCCTACCACTACCTCGCAAGCGCTCTTTCGACGCTTTTGTAACTGGTTGCAGCGGTGACGCTTCGCGGCTCAGAAGATCATCCGCTGCTGCAAACGCCCCGCGCATGGTCAACCACGCGGCGCGGCGTTATATCCGCCTCTTATGAATGGTGCGCCCGACTGGGGGCAGTTAGCCCTCGACATCAGCCTGGCGGCCCGGAGCGGCGCGCCGGTCCTCATCTCCGCGCCGGCCGACTGCGCCGAGAACGTCGCCCGCACCATCACGGCGTTTTCGACCGGCTGGAGGGGCGAGGATCTTCTCGTCGTCGACTGCCGCCGCGCGGCGATCAGACAACTGGTCGGGGGCATCCAGCACCGCCGCGGCGCCTGCGCGCCGGGCACGGTGCTGCTGCGCGAAGTCTACGCGCTGCCGCGCTCCGATCAGATCGAGATCGCGAGCGTGGTCGTTGCCTCCGCCGCTCTTCCTTCCTGGCCGCGCATCATCTCGACCTCTTCGGTCTCGCTCTTCGATCGCGTGCGCAGCGGCGCCTTCGACGAGCAGCTGTTCTACCGGCTGAACGTCATGCACATCGTCATCAAAAAGACGCCGGAGGCGACGGCCGCAGCTTGACGACGCGCTTGGTGCGCGTCTCAGCAATGTAAATCGAGCCGTCGTGCCCGATCGCCAGATCGTGCACGGCGTTGAACACCGGATCATCCTTGGCGCCGAACCCGATCCGGCCGACGATGTTCCAGCCGCGATCCAGCTTCAACACACCGTTCGACGGCGGATCGTAGTCCGCCTTCCGCACGCCGACATACATCGCCCCGGCGGGATCGACCGCGACCGAGAAGACGCGGCCGGTCGGCTTGGCGCCGAGCCACTGCTGCTTGAAGACGCCGGCGCGATCGAACACCTGGATGCGCGAGTTCTCACGATCGGCAACCAGGATGCCGTTGCTGCCCGCGAAAGCGAGGCCGTGCGGGTTGCTGAACTCGCCCGGCCCGCCGCCTTTCTTGCCCCACTCGCCGAGATGGCGTCCGTTCTTGTCGAAGCGCGCGACGCGGCTGTTGACGTAGCCGTCGGAGACGAAGAAGCTGCCGTCCTTCTCGATCGCGATGTCGGTCGGCTGGTTGAAATGCGTCGCGTCCCAGCCGCCGACGCGCGCCGTGCCGAGCGCCAGCAGCTGACGGCCGTCGTGCGTGAACTTGAAGACCTGCTGCAGGCCGACGTCGGTGACGAAGATGTTCCCTTCGTCGTCTGACGTGATGCCATGCGGCACGAGAAAGGTGCGCGCGCCCCACGACGCGAGCAGCTCGCCGGTTTTTTCGTCGAACATCATGACCGCGGGCGGCTCGAGCAGCTCGGTGGCGGTCGGCTCGAAGCCGCGGCCGGGGCGATGGAAGACGAAGACGTGACCGTGGCGGTCGACGTCGACGCCCGCGACCTCGCCGAACTGCACGCCCGGCGGCAGGCGCGGCCAGTCTTTGACTTCCTGGTAGGCGGACGACGGCGCGCCGTCGGCGGACCAGGCGGTCAGCGCGAGAGCGGCTGAGATCAACATGCGCTTCATCGTGTGTTCTCCAACGAAGCGCATTCTACGTCGAGGCCTTCTCTGCGGTCTCTGCGCTATTGCACGTTGGCGTTGACGGTCGCGTTCGCGGTCGGCGTGAAGCGGCACGTCTTCGCCTTGCTGCCGCCGCTCGAACACGCGCCCGACCAGATGGCGTCGCGGCCGTTAGAAACAGTCAGCGTGATCGCCGTGCCGCTGGTGAAGGACGCCGATCCGGTGCTCCCGACCGAGACGTTGATCCCCGCCGGGCTGGAGGTGACGCGCTCGCCGCTGCGGCCGGAGGCGCTGACGGTGACGGTTACCGGCGCTCCGCCGCCGCCGGACGCCTGCGGCGTGAAGCTCCGCACGCTCGACCACGCGCCGGCGGTGCCGGCCGAGTTCCTCCCGCGCACGCGCCACCAGTGCTGGACCGCCGAAAGCGAGGCGGCGCTGAACTGCGACGTCGTGACCGTCTGGTCGACGACCAGCGGCGACGAGAACGCGCTCGAATCGTCGATCTGCACCTGATACGAGACGGCACCGCTCACATCGCTCCAATCGAGCACGACCGGCAGCGCGACACCGGTGGCGCCGTTCGCCGGGCTCACGAGCGATGGCGCGGCGGGCGAAGACGGCGATGCCGGCGTCACGGTCAGCGTCGCCGTGCGCGTCGCGCCGGCGGTTCCGGTGATCGTCACCGGCGTCGACGACGACACGGCTGATGTCGTCACCGTGAACGTCCGGCTCGTGCTGCCGGCCGCTACCGCGACGCTCGCCGGCACGGTTGCGGCAGCCGTGTTGCTGCTCGACAGCGACACGACGGTGCCGCCCGACGGGGCGGCGCTCGTCAGCGTCACCGTGCCCTGCGAGCTGCCGCCGCCGGCGACGCTGGCCGGGCTCAATGAAAGGGCCGAGAGCGTCGGCGCGCTCGGTGTGCCCGGATTCACCGTCAGCACCGCGCCCCACGTCGTGTTCAGCACCGCGTAAACCTTCACCTGCGCAGACGACGAGGTCGACGTCGTGCCGATGTTGAAGGACGCGGAAGTGGCGCCAGCCGGCACCGTCACGGTCGGCGGCACGGTTGCAGGGCTCACCGACGACAGCTGCACGAGCGCGCCGCCCGTCGGCGCCGCGCCGCTCAAAGTCACGGTGCCCGTCGACGAACTGCCCGCGTTCACGGTCGATGGGCTCAGCGTCAGCGAGGTGACGCCGACGGTCACGCCGGGATTCACCGTCACGCTGGCGCTCGCCGTCGACGAGCCGAATGCAGCCGTGATGGTGGCCGACGTGGTTTGCGTCACCGGGAAGGCGCCGAACGAGAACAGCCCCTGCGTCGATCCCGACGACACCATGACGTTCGGCGGCAGGCTGATCGCCGGGCTGTTCGCAGACAGGGTCACGAGCACATGGCCGGCGGGCGCGGGCGCCGTGAGGTTGACGAAACCGACGCCGCCCTGGTTGCCGGTGAGTGTGCTCACGTTCAGCGTCATCGACGCGAGCGACACCGCCGAACCGTTGATCGTCAACGGCCTCGACAACACCACGTCGTCGTACGCCGCGCTGACGTTCACCGTCGTTGTCGCCGGCACGTTCTGCACGTTCATGCCGAAGGTCGCGCTCGACGCGCCGACCGGCACGACGATGAGCGGCGACAGGCCGATCGCCGGGCTGCTGGTCGAGAGCCGCACGGTTGCGCCGCTCGTCGATGGCGCCGGCGTGGCAGGGATTGCGCCGCTGAAGGTGATTGTCCCGGTGACGTTGGCGCCGCCGGTCGCCGTCGCGGCGCTGAGCGTCAGCCCGGTCATCCGCACGCCCGGTGTTTTCAAACTGAGGACCGCGTACGGCGCGCCCGCCGCGGCAATGGCCGCGTTCAGCGCCAGCGGCACCGGCGAGGTCGCGATCGTGAAGGTTGCCGACGTCGCGCCGGCCGGTACCGTGATGCTCGCGGGCACGGCCGCAAATTCCGGATACTGGCTCGACAACGGCACGACCGTGCCGCCCGCGGGCGCCGGGCCTGACAGCGTGACGGTGGCGGTCACCGGGTTGCCGCCGGTTACGGTGAGTGGCGTCAACGTCAGCGACGATGGCTTCACGCTCGCCGGCGGGCCGACCGTGACACTGCTCTTCGATCCGATGCCGCTGATGGTCGCGAGAATGTTGACCGGCACCGGCGTGGACACGGGGCTGGTGTTGATCGGGAAGTTCGCGCTGATGGCACCCGCCGGGACAGCCACTGTTGCCGGCACCGCGAGCGGAATCGTCGTCCGGCTGAAGCCGCGTCCGTCCTTCGCCAGCAGATCGACGACGACGCCGCCCGCCGGCGCCGCCTTGGTCAGATGCAGCACGCCGAGCGGAGACTGCCCGCCGGTCACCGTCACCGGGTAGACCTGGACCAGCGAGATGCTCGGAAGCGTTGGTGCAGTTCCCGTCGTGAAGGTGCTCGTCGCCGACCACGCGCTGATGTTGCCGGCGCGATCGGCGGTGCGAACACGCCAGTACCACGGGATCGTCGTCGCCAGCGCTTCGAGAATCATCTCGGTGCCAGGCGCCGACACGCGGTACTGCGTGAAGTTCGCGGGGAAGTCCGGCTTCGTGCTGACCTCGAGCGTGTAGGACTCGATCCCTGACGGATCGGCGACGCCGTTCCAGATGAAACGGTTCACGCTGCCGTAGTCGGTCGATCCGCCGTTTGGCGGGCTGACGAGCGTCGGCGGATCCGCGCTCAGATCGCCGCTCGCGTCGTTCGCGAGAGTCAGCTTCGTCACGAACAGATTGCTGCCGTTGGTTTCCTCGTCGACGACCGGCCTGACCGTGCCCGCCGTCGTTGGAAAATCGGTCGACCCGGTGTAGCCGGCAAGCGCCACGGTGTTTGCGCCGGTGTAGACGAGACGTCCCTGATTGAAGAACTCGCAGTCTTCGCCCTGCCCGCCGAGATAGGTGGAGTACAAGAGTTGCGCGCCGTCGCCGCTGATCTTCCAGATGAAACAGTCGTCAGCGCCCGCGGACGC
>Ga0070669_100003498_pt1 | contig 11322 bp, 11 predicted proteins | sample KBSS53metaG_FD_64680 | JGI IMG/M metagenome (GOLD analysis project Ga0070669, IMG submission 64680) | Switchgrass rhizosphere microbial communities from Kellogg Biological Station, Michigan, USA - KBS S5-3 metaG | ecosystem: Host-associated > Plants > Roots > Rhizosphere > Soil ... | reverse complement strand
CACCGAGGTCAAGATCAACACGTCCCTCGAGCCTGCGCTGTTCAGCCGCCCAGCTTCTTGAGCCTCCGCCTGCTGGTGTCGTGCGGCGAGGCGTCCGGCGATCTCTATGCCGGCGCGCTCACGCGCGAGCTGCGGGCTCTCGACCCCTCGATCGTGGTTGCCGGACTCGGCGGGCCGCAGCTGGAAGCCGCCGGCGGCCAGCTCCTGGACGATTACCGCGAACTATCGGTCACCGGACTAGTCGAGTGGATCCCCAAGCTCCCACGCCTGCTCGCCGCGAGGCGGAAACTGGTCGACGCGGCGCGCGCCCAGCGGCCCGACGCGCTGGTCCTGATCGATTTCTCCGGTTTCAACTTCCGGCTGGCGCCAGCGATCAAACGCCTCGGCGTTCCGGTCATCTATTACATCAGCCCGCAGATCTGGGCGTCGCGGCCCGGGCGTCTCGCCACGATGCGGGCGATTGCGGACCGGGTGCTCGTCATCTTTCCGTTCGAGGCGGCGATTTACGACCGCGGCGGCGTACCGGTCGAATTCGTGGGGCATCCGCTGATCGACCTGACGAAGCCGTCCGTCAGCCGCGACTCGTTTCTCGCGGCGCGAGGGCTTCGTCCCTCCGCGGCGACGGTCACGATGCTGCCCGGCAGCCGGGCGAACGAAGTCTCGTGCATTCTGCCGACGCTCGTAGCCGCGGCGGGACTGATCAGGCAGGCCGTTCCGGACGTCCAGTTCGTGGTTGCGCGGGCGCCGCGGCTGGACGACGCATTGTTCGACGCGGTGCGTAGCACTCAGGCGGACGGCCCGCGCTTCACGGTGGTTGAAGGTGATACCGATACGGCGCTCGCGTCGTCGGACGTTGCGCTGACCGCGTCCGGCACGGCGACCGTCCAGGCGGCGCTTCACGACACGCCGATGGTCGTCGTCTACCGGATGGCGCCACTCTCGTTTCAACTCGCGCGGCGCGTCGTCAAGGTCGAAGCGATCGGCATGGTCAATTTGATTGCGGGCGAAAAGATTGTGCCGGAGCTGGTGCAGGACGCGTTTACGGCCGAGGCCGTGGCGCGCGAAGCGATCGACATCCTGACGAATCGTCCGCGCGCGGCGCGCATCCGCGATGGGCTCGCGAGTGTTCGCGCGAAGCTCGGGGGACCCGGCGCGAGCCGGCGCGCGGCCGAGGCGATTCTTCGCGTGGTGCAGCAGAAGGGATCAAGAGATGAAGCTGGGACGTTTGAACGCTGAGCTCGCTGAGCCAGGACTTTCTCGGCGTGCTCTGCACGCTCTGCGTTCGATTGTAATCGGCGGGATATGCCTCGCGGCGAGCGCTACGGCGGGAGCGACGGTGCTGGTGCCCGTCGAACTGACCGAGCTCTCGCGCGATGCGCGCGCGATCGTTCGCGGCCGCGTGGTGGCGCTCGATCCGCGCTGGTCCGACGACCGTCGTTCGATCGAGACCATCGTCACGCTCGAAGTCGAAGGCTACCTGAAGGGCACCTTCGGCCAGACGATGCAGTTCCGCACGTCGGGCGGCACGCTCGGACGCTTTCGCAGCGTCACCGTCGGGGCGCCGGAGTTCGCGATCGACGAACACATCGTCGTGTTCCTTGGCGCGAACGGTCCCACTGTTCCACACGTGCTCGGATTGAATCAGGGTGTGTTTCGAGTCGCCAGGGTATCGAGCGGATGGGTCGTCACGCCGCCAGCTCCGGTGCCTCCCGTCTCCGGATCTGTGCGCATCGTGCGAGGTGACCCGTCGCGGCGTCCGGTGCCGCTCGCGGACTTCGAGCACCGGGTCCGTGCACTGGCCGCAGGCCCGCGATGAGACGGATCATCGCGACGCTGCTCGCCATCTTCCTGACGGTTCCCGCGGAGCCGGCATTCGCGTATTTGAAATTCGGCACACGTGTGAACGGGCGTCAGGTGACCCTGAAGTGGATGCAGACGCCGGTCCGCTACTTCGTCAGCTCGCGCAACGCGGTTCCCGGCGTGTCCGTGGATGATTTCCAAGCCGCCGTCGGGCGTGCCTTTGCACAATGGCAAGCCGTGCCGACCTCCGCGATCGCCTATCAGTTCGCAGGGCTGACCGCCGGACTGCCTGGGGAGGAGGACGGGCTGTCGACGCTCGGATTCCGGAACCGGCCGGACTTGGACAGGGTGCTTGCCTCCACCAACTTTCTCGTGGACATCAGCTCGGGGGCGCTGCTCGAATCCGACATCTTCTTCAACTCGTCGTTTTCATGGTCGACGGCACCGGCCGGGGAACTGGGCCGGTTCGACCTGGAAAGCATCGCGCTGCACGAGATCGGCCATTTGAGCGGTCTCGGACACTCGGCGCTCGGCGAGACGGAGCTGCGGGAGGGGGGCGGCCGGCGTGTGCTCGGTGCGGAGGCCGTGATGTTTCCGATTGCGTTTGGATCGGGCACAGTCGCCGGACGCACGCTGAGGGCAGATGACATCGCCGGGATCTCCGATCTGTATCCCGACGGCAACTTCACCGCGTCAACCGGCAGCATCTCCGGCACCGTGACCAAGGACGGACAACCGATCTTCGGCGCGCACATCGTCGCGTTCGATCCCGCCACCGGCTCGATGGTCGCGACGTTTTCGTTGAATACACAAGGACAGTTTTCGATCAGCGGCCTGTCGCCAGGGCCGCACGTCGTCCGCGTGGAACCGCTCGACGACGCGGAGATCGACAGCTTCTTCGACGCATCGCTGACGGTCGACATCGACTTCAAGGTGGCGTTTCTCGATCGGCTCGTGGTGGTCGCCGCCGGCGGCGACCGAGGCGGCGTCAGCGCCACCGTGAGCCGCAAGTGACCGTCTGGAGACTGGTGATGGCCGCGGTGTTGACCGCGATGTACGTGACGGCGGCCGATGCGCAGCCGATTGGCGCTGTACCAGGTCGCCTGGAGTTTGACGCAGGGATTATCTGGGCCGGCGCGCAGCCGCTCGGCTCGCATGACGCGAATCTGACGACCGGCACCGGGTCCACGCTTCGTCTCTTCAGCTCGACGAGCGACCTGCTGGCTGCGGTGGGATTCGAAGGGCGCGTCGCCGTGAAGGTTACACGTACGGTCGACGCGCGCGCCTCGGTGTCCTATGCGAAACCAGAACTCAGGACGCGAGTGACCAACGATTCTGAGAACAGCGCCGGCGCCACCGTGTCCGAAACCGTCCAGCAATATCTCGTCGGTGGCGGGATTGACTGGTATGTCGCGTCCCGTCGAGGAGGAGCGCGGGTTCGACCGTTCATCGGCGGCGGCGCCGCGTATCTCCGGCAGCTGCACGAGGGAGCGACGCTTGTCGCCACGGGACAGGCATACGACGTGGGCGGCGGCGTCAAGCTGCTTCTTGCATCGCGCACGCGTCCACGTCAGCTGATGCGGGCCGCCGGCGTGCGCCTCGACGCACGGGTCGTTGTGCGCACCAAAGGCATCAGCTTCGACGGCCGCCGGTCCATCGGTCCGGCGGCCGCCGCCTCGCTGTTCGTGCGGTTCTAGATCTTCGTGTTCAACGTTGCATCATTCGCCGGCATCACGGGGTCGTCGGCGTCGAAGTCGAGGACCGGCTCCCTGTCGTCGGCGGGTGACTCGGGCCGCGGCCGGTATATGCCCGAGTCACGGTTGACGATGTCGGCGGGCCGACGGACCTCCGGGGATTCGTGACTCGCCACCGGTGATTCGTGACCCGCGACCGGCGATTGATGACTCGTTTCGCCTCCTATCGGGCGTGCGTCATTACGCATGTGCACCGCCTTTACGGTCGCCGCGCGGCGGCTTGCGTTGCTGGCGCTTGTCCTGTTCGGACGGCTCGCGATTGGTGATGTCGGATTCGCGCTCCGGGCCGCTCGCAGGCTGGCGGGTTGCGCTGCTGTCTGCGCTGCTATCCGGCACCACGCCGGCCTCGGTATCGCGAAGATGTTCGCCGATTGATCGACCGTCGTTACTCATGACTCGTCCTCCTGTCTAGACGACTCGTCCGTTCTAGCTTGAACGACGTTTCAGTGGTACCGTCGCAAACGCGATGCCTGTCCCGGCGATCGAGTTCAGGGATGTGTCGTTCACGCGGCCAGGCGGCTTGCGCGTTCTCGACCGTTTCTCGCTGACGGTCGAGTCCGGTGACGTGCTCGCGCTCGTCGGCCGCAGCGGCTCCGGAAAGACCACGGTCCTGAAGCTCGTCAATCGCCTGCTGTTGCCAGACGCCGGTGCCGTGCTCGTCGAAGGACGTGACACGCGCGAGTGGGAACCGATCCGCTTGAGACGACGTGTCGGCTTCGTCTTGCAGGACGTCGGGCTGTTTCCACATCTGAACGTGGCCGCGAATGTTGGCGTCGTGCCGCGCCTGGAAGGATGGTCGCCCGAGCGGACGACGGCGCGGGTCGACGAGCTGCTGGACCTCGTGGGGCTGGGCGCGCAAACGGTCGCGGGCCGCTGGCCGGACGAGTTGTCGGGCGGACAGCGACAGCGGGTCGGCGTCGCGCGGGCGTTGGCAATTGATCCGCCGGTCCTGCTGATGGACGAACCGTTCGGCGCGCTCGATCCGCTCACCCGCGCTGAGCTGCACACCGAGTTTCGCCGGATCCAGCAGCGCGTGCGGAAGAGCGTTGTGATCGTCACACACGATATGGGCGAGGCGTTCGCCCTCGGCGACCGGGTTGGCGTGCTCGAAGGCGGCCGCCTGATCGCCTACGACCGGCCGGACCTTGTCGCAGCATCGCGCGAACCGCTCGTGCGCAGGCTTCTCGATGCCCTGCCCGTGGTGCCGCGTGGTCCCGTGTCTGAGGCTCCAGGGCCGGAGGGCGACGAGCGGGGCGCCGCATCGGCCAGATGAAGGCGCTGTTTGCGTTCTGGATCGCGCATCGCGGTGAGCTTGCGGCCCTGCTCGGGCAGCACGTCATGCTGGTCACCGCGTCGACGGCCGTCGCCGTCGCCGCTGGCGTGCCGCTCGGCATCTTCTCGGCCCGCCGGCCGCGGCTGGCATCGCCGCTGATCGGCCTGGCGAGCGTCGTTCAGACGATTCCAAGCCTGGCGATGTTCGGATTCCTGCTGCCCGTGCCGCTCATCGGAGGGGTTGGCGCGCGTGCGGCGCTCGTGGTGTTGATTCTCTACGGCCTGCTGCCGATCGTCCGGACGACGATCGCCGGCCTGCGAAGTATCGACCCGGCCATCCGCGAAGCGGGCGTGGCGATGGGGATGACGCCCCGCGAACTGCTGCGGCAGGTGGAGTTGCCGCTCGCATTGCCGTCGATCGTGGCGGGCGTCCGCGTGGCGGCGGTCGTGGCGGTCGGGTCGGCCACGATTGCGGCGGCGATTGGCGCCGGAGGCCTGGGCGAATACATCTACCGCGGCCTCTCGATGGTCGACACCACGGTCATCCTGGCCGGGGCGATTCCTGCCGCACTCCTCGCGCTGACGGTTGACGCTGGTTTGCTGTGGGTGGAGCGGCAGCTATCGGTACGGCGTCGCTCGCCGCGCCGCCGGGCCGCCGCCGCCGGCGCGGCACTCGTTGCGGCCGTCGTGCTGCTGACCAGCGGCGTGGCGGCGCGTCGCACGAGCGGCGCGATTATCGTCGGATCTAAAAACTTCACGGAACAGCTAGTGCTCGGCGAGCTCGTCGCCCAAATCATCGAGCGCGACGCCGGCATGCCGGTGCACCGCCGGCTCAATCTCGGCGGCACTCTCATCTGCGATGGCGCCCTGTTGACGGGCGATCTCGATGTCTACGTGGAATACACCGGAACGGCCTTGACAGCGGTGTTTCATGCACCGATCAGCACGGATGAGGCGGCCGTCTTCGACACGGTCCGCAACCTCTACGCGAAGACCGGGCGGACGCTGCTGCCGCCGCTCGGCTTCAACAACACCTTCGCCATTCTGGTGCGCGGCGCCGACGCCCGCGCGCTCGGATTGCGGACGATCGACGACGCAGCGCGCCAGTCGCCGCGCTGGCGCGCGGGATTCGGGTATGAGTTCGTCGAGAGACCCGACGGCTATGCAGGTTTGGCCAAGGTGTATGGTTTACGATTTCCCGAACCGCCGCGCGTCATGGATCTGACGCTCAGTTATCGCGCACTCGCGTCGGGCCAGGTCGATCTCATCGCCGGCGACGCGACAGCGGGCCTGATCAAAGCGCTGGATCTGACGCCACTCGACGACAACCGTCATTACTTTCCGCCGTACGATGCGGCGCCGGTCGCGCGCGCCGAAACGCTGCTCCGTTACCCGGCGGTCCGGCGTGCGCTCGAGAAGCTGTCGGGGAAGATTTCGGCGGACGACATGCGCGCCTTGAACCACGCCGCCGATGTCGAACATCGTGACATCAGCACCATCGCCCGCGAGTTCATCGAGGCGAGAATTACGCGCGAGTCGCGAACATCGCGGTGAGAAGGTCGTCGTCCGAAAACTTGGGGAATGTCACGGGATCGAATTGCTCCCAGGCGTTCGTGTCCGTGTCGTCGATGTCGATTCGTATCTCGTGATGCGCCGTATCCACTCGCGCCGCGGGCATAGGAATCAGGCAGCGTTTGTGGAACACGCGGCCGCGGTCCACAACGAGGTAACGGACCCGCCGCTCGGCCGGATCGATTATCACTCCGTCGAACGTTCCGATTCTGGTTCCCGTCTGTGTGCGCACGTCGAGCGGCTCGACAAGCGGCGACTCGAGGCGGCTGTTGTCCAGAAAACGGAGATGAGAAGTGCCGGTTGCGTCGTCCATGACGGAAAATTAGAGAGCAATCCGCGGGCCAGGCGGCCCAGGACCGGCCGCACGCGGTTTTCGGCCATTTTTTCGGCCCAACTCAGCTACAGGGCCGCCCGCGCGCGTGTACTGTACGAAAGGGCGCCACCAGGAAAGTGTCGTGAACAACCGGGGTTGTCAGCGGACGCGGCCGCGCTTAGTGCCGGGATCAGTGCGGGATGGGGCCGGGTCAGCTTGCCGGCGTTGACACCGCCGCCGCCGCGACGGGACGGACGACCGCGCCGATATCGAGGACCGCGAGCATGGCGCCGTCCGACACCGGTTCGTCCAGCGTGACCGACCAGCGGCGCGCGCGTAGGCGTCCGACGAGATGGCAGACACTCGCGGCACCCGCTGTACCCCCGACGAGCCAGGGCTCGCCACCGCCGAGCAGCTGCAGTTCGATCCGCACGGGCCAGTACGCGAAGACAAACATCCCGAACAGGTAAAGCGGCCAGCGCTTTCTCAACAGACCGTCGCCGGCGGCGTACGGGCGCGTGAACGGCACGCGATCCAGCGATAGCACGACCAACTCGATGAGCGTGGCCACCATGCCGGCCGCGAAGGCCGCATGCCACGCCGCGATCGGCCAGCTCACGAGCAGGCCGGTGACCACGAGCGCGACGAACGTCACCGGTGCCGCCAGCACGGCGATCGTCGCGCCGCGCACGCCGGACCAGTACGCGTGGGTGTCCGTGGGACCGTGACTGGCGAAGGTCACTGCCGCGGGCAACTCGCTCGGCACGAGAAACGCGGCCCGCAGTCCGAGCAAGGACCAGTAGGCGAGGAGCAGCGGAATCCACAGCACGAGGGTGCGCGGCTGCATCAACGAGTCGAGATCGCGGACCTTCTGTGTCAGCGACGCGAGCACGATTGCCGCGCCGATTGCGGCCGTCATCGCGACAGGACCCTGCTGGCGTCGATTGCGGCCGAGCGTCATGACGACGAAGTCCGCGGTCGCACGCGCGGCGGGGTCGCGACCCGCCAGGGCCCGCGCCAGACGCCGGATCAGCATGCCGACGCCCATCGATCCAGGCCTTGCCGGCGGGGTCAACGCCAGCCGCATCTGCTGCCGGAATGTCACCACCGAGACAGCCATCGCCGCAGTGACCGCGATGGCCAACGCGATCAGCGCACGCGTGGCGAGCGGCACGAAATAGGCCCGGGACGAGCCGCGGACGCGTTCGAAGAGTCCCAGAAACCACGAGCTCGGCAGCCATCCGGTGGCGGTCGGGTTGACGAGGGTCGCGTGCGGGATCTTCCAGACCGCGGGTGTGAGGATCACGAAGCTGAGGATCAGCACGACGAACAGAAACTGCATCAGCGGGCCGATCGCGGACGCCGCGCGCGCGCCCGCCACTATCACCACGACGCCGCGAAACGCGACGATTGCCGCAAAGGTGAACGCCGCGGCGCCAACCGTCGCTACCAGATGCGCGACCAGGTGGGTGACGAACGCAAGCGCGCCCAGCTGATCGGACGTTTCCATCGCGAACAGGAAGCCGCTCGGCAGCGTCACCAGGCCGGCCGCCAACAGCAGAAAGGCGCCGAGCGCCGCCAGCTTGGCGCCGGCGACGGTCGCCTGACGCACGGGAAGCGGCCCGAGCACCATGGCGTCGCGCCGGTCGAAGCTGAGAGCGTCCCAAACGAACACCGTGATGAGCCCGATGGTGACCATCGAGTACGACACGAACAGCAGCTCGATCCATTCGAGGGTGTCGTCGAGCAGTTCGGTGTCGTGAAAACGCACCGCGCGGATGGCGACCGCCGCGAAGTGCGGAAAGATCTGGATGGTCAAGATGAGCAGGGGCGCGATCAGAAACGCGAGGATCCAGACGATCGTCTGGCGGAGCTGCATGTCGGACGCGACCGACTCGCTCGCGAAGAACTGCCTGAAGAACGTCTGGAACAGCGCGCGGCCGGCGCCGTGCGCGGGAAGGCGGACCCTGTCACGCCGAAGCGCGTCCGCGACGATCTCGCGAAGGCGGATCATGCGTTCATCGCGGCGATCATCGACCGGCATCGCGCCTCGGAGTCGTCTTCCTCGACGAGGCTGGCAAATACCGCGTCGAGCGAAGGCAGCTGGAGCATCGCGCGGAGCCGTTCCACGTAGTCGTGACCGACCACGTGCCCGTCCTTGAGGATGACCACTCGGGAACAGACCTGCTCGACGACTTCCAGCACGTGCGAGCTGAACACCACCATCTTCCCGTCGGCGGCAATCGAACGAACGAACGCCTTCAGGACCCGCGCGGCACTGACGTCGAGTCCCGAGAACGGCTCGTCGAGCACGACGACGCGCGGGTTGTGGAGGACGGCGGCGGCGATGAGGACCTTCTGCCGCATGCCCTTGGAGTACGACGACAGCGTCTGGTAGCGATCGTCCCAGATGCCGAGCAGCGTGAGGAACCGCTCGATCTTGTCGTCCAGGGCCGCATCGGGCATCCCGCGCAGCCGGCCGACCAGCTGCAGGTACTCGGGGCCGGTCATGTAGGAATAGAGGTGCGGCTCTTCGGGCACGTACCCCAGGATCGCCTTGTAACTCGCCACATCGGCCAGCGCGTCCCGTCCATCCAGGAGCACGTGCCCGGTGGTTGGTGGGAGCAGCCCGGTCAGGACCTTGACCGTCGTGCTCTTGCCGGACCCGTTCGGCCCCAGCAGCCCAAGCACCTCGCCGGGGCGGACCTCGAACGAGAGGTCATGGACAGCCGTGAGCGGCCCATAGCGCCGCGTCAGACGGCGGACCTCGATCATGGGAGATTGGACACCGCCCGGAGAGAAACAGGCCAGTCAACCCGGCTCAGCGTTCTTTCGTCTAAGCGTTCATCATGAAACCGATGGCCAAGATCTGTCTGGCAATCACGCTGGTGGTGACCCTGCCCGGGCTGGCCGCAGCCGCCCAGTGGGACCGCTTCGATCGATACGATCGCGTTGACCGGGCGCGCCTGCGGGCCGAGATCCGGCGCGATATTCGGGACGCGGTCCGGCGCGCGCGGCGTGATTCGTACGACGTCCGGCGCGACGCGCTGCGGGAAGCGCGGCAAGCGGTTCTGGAAGCCCGCCGCGAGGCACGCCGTCAAATGCGGCGAGCGATGCGCGATGCCTACCGGAATGACTGGCGCTGGCGGGACTGACGCCCGTGTGACCACGCCGGCGGCCTCTCGTAGCGCAGGCCTTTCCACCTCCGCTCGCGTGCCGTCTCGAGCGAGCTATGGTGGACGCACCGTAGCGCAAAGCGCGAAGGTGGGCAGGCCTGCCGACCGCCGCCGCGGCAGCCCTAAAGGGCTGCGCTACTTCGATTGACGACCTCACGACCGATCTTGCGGACAGCGTCGAGCATGGCGTCGATGTCCTGACGCGTGCTGCGATAGTTGACGATGCAGGCCCGCAGCGTGAAGCGGCCGCGCAACTCGGTGCCGGAAAGAAAGGCCGCGCCCCCCAGTTGCAGGCGGTCGAGCACGGTGTGATTGACGGCCGCGATCGCCCCTTCATCCTCGTTGCTTCGTCCCGCCACACGAAAACAGACGACGCTCAATCCCGGTGGCGCCGTGAGCTCGAGGTCCGGCGCCACGCGAACACAGTCCGCCAGGTACGCAGCCAGCGCGACGTTCTCCTCGATCGCCGCCTTGTAGCCGGCCAGGCCGAATTCCTTCATCGCCATCCAGACCTTCAGCGCGCGGAAGCCGCGCGTCTGCTGGAAGCCGAACTCGCTGAACCAGATCGGTCCACCCACGCCCGTCAGGCTGCCGTCCGTGCGCAGGTACGGTGGAACCAGGCTGAACGCGGAGCGCATCGCCTCGGCGTCGCGCACGAAGACGAGCCCGGCTTCGACCGGCACGAACAGCCACTTGTGTGGATCCAGCGCGACGCTGTCGGCCGCAGCGAGTCCGCGAAGCCGATCGGCATACGCGTCGGTCAGGATCGCGGGCCCGCCGTACGCGGCATCCACGTGCAGCCACACCTGGTGGCGGCGGCAGGTGTCGGCAATGGCGGCGAGGTCGTCGATCGCGCCCGTGTTCGTCGTGCCGGCCGACGCGATCACGGCGATCGGCGTGATGTGGTTGGCACGATCGCCGGCGATCGCCGCGTCGAGCGCGGCCACGTTCATCCGGTAACCGTCGTCGATGGGGATCGTGCGGATTGACGCGCTCCCGAATCCGAGGAGCTCGATCGCCTTGCGCACGCAGCCGTGCGACTCCGGCGACAGATAGAACGCAAACGGCTGCGCGGCGCCACGCAAGCCGTCCGCGCGCACGTCGACGCCGCACCTGACGTGCCGCGCGACGGCGAGCGCGGTCAGCGTGGCCATCGAGCCGCCGCTCACGAGCAGTCCCTTCGCCTCGCGCGGCAGTCCCAGCAGGTCGCGGAACCAGCCGACGACCTGACGCTCCACGTAGATGGCGGCGTGATTGCCGCCGGCGCAGCTGGGATTCATCGCGGCGGCGAGCGCGTCCCCGAAGATCCCCATGACCGCCGGCGGCGAATTCACCCAGGCCCAGAAGCGCGGGTGTCCGTTCCCAAAGGGGAACGGCGCGATCGTGTCGCGGAATTCGCGGAGGATGCCGTCTGGTGATTCGCCGCCGGCTGGCG
>Ga0070669_100003496_pt1 | contig 11324 bp, 9 predicted proteins | sample KBSS53metaG_FD_64680 | JGI IMG/M metagenome (GOLD analysis project Ga0070669, IMG submission 64680) | Switchgrass rhizosphere microbial communities from Kellogg Biological Station, Michigan, USA - KBS S5-3 metaG | ecosystem: Host-associated > Plants > Roots > Rhizosphere > Soil ... | reverse complement strand
AGTCGCGCCGCTTCAATAACGTGCAACGGGTGTCGAATGCTCGCCGCAAGAATCTCAGTCTTGAAATCATAGTTATCGAAAATCTCTCGGATCTCACCCACCAGGCCCATCCCCTCGTGACCAATATCATCCAGGCGCCCTATAAACGGGCTGACGAAGGTCGATCCCGCCTTCGCGGACATTAATGCCTGCGTCGCATTGAAAATGAGAGTTTGATTGATGCGGATCCCTTCGCGCGAAAGCGTGTAGGTTCCCTGGAGCCCGGCCTTGGTCATCGGTAGTTTGACGTATACATTGGGATGTATCTTTGCAAGGTCGCGACCTTCTTTAAGCATCCCTTCGTAATCGGTCGAAACTACCTCGGCACTGACTGACGCACCCTCAAAGTTCAGGATTTCACAGATACGCGCAATGTGTTCCTTGAAATCAACTTTGCCTTCCTTGGCAATGAGAGTTGGATTGGTAGTGACTCCGTCGAGCACCCCAAGACTGGCGGCTTCCTTTATTTCATTCAGGTTCGCGCTGTCGAGGAAGAATTTCATTGCTGGCCTCCTGTGTTTCTCATCCTTCTGGTTTTTTCAAGTTTATCATAGCCTCAATGGTGTTGCACTTTCGACTCATTATGATCAAAGATTGCGCACTTTATGGACCAATCGCTTCCTTCCCGCGAAAGCTCCTGGGATCTACTGTGCGAATACACGCAGACCGAATCACTGCGAAAGCACGCGCGCGCAGTCGAATATGCTATGAGATCTCTCGCTCGAAAATACGGCGAGGATGAGGAGCTCTGGGGAATCGTGGGCATGCTCCACGACTTCGATTATGAGAAGTATCCTGATCAGCGACATCCCATTCTGGGCTCAGAGGTTCTTAGAGAGCGCGGCTACCCTGAAGTGGTGATAAGAGCGATCCTTTCGCATGCAGACTACACAGGTGTCGCTCGCGAAAGCCGGCTTGAACATGCCATATTCGCCGCCGATGAACTGTGCGGGTTTCTGGTAGCGTGTGCGCTGGTCAGACCCGATCGGAGTTTCGATACCCTTGAGCCTTCCTCAGTCCGAAAACGTATGAAAGATAAGGCCTTCGCTCGCACCGTTAATCGTGACGATCTTTCGAAAGGGGCTGAAGAGCTTGGATTGTCCTTTGACGAACACTGTTCATTCGTGATTTCAACCCTCCGTGAAATCCAGCATGAGCTAGGCCTTGGCCCACGGGAAGGCGTCGAACAGCCGGGTTCTTAGCCATTTTTTCCCACTCAGTGCCCGGTTTGCCTACCTTCAACGGCGTCTGTTACCATCATCGTTGCTTTTTTCGCACAGCCGACGGAGGTGCAATGAAACTTCCTGCCTTGAGACATCCCCTAATTTGCCTGATCCTGGTGGTTGGAATTGCATTGGGGGCGACACGTCCTGCTGATCAACTCGATTCCAACACTGCAAGATCGCTTCTCCAGACCATTCTTGGTGGTGACCTCAAGAAGAATCAGGTCGTCATTAAGAGTATTAAGTCTGAATCAAGTGATAGTCCTATCGTCGAAGCACAAATTGAAACGGCTTACAGGTTTTCGCGTGAGGGCAAGAGCTGGAAAATCGCCGAAGTTCGGCTCGGTGATCGGCAATGGGAGTCGCTCGAATTGATTGAAACCGCGATAAAGGCCGAGAAAAGCAGACGAACTCAGGCTTTGCTCCAGAGAATCGGTGAGAGCCTCGAGACCTTCCGCGTGGCGCAGGGAGCTCAGGGCGGATATGTCGTTGCCAGCGATTTTGACAAGATGCTGGATCAATTGGCTCCGCGCTTTCTTAATCCAGTTGTACGTATGGATTTCTGGGGAAGCCTCCTTTCGTACGACGGTAGCGCGAACGCTTACAAGCTTGCGTCTCCCGGCCCTGATATGAAACCGGGGACAGCGGATGACCTCGTGGTGGAGAAGAACGCGAGAAGCAGAGAAGCAGGGAAGTAGAGAGGCAGGGAGGCAGAGAGGCAGAGAGGCAAGAAGGAAGAAACAAGAAGCGATGCAGTTGGACACGATGACAGAGAGTGAGCTTCGGTCTTTCAATCAGCGCTATTGGATGGCTGCTACGATTGTCATCTTTTTTGCTGCTTCAGTGCTCGTGTATATGCTGATCGCGCGTCTGATCAGACTTGATATCGCTGGAGTGACAACCAGAAACTGGAGAGTTCTGCTCTCGATAGTTGCCGTCGTTACGGGAGTTTCAGTGGTCGTACTCCGCCGAGTCCTCATGTCACGGACAATGCTCGCGGAAGTCGGGAAGCGTGGCCCAAGCGCCCTGCTTTCGCGCCTTACTACAGTCGCAATCCTTTGCGCTGCTATGGGCGAGATGGTCGGTGTACTCGGGCTGGTAGGGTACATTCAGACCGGCAGTCTCGATTTCAGCACCCAGTTGGGACTAATCAGCCTGCTGATTATTGCGTATAGTTTTCCCCGCAGGGGGGAATGGTTGAAGGTTCTGAGTGAAACTGAAAGAGGGTAGTTTTGCGTAAGGTCTACAACTTGCCAGGAAGGTGGCTCTTAATTTTTGGGTTGTTTTTGGCGGTGGGGCAATTACGGGTAATTGCACAAGAGAGTCCCGCGCCTGGAAGCGCTAAGGCAAAGCGTCAGGCTCAGCTTCGGTTTCTGGAGGCAAGGCGGCTAAGAGGCGAGGCTCAACGGACTCAAAGTACAAAACTCCTGGACGACGCTGTGGTTGCGCTCAAGGAAGCTATCCGGATGGACCCCGAATCATCGGAGCCGCGAGTTGACCTGGGAGAAATATACTTCTTCTTTCAATCGAAGCCAGACATTGCCGAAACAGAAGCCAAAGAGGCAATCAAACTGGATTCACAGAGTGTTCCTGCCCATTTGCTGCTTGCAAGGATTTACATGACTTCGCTCAGATTTGAGCGAGAGCCTAAGCCACAGCAAATTGAACTCGCACTCAAAGGATACGAAGACGTAACCCGGCTGGACCCAACCCTGGCAGAAGGCTGGGCGATGCTGGCTGAGCTTTACCGGTTGAAGAACCAGCCGGAAAAGCAGGTTGCGGCGCTCGAGAAATGGACGTCGGGATACACACCTACGGACGCGTCATTTTACCGATGGCTCATGAATCAGGACCTCAGCCAGGACCAGGCATTCTTCGAGCTGTCACAACTCTACCGGCAGCTCGGTCGCCACAAAGAAGCTCTGCAGGCGGGGCGGCGCGCATATGAATTAGACCCGGATTCACCGGTTTACTCGCGTAACCTGATTGGAGTTTTGAGGAAGGGAACTACTCTGGATGAGGAGCTTGCCTATTATGCTCAGCTCACGCGAACCTCGGACTCGACTGCTCTTCAGATCGGATATGGAGCCGCGCTGGTACGCGCTGCACGTTACGATGAGGCGATAGCAAGGCTTTCTCCATATGTCAGCTCTGATCCGGCAAATGCGAGTGCGACAGTACTTCTTTCGATTGCTCAGCGGCGCGCCCGCAAAAGGGTCGCTGCTATTGAGACCCTGAAAGCGGGAATCGCAACCGTTGAACCCGGACTCAAATCAAATCTCCAACTTGATCTCGGTGAAACCTACGAAGAATTGGGTCGCAACGAGGAAGCTGTTGCCCAGTATGAGTCAATCTTCGAAACATTCTTTGTTCGTGGCGCCACGACTCAAAACTCCGACTTGCTGGGACACGTCGTAACAAGGCTTTCTCGAACGTACCGGCGGCTTGGACAGACTTCAAAACTGCAGCAGGTGTTTGCTCGTGCCAAACCTCTGGTTGGAGATAAGTCAGCAGTACTCGACCTGCTGACAATCGAAAACCTTCGAGATGACGGAAAGACGAGTGAAGCGCTAGATCTTACACGCGCAACTCTGCGCAGGTTTCCCGAGGAGCGCTCCTTGAAACTGACTGAGGCACTGATCCTCAGCGATTTGAAGCGGACATCAGAAGCGGTACAAATCCTCAGAGCGAAGCTGTCGGGTACTCCTGATGCTGCTACTGACGATGCGAGTGTTTACCTGCTGCTCTCGAGCGTGCTCACACAGACCGGCAAGTTTGATGAAGCTGAGTCGATGATCCGCAAGGCAATCGAATTGAACTCGGATGATGTGAATCTGCGCATCCAGCTGGCTTCGGTCCTGGACAAGTCGGGCCGTCATGACGAGGCAGAGAAGACTCTTCGCGGAATTATCAGGGAGGAACCTGATAACGCGACAGCACTAAACAATCTTGGGTATTCTCTCGTCGGGCGAGGTGTGCGCTATCCTGACGCACTGGAGTTGATAGAACGTGCCGTAAGCATTGAGCCAATCAATGGAAGTTTCCTTGACAGTCTCGGATGGGTGCATTTCAAACTCGGCCGGATCGAAAAGGCTCGTGAGCAGCTCGAGAAAGCCACTGTATATTCACGTCGCAACTCAACGCTCTATGAGCATCTTGGAGACGTTCTGAAAGAACTGGGAAGGTCACAGGAAGCTCGCAGAAGCTGGGAACGAGCGCTGCTCTACTCTGTTGAAGCGACCGAAATTGCCAGATTGAAAGACAAGTTGAAAGAGACGCAGTGAACGAAACATTGATAACGCGCTCAAGAGCGCGCGAGTTCGAACTCAAGACATATTTTACCGACGCATTTCGTCAGGTGACTCGCAAACTTGAAACCCCCGAGATTCAGGTCAGCTTCTATCCTTTCGCCGGACTGAATCATACGATCAGGCTCAGACGCCAGCGAATCTACGTCCGCGTATCCGATCTTTTTCGCGATGCGCCGCCTCAGGTACAGCGCGCCCTTGCGCACATTCTGATATCGAAACTCTTCAGAAAGCGTGCGCGAGCGGAATATCAGACGCTTTATCGCAAATACTCCTATCAGCCTCAGGTGGTTCGGGCATCTGAGCTTGCCCGGCGCGCGCGAGGTCGAAAAGTTCTTACAGGGGCGGAGGGTCAGCATTACGACCTCAATCAGTTATTTGGGCGATTGAACCGACGATACTTCGATGGCAAGCTGGTTACTCCGAACTTGAGCTGGAGTCAGCGAAGGACCAAACGGATACTGGGCCATCACGATGATGTTCATGAAGCCATCGTTATCAGCCGTTCACTCGATCGCGGCGAGGTTCCCGAGTTTCTGATCGAGTACGTGCTCTATCACGAAATGCTTCATATGAAGCACCGTCCACGAATGCTCAATGGTCGCCGCATCTATCACACACCTGCCTTCAAAGCTGAAGAGCGTCGCTTTGAGCGTTATAACCAGGCACTAGCTTTACTTGATACTGGTTGGCTGAACACGGTTAGAGATGCACATCGGCATTGACGCCCACGCAATTGGAGCGCGACAGGGTGGAAATGAGACCTACATCAGCAACCTGATCGGAGCTCTCGCTGAAATCGACAGCGAGAATCGATACACGCTCTATTTCAGCAAATCAGAGGCAGCGCGCGAATGGAGGGGCAGATTCCCGAATTTCCACGTGCGCCTCCTGCCTCCCCCAACACCGTTCGTTAGAGTTCCTGTCGCACTCGCGCTTGAGCTGCGCGTTCGCCCGGTTGATGTGCTGCACGTTCAATTCACGGCGCCTCCTTTTTGCCCGGTTCCTGTCGTAGCTACAATTCACGACCTGGCGTTTGAGCACCTGCCCGAGACATTTACACGTCGTGGTCGTGCTCAATTAAGACTCACGGTACGCACGACAGCACGAAGGGCAGTACGAATCGCGACCGTCTCCGAATTCTCGCGTCGAGATCTGATAAATACTTATGGTCTCGCGCCCGAAAAGGTCGTAGTTACCGCGAATGGCGTAGGGACCGAATTCTCAACTGCGTCAAATGGAGATCACGACCCGAGCCATATTCGAAACCACTATGGCATCAAGCGCGACTATCTTATTGCTGTCGGAAGTTTGCAGCCGCGAAAAAACCTCATCCGGCTCCTTTGGGCGTATGACCAGTTTCGAGAAAAGTTCCCTGATGGTCCGCAACTACTCATAGTCGGCCGGCGCCTTTGGCTTGCAGGGGAAATATTTTCCGAGATCAGAAAGCGCATTTGGGCGGGCGATGTTATTTGCACGGGATTTGTCCCTCTAGATCATCTCGCGACACTTTATCGAGGCTCGCTTGCACTCGTCTATCCGTCTTTGTTCGAAGGATTTGGACTTCCACCTCTCGAGGCAATGGCATGCGGAGTCCCCGTGATTACGAGCACCACATCAAGCTTGCCCGAAGTTGTCGGGGATGCTGCTTTGCTGGTAAATCCTTACGACGAAGCTGAAATCATGAAAGCGCTGGTGCGAATTACAACTGACACCGAACTTCGAAAGACGCTGCGCGCTCGCGGTCTTGAACGCGTAAAGCATTTCACGTGGCGATCGTCGGCTGAGCGTACGCTCGCGCTATATCGGGAGAGTTGTGGACTTTGACCGATGTGATCTCTGCGGGGCTCACGCTACAGACTTCATCCTTTCAACACCCAGGCTCGAAGGGCCGCTCGTTCGCTGCCGCGAGTGCAGTCTTTATTTTGTGTCAGTAAATGGCGCGAAGACTGAAGCATCGGATCTGATGGATCGACTCTCCGAGCGCGCGCTTGAACTTGATCTCGTCGATCCCAATGTCGAACAGCGCGAGCGTCCCTGGAGGGAGTTGGCAGCGAGGGAGCGCGTAGAAGATCTCCTGAGATTTGTTAAAGGCGGAAAGCTTCTGGAAGTTGGTTCGTCAACAGGCGAACTGCTTCTGGCAGCGCAAGGGTATTTTGATATTCTCGGGATAGAAGCGGACCGAGCAAGCAGCGACGTAGCTCGAAATCGTGGCGTTGATTGCCTGACAGGATCCATACCCGAACTGCAAATCGATCGTGGCCCATTCGATGTAATTGCCCTCTATCACACGATTGAACACGTACCCAGTCCTCGCAAGGTTCTTACTGAAGCACATCGACTCCTTAAACACGACGGCTGCCTGGTTTTGGAAACACCGAAGATTGATAACGTCTGGTTTCGCGTGCTTGGCCCGCGATGGCGTCAGTTCATTCCGGACCATCGTTATTTCTTTTCGAAGGAAACAATTCTCCGGTTGTTACGAGAATCTGGTTTCGAGGTGAAAGATATGCGATCGGTGGGCAAGGCAATGAGCGCTCGTTTATTCGCCAGCCGACTTGGACGCTACCATCGCGGCCTGGGTCATGTAGTGACACGCGCCAGTTACAGGCTTGGAATTGAGGATAGAACCTTGCGGCTGAATCTCGGAGACGTAATGAGGGTTTATGCGAGGAAATAGGATCTCACCCGAACACGCGAAGACGAATTCAAAGCCTTCGCGTCTTCGAGTGAGTTTTCTTCACTGCATGGCCATCGTCCCCTTCGATCGAGTGATGGCTCCCTGCCATTTGATCTGGCCTACCTGAGTCGCTTCCCACGACAGAATGAAGAATTCTTTCTTGTCTCGGCCTTCAACATTCTTCTGCCTTTGGAACATGAGTTCCGCAAGCTTCATTGTCGCTCCGCTGGTAGATCCCGTGTTGCGTTCGATCACGCGCGCGAAATAATGCTGGCGCTCTGGCAAACCCAGGTCCCGCCGGATCTTGTTGATGTAATTTTCGCAATCCCCCGCACCTTCGTCCGGAGTACGCGCGTCGTTCAATCGCAATGCGGCGTGAGCGAGCTCGTGGAGGATCACGATTCCAAGATCAAATGAATCGCGAACCTGCTTGTCACCCCTCAATCTGCCAAAGTCGGAGAAGTCCAGTTCTAATGGAACCACTTCGATTTGCGCGCCAGTCGCGCGGCTTTGATAGCTTATCGGTGAGCCACAGCGAGCAAACGCGATTTCGATCGAGCGGTCGTGATTCTCGAGATCAAACGCGAGATCGCCATTTAGCGCCGCAAACAATAAATCCCGCGCTGCCTGAGATCCCTTCGGGCTCAGGTTAGCATCGTTGAGTTGAAGGAAGCCGTCTTCATCAAATTCAAGTCCGGGAAGCCCCGTTTTCTCGCGCAGGCTCTCGAGTACGAGATCGAGCTGTTTTTGACTAAGATGGCGTTCGCCCGGCGAATTCCTGATGCCGCTTTGATAGCGAAGGGGATCGCTTGCCGCATCAACCGCGCCTGGCAGTGAGCTGAAAATCAATAGAAGAAACATTCGGATGGGATGGAGACACCGGATTGAGCGAGAAGTTGAGTGAGTGAAGCTTGACATAGCAACCGCCTCCAGATGTTTTGCTTTCAACTGGACTTACATCCGGCGCCTCTTGCGTGTTCCTTCAGGACTACGCTGGCAATGCTATTTCAAGCTTTTTCATGAGTTATTTCGTACCTGGTAAAGGGCGTGTACATCGATGCGCTTGTTTGGTTAGGGCTGAATTGTCATTCATCCAATTACTTGGACGTGTCGCTCAATCGTTTGACATAAGCATTCGAGTTCCGGTATCAAAGTTCAAACACACATGAGACTCAGCTACAGGTATCTGATCGATCCAATCGATACGCGACAGGCACTTCGCGCCCTTAATTTTCGAGACGTGGTAGGACTTGATACTGAGACTTACTGCGAAGGCGAAACGCGGACAGTACACCTCAGTCTTCTGCAGGTTGCGACACTTGACGGTCAGCTCCTTGTTATCGATGCACTAGCGGCTGGAATTGGGGAAGCCAGGGAGTTCCTTGAAAGCAAGGCAATACTGAAAGTCGCGCATAACGCGGGCTTCGATCACGGCGCGCTCTCTTCAGCAGGTTTTACTCCGCAAGCACTTCTCGACACGCTGCGACTTACAAGGCGAAATCTGGATCTTGAAAGCTTCAGCCTCGCATCTGTCGCCCGGCACCTGCTTGGCCTCACAGTCGATAAGACCCTTCAGAAAAGTAACTGGCTCAGACGACCTCTTGATCGGGCTCAACTGGATTACGCTGCGCTTGATGCGAAGCTTGCGCTGGATGTTTATGTGGCAATGAAAGGAAAACTAAGCGACGCAGGCCTTTTTGAAGATGAGCAGCTCAGGGCTCGTCTTGACTGGAAACCACCGGCGGCCAAGGCCACAGGATTTGTGCGACCTCCTACCTCCAGTGAAAGAAAGGCCCTACTTCAACGAATCTGAATAAGCATACGAGAATTTGGATTCTTGATTCACATTTTCGTAGTCAACATTAATCTGCACTCATGTGCATCTCTAACTCCTTGAAATTTCGTGCTGGTAATCTTTTGTAGATCCTGCATTTTTTGTGGAATATAGCTTGCCTTAATGTAACTCCGATCTGGAGTCCTTCCCAAAAGATCGGTCTTGGCTACTCGTTAAACCCCCGTCGACCTAATTCGGCAACCTCACACTCAGCCGATAGTGTGCCGGCGGAAAAGTGTTGATGAGAAGTCTCAGATTGAAAACTATCTCCAAAGGAGCGAATAATGAAATTTAGGAAGCTCACCATCGGGTTCATCGCGGCAGCATTACTTGCGATGGCGTCGGTGGTATTTGGTCAGGAGACGACGGGCTCCATCGAAGGCGTTGTCAAAGACGCTCAAGGTGGTGTCGTGCCCGGAGTTACTGTGACCATTACGGGAACGACGAGTTCGTTTACCCGTACCGTCACGGGCGACAGTAAAGGGTTCTACCGTGTGCTGCAGGTCCCACCCGGATCTTACATTGTCAGCACAGCTGCGACGTCAGGATTCAGCGGAGCCAAAGTTGAAGGTGTACAAGTTGCACTCGGCAAGGCGACGGCAGTTGACGTCACTGTGCAGGCTGGCAATGTTGCCGCTGTCGTAGACATCAACGCATCGGATGTTGCACGAATCGATCCCACCGACAACAAGATTCAGACCAACATCACATCAAAGCAAATCGACACTCTTCCCAAGGGAACCAACTTCACCAGCCTGCTCAAGCTTTCGCCGGCGACTCGCCAGGAAGCATTGAGCGGTGGCTTTCAGGTTGACGGTGCGAGCGGATCAGAGAACGCGTTCATCATTGACGGTCAGGAAGTTTCGAATTTCCGTACCGGAACGTTGAACACTAACAACAATCTTCCGTTTGCATTCATTCAGGAAGTTCAAGTCAAGACCAGCGGTTTCGAAGCCGAATTCGGTGGTGCAACCGGCGGCGTCATCAACGTCGTCACCAAGAGTGGCAACAACCAGTTTCATGGCGATGTCGGTGTTGAGTTCGAACCCTCGAACCTCGCGGCCGGACCTCGCGCGATTCTCAATTCTTTCCGCGGGGGAATCAATCCCGCACAGCCCGCGACTGGAGCCAATTTCCTTCAGATCAACGAGTATCTGAGGCCGAAGCGTGATGACTTCACCTACTACTATCCTTCGTTCACGATTGGAGGTCCGGTCGTCAAGGATCGTCTCTGGTTCATGACAAGTTACGCTCCACAGGTTCTGACGACAAATCGCACAACGCAGTACCTTACGTCAGATCCCCGCACTCGCACGCAGACTGGGCTGTCCGATTACAAGACACGTGTTCGGAACGAATACGCGTTCTTCCGTCTTGACTCGGCGATCACTGAGAAGTTGCGTGTCTCGGGAACCTATACATGGAACCCGATCATCCAGGACGGAATTCTTCCGTCGGGTCAGATTTCCATCGGTGGAGCTCCGCCTCAGGCAAACTTCGGCGGCACCATCGGAACTCTGGTGGGTCCGCAGCTCACCAACGCGCAGGGTGGACGTCAGAATGCGAACAACGTCACCGCATCAGCAAGCTGGACCCCGACCAGTTCGATCGTAGCGAACTTCCGTTTCTCACGAGGATTCCTGAATGAGAAGCTGAACTCTTACTACATTCCGAATGAAACTCGATTCCAGTGCACTGGCGTCGATGCTCGTGCCCTCGGTTCAGCCTGCCAGCTCGGCTTCCAGAACATCACCAACAATTCTCAGATCTTCTACGATGTTTCGAAGCGTGAGAATTACGAAGGTGACTTCAGCTACCTGACAAGCTTCGCTGGTCGTCACGAATTCAAGGGCGGCTATCAATACACAACAGTTACCAACGATGTCAAAAACGGCTACACCCAGACGGGTATTGTCGTTCTCAGCTATGGCAGCACCCTTCAGGGACTGTCGGGCAGTTCTGATGTCGTGAACACACCTGGCGCAATCGGTGCCGGTTATATGCAGCGTTTCGGAACGGTGGGTTCGGCAAGCAACAAGCTCCAGTCGTTCTACGTTCAGGATCGCTGGCAGCCGACGACGCGTCTTTCGCTCAATCTCGGAGTTCGTTTTGAGAAAGAGGACCTTCCGTCTTACAACGGATTTGCGCCTCCAATCAATTTCGGATGGGGTGACAAGATCGCACCGCGTCTCGGTGCTGCGTATGATCTGACCGGTGACGGAAAGACCAAGCTCTTTGCG
>Ga0070669_100003492_pt1 | contig 11330 bp, 12 predicted proteins | sample KBSS53metaG_FD_64680 | JGI IMG/M metagenome (GOLD analysis project Ga0070669, IMG submission 64680) | Switchgrass rhizosphere microbial communities from Kellogg Biological Station, Michigan, USA - KBS S5-3 metaG | ecosystem: Host-associated > Plants > Roots > Rhizosphere > Soil ... | reverse complement strand
GCTCGGTCCCTTCGATCCCGGCTATCGCGCGCTGCCGGAGGCGCTGCCGATCTTTCCGCTGACCGGGGCCGTGCTGCTGTCGGGCGGGCGCCTGCCGCTCAATATCTTCGAGCCGCGCTATCTCGCGATGACGCGCTATGCCCTGCTGCAGCCGACGCGCCTGATAGGCATGGTGCAGCCGGTGGAACAAGGTGCCGACCGCGATCCCGATCCCGCCGCGCGGCCGGCGGTGCAGCGCATCGGATGTGCCGGCCGCATCGTCTCGTTCCAGGAGAACGAGGAGGGCCGTTACGCCATTACCTTGAGCGGCCTGATCCGGTTCGCGATCAAGCGCGAGCTGCCATTGCACGAGGGCGGCTTCCGCCTGGTGGAGCCGGACTTCGCGCCCTTCGCCGAGGACATGGCGGAGCGGGATTTCGAGATGGCGGCCAAGGCCGAATTCCTCGCCGCTTTCAAGGGCTATGTCGATACCAAGCAGCTGAAGGTCGACTGGGACGCCATCAAGGGCGCGCCGGACGACCACCTGCTGGTGTCGCTCGCCATGCTCTCGCCGTTCTCGCCGGAGGAGAAGCAGAGCCTGCTGGAATGCGCCGACCTCGCGCAGCTGACGGCAATGATGACGGCCTTGTTCGAGCTCGCGGTCGCCAACCGGCAATCGCCCGACCGCATTTTGCATTGAGGGGATTCGCCATGACCGACCTCACGCCCTCCGATCGCACGCCCGCCTTCGCCGTGGACCCGAAGCTGCTGGAGCTTTTGGTCTGCCCGCTGACCAAGGGCACCCTGATCTACGACCGCGAGAAGCAGGAGCTGATCAGCCGCGGTGCCGGCCTGGCCTATCCGATCCGCGACGGCATCCCGATCATGCTGGTCGACGAAGCCCGTCAGCTGACCGACGACGAGCTGGCGGCGAACTAGCTGCCTTCCGATGACCACCGACAAGCACGAAGACCTCAGCACGCAGCATTGGCCGGTGGAGATCCGGTTGAAGCAGGCGGAGAAGGCGCTGGAGGTGGATTTCGACGATGGCGCGAAGTTCCGCTATCCGGCGGAACTGCTGCGGGTCGAGAGTCCATCGGCGGAAGTGATGGGGCACGGGCCGGGACAGAAGACCATCGTCCCCGGCCGGCGCCATGTCGGCATCCTCGCGCTCGAGCCGGTCGGCAACTACGCCATCCGCATCAAGTTCGACGACCTGCACGACACCGGCCTCTATTCGTGGCGCTATCTCTACGAGCTCGGCCGCGACCAGGAGAAGATCTGGGCGGAGTATCTGAAGGCGCTGGCCGAGAAGGGACTCAGCCGCGATCCGCCGCCGCGCCACTAGTCATCATCTGCGTCGGCATCTCCGGCGCCGGAGCGATGTCCACCTCCATCACATCCGGCGTCAGCCACCCGCGATAATGCGCGAGCAAGCCGACCAGCGGCACGCGCAGGCTGACATCGAAGCGGAAGCGCTCATCCACCACCTGCTCGAACGCCGCCACCCGCGGCAGCAGCGCGCGCGGCAGGCGGATGCCGAACAGCTTGCCCTTGACGATCTGGTAATGCAGCCGCGTGCCGTCCCAGCGCAGGCGGATGGTGAAGACGAACGCGCCGAACCGCTCGGTGATCTCGCCTGGGATGCGCGCGCGGCTGAGGCGCGAGCGCATGATGCGGCCGGAGAAGTCGCGCTCCCAATGCTCGGTGCCGCCGCGCTGGGTGAACCGCACGGTCACCGGCAGGTCGCGCCCCGCGCGCGGCAGGCGGAACAAGGCGCGGATCAGGAGCGCCAGCGGATTGGCGCTGCGGTCGACATCGCAGCGCCCGCTGGCGGAGGCGCACTGCTGGCGGCTGTGGATGATGCGGATCGGGTCCGGCAGCCGGCTGAAATCGCGGTGCATGGCGAGCGCGAACAGGTCGCTGCGATCCTTGGCGCGGCCGAGGGTGAAGACCGGCAGATGCGCGACCTGCGCCAGGATCTCGTCCAGGTCGAGGATGTCGAGGCACGGGTAGGCGCCCGCCGGCAAAGTCTCGCCGCGCGCCAGCCGCGCCACCAGCGCCGCCGCCGGCGCTGCCGGCACGAACGGGCCTTGTCCTTTCTCCGCGACCAGGCGCCAGCGATAGGACATCGGCCGGCCGTCGTCGTTGATGCCTTCGACGTCGACCAGCATGCCGCCGCGGTCGCTCCCCAGCCCGTAGAGCCGGTCCGCGATCCAGTGCAGCGGCCGGTACAGCGGCAGCAGGCTCTGGAGCCAGCCCAACCTGACCGGCAACGACAGCAGCCACAGTCCGACGTGCAGCAGCGAAAGCTCGAGGCCGGCATAGAACTCGACCGCCTTCAGCGTCGGATAACGCCGGGGCAGCAGGACTAGGTCGGGCGCGTCACAGGCCGACAGCCAGCGCTTGCCGAGGCCGCGGTCGCGATCGATGCGGATGCGGCGGCGCTGCATCTCGCCCCAGCTTGGCACCGTGGTCCAGCGGCCCGCGCGCAGCAGCGGCAACGGCCTGCCTGCCTGCCCGATCACCGCCTGCACCAGGCTCGATCCCCTGGGCGCGCGATTGCCCGGGCTGATGCCGATGCGCACGGAGGTCGGCGCAAGGCCCGCCTCTGCCACCACGGCGCCCGACAACGCCGGCACGGTGCTGGCGCCGGTGATGACCGCGACGCCCTTGGCCCGCGCCGCGCCGTCGAGCCGCGCGAGGCCGGCGACGAACTGATGCGAGTCGGCGAGGTCGATGTAGTGGATGCCGGCCTCGATGCAGGCCTCTGCCACGCGGTAGTCGGCGGTCTGGAACGGGCCGATGGTGTTGACGACGACATCCGGTCGTCGCGCCATCAAGGCGGCGAGGGCGGCGGGCTTTGCGATGTCGAGCGCGGCATGCTCGGCCTTCAATTCGCGCGCCAGCGCTTCCGCCTGCCTGGCATCGCGTCCGACGATCAGGATCGCGACATCCTCCATCCGCGCCAACAGGCGGCAGATGCGGCTGCCGAACGCGCCATAGCCACCCAGCACGGCGACGTGAAGGGTCAGAGCTGCCGCCCCTGCACCAGGCGCGGCAACTTGCCGACGATGCCCATGGCGTGGCGCATGGCCAGGCGCTTCAACGGCATGGTGCGATTGAAGATCGCGAAGCCGAGATCGCGCGCGATGCGCAGCGGCGCGAAGTCGTTGGAGAACAGCCGCGTCAGGCCGTCCATGAAAGTGGACAGCATGAGGTTGTCGAACCGCCGCCAGCGCGCATAGCGGTCCAGCACCTCCATGGCGCCGAGGTCGAGCCCGGCGCGCGAGGCATCGACCAAGACTTCAGCGAGTGCGGCGACGTCGCGCACGCCGAGATTGAAGCCCTGGCCCGCGATCGGATGGATGCCGTGCGCGGCATCGCCGGTCAGCGCGAAGCGATCGCGCACATAGGTATCGGCCAGCACCATGGTCAGTGGATAGGAGAAACGCAGGCCGAGCGGCCGCACCTGGCCGAGGCTGAGGCCGAAGCGCCGCTCGATCTCCTTGCCGAACGCATCGTCGTCGAGCTTCAGCAACATCGGCACCAGGCGTGGATCCTCCGACCACACGATCGAGGAGCGGTGGCGCACCGCGCCATCCGGCAGCGTCTCATCGGTCATCGGCAGCATGGCAAACGGACCGGCGGGCAGGAAGTGCTCGTGCGCCACGCCGTTGTGCGGCTTCTGGTGCGTCACGGTGCAGACGATGGCGGCTTGGCTGTAGCCGAACTCGCGCGCGGCAATGCCGGCCATGCGCCGCAGTGCCGATTGCTTGCCGTCGGCGGCGACCACCAGCTGCGCGGTCAGCACGCTACCATCCTCCAGCGTCACGCGCGCCGCGTCGCTGGCGAGGTCGAGGGCGGTCACCACATGCGGTGCCAGATGCGTGAGGTTGGCGCATGTCTTGGCGCGCTCAAGCAGCGCGATGCGCGTCAGGCGATTCTCGATGATGTAGCCGAACGGGGCCGGCGGTTGGTCCGGCTCGCAGGCGATGATGGTGGTCGGCTCGGTATCGGGCGGCAGCGGCGTCGGCTTGCGGTCCAGCAGATCGAGGTGGCTGTAGTGCACGTGGCCGTGGCCCTCGCCCTTCACGTGCCAGCCGCCGTCAGTCACGCGGATGTCGAGGATGGGCTGCGCGTCTGGCGCCAGGCGCTCCCACGCACCGATGGCGGTCAGCACCTGCTGCGAACCATAGGCGACCGCGGCCGAGCGGCCATCATAGCCACGGCCGGTGAGCGCTTCGGCGGGCTCGGCCTCCACCACGATGGTGCGGATCCCGCCCTCGGCGCAGGCGATCGCGAGCGTCAGGCCGACCAGCCCGCCGCCGACCACGATCAGCTCGGCCTCGCTGTCGCCCGTGATGCCCCCACGCGTCATGGCGCCAAGGTGGCGGCTTGGCGCTCGATTGTCCAGCGGCTACAAGGACGCATGGCCAGTGCCAAATTCACCGCCGATTTCGGCAAGACCGCCGCGGACTATGCGCGCCATCGCGCCGGCTATCCCGACTGGCTGTTCGAACGGCTGATGCGGCGCGGCCTGGTACGGCCGTACCTGCGTGCGCTCGACCTCGCCACCGGCACCGGCTATCTGGCGCGCGGCCTCGCGCAGCGCGGGCTTCGTGTCACCGGCCTCGATGTCGCGCCGGAGATGATGGAAGCGGCCAGGGCTCTGGACGCGGCGCAAGGTCTCCAGATCGACTATGCCGTCGGCAAGGCGGAAGACACCGGCCTGCCATCGGCGCAGTTCGACCTGGTGACGGCGGCGACCTGCTGGCATTGGTTCGATCGCAGGAAAGCAAGCGCGGAGGTGCTGCGCCTGCTGAAGCCTGGCGGGTGGCTGGTGATCTGTTCGCAGGACTGGCTGCCGCTCGCCGGCAACGTGGTCGCCCGCACCGAATCGATCGTGCAGCGGCACAATCCGAAATGGCCATGGGACGGCCTCGACGGGCTGAAGCCCGGTCATGTGCGCGACCTGCGTGCGGCAGGCTTCCAGTCGATCGAGAGCTTCTCGGTCGATTTCGACATTTCCTACACGCACGAGGGCTGGCGCGGCCGCATGCGCGCATCGGCCGGCATCTCCGCCAGCCTGCCACCCGATCAGGTGCAGGCGTTCGATCAGGAGCTCGGTGCGATGCTGGCGAAGGAGTTTCCACGGCAGCCGATTCCGGTACCGCACTGTCTGCACGTCGCCTTAGGCAGGAAGGGCTAGGCCTCGCGCTCCGCGTCGATGATCTGGCGCGCGACGCGGCCGGCGAAGCCGGCGCGGGCCATGGCGGCGAGGTCCTTGTCGCGGCATTCGGCGCGCGTGTCGTCGGCGTTGCGATAGGGGCCGAGGCGCCGGCGACGCGCATAGCGCCGGGCCGCTTCGATCTCCGGCTCCTCGTATTCCATCGCCAGGCGATCGACCGCAGCGCGCGCGGTGTCCGACTCGACGCCCTTGGCGGACAGCTTGGCGATGATGTGGGCGCGCGAGGTGCCGCGCGCCGAGAGGCTGCGCGCCCGTGCCTCGGCATAGGCGCGATCGCTGAGGAAGCCGCTGGCCTCCAGCCACTGGATGGTCTCGTCGAGCGCGGCGATCAGCGGCGCGGGATCGTCGCCATGGGCGCGCACGGAATTGCGGATCTTGCGCAGCATCACCTGGCGCAGGCGCGCGCGCGGAGCGGCGAAGCGGTCGAGATAGTCGAGAGCGGCGCCCTTGAGATCGGCGGGCGCGAGTCGACGCGGGGGTCGCAGATGGCCCATGCGCACATGGTGCCAGAAAGTGCGCAGGATGCCAAGGTGGGTGGCTTGCACCGGTCACCCCCCGTGACTATGGTCACGCGCCATGTCTTCGCCGCGCACGCTCCCGCAAGCCCTCGCCCCGCGCCACTACAGCACCGTCAACTGGGTCGGGCTGCAGACGCTGTACATGAAAGAGGTGCGCCGCTTCATGAGCGTGGCGACCCAGACCATCCTGGCGCCGATGGTGACGACGCTGCTGTTCCTCGCGGTGTTCGTGCTGGCTCTCGGCCATGCGGTCGACAAGGTTGCGGGCGAGCCCTACATGGCGTTCCTCGCCCCCGGCCTCATCATGATGGCGATCACCCAGAACGCCTTCGCCAACACTTCGTCCTCGATCCTCATCTCCAAGATCCAGGGCAACATCGTCGATCTGCTGATGCCGCCGCTGACGCCGCTGGAGCGCACCGTCGGCCTGGCGGGCGGAGGACTCACGCGCGGCCTGGTGGTCGGGGTCGCGACCTGGGTGGCGATGGTGCCGTTCGTGCCGGTCGGCCTTGCGCATCCAGGCTTCATCCTGTTCCACGCGGTGATGGCGAGCCTGCTGATGTCGCTGGTCGGAGTCCTGGCCGGCGTATGGGCGGAGAAGTTCGATCACATGGCGGCGATCACCAACTTCATCGTCACGCCGGCAGCGTTCCTGTCCGGCACCTTCTATTCGGCGGAGCGGCTGCCGCCGCTCTGGCAGGGCGTCGCCCACGCCAATCCGCTGTTCTACATGATCGACGGCTTCCGCTACGGATTCATCGGCCATGCCGACGGGTCGCTGACCGCCGGCATCCTGGTGCTGCTGGGCGCCAATGCGGTCCTGCTGTGGCTGACCCACCGCCTGTTCGCAACCGGCTATCACCTGAAGGCATGAGCAGAGCATTCGCCCTGCAGGCGCGGCGCTTCGGCCCGGTCAACTGGATCGGCTGCTGGAGCCTGCTGCGCCGGCAGTTCAAGAACGGCTTCTCCGACCTGCACTACACCATCCTCGGGCCGGTGATCTCGAATGCGCTCTACCTGCTGCTGTTCGTGATCGCCTCGTCCTCGCTGACCACGCTCGACCCGAAGGCGATCGTTACCTTCATCGCGCCCGGCCTCATCAGTTTCGCGATCGCCGAGCGGGCGTTCGAGGTCTCCGGCGCCAACCTCATCTTCGACAAGCACGAGCGCATTCATTTCGACTGGCTGATGGCGCCCCTGACCCCAACGGAAAAGGCCGCCTGCTTCGCGCTCAGCTCGACCATCGGCGGCATGGCGGTCGGAGTCGCGGTGGCGCTGATGACCTTGCTGTTTGTGCCGGCCGCGGTGGCACACCTCGGCGCACTGCTGTTCTTCGCCCTCGCCACCGGCATGATGCACGGCCTGATCGGCACGCTGCTCGGCATCTGGGCCGTCAAGTGGGACCAGTATACGGCGCTGCACACCTTCGTGCTGCTGCCGCTGGCGTTCCTCTCCGGCGTGTTCGCGCCGGTCGCTTCGATGCCGGAGACCGCGCAGACCCTGATCGCGTTCAACCCGATCTTCTATCTGATCGACGGTTTCCGCTACGGCGCGATCGGCGAAGCCTCGGCCGATCTCCGCCTGTCAGTCGGGGTGGCCGTGGCGGTCAATGCCGGGCTGTTCGCCTGGGTCCACTACTGGCTGCGCACCGGATACCGGCTGAAGAGCTAGGGTTCGAGCGCTTCGTACCATTCACTGCGTCGTAAAGCGCATTCCCGGGGTCGTGAAGCGCATGCCGGGCGTGGTGAAGCGCATCCCGTTATGGCGCCAGTTGTTGTGCTGCCAGTGCCCATGGCTCCGGTTGTTGTGCCACCACGGCTGCCCGACGCGCAGCGACGGGTGGCGCTTGATGAACTCCCACTGCTTCTTCGCGAATGACGGCCGCTCGAAGATGAAGTTCGGCTGCCGCACCACGAACGCCGGCTGCCCGATGATGAAGCCGGAGTTGCCGGTCACGAAGCTTGGGCTGGTGATGATGATGCCCTGCCCGCCGCCGATGATGACCTGCGTGCCGTTGTTGAACTGATTGCGGTGGTGCGTCTGGCTGTGCCATTGCTGGGTCCAACCGCCGCCCTGGTTCCAGCTGGACTGCGGGCGCTGCCATTGACTGGCATCGGCGTTGGCCGGCGTGGCCGCGCCCCCGGTGAGACCAAGTCCAAGTGTCAGCGCCACCGCCAGCGCGGCAAGCAGGCGCGCGGCGCTCGAATGCGGAAGCTGTGCAAACATGGTTGCCGTCCTTCTATCGGTCCCGGTCGACGGCGCAGAGACCACCACTATACGGCAAACAGCGGCGCCGCGATGCAATTGCATGAGGCGGCGCCGGAACACATTGCGGTGAGGCTCTCCCGGAGGGAGGCGCTCAGTTATTGGGCGTCAGCGGCGTCAGCCGGATGACGTTCACGCCGTTCTGCATGGTGACCGTCGGCTTTGGCTTGTAGCCGCGCCGCTTGTTGGCCGGCACCACGGCGGCCGTGACCGGGGCCGTGCGCTGAACGACCGGCTGCGGCGCCTCGTAGAGCGTGCGCGGCACGATCATGTAGTCGTTGTCGTAGTACGATACCATCGTCGGCCGCCTCAGGATCACGCCGCCGCGGGTGCTGATCGTTCCCGGCGCGCGGTAGCCGCAATCGCCGTAGCAGTAGTTGCTGAAGCTGCCATACGAGCGGTTGCGATAGGTGTGGCCGTACTGGCCAGGCAGCTTGCGGATCTTGGGGCCGGTCTGCGGCGGATGCACCCACGGCTGCGGCATGTACCAGGGGATCTGCTCACCATCCTGCGCGCTGGCCGGCGCGGTATCGAACGCCAGCACAAAGCCGAGCGCCACGAATGCAGCGGCGAGCGGCCTAAGAGCTTCGAGTTTCATGGCTGTCTGTCCTTTCGCGATTTGTGCGCCATCGCTGATGGCTCAAATATCGCTCAAATGCGATCGGACGTAATGGTTAAAATCCTAAAATCGGTGATCGACGCCACAGGCGCGCAAAGGGGCGGGACCCTTGCGGATCCCGCCCCCCTCGCAGCCTTCGAATCTGACCCCAGCCTTCAACCCAGGTTGGGGATGTCAGTCGAAGTCGAGCGGAAACACGATGTTGATCTCGGGGCGGCGATAGACCGGGGCCGGCTGGTAGTAATAGACCGGCGCCGGCGCCACGTAGACCGGCTGCGGCTGCACGTAAACCACCCTCGGCCGCGGCTGATAGTAGTAATAGCCGCCGTGGCCGTAGTCGTACTGATGGTGCTGTTGCTTCCAGTGCTTGTTGCCGTGGCCGTTCCAGTTGCCATTGCCGTGGCCGTTATTGTGCTTCCAGCTGTCCGCCATGGCCGACGATCCCGCCGCCACCACCATGCCGACTGCGACCAGAGCTCCGGCCGCCAGCTTTCCCAAACTGGTTTTGCGCGGATGCTTCGACGTCGTCATTGTCCGATCTCCTTATGGGCGTCCCTGCGAACGGCACCGGCCGCTCGTCCCGCCGACGATGTAACGCCAGGTGGCTCGATTCCCGCCGTGACGAGGGCGTTACCTCGCACTTTCGTGATCGCGATTCGTCGTTTCAGATCAATAAGATGAACCCCAGATGAACGAACTTCCGAGTTCATTTTTGTTGAACTCGCGGGTAGCGTCCGGGAAGCATCCTATAGTTGTGTGTGCCACAACCCACCGTTGACATTCGTTCGGCCTTTGTTCTAAATAACGCCGTCGCTTCGTCTGGGAAGAGGGAGGGCCGCCATGCGGCGCATCGCCGGATTGTCCACCAAGAAGCCGCTGAAGAAGCCGGCCGCCAAGGTCAGCAGGCGGCCGCCCCAGCCCAAGAAGAGGACGAAGCGGAGGCAGCGGTCGGTGCCGCCCCTCCACGCCAATGACCTGTTCGGCGCCGTGTTCAAGTCGATCCCCGCGCAAGATCTCAAGATCTGGTCGCGCCACTTCCCAGCACACATGCGCGCGGACCTGCAGGCCCCACTCGAGGCGCTGATGGCCAGTGCCGACTATTGCGTTGGCGCCATGCCGCGCTATCGCTCCGAGACTTTGACCATGGCGACCCTGATGAACCGCGAGGAGCGGGAGCGCGTCGAGGTCGGGCCGCTCTCCTATGTCGAGGTCGATATCGGGGAGGATGAGCCGGCGCGCTGTGCCATGAACGCATTCATCCTGCGGCACGCGCCGCTGCCGCATGCCATCTTCCTCAGCGCCGGCAACGACCCGACCGAGGATCGCATCATCCGGGTGGAGATCGCGGTGCCGCGCGATCACCCGGACGGCCAGGACTTCGCCAGCCAGTGCCTGAGGCCGTTCAGCGACGCGGTCGCGCACGCCCGCTCCTACCGCGGCAAGGTGCTCTCGCTCGAGAAGCACGAGCACTACAACGGCCGGGTCGGCGGCATCCAGGTTCATCGCATGAAGCGCGTCGATCCGTCCGACGTGATCCTGCCCGCGCCGACAAGGGCGCTGCTGGACCGCTGCGTGCTCGACTTCATGAAGGCGCGCGGGTCATTGCGCAGCCTGGGCTTCCAGACCAAGCGCGGCGTCCTGCTCTACGGCCCGCCCGGCACCGGCAAGACCCACACCATCCGCTATCTCGCCAGCAACCTCCCCGGCACCACCACGCTGCTGATCACCGCCGAGCAGGTCGGCCTGCTCCCCGCTTACATGAGCCTCGCGCGCCTGCTGCAGCCGTCCATGGTGGTGATCGAGGATGTCGACCTGATCGCCCGCTCGCGCGACCGCATGCGCAGCGCATGCGACGAGGCCATGCTGAACTCCCTGCTGAACGAGATGGACGGCCTCAAGGAGAACAGCGACATCCTCTTCATCCTCACCACCAACCGCCCGCAGGACCTGGAGGCCGCGCTCGCCAACCGCCCCGGCCGCATCGACCAGGCGATCGAGGTGCCGGTACCCGACGCGCCCAGCCGTGGCAAGCTGGTCCGCCTCTACGCCAACGGCCTCAAGCTGGCCGATGCGCTGGTGGCGGAAGCGGTGAAACGCACCGACGGCGTCAGCGCCGCCTTCATCAAGGAACTGATGCGCCGCACCGCGCAGGCCGCGATCGCACGCGGCGGCGCCAAGAAGGTGGTGGAGCCGAGCGCTGCCGACCTCGGCGAAGCGCTCGACGACATGCTGTTCAGCGGCGGGCAGCTCAATGTAAGGCTGCTCGGCGGGCGGGAAGAGGCGCGCGGTTAGCGTCTCGCGCGCTCCGCGATTCAGTCCGCTGCAAGGCCGGTGAGCGCCTGCTCCAGGTCGGCGATCAGGTCGTCGGTGTCCTCGAGGCCGATATTGAACCGCACCAGCGGCGTCTCGGGCGCGCACAGCGTGCGCTGCAGGTGGAATTGCGGCATGACAAGGCTGGCGACGCCGCCCCAGCTGAAGCCGATCTTGAACAGCGCCAGGCGGTCGATGAAGCCGAGCAGCGCGTCCTCGGAAAACCGCGCGTCGAACAGGACCGAGAACACACTGGCCGAGCCGGTGAAGTCGCGCTTCCAGATCTCGTGGCCGGGGCAGGAGGGCAGGGCCGGATGCAGCACCCGCGCGATCTCCGGCCGCCCGCTGAGCCAGCGCGCGATGGCGAGGGTTGAGCGCTCCAGATGCG
>Ga0070669_100003491_pt1 | contig 11331 bp, 9 predicted proteins | sample KBSS53metaG_FD_64680 | JGI IMG/M metagenome (GOLD analysis project Ga0070669, IMG submission 64680) | Switchgrass rhizosphere microbial communities from Kellogg Biological Station, Michigan, USA - KBS S5-3 metaG | ecosystem: Host-associated > Plants > Roots > Rhizosphere > Soil ... | reverse complement strand
TCAACGGCAAGGGTGGCAGCGGCGGCGGTGGCGGCGGCGGCGGTGACAACGGAACGCTGTGCGTGTCCGATCGCGGCGGCGGCGGCGGCAGCGGCGGATGCGGCGGCATCGGCGGCAACCGCGGCACGAAGGGCCACGGCGGCGGCGGCAGCTTCGCCGTGTTCGCGGCGGCGGGAATGATCGTCGTCTCCGACGACCAGCTGACGACGGCCGGCGGTGGCCGGGGCGGCAAGGGCGGCGCCGGCGCGGCCGGTCAGCAGGGCGGCATGGGCGGCCTGCCCGGCAGCGGCGCGGATGACAGCGGACCGGGCGGCATGGGCGGCGCCGGCTCGTCGGGCGGCGCCGGCGGTCCCGGCGGCGGCGGCGGCGGCGGACCGAGCATCTGTGTCGCGCGCGCCCCCTCGACCAGCGTCCTGTTCATGAACGTCACCTGCTCGACGGGCGCGCCCGGCGCGGGCGGCCTCGGCGGCGCGAACCCCACCGGCGGCATGGGCGCCCCGGGCGCGACCGGCGCGCTGGGCGAGAACGTCCAGCTGAACTGACGCGGGCGTCGCCCGAAAGCGGCTTGCCCTCACCCCGACCCTCTCCCGCAAGCGGGAGAGGGAGAGCAGAGCGATCTGGTCCCCTCTCCCGCTTGCGGGAGAGGGTTAGGGTGAGGGCCGTGCCATGATTGCCCTCGCGTGACCGACGCCGAGACGACCGCCGCCTTCCTGCTCGGCCGCGTGCGCGCCGCGCGCGGGCCGATGTGGGACGAGGGGCGCGGCCGCGTGCCGGCGCCCGCGCCGCCGTCCGGCCCGGCGCTGCGAACCTTCGCCGAGCGGCGCGTGCGCGGCGTGCCCGAACCGGTCGTGCGCGGTCTGTTCGCCTGGGATCGCGGCCAGCGCCCCGTCGATCTGCTGTTCGAGATCCCGCCCGCGCGGCACCTGCTCGCACTCCAGGCGCGCGGCCGCCGATGCGTCTGCCTCGTCGAGGACGCCGCCGCGCTCGCGCACGGCGATCCGCGCCACCCCGACGGGCTCACGTTCGCGCTCCACGATCTCTGCCACCTGGAGAAGTTCGTCGCGCCCGAACACCACGCCGGTCAGGTCGGGTTCTTCCGCCTCGTCGACCGCGCGCTCGCGTCGCCCGCCATGGCCACCCTCGAGCGGCAGCTGGACGACACCTGGCGCGCCGATCGCGACTACGTCATCGCCGACATGAACGGCTCCGCCGTCTTTCTATTCGCCGCGCTGAAGATGAAGTTGAAGCTGGCGGTCCACCGGCTGCTCCCGCGCGACACATTCGAAACCGCGCTGGAGGTCCTCCTGCGCGCCATGGACTTGCCCGACGACGTCCGCGACGCGGCCCGCGCGGTGCAGCCCCGCCGCGACCGCCCCGTCGAAGCGCGCCGCCTCCTCGATCACTTCGAGGCCGTCACGGCAGCGCGCCCGCGATCGGCCCCACCTTCGGATCCGCCTTCCGACTTTGTTCCTCGCGCGCCATGAGCGCGGAGACCGCGGCCCGGTCGAAACCACGCGCGAACGCGTCGAGATCTGCAGCGCCGACGGGGGACTCGGCGTTGAACGTCACCACCAGCGACACGAGGTAGGGTCCGTTCGCGACCACCTCCTCCGCCGGGTGGCGGCTGGGTTGCGACGGATCGTAGCCGCGATGGACCACCCCTTTCGCGTCCCGCCACTCCCGGAGCTTCCCGTACACGAACGAGACACCCTTGGGCCCCGCGAACACCTGCAGGCTCTGCTGCTTCTCGCGCGCCTCTCCCTCTCCGAGAACCAGCGGCAGCGTCGACAGCCGGACGCCGATGGAGATGTCGGGATACCGCTTGCGCGGATCCGTTCCGCGGTGAAAGCACCAGAACTCCTGGACCATCCATTCGGGGGCCGCCCGCGCAGGGCTTGGTCCATACGCGCCTTCGTCGACGATCCTGGTTTCGACGTTGCAGCGATAGCCGGGAACCTTGGGCAGGGCGCGGATCGTTTGCTGCAGCATCCCGAGGAAGCGCGCGCGCGCCCGCCCCGACAACCGGTGGCATTGCTCCGGATTTGCGTCGCAGAAGTACGTCGGAATGTTCGCGGCCGCCATCCGGGCGGCGGCCGATACGGTGAGGGCCGCCGCCAGGGCGATCGTTCGCGGCCAGCGCCGCGTCACGGGCAACCGACGACGGTGACGGGATCGCTCGACGCCGCGCGCGTGTCGCGGACGTCTCCCAGTTGGCCCGATCGATTGTCGCCCCAGCAACGTACGGACGCATCGTCGCGGCGCGCACAGGAATGACTGTAGCCGGCGCGCACCTCGGCTGTCGGGCCCGGGAGTCGCACCTGATGCGGGCCGATATCCGCCGGATCCACGGCGCCGGTTTGCAGGTTATCGTTGTTGCCCCAGCACCAGACATGCCCCTCGTCGGTCAGCGCGCAGGCATGACCGTCACCCATCGAGATCTCGACGACGCGCGCGTCGATCGGCACGCCGACCGGCACCAGCGCGGGCGCGGACGGGTCGACGATCGGACCCCAGCACGCGACCGTACCCCCGGCCATCACGACGCAGGTGCTGCTTTCGCCCATCGCGACGCCTTCCACCATCCCGCGCAGCGCTTCGATCTCGATCGGTGGCGAGCGCGTCTCACGCACCGGCATCCCGTCACCCAGGATTCCGACGCCCCAGCACCAGAGGGAGTGATCCTGCTTGATCGCGCAACCCTGCTCCATCGCCTCCGTAGCCAGGATCGCGGGTGAACCCAGCGCGACGGCGACGACACCACCGCCCAGACCATCGATGGCGCGGAAGTGGTCAAGCGGAGGAACCCCAGGGCCCTCCTCGTTCTCTGGTCTGCATGCGACGGTCCCGTCCTGGCCGAGAATGCAGATCGAGTAACCGAGGCTCATCGACACCTTCGCTGCGCTGGATAGATCGACGCTGCCCGTTCGGTTCGTGGTCGACGGCCAGCAGATCCTTGTACCGTTCACGTGCTCCTCGCACGCATGCAAAAAAGTTCGCGAGGTGACGGCGACGATGGCGTCCGAGTAGCGCACTTGCACGAGCGCGCCGTCGTCGCGCCCCGGTCCGGAACCCCACGCCCATACGCCGCCGTCCGGGCTCACGCCGTAGGTTTCCGCGACGCGAGCGGCGATGCTCTTGAAGCGGCACACGCCCGGACCGTCGTCGCCGCCGCACGCGCCCGCCAGGAGCAACACCATCGCTGTGATCGGGATCGCGTGCCCTCGTCGCAGCATCAACGTCGCCGCCCACGCATGACTCCTGTTACGATACGCCTCGCGCGTGAAGTTGAAAGGGTGGATCGGGGTTGCGCTGGCGCCGCTCGCCGCCATCCAGGCGGGCTGCGGCGAAGACGAGTCCGTCTGTCGGGGCGGCTATGCGTTGAGCATCCTCGGCGACACGGTAGGGGTCCTCAAGGCCGACGGGTCGCTGTGGGCGTGGGCGACGCAGCATCAAGGTTCGGACCGGCCGCAGCGAGAAACGACCGATGCGAACGCTACGGGCTTCGCGAATGGGCAAATGTGCCTCCGGCTGCGGAACGGTGATGTTTCGTGTCCGCTGCTCCCGTTCTCCCAGCAGACTTTTCCGGCGCACGCGCGCGAGGTTGCGATCTGGACCGAAAACGGCGTCGAAGGTCGCGCCTGTGCGGTGCTCGCTGATGGAACGCTGACCTGCGCGCCGCCGACGGACTTCCTGATCATGCGCGACCCGTCCGGACCACCGTTCACAACGATCCGCGACGGCGTCCGCAACGCATCGATCGGCAGCGATCACTACTGCGCGATGACGAATGATGGCGAGCTGGCCTGTGCGCCCTGGGAGACGAGCAGCGCTGGAAGGGAGCAGAGCTGGAATGGCGCCGGGGCGACTCTGTCCGGCATCGTCGAAGTCGCGACGGCGTCCGACATGTTCTGGAGCACCTCGGTGGCGCGCGATGCGGGCGGCGATGTCTGGTGGTTACAGGTCGTCGTTGGTACCGACAATCCCGTCGTCACTATCGATCGTGTGCTGGGAATCGACGGTCCGGTCGTCCAGCTCGCCGCCGGCAACCGGTCGTTCTGCGCGCTGCGCGACGACGGCGCCGTGTTCTGCTGGGAGAACGACGACTACGTCCTTCCTTATCACGCGGTCCCCTACGTTCCACAACGAATCGTGATGCCCCAGGCCGCGACCGCGATTGCGGTCGGCCCCGGCAAAAGCGGCGTCTCGTTCGGCTGCGCGCTCCTGGAGGACACGACGGTCTGGTGCTGGGGCGCCGGGTTCGGCCTGGACGGCCGTAGCCAATACGTCGCCTCCTGCGGGTGACCGGAGCTTCGCGGCCAGCGGGTTTTCATCGGTCGAACATCACGACGTCGCCCATCAGCGGAATCTCACCCCGAACCAGCTCGGTGGCTGCACCGTCCGTCGGTGGCGTGCCTGGCGGCGTCGTGATCCGCCGGTATTCGCGATACACGAACGGCACGCCTTCGCTGCCGAGGATGCTCGCGCCGCGCGAGATCTGAAAGTGCAGGTGCGGACCGGTCGAGTTGCCGCTGTTGCCGAGCAAGCCCAGCACCTGGCCGCGCTTCACGCGATCGCCGACCTTCACGCGCAGGCTGCCCGGTTGAAGGTGCGCATAGAACGCGGTGAATCCGCCACCGATGTCCAGGCTGACGTGATTCCCGGCCGCCGTCGCGAGCGTGATCGGAACGGCGCGCCCCTTGCCGGGCGTATTCTCGGCAACGCCGTCGACAACGGACAGCACGCGCGCATCGGCGACGGCGACGACGTTCTGGCCATAGCCCGCATAATCCTGATTCCGCGTTCCGTCGCCGGTTTGCGCGCGGCCTTGCGCGTCGAAGAGCATGAAGTCGATCGCGAATCGCTGTCCCAGCCACGCGGTTCCGCCGATCGGGATGAAGGTGCGTCGATGTCCAGACCCATTGTCGGGACCATTCCCGGCCCACCAGGGTCCTCCGCGCAGCGGCGGATCGATGGCGAGACGAACCTCCTCGATCGCGGCCTCGGCCAGATCGCTGGTCACTGGCTCGGCGAAGCTGTCGACGCTGACGGACAGGCGATGGGCGATCGAGCGCGGGACGTCGGCGGGCTTGTCGAACCGCAGCCACAAGAAGGCGACCGCCGCCGCGCCGCCCGGGACGCGCGCGTTGACCAGCGTGTCCCGGCCGGTCTGCTCGAGGACATCTTCGAGCGCCGTGCCCGTCAGGTGCGCGAGCGTTCGATTCTGCGCGATCACGTCGAGCGCCTGGATCGTCGCCTCGCGCCGGCCGGTGTTCGCGAGCTCGAGCTCGTAGACCAGGTAGGTCGCGCCGTGGCTGCGCAGCACGTTGGGACGGCCGTGCACGCGCGCGGTGAACGGCATCGTGAACGGCGCCGCCGTCTTCGGGAGGCGATCGATGCCGCGCCGGGCGACGGCTTTCGGCTGCGTGGGCGCGTCGCCGGGCGCGCCTGCGCTCCGGCGGAAGATGAGGGATGCCGGCGCATCCTGCCCGGGCTGCGTCCACCTCCCCTGCGCGACCGTCTTCGCGGGATTCACGGTGCCTTCGAAGACACCGCCGACCTGTTTCAGCTCGAAGCGAAGCGCGTCCCCATTCGCGGTGATCGACGAAACGCGCAGGTCGACCCCCTGTTCGGGCACGATGACGCGCCCGACATAATCGCCGGACGACAGGCGAGCGAGTTGCAGCTCGGCACGTATCGCCCCGGTCTGGCCCTCGTTCATCACACCCTGCCACGTTCCCGCCAGATCCGTGAACGTCTCCGCCGCGACCGCCGGCGCTGGAAGCGGTGCGGCGGGCGGTGGCGTTGAGGGCGGTGGCGCCGGCGCTCGCGCGGTGGGCGGCGCTGATGCTGCGCACGCCGCGATCAGAAGAACGATCACCGGCGCGAGCCGACCCGGGGTGCGCATCGCGGCGATTGTCGCCCCGTTAAGCCCTCGATGAGAACCGCCGAATTCGTTTATCATCAGGTTCTTGCTTCGCCCGTCGCTTCTGCTGGTCACGTCCGCGCTGGGGGTCTGCGTCGTCCCGCCGTCGGGTGCCGCCGCGCCGTCCAGACCGTCGCTGGCCAGCTGGACGAAGGCAAAGAATGCCAAAGTGCTGACGCCGGCCAAGGCGCCGCCGCCCCCGCCGCCCGCGCAGAAATCCGCGAGCGCGAGCGCGAGCGCGGGCGGGAAATCGAAGACGAAATCCGACGGGCCTCCCGTCAGCGGCAAGGTCGCCGTCTTCGGGTTCACCGGTGACGGCGCGGCGCGCGTCCAGCAGGTCGTCGTCAGCACGCTGCGCACGCGCGGGCTGCAGGTGACGACGGGGCTGCGTCCCGTCGACAGCGCCGACCAGTATCGCGAGATGGCCGCGGCGCTGCGTCTCGCCGCCTACATCGACGGCAGCGTCGGTGGCGATGGGTCACAGGCGACCGTGAACGTTCGCAGCGGCATGACCGGGCGGCGGATCGCTTCGGTCCGGTTCTCCGGCGAGCGCAGCGCGCTCGCGTCCGACGTCGGCAACGGATTGTGGCCGCGCACGGGTTCGCAGCTCGCGCGCCTGTGCGCCGAGGCCGCCAAGCGCAAGGGCGGCGGGAAGGCGACGCGCATCAACGCGGGCACGCCCGTCCAAAGCACGGCGCAGGACGACTCCGACGTCCCGCGCCATCTTCGTATGGGGAAACGCCGGGACGATCCCTGGGCCGACGAAGGGACCTGACAGCGGGGACCTGAGAGCGGGAACCTAACGCCTGAAACGGCGTTATAAATGCCGGCACCATGATGCGCCGGCCGCCGGAATCCGCGCCGAAAGCGAAGCGGAACACCCCGCCCGGCCCTGCCCCTGCCGCCGAGCTGGCCCGCGACACGAAGCTGCACGACGGCGCGCCTGCCGTCTGGGCGCCGATCGTCGGCCGGTTCCGCCTGCTGGTCGTGGACAGTCCGACAGGCGCCAGCGCGTGGGAGTCGTCGGGCGCGGCGTGCTCGATCGGATCGGCGGACGGCAACGATCTTCAGATCGCCGACGAAACGGTGTCCGGCTTCCACTGCGAGATCCGCGCCGCCGGCGACGGCGTACGCATCGTCGATCTCGGCAGCCTGAACGGCACCGTGGTCGACGGCGTCCACGTCAAGGAGGCGTTCCTCCGCAACAGCAGCCTCATTCGCCTGGGCGCATCGAAGCTGCGGTTCGAGCTGGCCGAGGGCGGCAACCGCCTACTGGTCTCGGATCGCACGTCGTTCGGCTCGCTGCACGGCCAGTCGGTTCCGATGCGCGCGTCGTTCGCGCTGATGGAAAAGGCGGCGGCCAGCGACGCGACCGTACTGCTGGAAGGCGAAACGGGAACCGGCAAGGGACAGGCGGCGGAAGCGATCCATCGCGCCAGCGGCCGCGCGGAGAAACCGTTCGTGGTCGTGGATTGCGGCGCCATCCCCGCCAACCTGCTGGAGAGCGAGCTGTTCGGTCACGAGAAGGGCGCGTTCACGGGGGCGCAGACCCGCCGCAGCGGCGCGTTCGAAGAAGCCGACGGCGGCACGATCTTCCTCGACGAGATCGGCGAGCTGCCCCTGGACCTGCAACCGAAGCTGCTGCGCGCGCTGGAGAACCGCCACGTGCGCGCGCTGGGCACCAGCACCTACCGGCCTGTCGACGTGCGCATCATCGCCGCCACCAACCGCGACCTGCGCGGCGAGGTGAACCAGGGACGCTTCCGCGCCGATCTCTTCTTCCGTCTGTCGGTGGTCAGGATCGTGATGCCGCCAGTTCGCCAGCGCCCCGAGGACATGGAGCTGCTGGTGCGGAAGCTGCTGCGCAGCCTGAACGCCAGCGAAGCAAGCCTGGCGCGTTTCTGCGAGCCCGAGTTCGTGTCGGGCCTGTCGCGATCGGCCTGGCCTGGCAACGTGCGCGAGCTGCGCAATTACCTCGAGCGCTGCCTGGTGTTCGAGGAGCCGATGCCGCTCGGCGAGCACGAGACGCCGGGCGCCGGCATCGCCGCCGCGCCAGCCGCGACGGCGGCCATCGATCCCGCGATCCCGTACGCCGAGGCGCGCCAGCAGGCCCAGGAGGCGTTCGAGGCCGCGTACGTGCGCGCGCTACTGGACGCACACGATGGTCGGGTCGCCGCCGCCGCGCAGGCCGCGGGCATCGGCCGCGTGTACCTGTATCGCCTGATGCGACGTCATGGCGTCGCCGTCGCGCGCGATCGCGACGACAACTGAGTAGCCTGCGCGGCTACAGCGCGGGACGCGCGCTTCGTCGCTGTCGCCGGCGCGTATACAACGCGGCGGCCGAGGCCGAACAAGAGCCTGAATTCGCAGGCCTCCCGCCGGTGGTCCGACGGTTGCTGAAGCAGGGTCAGCAACCCAACAAAGGAGACCATCGTGAGAACCGTGAAGATCGCCTTCGTCACCCCCTGCATGGCGGCCCTGCTTTTCACCGGCGCCTGCGCGAACGACCCGACGTCCGCCGAGGCGGACGCCAGCACCAAGGCGCGGGACCTGAGCATCTCGGTGCTGCCGCCGACCGACAAGACGGTCGTCGTCAAGCAGCCGCTGCCGACGCCGCTGCCGCCCAAGCCGCTGCCGCCGCCGCCGGAGCCGGTGGCACCCACGGTGCTGGCGCTCGAAAGAGGCACCGGCTGGCGCCACGTGCAGGTCAGCGGCAACGCGGAAGATCTCGCGACCGGGACGATGACGTCACTGTCGAACGAGTTCTACGTGATCGACGGCCGCGCCTCGATCAACAACACCGCGTTGCCGGCCAACACGCGCGCTGTGCTGAACGACCAGCTGGCGACGGTTGCGCCGCCGGCCGACGGTGATGACGAGATCATCATCGTCCCCAAGGGGCTGAACGACACCATCCAGGCCCAGGCCAACGGCGTGACGACGCTGGCGTTCTGCGACGACTCGAGCAAGGTGTTCAGCAAGAGCTACAACTTCGACAAGCAGTATGACTATCACCGCAGCAGCGAGCCGGGCGCGCTGGTCGGCTCGGGCGACTTCCACGTCCAGCTGAAGGGCGGGATCACCGGCGAGGTGAAGTACGAGATCAGGTACAGCTGGTGCTGGCCGACCTTCGTCTTCCACCGCATGACGGTCTCCGGATCGGCCGACGTGCTCGCCCAGGCGAACCTGGTCGCGCAGTTCCAGAAGAAGTGGTCCTGGGACGCGGAGATTGCCGAGCCGACGCTGGGCACGGTCTCGCTCTACGGCATTCCGATCACGTTCACGGCGCCGATCACCGTCGGCCTCGACGCGCAGGCCGCGGCGACGCTGAACTTCAACGGCGCCTACCAGGCGCACGGCGAGTTCAACATCTACTGCAACGGCAACGGCTGCGACGGCAGCAAGAACGCCACCAGCGGCTTCCAGCCCGGCGGCTCACCGGTCGTCAGCGCCGCGGGCAAGGTGCAGGTGGTCCCCTGGGTCGAGGGCGCCATCAAGGCGAAGCTGCTGGACGAGGCCGTCGCGTACGCCCAGGTCGGCGTGCGCGCCAAGCTGATGGGCGAGCTGTGGGCGTACGCCGGCAACAACTGCGGCGACGCCGACCACGATGGGACGAACGAGTGGGTCACCGGCGCCACGCTGGACCTGGGCGTCGGCATCGACGTCGTGGCGCGCGCCGGGATCTTCGGCGACGACCTCGGCCCGTGGGACTGGAACGTGCTGCAGCGGCACCTCGCGTTCTGGGGCACCGGCGACGCGATCGACCCGATCTTCTACGGCCGCGCGTGCGGCGGGCAAAACCTCGCGACCATGCACGTCGGGATGCGGCCCTGCTGGCCGTACAGCGACACCGTCACGTACAAGATGACCTGGGGTGACGGCGCCATCGAGAACTTCGCCGGCAGCCCGGGCACCCTGCTGACGAAGACGCACAACTTCGCCACCTACGGCCTGAAGTCCATCCGCCTCGACGCGGTGACGGACTCCAAGGGCCGCACGATGGCCGGCGACGCCACCCGCAGCGTCAACATCACCTACCTACCGGTCATCTGCTTCGACGACCTGGTGCTGACGCAGTAACGAACCGCGCACGCAGACAGCACCCGAACGCCCTCACCGGCCGTGCGCCGGTGGGGGCGTTCGACTGTCTGGCGTCACGTGTCCAGGCCGGCGCGGGCGCGGAACTGTTCCGACGTGTTCGAGACGGGGAACGGCTCGGCGGGCACCGGGACGCCGAGCGCCGCGCACAGCGGCCCCCACCCGTCCGTCGCGCGCCACTCGATCAGGCGGTTCGCGGGCGCTCGCTTACGGACGTCGGCGTTGTGGCGATCGAACGCCGCCTTCGCGGCCGTCTCGTCGAGAAAGTCGGGCGTGAAGGTGTTGCTGAACATGGTGGTGATCATGTCTCGCCAGCCGGGATGGTCGTCCGGTTTGGGCCCACGCTGATACGTCGCAAGGATGGTGCTCGAGGCGCTCTTCCACCAGCCGGCGGCGTCGCGAACCGACAGCACGATGACCGCGTCGGGGAACGCGTCGGCGATCTGCGGCCAGAACGCCGCGGGCGGCCAGTCGACCGCCGCCGCGTAGTCGGCGAACAGCGCGTGCCAGTCGACGCGCTCGCCGTTCGCGGCGGCGTGCCAGATCGGAATGTCCTGCGGGCGCTGGAAAACCTCCGCCATGTGATAGCAGGGCGCGCCGAGCAGCCGCTCGAGCCCCAGCTTCAACGAATGCGTCCCCGTCCGCCCGAGCCCCGCCCCGATCACGCGCAGCTTTGCCATGCAGCGACAATACCAAATCCGATCCCCTCTCCCGCTGTCCGATCCCCTCTCCCGCTTTGCGGGAGAGGGGATCGGGTGAGGGCCGCGCGTCAGCGCGGGAACGCGGGCGGGACGTCGCGATCGAGCACGGTCTTGCGGCCGTCGCGCCCGGCGTTCCGGATGGCGTCGTCGCAGACCTTGCGCACGTGGGCGCCCAGCGCCTCGGCGACGGCGTCCGAGGTGTTCATGCCGCTGCGGTCGCGGATGTACTTCTTCACCTTCGACACGACGATCAGGATGTCGTCGTGGTCGTACTGGTTGGAGAGCGCCGGCCCGCCGGCGTGAGCGGTGACAGAGGGACGGGCAGGCGGCGGCGGCGCGGCGGGCGTCGACGAACGCACGACCGGCGCCGACGGACGCGGGGCGGGTGCCGGCGGCGGCGCCGACGGACGCGGGGCGGGTGCCGGCTGAAGCCGGGCGGGTTCGTTGCGCGCCTCGCGCTCCGCCTCGCCGCGGCTGGGCGCGCGCGCCTCGACGGCCCACGCGTCACGGTGGCGCAGCGTCGCCACGTGCGAATCCCAGCAGGACACGGAACAGAACACCAGGCGCGTCCGATCGCGGTTGCAGGTGGACACGCTGCAGACCCAGTGC
>Ga0070669_100003488_pt1 | contig 11338 bp, 9 predicted proteins | sample KBSS53metaG_FD_64680 | JGI IMG/M metagenome (GOLD analysis project Ga0070669, IMG submission 64680) | Switchgrass rhizosphere microbial communities from Kellogg Biological Station, Michigan, USA - KBS S5-3 metaG | ecosystem: Host-associated > Plants > Roots > Rhizosphere > Soil ... | reverse complement strand
TGCTGCATCACGACCTCGAGCTGGCGTGCGCCGAGAAGGGCTTCGAGGTCGAAGGACGTCCGTTTCGTCCGCACATCACGCTCGCGCGCGTGCGCGCGCCGCTCCCGCCCGAGCGGCTCCGCGCCCTGGCGCGGGTGGCGCGAACGGTGCGCATGAAGGCGATGGTTCCCGTGGAGCACATCACGCTGTTCGAGAGCACGCTCGCGCCCACCGGCGCACGGTACCGCCGCATCCACGCGGCGCCACTCGGAGGACGCTGACCGATGGGATGCATCGCTCGCCTGGGTTGCCTCGTCATGCTGGCTCTCATCGCCGTCGGCGGCTGGCTCACGCGCGACCAGTGGCTTCCGAAGCTCACCGGTCACTCGTCCACGACCGCAGGCACCGCATCGTCCACCTGGCAGCCGTTGAGCCCCGAGGCCGGCATACGCGGCAAGCGGAAGATCGACGAGCTGTCGAGCACCACGGGCCCGGTGTTCACCAACCTCAGCGCGAGCGAAGTCGCGTCGTACGTATTCCTGACGGTGGCCCACGCGATCCCCGAGTCGGCCGACAGTGGGGAAGCGGCGGTGATCGGTGACGCGCTCTTCGTGCGCGCCGTCCTGCCGGTGCGCGACATCGCGGGCACGGGCGTACTCGGTCCGCTCGGCGGATTGCTCAACGACCGCGAGCGGCTGCAGCTCGGCGGCACCTTCCACGTCATCCGACCGGGACTGAGCGAGTTTCAGGTGCGCGAGATCAAGCTGCGCGATTTCAAGGTGCCCTCCGGTGCCATCCCGCGGCTGCTGCAGCAGCTCTCGCGCGGCAACCGACCGGAGGGCGTGGCGCCGAACGCGCTCGCGATCACGACGTCGCGCAACCTGGCGGACGTCCGCATTTCGAACGGCCGCGTCACGCTCTACAAGACGACTGGAGCCCCCACGCCATGAACCGTCGCATCCTCATCGTCGACGACGAGCAGGGCATCCGCGCGGCGCTCGGACAGCTGCTCGAGTTCGAGGGCTACGAGGTGCGCACCGTCGCGAACGCCGTCGACGGGCTCGCCGAGTACGCGCGATTCAAGCCGCACCTCGTCTTCATGGATGTGAAGATGGCGGGGATCGACGGGCTCGAGGCGCTCAAGAAGCTGCGCGAGCAGGACCCGGGGGCGATCGTCGTCATGATCAGCGGCCACGCGACGATCCAGACCGCGGTCGAGGCGACGCAGCACGGTGCGTACGACATCCTCGAGAAGCCGCTCGACACCGATCGCATCCTCGTCACGCTGCGGAACGCCCTGGCGCACCTCGACCTCCACGAAGAGAACACGCGGCTGCGCGACGCCGTGCGCTCGCGCTTCGAGATCGTCGGCACGTCGTACGCGATCCGCGCGGTGACCGAGAAGATCGAGCGCGTGGGTAAGACGCCGGCGCGGGTGCTCATCACGGGAGAGAACGGCACGGGCAAGGAGCTCGTGGCGCGGGCCATCCACGCGCAGAGCACGCGTGCGCAGGCGCCGTTCGTCGAGGTGAACTGTGCCGCGATCCCTTCCGAGCTGATCGAGAGCGAGCTGTTCGGCCACATGAAGGGCTCGTTCACCGGCGCGGTCGCGGATCGCGCCGGGAAGTTCGAGCAGGCGCACGGCGGGACGCTCTTCCTCGACGAGATTGGCGACATGAGCCTGGCGGCGCAGGCGAAGGTGCTGCGGGTGCTGCAGGACGGCGTCGTGACGCGAATCGGCGGCTCGAAGCCGATCCAGGTGGACGTGCGCGTGCTCGCGGCGACGAACAAGGACGTCGAGGCCGAGATCGCCGCGGGCCGCTTTCGCGAGGATCTGTACTATCGGCTGAACGTCGTGCCCATCCATGTGCCACCGCTCCGCGAGCGGCGCGAGGACATCCCGCTCCTCGTCGGACACTTCATCTCGCAGCTGGCCGGTCCGGGCGGCCTTGCGCCGCGCGCGATGTCCGACGACGCGGTCACACGGCTTTCGCAGCTCGATTGGCCGGGCAACGTGCGCGAGCTCCGCAACACGATAGAGCGGCTGCTGATCCTCTCGATCGGCTCGCGGATCACGGCTGAGGATGTCGATCGGCTCGTCGGTCGGCGCGCCGACTCGAGTGAGGGCGGACTCGGCAGCCTGCTCGACGTTCCGACCTTCGAGGAGTTCAAGCACGCCGCCGAGCGTGCGTATCTCGTCGCGAAGCTGCGCGCCTACGACTGGAACGTCAGCGAGACGGCGCGCGCGCTGGACATGCCGCGCTCCAATCTGTACAAGAAGATCGAGCGATACGCTCTGAGCCGCGAGGGCGGAGGGATTCCCGCGCCCGTGAGCGGATCGGACGAGGACGACGACGGATGAGCGACTGGGACGCGGAGTTGAAGAAGATCGACAAGCAGCTCGAGTCGATGTCGGACTCGGCGCTCATTCCGGCGGCGCCCAAGGGCGCGCCGCCCGCGGCGAAGGCCCAGGTCGCGGCCGAACGGGCGACGACGCGCACGTGGGGCGCGTTTCTGCGTCTCGCGCTCGCGACGGCGCTCGGCGTCGGCATCCTCTTCTGGCCGTACTCGCACCGATGCGGCTTCGGAGCCGCGGCGTACGTCGCGGCGATCACGGCCGTCGCCGCCGGAGGGCTGTGGAGCAGCGTGTGGACCTGGCGGCATCGGACGGCGCGCGCGCACGTCCTGTCGCTGCTGCTCGTGCTGTGGGGGCTCGTGCTCGGCGCGATCGAGCTGCTGCCACGCACGGGGTACGCGAAGCCCGACCCGGCGCGACCCACCGGTTGGACGTGTGCCGCGCCGGCGCCGTCCTCGACGGCGCAGCCCGCCCCCGCGCAGACCGCGCCGGCGCAGCCTGCACCCGGAACCACGGCGCGCTGAGGACCGGCGCGGAACGGCGCTGCGAGCATCGACGACCCACGCCCGGCTAGATTCACCCGATGACCAAGACCTTTCAGAACTTCATCGCCGGCGCCTGGTGTGCGCCGGCGAGCGGGGCGCATTTCGAGAACCGCAATCCCGCCGATACGCGCGACCTGATCGGTCGCTTCCCGCTGTCCACTGCCGCGGACGTCGATCGCGCCGTGGCGTCGGCGACGCGCGGCTTCGAGCTCTGGCGGCGCACTCCCGCTCCCGCCCGCGGCGACGTGCTGCGGCGCATCGGCGACCTTCTCGTGAAGCGCAAGGAGGAGATCGCGGATCTCATGACGCGCGAGATGGGGAAGCCGCTCACCGAGACTCGCGGCGACGTGCAGGAAGGGATCGACACCGCCTACTACGCGGCGACGATCGGACGTCAGCTCGCCGGACGTACCGTGCCGAGCGAGATGCCCAACAAGTGGGCGATGAGCTTTCGCCGGCCGATCGGCGTGGCGGGGATCGTCACGCCGTTCAACTTCCCGCTCGCGATCCCGACGTGGAAGATGTTTCCCGCCCTCGTCTGCGGGAACGCGTGCGTCTTCAAGCCGGCCGAGGACGTGCCGCAGACCGGCCACGTGCTCGTCGAGGTCATGCTCGAAGCGGGGTTGCCCCCCGAGGTCATCCAGCTCGTCCATGGGCTGGGCGAGGATGTCGGCGCGGCGATCGTGTCGCACCCGGACGTGCCGGTGGTCTCGTTCACGGGATCGACCGAGACGGGCCGCCTCGTCGGCGAGACGTGCGGTCGGATGCACAAGCGGCTGTCGCTCGAGATGGGCGGCAAGAACGCGATGATCGTCATGGACGACGCCGATCTGGAGCTCGCGCTCGACGGCGTGCTGTGGGGAGCGTTCGGGACCACGGGGCAACGCTGCACGGCGACCAGCCGGTTGATCCTGCAGTCGGGTATCCACGACGAGTTCCTCACCCGACTGATCGATCGCGCGCGCGCGATGACGCTCGGCGACGGCAGGAAGAAGGGAACCGACGTCGGTCCGCTCATCCACGAGAGCTCGCGCGCGAAGGTCGAGCGCTACGTCGACATCGGGCAGGAAGACGGCGCGGACCTCGTCTGCGGGGGGCGCCGCGCCGAGGGAAAGGGGCTCGAGCACGGCTTCTTCTTCGAGCCGACGATCTTTGCCCGCGTGGAGCGGGGAATGCGGATCGAGCAGGAAGAGATCTTCGGCCCGATCCTCAGCGTGATTCGCGTCGCTGACGCGGACGAGGCGTTCCGCGTGAACAACGGTGTCGCCTACGGCCTGTCGTCGTCTCTCTATACGAGGGACGTGAGCCTCGCTTTCCGGGCATTCAACGAGCTGGACAACGGGATCACCTACATCAACGCGCCGACGATCGGCGCCGAGGCGCATCTGCCCTTCGGCGGGGTAAAACAGACCGGGAACGGGCACCGCGAAGGGGGCTGGGAGGTCTACGAGTTCTACTCGGAGACCAAGGTCGGCTACTGCGACTTCTCCGGCGCTCTGCAGCGGGCACAGATCGACAACTACCTCGGCACCCCGGACTGAGGCGTTGCTCAGATGGTGCAGGGCGTGCTTGCTGCGCCCTGCGGACTCGGATTAATTGTGCAGGTGGCCATGCTTGGATCACCGGAGCCGATACAGCCGTCGCTTCAACGTCTGATCACCCCCGAGCGCAGGCTCGAGGCGCTGCAGCACGTCAATCGGCGCGGGGCCGGATTGAGCTTTCTCTGGGACTGGGCGAAGATCTTCACGATCTCCGTCGTGCTCTTCTTCGGGATCAAGACGTTCCTCGTCGAGGCGTTCAAGATCCCGAGCGGCAGCATGGAGCGGACGCTGCTGGTGGGCGACTTTCTCCTCGTGAACAAGGTCGTGTACGGCGCCGAGCTGCCGCTGGTGAGCAAGCGGCTCCCGGGCATCCGGCGCCCGACGCGCGGCGATGTGATCGTGTTCGAGTGGCCGAAGGACCGAACCAAGAACTTCGTGAAGCGGCTCGTCGGATTGCCGGGGGATACGCTGGCCATGCGGGACGGCATCCTCATCCGGAATGGTGTCGCGCTGGCCGAGCCGTACGTGTCGCATTCTGACCCGGAAGCCGACCCCGTGTGGGAGGAATTCCGGTGGCAGAGCAACTTCCTCGTGAAGACCGCCGGGGCCGCCGTCGCGTATCATCCGTCACGAAACAACTGGGGTCCGTTGGTCGTCCCTGAAGCACAGTACTTCGTCCTCGGAGACAACCGGGACAACTCGCTCGACAGCCGCTACTGGGGCTTCGTCCCCGACTCGCTGCTGCGCGGCCGGCCGGAGGTGGTTTACTTCAGCTTCGCGCCGGATTCCTCCAACGATTTCGCCTGGCTGACCCACGTCCGGTGGACGCGGCTCGGCGAGCGCGTGCACTAGGACCGCTCCACCCGACTCGTAACTTCTCCTCCGCCTCGACATCCCTCGGTCGCGGAGCCGCTGCAGCCCTGGAACCACCCGAATGGCCACCACTCCGAACCACAAGAAGTCGTCGTTCGAAGAGGGCTCGCTCGACCAGTACCTGCGCGACATCAGCATCTATCCGCTCATCACGCGGGAAGACGAGGTCGCGCTCGCGCAGCGCATTCGCCAGGGTGACCAGGACGCGCTCGACAAGCTCGTGCGGTCGAACCTGCGGTTCGTCGTCAGCGTCGCGAAGAAATATCAGAATCAGGGCGTCTCGCTCTCCGACCTCATCAACGAGGGCAACCTCGGCCTGATTCGCGCGGCGCACAAGTTCGACGAGACGAAGGGGATCAAGTTCATCTCGTACGCCGTGTGGTGGATCCGGCAGGCGATCCTCCAGGCGCTGGCCGAGCAGAGCCGCATCGTGCGCGTCCCGCTCAACCGCGCGGGAACGCTGCATCGCATCGGCAAGCGCGCGAGCATGCTCCTGCAGGAGCTCGGGCGCGAGGCGACGCACGCCGAGATCGCCGAGGGGATGGACATCACGGAGGAAGAGGTCGCGAAGACGATGTCGATCTCGCAGACCCACCTCTCCCTCGACGCGCCGCTCACGCCGGGCGAGGACAACAAGCTCCTCGACTACCTCCCCGACAATCTCAACCCGACGCCGGACGAGCAGACGTTCGAGAAGGCACTCACCGAGAGCATCGAGGAAGCGCTCGCGCACCTGAAGGAGCGCGAGTCGAAGATCCTGCGGCTCTACTTCGGATTGGACGGTGAGGAGCCGATGACGCTCGAGCAGATCGGGAGCCTGCTGGGGATCACGCGCGAGCGGGTGCGCCAGATCAAGGAGAAGGCGCTGAGTCGACTCCGGCACGTATCTCGAGCGCGCGCCCTGGAGTCGTATTTGGGGTAGTGCGGGGAGCGCGCGCGCCCGGTTATCGGCTATCAGTTTTCGGCCGGCCTCGGGAAGCCCCGGACGCCGGCCGTACTCGCTTGATGAGGCGAATCAGCATCCGATGGACCTGATGAAGATCGTTCGCGGTGGCGTCACAGTCGGCCGCGTCGACAGACCCGGATCTGTGTGCAATGCGCAGCCGGAACTGCAGCTCCGCGGCTGATCCGAGGGCCATCTCGAGAAATCGCGCGAAGTCTCGAGCGCCGCTGCGACCGCATCCCTCGGCGATGTCGCTGCCAATCGCCACGGCTGCACGCCGCATCTGCTGCGCGAGACCGAACCGCTCTTCGAGCGGAAAGCCCCGTGTGAGCCGGTAGACTTCCAGAGCTACTCGTTCGGCGGTCCGAAAGACCCGGAGCCGGGAAGGATCCTGCATCCGGAGAGGATCGCGTCTCCGTCGCTACAGAGCGTCATTCTTCCGACGCACCTTGTGCCAAGTAGCTTCCCGACGCCGCCGAAAAACAACAACCGACCACCAAAAACAGCCGTCATGCCACCCCTCGCCTCATTCGACGTCACCACCGGCGTCGACCTCCAGGAAGTCGACAACGCCGTCAATCAGGCGCAGAAGGAGATTGCGCAGCGCTACGACTTCAAGGGGTCGAAGGCGTCGATCGAGTTCAAGCGCGCCGAGGGGCTGCTGCTGCTCGTCGCGGACAGCGACTTCCAGATGACGGCGCTGTTCGACGTCGTGCAGTCGAAGCTGATCAAGCGCGGGGTGTCGGTGAAGAACCTGGACGTGGGAGAGTTGAAGCAGGCCGGTGGCGACACGGTGCGGCGCGACGTGAAGCTCAAGATGGAGCTGGACGCCGAGACGGCGAAGAAGGTGGCCGCGACGATCAAGGACGCGAAGCTCAAGAAGGTACAAGCCGCGATTCAAGGGGAGCAGGTACGGGTGAGCGGCCCCTCGCGCGACGATCTCCAGGAGGCGATCGCGCTGCTGCGCGGCAAGGACTTCGGCGTCGAGCTCAAGTTCGGGAACTACCGCTAGTCCTCGACTTCCACTCCGCGCTGGTGGGTGCGAGCCTCCCAGCCCGTCGTGCAGGTGGCGTGACGCATCCGCCGCAGATCGGCCGAGCGCTCGCCGACGGCCCGTACCGCACGCTCCTCACCGGCGTTCCACACGCGCCACGCACCGAGCCGCTGGCGGCGCTCGACGACCCGCGACGCCGGACCCCACTGATACAGCAGCTGTGACGACGCGGCGCAGTGCGCATCCGCATCGTACGGGTCCTTTCGCTGCTGCGCGGTCGGCGGGGCGAGCGTCGCTTGCACCGCGAGCGGCACGGCATCGCCGCTGAGCCTCGCGAGGTAGGCGAGATCGAGTGGCGCCGCGCCCGCACCGGATGCGGCGCGGGCGAGGTTCACGCGCGCCACGACGAGATCGGGCACGGCGACGTGGAGCCCGAGCAGAAGCGTGATCGCCGAGATCACGCTCCCGGCGGCGAACACGCGCCCTCGGTCGCGCAGCACCGTCGCCGCGAAGAGGGCCAGCACGATGGCGAGCCATCCCATGAACACGAGTGTGTAGAGACGATCCGTGGTGAGGCCGTAGTAGTGCACGTAAAGCCGCATGCGGAGCGCTGCGGAGACGATGATCGCTCCCAGCAGCCCCACGATGGGCAGCGACAGCATGGTGTGACGCCTCGCGAGCGACGGCTCGGGCGCGAGCGCGGCGCGTGTCGCGAGCAGCAGCGGCACGACGAGCGCGACGACCCACGCCATCTGGAAGAAGCCCTGGCGCGCGTATTGTGCCGCGGTCAGCCCGGTGGTCGCATGCAGGAACCGCTCACCACCGAAGAACCATCCGAGCTGCGTGAGGACGAAGGCGCCGAACAGCACGGTGAGCGTGCCGAGCGCCGTGGTGACGTCCATGGCGCGGAGCGTGAGCGGCAGGCGCTCGGGCGCGCGGGATCGCGCCGGCGACTCGACGAGGGCGCCGTAGGCCCACCCACCCGCGATCCACGCGCAGAAGCCCATCAGGACGATGTGCGAGACGATCGTCCCCACATCGAGATCGGGGAGCGCGACGAGGCTCGCGAAGATCGGGTCGGCGCTGCGCAGCAACGAGCCGAACACGAGGAGGAGCGCGGCGACGATGAGCGAGAGTCGCAGGGTGGTGCGTGCGCGGCCGCGCACACCGGCGCGCCGATCGCCGGTGAAGAGCTCGCGCAGCGCGAGCGGCACGATCCCGCGAGCGGTCGAGCGAACGATGGCGAGGCCGGCCCAGATCGTGTCGCGCAGGCGCGGCGCGGTGAGCGCGAGTCCCGGGTCGCGGAGCGCGACCGCGGCAAGTCCGAGCACGCCGATCGTGGCGACGACATCGAAGAATCGGAGGGCCTCCGAATCGCGCCAGACCAGGCAGAACGAGAGCAGCACGGCCGTGCCGAGCCACAGCGCCGCCTCCCTGGGGACGCGCCGTCCCGCGCTCCACGTGAGGGACAGCGCGGCGAGGGCGAGGATGGCCACCCAGATCGCCAGGCCCGGTCCGGCCGGCCCGTCGCGCAGGAGGGCGTCTCCGGAGAGGCCCAGGAGGGCGGCCTGCCAGAGGAGGCCGGTGACGGGCGGGGCGTCCTGCCGGACGCGGCTGAGGAGGCTCGTGGGGCCCAGGGAGGGTCGCTCCGTGGGCACGCTGAGGATGTCGGACGGTGTCGGCATGAAAAGCACTTTACAACGCAAAGCTTGCCCGCGCAAGACCCCCGCGTCGGAGCACAAACTATCTTTGTGAGTCGCACCACATCGCTCGCGTTCCACGTGCGTCGTCCGCTGGACGCGCCGCCTGCCCGCCTCCGTCGGACCCGCATGAAAGTCGGCTTCATCACACTCGGCTGCGACAAGAACACGGTCGACAGCGAGCGCTACCTCGCGCAGCTCGCCGATCGTGGCGCCGAGTACACCGACGATCTCGCCGACGCCGAGGTGATCGTCATCAACACGTGCGGGTTCATCGACGCGGCGAAGAAGGAATCGCTCGACGCGATCGTCGAGGCGGGGCGCATGAAGGACGACGGCCGCTGCCAGGCGGTGGTGGCCGTGGGATGCATGGTCCAGCGCCACAAGGACGAGCTGGCGGAAGCGCTCCCGGAAGTGGACCTCTTTCTCGGCTCGTCGGAGATGGATCGGCTCCTTCCCGAGCTCGAAGCGCGCGGCCTGATCGACGACCAGCCCGTGGCGCATCCGGGGGTGCGGTTGTTCACCGGCGACGTCCGGCACATCCGCTACCTGAAGGTGAGCGAGGGCTGCGACCACGGCTGCGCCTTCTGCGCCATTCCGTTGATGCGCGGCAAGCATCGCTCGTTCGCGCTCGAGGACGTGGTGCGCGAAGCGCAGCTACTGTCAGCGCAGGGCGCACGCGAGGTGAATCTCGTGGCGCAGGATCTGGCGCACTACGGCCGCGACCGGCGCGACGGCTTCACGCTGCCGGAGCTCCTCGAGTCGCTCGTGAGCGAGACGGGGATCCGGTGGCTGCGCATGCTCTACCTCTACAGCTCCGGGATCACGCCGCGCCTGCTCGAAGTGATGGCGCGGGAGTCCCGCATCCTGCCGTACCTCGACATGCCGATGCAGCACGCGTCGGACGCGGTGCTGGCGCGCATGCGTCGACCGGAGCGCCAGCGCACGATCCGCGACCGCGTGCGCACGATTCGCGACGTCGTCCCCGACATCGCGATCCGCACGACGTGCATCGTCGGCTTCCCAGGTGAGACGGACGAGGATTTCGAGCAGCTCATGAGCTTCCTCGAGGAGATCCAGTTCGAGCGCGTCGGTGCATTCACGTACTCGCCGCAGGAGGGGACGCGCGCGGCGGAGATGGCCGACGATGTGCCGGAATCGCTGAAGCGGCAGCGACTCGAGCGACTCCAGGAGCTGCAGCGGCAGATCACCGCCGAGCGCTACGAGCGGTTCGTCGGCCGTACGGCGCGAACGATGGTCGACCGGATCGTGGACCGTGAGGCGCAGGCACGCACGGTGTGGCAGGCTGACGACGTGGACGGGGTCACGCTGCTCGATGGCGCCGAGGCGCTGGAGCCCGGCACGATCGTGGACGCGGTGATCGAGGGAGTCGAGGAAGACGTCGACTTTCGCGCCACCCTGCTGCGCGTGATCGATCGACCGTCGACTGCGCCGGCGCCGCGGGCGCGTACGCTGCCCGTGATCGGCGCCAGCATCGGGAGCTTCGGGCGATGACCGACGTGGTCTCGGCGCGCGAGACGTCGCAGTCGCGGGCGCTGATGGCGCGCGCACGCGAGCTGTTCCCCGGGGGCGTCAGCTCTCCCGTCCGCGCCTTCGGCGGCGTCGGCGGCGAGCCGTTCGTCGTCGAGCGCGGGGAAGGGGCGCGCATCTGGGACGTCGACGGGAACGAGTATCTCGACTACGTGCTCTCGTGGGGCCCCCTGGTGCTCGGCCACGCCCCGGCCATGGTGCTCGACGCACTGCGCGAGACGATGGAGCGGGGGACGAGCTTCGGCATCCCCACGGGTCTCGAGGTGACGCTCGCCGAGCTCGTTCGCGCGCGCATGCCGCACGTCGAGATGCTGCGCTTCGTCTCGAGCGGCACCGAAGCGACGATGAGCGCACTGCGGGTGGCGCGCGCGCACACGGGTCGCGATCTCCTGCTCAAGTTCGACGGTTGCTACCATGGCCATGCGGACAGCTTCCTCGTTCGCGCCGGCTCGGGAGTCGCGACGCTCGGTCTCCCGAACTCGCCGGGGGTGCCGGAGGCGCTCGCGGCGCTGACGCTCACGGCACCGTTCAATGACGTCGCCGCGGTGGAGGCGTTGATGCGCCAGCACGCCGATCGCGTCGCGGCGATCATCGTCGAGCCGGTGATCGGCAACGCGGGATTCATCCCGCCCGATCCCGCGTTCCTTGCCGCGCTGCGTCGCATCGCCGACGAGCACGGCGCGCTGCTGATCTTCGACGAGGTCATGACGGGCTTCCGCGTCGCGCCGGGCGGTGCCGCGGAGCGGTTCGGCGTCACGGCGGATCTGACCACCCTGGGCAAGGTGATCGGCGGCGGGCTGCCGGTCGCGGCGTACGGCGGTCGGCGAGACCTGATGTCGCAGGTCGCGCCGGACGG
>Ga0070669_100003486_pt1 | contig 11341 bp, 11 predicted proteins | sample KBSS53metaG_FD_64680 | JGI IMG/M metagenome (GOLD analysis project Ga0070669, IMG submission 64680) | Switchgrass rhizosphere microbial communities from Kellogg Biological Station, Michigan, USA - KBS S5-3 metaG | ecosystem: Host-associated > Plants > Roots > Rhizosphere > Soil ... | reverse complement strand
GATCGCGACGACGCGAAACGCGTCGGTGAGCCCCTCGAGCTGCCGGTACCAGAACGCGGTCGTCATGCACCAGCCGCCGATCAGCACAAGTGGCGGTCCGGAGCCGGCCTCGACGTAGTTGATCTGCGCCCCGTCGCTGGTCTCGATCGCCGGCATTGGTCAGGCCTCCTGCACGAGCGCCGCCTGCACGTGGCGCGGGCGGTGGCCGTAGGCGTGGGTCAGCAGCTTCGACTCGTCGGGCGTCTCGACGTCGGCGACGAGCTGGCCCTCGCGCATCACGAGCACGCGCGGGCACAGGTCGATGACCTCCTTGAGATCCGATGAGATCACGAGCACCGCCTTGCCCTGCTCGGCCAGCTCGCCGATCAGGCGGTAGATCTCCGCGCGCGAGCGCACGTCGACCCCGTGCGTGGGCTCGTCGAAGATCATCAGCTTCGCGTCGGCGTTGAGCGCGCGGCCGATCAGCACCTTCTGCTGATTGCCGCCGGACAGCACGGCGAGCGTCCCGTCGGGGTTGGCGACCTTCACGCTCAGGCGCCGGATCAGGTCGTTCGTCGTCTGGCGCTCACGGCGCCCGTTGATGAACGGGAAGAGACGCGAGGCGCGCAGCGCCTTCAGGTTGGAGAGCGTGATGTTCTGGCGCACGCTCATCGTCATCACGCCGCCGTCCGCGCGCCGGTCCTCGGCGAGGAACGCGAGGCCGCGCCCGATCGCGTCAGCCGGCGAGCGCGGCGCGAACGTCTCGCCGCTCAGTTCCATCGTGCCGCCGGTCGGGCGCTCGGCGCCGAACAGCAGCATCGCCAGCTCGCTGCGGCCCGCGCCGACGAGGCCGGTGAGCCCGAGCACCTCGCCCTCGTGCAGGTCGAACGTGACGTTGGACACGCGCGGCGGACCGCACAGGTCGCGCACGCGCAGCAGCACCGGCCTGGTGCGCGCCGACGGCGCCACGTCGACCGCCGCGACCGCCTGGCCGGCGATCAGCGCGACGAGCTCGTCCTCGCCGTTCAGGTCGGCGGTGCGGCGCGTCGTCACGACGCAGCCGTTGCGCATCACGGTCACGCGCTGCGTGACCTGGAAGATCTCCTCGAGCCGGTGCGAGACGTAGACGACCGCGACGCCGTCGGCGACGAGGTCGGTGATGACGCCGTACAGACGCTGGATCTCGACGTCGGTGAGCATCGCCGTCGGCTCGTCGAGCACGAGCAGGCGCGCGTCGAGCAGCAGCGCCCGCGCGATTGCGATCAGCCCTTGCTGCGCGGCGCCGAGCGTGGCGACCTCGGCGTCGAGCGGCGCGTCGAGGCCGACGCGGTCGGCGACCGCCTGCGCCTGCTTGCGGATCGCCGGCCAGTCAAGCAGCACGCCGGCGCGGCGCGCGCGCGGCACGCCGAGCGTGATGTTCTCCAGCACGGAGAGGCGGTGGACGAGCTGGGGCTCCTGGTGGATGAAGACGAGCCCGTGCCGCCAGGCGTCCTCGGCCGAGTGCAGCTCGACCTGCTCGCCGGCGACGCGGATCGTGCCGGCGTCCTGGCGCTCGACGCCGGCAAGGATCTTGATCAGCGTGCTCTTGCCGGCTCCATTGGGGCCGACGAGTCCGTGGACCTCGCCGGCCCGCACCTCGAAGTCGACGTCGTCAAGCGCCTGGACGCCGGGGAACGCTTTCGTCATCCCGGCGACCTGGAGGAACGTCTGCTGCGTCATCGCCGCTCGCGCCCCAGCGCTGCGAACGCGACCGCGCCGATCAGGATCGCGCCCTTGTAGATGCTCTGGTAGTCCGAGCTGACGCCGACGAGCGTCATGCCGTTCGTGAGCATCCCCAGCACAAGCGCGCCGAAGGCGGTGCCGACGATGTGGAAGCGGCCCGCGCTCAGCGTCGCCGAGCCGATGAAGGCGGCCGTGAAGGCGTCGAGCAGCAGCGTGCCTTGGCCGTTCGCGTTGGCGAGGTTGAACTCGGAGGCGATCAGGATGCCGGTGATGCCGGCGCACAGGCCGGAGATCGTGAACGCGGCGATGCGCGTGCGGTCGAGCCGGATGCCGGCGAGGCGCGAGGCGGACGGGTTGCCGCCGACCGCGTCCATCCGGCGACCCAACTCGGTGTGGTTCAGGACGGCCCACAGCACGGCCAGGACCCCGACGGCGACCCACAGCAGCAGACGGATGCCGAGGAAGCTGTCGTTGCCGAGCGAGTTGAACCCTTCCGGCATGCCGGAGGAGATCGTGCCGGTGTCGCTCAGCACGAAGCCGAGCCCCTGCAAGATGAAGAGGCCCATCGCGAGCGTCGCGATGAACGGGTTGACGCCCAGCTTAGTGACGACCAGGCCGTTGACGAAGCCGACGGCGACAGCCGTCGCGATGCCCGCGGCGAAGGCCCACAAGACCGTGTCGTTCTCGACCCCGACCTTGGCCGCGACGACAGCCGCGAGGATCGCGTTGTTGGCGATCGAGAGGTCGAAGTCGCCCGCGACGAGGCAGACCGTCAAACCGGCGGCGAGGACGGCCAGCGGCGCCACGGCGACCGCGATGTTTTTGAAGTTGCCGGCCGCGAGGAAGTGCTCGGCGGACAGCGAGAAGTACGCCATCACGCCGAGGACGAAGATGATCGTCCCGTAGCGGCTCATCAACGCCCGCACGCGGTGGCCGCCTGGACGCGCACGCGCCGCGCCGCCCTCCTCGGGCGGCGCGGCGGCGCGGTCGGGGCTCGTGACGGGGTCGCCGGCCGTGGCTCCGGTGGTCATCGGCACGACCTCAGGAGCCGGTCCAGAACGGCGTGACGACGCCCTGCGCGTACTGGCCCTTCTCGGGCACGTTCTCTCTGCTGACGAAGGGCGAGTCGACGGTCGTGACGACCGGGTACTGACGGCCGGCCATCACGTCGTCGGAGATTCTGACGGCGATGCGCGTCATCAGCTCGATGTCGTTCGCGGCCGTCGCGGCGAGCGGCTCGCCGTTGCGGATCGCGTCGAACGTCTCGAGGTTGCCGTCGCAGCCGACGACGAAAATGTCGTCGCGGCCGGCCTCCTTGAGCGCCTGGTTGGAGCCGAACGCGGGCTCGTCCCAGCCGCACCAGATCGCCTTCAGGTTCTTGTGCTTGGGCAGGAACGCGGAGACCTTCGCCTTCGAGTCCTCGATCTGCGGCACTTCGACCGTCAGGTCTTCGACGATTCTGATCGCTGGGAACTGCTTGATCATCGTGCGAATCTGCGCGCCACGCTGGATCAGCGGTGGGATCTTCTCCCAGTTGAGCAACGCGATCTCGCCCTCGAAGTCCATCCGCTCGAGCACGTACTGGCCGATCTTCGCCTCCGAGATGAACTCCGACGGCTCGACGCGCGCCTTCATGCCCGGCGCCGGGCCGGTGAAGACGCCGATGACGGGGATACCCGCCTTCTCGGCCGGCTTCAGCGCGTCGCCGAGCACGACGCCCGGGACGACCAGCGGCATGATCACGTCGACGCCCTTGGTGACGAAGTCGTTGATCGAGCCGGGGACCTTGTTGAGGTCGTTGGCGGCATCAAACACGTCGATGTTCCAGCCGGTCGTCTTGGCGATGCGGTTGAGCTCCTTGACGCCGCGGCCCTGCGTCACCGCGGCCGCGTTGAGCACGATCACGCCAACGCTCTTGCCTCTGGCGATGCTTCTCAGATCGACGTCGGAGCTGCCGGCCTCGTTGCCGGCGGCGGCCGAGTCTCTCACCACTACGGCGGTGGTCGCCTTGTCGTCGCTGCCACACGCGGCCAGCGCGCCGCCGACGGCCATCGCGCCGGCGGTGGCACCGCCGAGTTTCAAGAGACCACGCCGGGAGATCCCGTGGTCTACGGCTTCCTCGCTCACCCTCTTCTCCTCCTCGTTGTGCAGGCGCCCCAGGGGGGAAAAAATGGAGCGCTCCAAACAGGCTACCGCCGCGTCTGTCCGACGTCAAGGCGACCGGCTCGAGAGCGGCAGACGTCCAGCAGCACGCCGCGTGGTCGCGGTCGTAGGCGACGAGCGTCTGCGCGCCCGACGCCGTGCGGGCGCAGCGCCGCCTGCGGCCGCGCCGCGGGCGGGGTGAACGAGCGCGGGCGCGGACGCCGCCGGGCTCACGTCAGGCGCACCTCCACCTCGCCGAGCGCGGGGCAGGCGGCATGCGCCGCGTCGCCGGGCGCGAGCGGCAGCGCCGTCACGACCGAGCCGGGGATCACGACCTCGCCGGGCTCGATCCGCTCGCCGTGGCGCGCAAGCGCCGCCGCCAGCCACGCGATCGGCGCCGCCGGGTGGCCGAGCACCGCGTCGCCGCGACCGTCGACGACCTGCTCGCCGACGCGCATCGTCACCTCGAGCGCCGTCAGCTCGCCGACGTCCGCGAGCGGCCGCCAGGCACCAATCACTGCCGCGCCGCTCGAGGCGTTGTCGGCGATCGTGTCCTCGATCGCGATGCGCCAGTCGGCGATGCGGCTGTCGACGAGCTCGAGCGCCGGCGCGACCGCCTCCGTCGCCGCCAGCACGTCGTCGATCGTCAGGCCCCGTCCCTCGAGCGGGCGCGCGATCAGGAACGCGATCTCCGCCTCGACGCGCGGCGCGATGAAACGGTCGCCGGAGACCTCTTCGCCGTCGAGAATCAGCATGTCGTCGAGCAGGTAGCCGAAGTCGGGCTGCTTGACGCCGAGCAGCTCCTGCATCGCGCGGCTCGTGAGCCCGACCTTGCGCCCGACGACGCGCCGCGCGCCGTCCGCGAGGCGCAATGCGCGGCCGGCGCGCTGGATCGCGTACGCGTCCTCAACCGTGACGCCGCGCAGGGTCTCCGTCAGCGGCGCGATCGGCGCGCGCTCGCGCTCGGCGCGCAGCAGCGCCGCGGCGGCCTGCTCCAGCTCGCTCACGTGCCGTACTCCCGGCGCATGGGCTTGACGGCGGACATCGCTTCCTCCTTCGGCGCGCCTCAGCGCCCCTCGTTCGTGGGTTCGGGCGGGACGGGCAGCGGGTCGGTGCGCGGCACACCCGCGACCCCCCAGTGCTCGCGCGCGACCTCGTGCAGCAGCACGATCACCTTCTCGGGCTTGACGCCGAGGCTCTCGACGACGGCGTCGGTGACACGTGCGATCAGACGCTCGTGCAGCACCTTGCTGCGCCCCGCCAGCAGTTGGATCTCGACGACCGGCATCGTGTCCTCCTCCTCGTTCAGCTCTGCTCCGCCACGCGCAGGCGGGCCGACCCGAGCCCATGCGCCTCGACCTCGACCTCGACGAGCCGGACGCTCACGTCGGCGCCCCGACGCGTGCCAGGGCGAGCGCCTCGGCGGTCGCGACGGCGGCCGCGGCCATGATGTCGAGGTTGCCGGCGTAGGCCGGCAGGTAGTCGGCGGCGCCGATGACCTCGAGGAAGATGGACACGCGCGTGCTGCCGTCCGGGCCGGCGCCGGGGTCGAATACGGGCCCGGCCTTGACGCGGTAGCCGGGCACATAGCTGGCGACGACGGCGGCCATCTCGCGCACGGCGGCGGTGATCGCGCTCCAGTCGGCGTCCGCGTCGATCGCGCAGAAGACGCTGTTGCGCATGATCAGCGGCGGGTCCGCCGGGTTGAGGACGATGATCGCCTTGCCGCGTCGCGCGCCACCGACGGTCTCCAGCGCGCATGCGGTCGTGGTCGTGAACTCGTCGATGTTCGCGCGCGTCCCGGGGCCGGCCGCGCGGCTCGCGAGCGTCGAGACGATCTCGGCGTAGCGGACCTCGGTCAGGCGCGCGATCGCGGCGACGATCGGCACCGTCGCCTGGCCGTCGCACGTGACGAGGTTGAGGTTCGGCAGGTGCGCGACGTCGGCGAGGTTGACCGGCGGTACGACAAACGGGCCGATCGCGGCGGGCGTCAGGTCGAGCGCGGTCAGGCCCGCCTCCTCGTAGCGCGGCGCGTGCTCGCGGTGAGCGTGCGCTGAGGTCGCCTCGAGCACGAGCTCGGCGCCGTGCGGGTCGGCGAGCAGCGCGTCGACGCCGTCGGCGGTGGCCGCGACGCCGAGCCGCCGCGCACGGGCGAGGCCGTCGGAGTCCGGATCGACGCCGACCATCAGCACCGGCTCCAGGTGCGGCGAGCGGCGCAGCTTGACCAGCAGGTCGCTGCCGATGTTGCCGGAGCCGACGATTGCGCAGCGCACTGCTCTCTCCGTTCCACGAGACGATGGTGCGGCGAGCCCGTCGGGGCTCCCGACTACGGTAACATGGAGCGCTCCAATTTCAAGCCGCGAATGTGCGACCTGACCCGGCGCACAGCGCGCGAGCCGCTAGAACGCGCGGGCGCGCCGACGCGGACGACCGGTCGAGCTGCGCACGGCGAGCGAGGAGGCGACCATCTGCACGCTCGCGCGGCGGCCGCGCGCGTCGAAGCGGCGCTCGAGTGTCTCGATCGCCATGCGGCCCATCTGCACGCGCGGCTGCGCGACGCTCGTGAGCGCCATGTGCGGGATGCTCGCGAGGTACGTGTCGTCGTAGCCGACGAGTGACATGTCGTCCGGCACGCGCAGCCCGCGCTCCTCCAGCATCGTCAGCGCGCCGATCGCCGTCAGGTCGTTGGCCGCGAAGACGGCCGTCGGATGGCGTGCGCCGTCGAGGATCCGCTCCATCGCGCGGTAGCCGCCCTCGTGCGTGTAAGCGCCCGGCGCGACCGCGATCTCGGCTCTCAGCCCGTGCGCCGCCATCGCCGCCTCGTAGCCGCGGCGGCGCTCCAGTGCGCTCGCGCCCTCGCCGCCGTCGATGTGCGCGATGCGTCTGTGCCCAAGCCCCACCAGGTGCTCGACGGCGAGCGCGGTGCCCTGGCGCTCGTCGTTGACGATCGCGTCCGAACGCGGCGGCGGGTCGCCGTAGCGCGCGACGGTGACGGTCGGGACGGCCTCCGCCGCGGTCGCGAGGGCGGCGTCGTCGAGCGCGGGCGAGAGCAGCACCATGCCGTCGACGCGCAGCTGGATGAACGACTCGACGACCTCGCGCTCCTCCTCGGGGTCGAGCCGTCCGGTGCCGAGCAGCAGCCGCAAGCCGTTGCGGTGCGCCTCCTCCTGGAGGCCGTCGACGACCTCGGCGAAGAACGGGTTGTGGAGGTCGGAGATCAACACGCCGAGCGTCAGCGTGCGATGCGCGGCGAGCCCGCGCGCCATCAGGTTCGGGCGGTAGCCGAGCTCCTCGGCCGCTCTCAGCACGAGCTGGCGGCGCGCCTCGCTGACCTTCGGCGAGCCGCGCATCACGAGCGAGACGAGCGACTTCGACACCCCGGCGCGCTCGGCGACGCTGAAGATCGTCGGCCGCGTCTCGCCCTTGCCGTTCTGCCTGCCGCTGCTCATCGAACGCGACGATACTGGATCGCTCCACGGCGCCGCGGCAAATGCGCGGCGCCGCGAGCGCGCAGGGCCTATCCCTAACGGGATAGGCCCTTAGCCGGCCGCCTCGACGGCGGCTCTGAACTGGCTGCTCAGCTCCAGCAGGCGGTGCTGAAGCAGCCAGATGTCCGCGCAGCAGGCGAACACCTCGTAGCCGCTCTCGAACCAGCGCATGCCGCCCTCGACGCTGTTGATCATCAGCGCCGGCTTGACGCCGTGCTTCTTGGCGGCGGCGCCGATCGTCTTCATCGCCTCGTCGTAGGCGGGATTCTCGAAGTCGTTCGGCCTGCCGAGCGACTGCGTGAGGTCGACCGGACCGACCCACGCGACCTCGACGCCCGGCAGCGCGCAGATCTCGTCCGCGTTCTCGACGCCCTTCACCGTCTCGATCAGCGGCACGACCATCACCTGGCGGTTCGCCTCGGCCATCGTCTCGGCCGCCGATCTGTGCGTCTCGTAGAGGTCGTGCGGGAGCCCGAAGGCGGCGCCGCGGCTGCCCTCCGGCGAGTACTTCGCGACGTCGATCGCCGCCTGCACCTGCTCGGCCGTCTCGGCCAGCGGCAGCAGGATCGCCTGCGCACCCATGTCGAGCGCGGGGCTGATGTCCCAGCGGTTGCCGGCGGGAACGCGCACCATCGGCGTGACGCCGAGCGCGCGGCAGGCGAGCACGCCGTCGCGCACCTCGGCGCGGCCGAGGTTGCCGTGCTCGCAGTCGTACATGAGGAAGTCGAGCCCGGCCTGCTTCGTCAGCCACGGCATCGCGCGACTGGCGAACTCGAGCACGAACCAGCCGTAAGCAATGCGGTCGTTGCGGACCGCGTCGGCGAGCGGGTGCAGCGGAGGCAGCGCGCTCATCCGTTGACCTCGACCTCACCGTAAAGGCGCATCGACGGGTCCATCAGCGTCTGCGTCGCGTAGCCGCCCTCGATCTCCTCCTGCGTCGGCTCGCGCTGGTAGGAGATGAACTCGAGCAGCGCCCCGTCGGGATCGCGGAAGTAGGTGCTGACGCCGCGCCCGCGCGCGCCGAAGCGGGCGACCGGGCCGGCCTCGCGCTGGGCGCCGTGCTTGTCGAGGTGCGCGATCGCCTCCTCGGGCGAGCCGGGCCACACGAAGCACATGTCGACGCAGCCCGGCTGCGACTTCACCTTCGCGGTCTGGATCGTGTTGATGCCCGGGCCGAGCAGGTTCAGCTGCGTGGTGCCGAAACGCAGCGCGAAGTTGCCGTCCGGGTGGTCGACGATCTCGGCGCCGACGACCTTCTCGTAGAACTCGCGCGAGCGCTCCCAGTCGCTGACGCTCATGATGAAGTGGTCGATCTCGATGTTCATCGCGGGACTTCCTTCCGGGGGATCAGAGGGTGGCACGCGGGGTGCGCGCGAGACGCTCGGCGAGCCGCTCGGAGGCCCGCACGTCGGGGTTGGCGAGGTCGGCCGGCGGCTCGCCGGCGGCCACCGCGCGGACGGCGTCGAGCACGCCGGCGCCGTTGCCGGCCACCAGCTCGTCGGTCGCGGCGAGCGCATGCGGCGCGATGATCGCCTCCTCCAGCTCGCGCAGCGGCGAGTCGGCCGGCAGCGGCTCGGTCGCGAACACGTCGAGGCCGATCGCCGCGATCTTGCCCTCTCGCACGGCGGTGATTAGCGCCGGCTCGTCGATGATCGGGCCGCGCGCAAGGTTCACGAGCCGCGCGCCCGGCTTCGCGTGGGAGAAGAAGTCGGCGCCGAGCAGGCCGCGCGTGTCGGCGTTGAGCGCGCAGTTGACGACGATGAAGTCCGACTGCGCCGCCAGCTCATTCAGCCCCACCAGCTCGACGCCGCCGGCCGCCTCGGGCGCGACGAACGGGTCGTGCGCGATGTGGTGCATGCCGAACGGCTCGATCAGACGGAACGTCTCGCGCGCGATGCGACCGAGGCCGACCGAGCCGAGCGTCTTGCCCGGCAGGCCGATGCCGAGGTGGGCGCCGGCGCCGGCCCAGTCGCCGCGGCGCAGGTAGCCCTCTTTCAGCGAGACGCGGTGCGCGAGCGACAGCAGCAGCGCGACGTTGCCCGACGCAACCGCTCTGTAGGGGCCGGCCGGCGTGATCGCGACGGCAACGCCGTGCTCACTGGCGGCGGCCGTGTCGATGCGGTCGAAGCCGACGCCGAAGCGCGCGATCACGGACAGGTCCGGCGTCTGCGCAAGGAAGTCGCGGCCGAGCGGCAGGTTCGGCGTCAGCACGATCAGCGCGTGCACCCCGGCGACGTCCTCGGGCGCGAGCGTCGCGCGCTCGCCCAGCAGGCGGACCGTGCCCTCCGGCAGCTCGGCGACCGGGCCGATGCCGAAGCGCCAGCCGAGGTCGTCCATCGCCAGCGGCCCGTCGTGGGCCACCGCCACCTGGAATGCATTCGCCTGCACGGTCCTCTCCTCATCCTCGCACCCGCGCGACTCCACACGTTTTTGGAGCGCTCCAAATGGGATGGTATCGCGCCACCACATCAGGCGCGACCCTCGTAGACGGCGACGAGCCGCGCGTAGCCGCGCGCGATCTGCCGCACCGCCTGCTCGCGCGGCAGCTCGCCCGCGAGCCAGCGCCGCAGCGGCTCGCGCCAGATCGAGCGCCCGATCGCAAAGCCGCAGAAGCCATCCGTCGCGGCCGCGATCCGCAGCCAGTGCTCGACGCGCTCGGCGCCCGCACCCGCGCCGAGCACCGTGCAGGCGACACCCGCGCGGCCGGGGCCGCTGCGCGCCTGCGCGGCCACGGCGGCCGCGTCGTCCGGATCGTCGATCCCCTCAAGCTTCCACACGTCGACCTCGACGCCGGCCGTCTGCAGCTCGGCGATCCCGCGCACCATCAGCCGCGGACGCTGGTGCAGCTCAAACACGAACTGGTCGCCGTCCGCCTGCGCGAGCTGCTCGGCCGACGGCGGGATCAGCAGCTCGAACAGGAAGCGCCGCCCGTGTGCGCGCAGCCATTGCGACAACCGGCGCAGGCGCTCGGCCTGGACGGCGTTGCCGACGCGGTCGCCGTCCGGGTTCCAGCGCACGAGCACCTTCGCGAAGTCCGGCGCGAACGCCTCGACGTGCGCGCCGAAGTCCTCGCCGTAGGCGAACGCGAACACGTCGCGGTCGGCCTCCTCGACGGGCATCGTCAGGACGATCCCGGCCGCGCGCGCTGCGCGCGCGACCTCGGCGCCGTAGTGCTCGTCGACCAGCACGCCGGCCTCGCCGCGCGCGACCCCACCAGCGGCGAGCGCGTGCATGCCGCCGTCGAAGATCACGCGTTTGCAGTCGGCGATCGTCGCGGTTTGCGCGGCCGCGTGCGACTCCTGCTCGTCCAGCACCGAGCGGGCGAACACGCCGCGGTGGTCGAACGCGAGGAAGTAGAGGCGGCCGTCGTGTCCGAGGGCCGCCGGCGTCTGCTCGAGCGTCATCGCTCGACGAAGTAGGCGCCGGTGCCCTGGCCGTCAGACAGCCAGCGGCTCGTGACGGTCTTCTTACGCGTGAAGAACTCGACCGCGTCGGGGCCGTGCGCGTGCAGGTCGCCGAGGAACGAGTCCTTCCAGCCCGAGAAGGGGAAGAACGCGACCGGCGCCGCGACGCCGATGTTGACGCCGATCATGCCGGCCTGCACGTCGTGGCGGTAGCGGCGGACGGCCGCGCCCGACTCGGTGAAGATCGAGGTGCCGTTGCCGAAGCGGCTCGCGTTGACGACCGCGATCGCCTCGTCGAGCGTCTCGACGTGGACGATCGCCAGTACCGGGCCGAATACCTCCTCCTGCGCGATCGCCATCTGCGGCGTCACGTCGGTGAGGATCGTCGGGCCGACGAACGCGCCGTCCGGTGCGCCGTCGCGCGCGGCGCCGCGGCCGTCGAGCGCGAGCGTCGCGCCGTCGGCGACGGCGCGCTCGACCCAATCGACGATGCGGTCGCGCGCGACGCACGAGATGACCGGGCCGACGTCGGTCGCTGCGTCGAGCCCGTCGCCGACCGCGAGCGCCCGCGTTGCCTCCACGAGCGGCCCGAGCAGCCGCTCGTGC
>Ga0070669_100003485_pt1 | contig 11343 bp, 9 predicted proteins | sample KBSS53metaG_FD_64680 | JGI IMG/M metagenome (GOLD analysis project Ga0070669, IMG submission 64680) | Switchgrass rhizosphere microbial communities from Kellogg Biological Station, Michigan, USA - KBS S5-3 metaG | ecosystem: Host-associated > Plants > Roots > Rhizosphere > Soil ... | reverse complement strand
CGACCCGTACTTCGGCGCCGCCGAAATCCTGTTGTAGTTGGCGTCCATCTTGTCGCCGCCGTCGACGCTGATGCCCCACGGGCCTTCGCCCATCGTTTCGCGATAGCGGCCCGATTCCTTGCCGCCGCGGCCGAACTTGAACACGCGCTCGCGCGCTACCGGGATATTCGACAGATTCGGGTTCTCGATCATCACCTGCGGAATCTGGCTCTTGTCGGTCTTTTCCGGATCGCGCACGATCTTGAATTCGAGGAAGCGGCCGACGCACGGATCGGCCGACCTGCCCGACAGCGCCTCCGCCAGCGAGAGGTTGCCGTCCGGCCCCCTGCCGTCGTCGTGCTCGCACAGGTTGACGAGGTGGAGCGTGGCGTTGAGCTCGAACTTCGAGAAGTCGATGATGATGTCGAAGCGCTCGGCAATGCCCATCTGGTCGGTCGCCATGAGTGGCACCGGATTGGGCAGCAGGTTGCCGTCGTTGCCGATCTGGACGAACGGCTGCGCCCGCCCCGACGCGTCGGCGAGCGCGATCTTGAAGAACCGCGCGACGCTGGCGTTCAGGATGCGGAAGCGGTACTTCCGCCGCTCGACCTGGAAGAACGGCTTGTAGGCGAGGTTCACCGTCATCACGTCGCCGAGGAAGCCGTCGAAGTTGAAGATGTCGAAGGCGAGCTGGCCGTCGGGACCCCACGCCTTGTCCGCGAGCATCAGGTTGACGTCGTAATCGAGGTTGCCCCAGTCGTCCCTGGTGCCGCTGGGCAGCCGCAGGTTGACGTGATTGGTATCGTCGATCTCCTCGTTGCCGCGATCGAGCGCGCTGTAGATGTTGAACATCGCGGCGTTGCCCTTGTACACGTTCTGCGCCGTGTAGCTGAACATGTGATCGTGGAACCAGTGCGTGCTCATCGTCTCGCGCCAGTCGCCTGGAATGTGCGTCACCTGGCCATTGCCGTCGGGCGTGCCGGCCTTCGCCCCGGTGTCCATGGTCTGGCCGGCGAGGACGATCGGCCAGTGGTAGTCGTAGAACTGGCCCGGGAAGAAGTAGGCGCCGGTGAAGCCGTCGTTCTCGGCCCCGTGGTGCCCGTTGTGCTCGTGCGTCGAGATGGTGTGGCGCCCGAAGCCGCCGTTCAGTCTGCAGTCGGCAGGTAGCCCGTTGTGATGCCGGAAGAGCATCGGCTCCGCATAACGGCCCTGCACCAGCTTGGGCGGTATCGTGCCGTTGAAGGTCCAGACCGAGGTCGGGAGCTGGATCGGCATGCTCGGATGAAACTGGACCGGGATCGGCGCCGACGGCTCGATGCCCGAGTTCAACGTCGGGAGCACCCGCGGGTTGTAGGTGGTGTTGATTTTCGCCGGCGCCTGCGTCGCTTCAACCCAGATGCTCGGGGGGAACTTGTCGAAGTGCTGATGCGCCCACACCGGCCCGGGCGGCCGGCCTTCGCACGGTCCCCAGCCTCCGCCAAGCTCCTTGGGCACCTCGATCGGGGTGGTGTTCGCTTCCGGCATGCACATTGGCGACATCAGGTCCATCGATTTGCGTTCGAGGACGTCGAACCGCGGCATCGGCTGGGTGAACGGCCTGGCGCCGAACAACGGGCTGCGCGGGATGCCGTCGCCATCGGCCCACGCCGTGCGCACGAACGGGTTGAGACCGCCGATCGGCGCGAGCAGGCCGGCGCTGGTGAACAGCCCCCACTTGATTAGATCGCGCCGCGAGACGCGACCCCAGGACAGCTCTCTGACGATCTCTGCGCGGTTGCGCCGCGCGTTCTCGGCGTCCCTCTGGCGTGCCTTCGACGCGCTCTCGGGCAGGTAGATAGAGCCCATGGCGTTCCTCCTTCAGTCGAGACGTTGTGTGGCCTGTCACCAGTGGGTGTTGCGGGGCCGAACAACTTCGAAACCCGCGGTGGCCAACTAATGCTCAATGACGCTGGTCAACTTGCAGAAGTTTCTCGAGGAAGTTGTGTGTGTCTGTCACGAGGCAGGAACGCGCGCCGCACGTGCGGCGCTCATGATTCACACGCGTCGCTCACCCTTTACGAACCATACGCAAATCAAACACTTCCCTCCGTGGGCGCGCGATGCGCGGAAGTGATGAAGATGTTCCCCTGTCATGAAGATCGAAAATGCGGGCGGTGGGGTGACATTCAGAACCTGGAATCGCCTCCCCCAAGCTCGCCAGCCGAGCCGCCGGGTAGAATGGCCCCGTGACCACGACTCGCGCGATTGTGTATGGCACGCTGGTCGTCGGCACGCTCCTGCACTACTTCATCGCCTTCGTGATCGTGGCCACCCTTAACGGTGTGCTTATTCACCTGCTGGGCGTCGGGTTGCCGAGCAGCCTCTTCGCGCGTGCCGTGTCGTGATCGGCCGAGGCGCGTGGTGGTCCGCAGTCGCGCTACTCACGGCCTCTGTCCCCGTACACGGCCAGGACATCGCCGTCCAGCTGCGATTCGACGGGCGACCGCTGCAGACGACAGCGCCGCCCGAGTTTTCCTGCCACGACGACAACAGCGGCGTGTGGATTGGTTGCAAGATTGCTCCCCGGCCAGCCACCGGCGGATACGTCCTGACGAGGCCCGCGCCCGGGACATACACGCTGCACGTCGCCATCGACGAGAACCAGGACAACCCTGCCCGCTTTCCAGGCGACTACGACGTGTTTCAACAATTCGTGGTCACCAGCGACATGCCGCTTGTCCTGAACGTCGACATGCCGAAGCTGATGCACACGACGTTCCCGTGGGACAACAACACAAAAGACATTTGCGCCAACTGCAAGGTTGGGGACTTGAGCGCCGACCTGGTCCGCGGCCTCGCCGACGCATTGACGTCGCGCGGCGAGCCCGAGGCGGCCATTCAGATGATTCAGCGCCTCCTGGACGAGCGGGAAGCTGAGATCAGCGCGTACAGCGTCGCGCTGACGTTCGAGACGATGTCTCGCGCCTACTGGAGCATGAAAGACGCCGACCGCGCGAAGGCCGCGATCCAGGAAGGCCTGCGGCGCTTTCCGAACGGATGGCAGGCCGATCAACTTCGCCGGACGCTCGAACGCTACGAGAAAGGCTAGTCCGGCCGCGCACGTAGGGCACGGCTTCAGCCGTGCCACCCGGCACCGCTGAAGCGGTGCCCTACGTACGAAGAGTTTGTTTTCGTGCTTTCGTGGCTATATCCAGCTTTATAAGGCGGTCACTGCACGCTGGATCGGGCCGGCGGCTCGCAGCGCCAGCGCCGCGATCGTCAACGTCGGGTTCGGCGCAGACCTCCCGTGGATGCGGCGGCCGTGCTCGAACGCCCGCCGCGTGAGTCGTCGATGCGAAACGTGATCCGCCGGCGGGGCAAGCCGCGGCGCGCGAAACGCATGTAAAGTAGTTCGGCCTTACGGCGATTGTAACCGACATGAAGCTCCGTCTTGCGCTCGCGCTGTACGCCTTCGGCATCCTCTCGATCGGCCTGACGAGCGACTGGCAGCTGCGCCACGAGGACAACGGCGCGATGCACACGACGTTCGCGCTCAGCCATCTGCGGCTGGGTCTCGCCGCCACGCGGGCGCATGATGTGTACTTCAACCCACACTCGGGACAGGCGGTCCCGTACGGACATCATCCTCCGGCCACCGCCCTCCTGCTCGCCGGCGCGTTCGCGCTGACCGGATCGGATTCGCCTGCGGTCGCGCGGTTGACCGTCATCGCGTTTCACATCGGCAGCGTGCTGCTGCTCACGACGCTGCTGGCGGAGTTCTTCGACACGCGCCTCGCGCTCATCGGCGGCTTCGTGATGGCCACGCTGCCGATGAGCGGGTTCTACGGCCGGATGGTCGACTACGAGCCGCTCGTCCTCCTGGCCGCGATCGTGCAACTCTACGGCTACGCACGATTCAAGATCACTGGCCAGCCGCGGCATCTGGCCTGGCTGGCGTTGGGGATCGTCGCCGGCGGGCTGCTCGATTGGCCGTCATTTTTCTTCACCGCCGCTCTCGCGCTGGTGGAAGCGGTCGACCTGGTGCGCCGCCGTTCACGTGGCGTCGGACTGCTCGCGGTTCTCGTCGGCGGCGCGGTGTGCATGGCCGTCTTCGATCTCTGGCACCTGTGGTACGCCTCGCGGGTTGCGATCGCGAAGTTCGTCACCGTGGCGTCGGCCAATCGCCCGATCTGGGAACAGGACTTCACGATCAGCCAGTTCGTGCTGAACCAGATCGACACCTTCCGCCGCTTCTTCACCGAGATTGGATTGATCGCGGTCGTCCTGGCCGGGGCGTGTCTCGCCCGTCCGCAGACAAAGCTGTCACATCGTCTGTTTGATGGCTCGCACCCCGAGGTGCTCGAGCGCGTTGTGCTCGCCGCGGGCCTGGCGGCACTGGGGTACGTGCTGGCCGCGCCGCGTTGGGCGATGACGCATCAATACTGGCAGTTCTATTTCATTCCTGCCGTCGTCTTTTCGATCGTGCTGCTCTGGCGACTCCTGCAACGTGCCGTCGCGGAGAACCCGAGCCCGCTCCTGAAGGCCCTGCGCATCGTCGTGGTTCTCGACGTGCTCGTTGCGTCGGCGTATTGGCTGCACTTCCGCCACACGAGGGTCGAGGGCTACGCCGTCACGACCACGGCGGCGTTCAGGGCGACGTATCTGGCTCCCGAGAGTTTTCACCAACCAGACCCGGCGTCGAAGTAGCGCGCAGCAGCCAGGGAAAATCGCTCTTGAGTTGGCCGATCGGAGGATTTAAGGTGTGGCCGTGATGAGCGGACGCACCGTCGTTGCCGCTGCTCTCGTCGCGTTTCTGGAGGCCTCGTCCTCGGCCCAGAAGACCCGGTCCTTTCAGAACGTCGACCTCGTCGACGTCGACGTCGTCGTCACCGACGGCGACGGCCGGCCGGTGACCGGATTGACGAAGGAGGACTTCGACATCCGTGAGGACGGAAAGCCCGTGACGCTGCAGACCTTCGTGGCGAGGACGGCGACCGATGCGGCCGCCGACGACGCGGGCCGCACCATGGTCATCCTGCTGGACGATGTCACGATGCCGCGCGAATCGGTGAACGCCGTCAAGGCGATTGCCACGTATCTGGCGCTGCAGGCCCGGCAGACAGACGATCTCAGCGTCATCAGGTTCAGGGAATTCGAGGACGAACCGTTCGGCGATCGCGAGCTCGCGCTCACGCGGATCTCCGAATACCAGGGAGCGCTGGTGCGCTACGCCCCGGCGGGCTCACCGGAGGACGTACTCAAGCTCGTCTCCAGCGTGTCGCGCAAGCTGGAATCGACGGGGCGCAGACGAAAAATTCTCGTCTGCATCGGATCGCCGCGCATCTGCAGCGTCGCGCAGTTGAGCCAATTCAACGGAGGCTCGTTCTACGAGGACTGGATCGATGCGGTGGGCGCCGCCGCCCGCGCGAATCTCAGCGTCTACTCGTTGCTTGCGGTGCCCCAGCGAGTGTCGGACGAGGGCCTCGTCGCGGTCACGGGCGGAACGGTCTTCCGGGGCGCCAGCGACTTCAGGCCCATCCTCGATCGGATCTGGCAGGACGCCGGCCATCACTACCTGCTCGGGTACTGGCCACCCGCCTCGTCGAAAGAGCTGCACTCGATCAGCGTGAAGGTGGCGCGCAAGGGCGTCCACGTCCTCGCTCGGCGTCTGCGCGGCAACTGACTGGTGTAGACTCGCCGGCACGAGCGGGTACAGCATCGAGAGGAGCCGAGAATGGCTGGAGACACACGCGTGCCAGACAATCGTACGAGTCGCCGACACTTCTTCAAGCTGCTGGCGGGAAGCCCGATGCTCGCACTCGCGTACCCGGCCCTGCCACCGAGCTGGCAGCGCTCGGTGTCTCGGGAACTGCAACGCAGTGCGGCCGCCGGGCCGCGGCCGGCAGGAGTTCCGTGTCCCGACTGCGGACAGGAGATGGTGTACGCGGCTCCGCCAGCGATTCACCGCTATTCAGACCAGGCCGCCGGCGCAGCGCCCCCGCCGCTGACCGCGCTGGACGAACATCTGACCGGGCAGATGATTGAATCGCCCGAGCAGGCGATCAACGTGTGGGACTTCGAGCGGGTGGCGCACGCGAACAACCTGCCCGAGCACTGGGCCTACATTCACATGGGCGTCGACGACTTCGAGACGAGGAAGGCGAACCGGGAAGGTTTTCAGCGGCTGATGCTTCGCCCCCGGCGGCTCGGTCAGGATGCGACCAAGCTGGATACGTCGATCACGTTGTTCGGCCGCAAATGGGATACTCCGCTGTTCCTGTGCCCGGTCGCGGCGCTCGAGGCGTATCACACGGAGGGCGAGAGCGGGGCCGCCAGGGCGGCGCGCGCGCGAAAGATCCTCCAGATTCAATCGAACCAGAGCTCGCAGTCGTACGAAGCCATCGCCGAGGCGAGGGGTGAGCCGCAGTGGTTTCAGATTTACACGGTCACCGATTGGGACCAGAACAAGAGACTCATCCAGCACGTCGCGGCTGCCGGCTGCCCGGCGCTGGTGTGGACGATCGATCTGCTGGGCGGGAGCAATCGCGAGCTCTCGAGGCGCTCGCTGGGCCGCGAGGAGTACGACCGGCCGCTTTGCCAGAATTGCCACAACCACAAGCCGGGCTACCAGCGGCCGATGCGCCGCGGGCTCGACGGTCCGCCCGGACCCCGTCCGCCGTACACGTGGGACTACGTCAAGCGGATGAAGGACGCCTCGAGCATGAAGCTGCTGCTCAAGGGCATCGTCACGCGCGAGGAGGCGGAGCTGGCGGTTGAAAATGGCGTGGACGGCATCGTGGTGTCCAATCATGGCGGCCGCGCCGAGAACAGCCTCCGCTCGACGATCGAGGCGCTGCCGGAAGTTGTGGCGGGCGTGCGGGGGCGCGTGCCGGTCCTCATCGACAGCGGCGTCCGCCGCGGCGCCGACATCTTCAAAGCCCTCGCGCTCGGAGCCGACGCCGTGGGGATCGGCCGCCCGTACGTGTGGGGCCTCGGCGCGTTCGGCCAGCAGGGGGTCGACAAGGTGATCGAGCTGATCCTGGACGAGTTCAGGATGACCATGAGGCAGACGCGAACGACGGCGATCGATCAGATCGTGTCGTCATTCGTGATGGAAGGGCGCACGCCGATCATGATGCGCGACAACAAACTGGGCTTCGGCCTCTGACGGCCGCGGGCATCCGCAACGATACGAGGCTCTCACATGTCGCGACGAATGCGAATCGTGCCTTCTCTGGCGGTCGTCATCTGTGCCGGACTTGGTGTCCTGCAGCCGAAGACGGCGGCCGCGCAGCAGCCGAACGTCGACTTCTCCGTGTCCGGAACGTCGACCGTCCGCAGCTGGACGTGCAACGTCAAGGGCGTGCTCAAGGTCACGCCGGGGACGAATGCTCCGGCGTTGCCCGGCCTGGCCGGTGGCGCCCAGGCGGCGACGCTGACCGTTCCCGTCAAGACCTTCAAATGCCCCAACGACGAGATGACGCAACATCTCATGGACGCGATGAAGCCCGACCAGCACGCCGAGATTACCTTTCGCCTGGAGCGTTATGTGGTGACGGGCGGAAAGGCCGAGGCGACAGGATCGGTCACGATCAACGGCGTGACCGCGCCGCTCACCCTTCCGCTCACGTTCGAAGCGTCGGCCGGAGGTCTGCAGGTGGCCGGAAACACGCGCCTCGACATGACCAAGTTCAGCGTCGATCCGCCCGTCGTCATGATGGGGTTGATGAAAGTGGGGCCGCAGATTCGCATCGAATTCAAGGGTGTCGTCACCCCCTGAAGGAGTGGCGCACTACTGCATCCCGCGCGGCGGCATCGCCTTCCCGCCGCGCGAGTGCTGGAAGTGCCCCGAGTTGTTCCGCTCGTTGGCGGTCATCGTCCCGAGCGCGGGGCCGCCCTGCTCGAAGATGCTGTGACGGAGCGCCATCGTGATCCAGTCGTCCACCTCCACGATGCGGTAGCGGGGATCGGTGAACTGCGCGATCGCCTGGTCGATGGCGGCACGGACATCACCGACCTTCGGATGCGTCAGGACGTCCGCGAGCACATCGTGCATCATGTTCAGATTGTCGATGATCGCGGCCGCGCGCACGTGCGCCGAGACGAGCCCCGGTGAAATGCAGGGGGCCAGCGGAAGCTCGGTGGGGAAGGCATCCGGCGGCTTGCCGGAAGAGAGCTTGCGCTGGAACCGGTCCGTCACGACCTTCATGCCCTCGAGGCGTTCTGGGGCACCGGCGGGAAGCTCCAGTGGTTCCTCCACCGCCAGCTGGAACCAGTGCGAGGCCCAGACGAAGCCCGTGAGCGCCGGGTAGGTCTGCTTGCGGCGTGGGGTGAAGTCGACGTCGGTAAACGACGTGTACGGATGGTCGTAGAGGATCGTCATGTCCTTCGGCACGTCCGGCAGGGCCACGTCGCGACGGCTCAGGTAGCGGTCGACCGCTGCGTCGAGCGCAGGCGCGCGGTTCGAGGCGTCCACGCCGGCGACGATGGCCAGCACCTCCCGATGAAAGGCATGGGTCCGCCGGATGATCTCGGCGGCCCGCGCGCCGAGCGCGGCGTATCCCTTGTCCGCCTCGGGATCAGGGCGTGAGCTCGACGCGCCCTGAGTCATCCGATCGTTCATGAGCCGGAAGACGTCGGGCTCGCTGACTTTTCCTTTCCCACGGGCGAGGGCAGCGTAGAACACGCCGTGGGCACGCTCCAATCCGATCAGCCGCGCGTGCAGGTCGGGCCACTCGGCGCTGAACGACGCGATCAGGCGATCGGCGTCAGCCGCCTGCTGTGCCCGGCTCGCGTGCGGCAGCGCGGCGGATAACGAAAGGAGGCACAGAAGAACGGATCTGGCGGCTATCGCGTCACCGCAACTTTCCAGTAACCGTTCGTCCAGCAGCACTGGTCTTCGGGGCTGCTGTCGACATTGCCGAAGCTGTCGCCGCGCACGCGGATGACGTACTCGCCTGGTTCGTTGAAGGTCGCCATCGTCGTCGCCTTGCCCTGCGCCTCCGCGATCGGCTGTTTCGGCGTGCTGAAGACGACCGTCGCCGCCGCTGGACCGGCGTGCTTGAACCAGGCGACGTTCATGCTCGGCACGGCGTCACGCTTGACCGGGATCGGTTCCTTTTCGTGGACCGCGTCGTCGGTCAGCCAGGCCGTCAATTCGAGGGGCGCTCCAACTTTGGCTTCCAGGCGCGGACCCTGAATGCCTTCGGGACCACGGCCGGATGCTCCGTTCGGCTGGAAGCGGAGGAGTGGAGGAGTCGACCCCATCGCCATCGGCCAGCTCAGTTGGTACGCGTTGGACTTCGCCCTCCCCGGGACGGACAGCGTCTGGCCCCGGTAACGCAACGTCCACACGACATCGCCCTTGTAATCGGCCGGAACCTTCACGATGAAGACGCCGCGCTCCCTCGGGTAGTTGCCGCCACCCCCGCCACCACCACCACCGCCGGCCGCGCCAGCACCGCCGGCCGCGCCACCACCGGCGCCCCCCGCGGCCGCGGGGGCTCCCGTACTCGCGACACCGGTGTTCGCGCCGCGTCCGCGGCGCTCGGCCACGACGATCGGAAAGGATGTCGGCTGCCGCCCGTCGTACTCCTTCGGCACGATGAAGTTGTCCGGGCCGAGCGGGATCTCGACGGTCGACTTGTTCAGGTTGGAGTAGCCGAACGACAAGCTGATCGTGCCGTCCGGATTCGCGTACCAGCCATCGAAGAAGGGCGCCACCCGGTTCCCTTCGTCCGGCAGCGGGCTCAGCGGCCGCGGATGTTGTGCGCCCGCCTGTGCGGAGCTGACGACGATCGCCATCATGAGACCGCCGACGATCCAGCGTCGTGACACTGTGCCTCCTCGAGTCAATGGGGTGTCGCGCCAAAACGAAAGAGCCTCTCGACGGATCGAGAGGCTCTTTCACACTGGCACAGACGTTCCCGCCGCAGACCTATTGTGGATCGTTGTCGGTTGTGGTCTTCGCCTTCAGGCGGCGCTCCCGGTCGGCGAGGATCTGCTTGTAGCCCTCGTCGTCCAGGTGCGTCACCGTAATCCAGGCGTGCGACATCTCGTCCGACGTGCGGCTTCCGCCGCCCACCCACTGATCCGGATCGGGGTTTCCTTTGTTCTTCGCCGTGTTGTCGTAATAGCCCGTGATCACCAGCACCGCCCCCTTGGGCAGCAGCGGCGCATAGTCGTCTTCGTAGACGTGGCTCGTGTGCCACTGGTTGGTCCAGTTGGAGATCGAGCTGACCATTTCCAGCTTGCCGGTTTCCGGGTAGAAGATCTCGGCGGTCATGCCGACGAGACGCGAGTGGCCGTGCGGCTGGAAGCTGTCGATGCGCACCGGCGTCTTGAAGGAATGGAACCCCTGGGTCATCGCGGTGCCGTGCGGCGGAATCTCGAGCTCCTTGCCCTTCATCAGCAGCGAGTACAGCTTCAGATCCTGCTTGTACTTCGCCTTGGCCTTGTGATCCTCCGGGTAGAGCCAGATGCCGAGCTCGACGACATCGTCCTTGACCTCTTCGCCGAACGGCCAGTAGTGGACGTCCCACTTGATCATCGAGTTGGCCGGGAGCGTGCGGCAGCCATCCGGCGGCACGATCTCTCCGACCTTGCCGGACGCGTACTCGGAGACGCGCTCGAGCACGGCATACTGGCCGGTCTTCTCGTCGGGGACCATCAGGTCGCTGTTGGCGTGGTGCGCGGCCGCGCGGCCTTTGACTGACGGCTTGGCGGCCAGCGCCTTGATGCACCTATCGACCGTCGTTCCGACGGGGACGATCGGACGCCACCAGCGATCCTGCCCCTTGGCGGGAAGCGTGTAGGGCTTGGTCGGCACGATGAGATCCGGCGGGCCGAACACGTCCTCGTACGCCCACTTGGAACCATCCGGGAACTGCGCCGGCGCCGGCAGGTCGGCGACGTTGCCGAGCGGCGAGCCGCCGTCCACCCAGCGTGCAATCGTCTTGATGTCCGCCTCGCTCAGGCGCAGGTCATTCTTCAGGTGCTGGATGCCGACCTTGTCGTAACGGTACGGCGGCATCTCCCGTTCGACCACACGCTGCTTGATCGCGCGAACCCAGGGACGCACCTCTTCGTAGGTCCTGAGCGACATCGGGCCGACAGCGCCGGGCCGATGGCACTCCTGACAGTTCTTCTGGAGGATTGGCGCGACGTCCTTGGCGAAGGTCACCGCAGGCGGGGCGCCCGGGTTCGGCTGCTGGGCCAGCGCCGGCTGAGCAACCGCGTGCAGGAGAAGGAATGCCATCGCGCCCATGCCGGCACCGCTGACGCGACCACCCAAGCGCGTTAAGAACATATAAGTCTCCTCGTGGGGAAGGTTACAACAAACGGGGGCCCCCGGGAACGCCGAAATGAGGGGAACAATGGATTTTT
>Ga0070669_100003484_pt1 | contig 11344 bp, 7 predicted proteins | sample KBSS53metaG_FD_64680 | JGI IMG/M metagenome (GOLD analysis project Ga0070669, IMG submission 64680) | Switchgrass rhizosphere microbial communities from Kellogg Biological Station, Michigan, USA - KBS S5-3 metaG | ecosystem: Host-associated > Plants > Roots > Rhizosphere > Soil ... | reverse complement strand
CGCCGCCGGCGCCGCGGGGCCCGACAACGCCTCGCGATCGTGCGACCGCGACACCTCGCCGGCGCCGACGATGCCGAAGTGCTCGCCTGCGAAGCCGAGGCCGGTGAGGATCGCCTGCGCGACTTTCATCTGCGCGTCGATCGCCTCGCGGTACGCAGGCGCTTCCTCGTCGGTCACGAGCACCCAGACCTGCGCCGCGCCGTACGCGATCGCCGCCAGCCAGAGATCGATGCCGACCGACGCCGTGTGCCAGACCTCGAGCGGCAGGACGCGCGCCGGCACGCCGTGCAGGCCGGCATCGACGCGCGCCGCGCGGCCGAGCGCCTCGACCACACCGGCGCCCGCCTCCTGGCTGTGGATCAGCAGCGCCGCATCGCGCCCGCCGGCGCGCGCATAGGTCGCGAGCATGGTGCGGATGCGCGTGCCGAGCTCGTTCGGGCGCGGCGCGGCGTACGTCAGCGCGCCGCTCGGGCACACCGTCGTGCACGCGCCGCAGCCGACGCACAGGTGCGGCTCGACGACGATGCCGCCCGTGCCGGTGCGCCCCTTCGTCTGCGCGTCGCTGCGGATCGCCGCGGCCGAGCAGACGTCGATGCACGCGGTGCAGCCGATCTGGCCGTTCCTCGTGTGGGCGCAGATCTTCTGCTTGTAGTCGAAGAACTTCGCCTTCTCGAACTCGCCCGCGCTCTCGCGCAGGCGCAGCACGGCAGCGAGAAGCGCCGCGTCGTCGCTCGCGTGGAAGTAGCCCTGGGGCGGCTGGTGCAGGTCGATCTGCGCCGCGTCCTGCAGGTCGAGGACGAGGTCGAAGCGTTCCGCCTGCTCTTCGGCCGCGCGCTCGAAGTCGATCGCGCCCGCCGCACCGCAGGCGCGAACGCAGTCGCGGTGGCCGGTGCACTTGGCGAGGTCGATCTGGTAGCTGAAGTCGATTGCCTGCTCGGGGCAGACCGCGATGCAGGCGTTGCAGCGCGTGCAGAGATCAGGGTCGATGGGATTGGCGCGCGTCCAGGTCACCTCGAACGCGCCGAGCCAGCCGGAGATCCGCGTCGGCGTGCCGGTGTGCACCGGCATCGTCCGGTCTTGCGCGAGCGTGCCGCCGGCGCGCGGCAGCAGCAGGCTGACGTCGAGTCGATCGGCGAGCAGCGCGGCCGCGCGCTGCGCGCGGTCGGCGCTGCCGATGACGAGAACTCGGCCGGCCGAGGCGTACGACACCGTCGGCACCGGTGCCGGGGGCGCCAGCTGGGCTGCGGCGATGAGCGCGGCCATCTTCGGCATCGCCGTCGCCGCATCCTTCGACCAGCCACCGCTCTCGCGGATGTTGACGAAGCGGATCGGCCGCTCGGTCAGCGGCGGCGCGCCTTCGGTCGCGCTCGCCAGCTCGAGGAAGAGGCGACTTTCCTGCGTGCAGGCGACAAGCAGATCCTCGCTCGACTTCGCGGCGCGCTGGAAGGCGCCGGCCTCGCGCCGGCAGAGCAGCGAGTGGACCGCGCCGGCGCCGTTCCCGTCAGTCCCGAGGGCCCGGGCCAGCGCCGGGCCGTCGATCGGCATCGTCTCGTTGCAGTTGCAGATCAGGGTTGTCATCGGCGGGAGAATCGGGAGCGGAATTCGGCTCAAGGGGCGTTGTCGACTCTGCCACTGCGGCAGGGGCGGCACCATCGGGTGAAGCCTGCGCCGGCAACACGGGCGGCGGCACTTCCGGCGCGGCCGCGTCGACCTCGGCGTCGAACAGTCCGAGAACCGCCGCCTGGTTCATTCGGCGCAGCATCGACAGGGGAATCGGATCGGGCTTGCCGTAGTCGTCAATGTAGGTGTCAAGGCCGTCCATCACGTTGAAGTGGGGATCGCTGAAGAGCTTCTTCATGGCCGCATTACGAACGCCGGCATCGACGTTGCGTGCGACGTAGGGCGAGAAGTCGGAGTCGCGCGACAGCTTGGCGACATCGTCGAGCGTCGGCAGCGGCGCCGGTTCGGCGCCGGCCGGCGGACTCGTCGGCGGCGTGGCCGACGCCTCGGCCACGGCCGGCATTCGCGGCAACGGTGCATCACTCGCCGGCGCCGGCGTACCGAGCGCCGGCGTCTCTGCCATCGGCGCGCCGCTCTTCGCGCCCGCCTTGCGACGCGACCAGCGCGAGAGGAACCCGTCGCCTCCGGCCATCACTTGCGCTCCGCGGGCGTCACGAACGATTGCGGCCGGCGCCGCGGCTTCTTCTCTTCCGGCCGGTAGTGCTCGTCGGTGTATGCCTGCAGCCAGGCGACGAGATCGGCGGGCAGCGGCACGTTGTCGACGCGCTCCTGCGCGTCGAGCCAGCGGCCGGCCTCGGTGTACGAGACGCTCACCCGCTCCGCCCAGGCGAGCGAGGGATCGTCGTCGTCGATTCGCCAGACGACGAACCAGACCGGCGCGCCCGAGCTCAGGTTGAGGTAGTAGCCATCGGCCTGGTCGACGTGCAGTTCGAGCGTGAAGCCGGGGTAGAGCGTGCGCCGCAGCGTGCCGTCGTCGCGCAGGATTCGCGGCTCGACACCGAAGGCATCCTCGTCGGCGACGACCTCGGCGATCGTGAAGCGCCAGTCCTGCCAGCGGTTCGGCGCGCGCTCGCGATCCATCACCACCGCGACGCGGATCGCGGGTCGCGGATCGGGGCGCGGCGTCGCGTTCACGTGTTCTTCGAGATCGCGATGGTCGGGAACTTGGACGAGAAGTCCTTGCTGCGCTCGGCGATCTTGACCGCGACCTTGCGGGCGACCTGCTTGTAAAGCGCGGCGATCTCGCCGTCGGGGTCGCTGACGACGGTCGGCCGGCCGCTGTCGGCCTGGACGCGGATCGACAGGTTGAGCGGCAACGCGCCCAGGTAGTCCATCTTGTATTCGGTGGCGAGGCGCTTGCCGCCCTCCTCGCCGAAGATGTGCTCAACCTTGCCGCAGTTCTCGCACACGTGGACGGCCATGTTCTCGACGATGCCGAGGATCGGCACGCCGACCTTCTCGAACATCTTGATTCCCTTCCTGGCATCGATCAGGGCGATGTCCTGCGGTGTCGTCACGATCACCGCGCCGGTGAGCGGAACCCGCTGCGAGAGCGTCAGCTGGATGTCGCCGGTGCCCGGCGGAAGGTCGACGATGAGGTAGTCGAGATCGGCCCAGTTGGTCTGGCGCAGCAGCTGCTCGAGCGCCTGCGTGACCATCGGGCCGCGCCAGATCATCGGGTTGTCCTGCTCGACGAGGAAGCCGATCGACATCACCTGGACGCCGTAGTTCTCCATCGGCTCCATGGTCTTGCCGTCGCTCGATTCGGGCCGGCCGTCGATGCCCATCATCATCGGCTGGCTCGGGCCGTAGATGTCGGCGTCGAGGATGCCGACCTTGGCGCCTTCGGCGGCGAGCGCGAGGGCGAGGTTGACCGCGGTCGTGCTCTTGCCGACGCCGCCCTTGCCCGACGCGACGGCGACGATGTTCTTGACGTTCGGCAGCAGCTGGACGCCGCGCTGCACCGCGTGCGGGACGATCTTCGACCCGACGTTGACGCTGACGTTGGCGACGCCGGCAACGCCGCGAGCCGCTGCGATCAGCGCCTTCCTCAGCGCATCGACCTGCGAGCGCGCCGGATAACCGAGCTCGATGTCGAAGGCGACGTCGCCGCCTTCGATGCGCAGGTTCTTGAGCTGCTTGGCGGAGACGAAGTCGCGGCCGGTTTCGGGGTCGACCACGGCCTGCAGGGCGCGCAGCAGATCGGTCTCGGCGATGGCCATGAAGTCGAAGGATGCAAGCGAGGGGATTCGGGCCAGTCTAGCGCAGCGATTCGTCGAGCAACGCCGTCAGCTCGCCGAACACCACGGGCTTGACGAGGTGACCGTCGAAGCCCGCATCCTTCGAGCGCTGGCGATCGTCGGCCTGGCCCCAGCCGGTGATCGCCACGATCGGAATCTCGCGCGCCCAGGCCGCCGTGCGCAGCCGGCGGCAGACCTCGTAGCCGTTCAGCCCGGGCAGGCCGAGGTCGAGCAGGACCGCGTCCGGACGGAGCGCGTCGGCACGGTCGAGCGCCTCTAGCCCGGTGTGCGCGACGTGGGTCTCGTGGCCGGCGAGCGAGAGCAGGAGCGCGAGGCTTTCGGCGCTATCGCCGTTGTCGTCGACGACGAGCATGCGCAGGCGTCCCGCCGGTGCGGCCGCGGTGGGCGCGCCGCCGATGACCGCGTCGCCGGCGTCCTGCGTCAGCGGCAGCGTGACGACGAACTCGCTGCCTTCGCCGAGGCCTGCGCTTTTCGCGACGACGCTGCCGCCGTGCATCTCGACCAGCCGCCTGACCAGCGTCAGGCCGATGCCGAGGCCGCCGTGCGTGCGCTCGAGCGAGTTGTCGATCTGCGAGAACATCTCGAAGACGCCGCCGATGCGGTCGGCGGCGATGCCGATGCCGTTGTCGCGCACGCTGACGGCGGCATGCTCGCCGGCGACGCGCGCATCGATCACGACCCGGCCCCCGTCGGGCGTGAACTTGCACGCGTTGCCGATCAGGTTGCTGAAGACCTGCGACAGGCGCGCGCGGTCACCCTGCAGCTTGACCGGGCGCTCGGGCAGGCGGACCTCGAGGACGTGGCCGGCGCGCTCCGCCGCAGGCCGGCTCGCCTCGACGGCGTGCTCGAGCACGGCGCCCAGGTCGGCGAGCTCGACGCGCAGGACCAGCTTGTCGAGGCTGATGCGGCTGACGTCGAGCAGGTCGTCGATCAGGCGGACCAGGTGGCTGAGCTGGCGCTCCATCACGCCGCTCGCCTTCTCGAACGTCGCCGGGTCGTCGGCGCTGCGCTGCAGGATCGCGAGCGAGTTGCGCAGCGGCGCGAGCGGGTTGCGCAGCTCGTGCGCGAGAGTGGCGAGGAACTCGTCCTTCCTCCGGTCGGCGTCCTCGAGCGCCGCCAGCGCGCGCTTCTGCTCGGTGATGTCGCCGACGACGCCGAGCATCCGCTCGCTGCCGTCGGCACCGCGCAGAACCCGCCCTCGCGAGCTGATCCAGCGCACCTCGCCGTCGCGCCGAACGACGCGGTACTCGGCGCTCAGCACGCCGGTCGTCCAGGCCTCGGCGATGGCGCGCTCGCGCTCCGGTCGGTCGTCGGGATGAAGGCGCCGCTGGAACAGCGCGAAGCTGATCGGCTCGTCGGCGCCGACGTCGAGGAGCTCGCGCATCTTGTCGCTCCAGACCATCCTGTCGTTGCCGCGATCCCACTCCCAGCCGCCGTAGTTCGCCGCCTCCATCGCCAGCCGCGTGCGCGCTTCCTTTTCGGCGAGCGCCTGCTCGAGGCGGCGCCGCTCGGTGACGTCGATCGCGTTGGTCACCAGCATGCGCCGCCCTTTGGCATCGCGTCCGATCGGCGCGGTGACGAAGTGCCAGATCCGCTTCTCGCCGCTCGCCGTCGTGATCTCGCGCTCGCCGTTGTCGATGCTCTCCTCGAGGTCGAACAGCCTGGCGATGACCGCGTTCATCGCCTCGGCGCGCTCGCCGTAGGCGTTCCTCGTCCACGCCGAGAGGGTGCGCAGTTCGGCGGCGTCGAAGCCGCTGATCCCGGTCCAGGCGGCGTTGACGAGGACGACCTCGCCGTCTTCGGCGAAGACCATCGTCGGGATCGCCATGTCGGTGACGACACGCTGCAGGCGCGTCTGCGCCTGGCCGATCTCGCGCTCGGCGGCCTTTCTCTCGGTGATGTCGCGAAAGACGAGGATGCATCCGTGCACCTTCCCCTGCGGGTCGCGGATCGGCGCCGCGCTGTCGTCGATCGGCGTTTCCGAGCCGTCGCGCCCGATCAGCAAGGTGTGATTCGCCAGCCCGACGATCACGCCGTCGCGCAACGAACGGGTCGCGGGGTTCTCGACCGGCTCGCGCGTCGCTTCGTTGACGATCCGAAAGACAGCCTCCAGCGCTTGCCCCTGCGCTTCCTCGGCACGCCAGCCGGTGAGCGACTCGGCGACCCGGTTGAGGTTGCTGACACGGCCGTCCAGGTCGGTCGTGATGACGGCGTCACCGATGCTCTCGAGCGTGACGCGGAGGCGCTCGCCTTGCGCCGCGATCAGCGCTTCGGATCGGTCGCGGGCGCGCAGGTGACGCGACAGCACGATCGAAAGACCGATCAGTGCAGCGAGCGCCGCCAGCGCGGCCAGCACCTCGCTGACCAGTGCGGCCCGGTAGGTCGCGCCGGCGGCCGCCTGGCGCGCGGCGAGGCGCTGTGCCTCGTGCGCTGCCATCTCCGCCGCCGTCGCGGCGATCGCCTCCATCTCGGCGCGGCCGGCGCCGAGCGCGATGACGTCGCGGGTGAGGTCGAATCCCTTGCGGTCGCGAACGCCGATCGTCACCTCGAGCTCGCCGAGCTTGGCACCGACGCGGCGCCTCACGTCGGCCATCAGTCGCAGCTGCACCGGGTCTTCGCGCGCCAGCTGCTCGAGGGCGTCCATCTGCGCCTGGATCGATGCGACGGCGGCCCGGTAGGGAGCGAGATATTCCGGCCGGCCCGTGATCACGTAGCCGCGTTGGCCGCTCTCCGCGTCCTTGACCAGCGACAGCACGTTGTCGAGCGCCAGCAGCAACTCGTTGCTGTGCAGCACCGCCGCCGACTCGTTGCGCAGCGCGGCGGTGTGATAGACCGAGACGGCGGCGTTGCCGACGAGCACGGCGGCACCGATCGCGGCGGCGGCAATGACGATGCGGCCCACACTCATCACCATCCCGGATCCTCGCTACTTCGGCTCGCGACAAAGCTCAACGCGCGAGAGCGCCGAGGGCGCGCGCAGGCTGAGGCGGACGATTCTCGCAGAGGTATCCCTAAAATCGCCGGTTCCCTACCGGTCGCCCCATGCCCCGCAAGCTCTTCGTGACGACGGCGCTGCCGTACGCAAACGCGCCCTTCCACATCGGCCACATGATGGAATACATCCAGGCCGACATCTGGGTGCGCTTCCAGCGCATGCGCGGCCACGAGGTGCATTTCGTCTGCGCCGACGATGCGCACGGCGCGCCGATCATGATCGCCGCCGACAAGGCGGGAAAGACGCCGCAGGAATTCGTCGCCGAGATCGCCGCCGGCAGGAAGCCGTTCCTCGACGGCTTCCACATCTCGTTCGACAACTGGCACTCGACCGACGGTCCCGAGAACCACGTTCTCGCGAAGGACATCTACCTGCACCTCAGGAAGGAAGGCCTGATCACGGTGAAGGCGGTCGAGCAGTTCTTCGATCCGGTCAAGTCGATGTTCCTGCCCGACCGCTACATCCGCGGCGAGTGCCCGGTGTGCGGCACGCCCGATCGATACGGCGACAGCTGCGACGTCTGCGGCTCGGTGTACGCGGCGACGGCACTGAAGAACCCGCATTCGGTGCTGTCGGGCGCAACCCCGGTGCTGAAGTCGAGCGAGCACTACTTCTTCCAGCTCTCGTCGCAGCGCTGCCTCGACTTCCTCAAGCGCTGGACGAACGAGCCTGGGCGCCTCCAGCCCGAGGTGCTGAACAAGATCAGCGAGTGGTTCAAGGTCGACGAGCACGGCCACGGCGGCCTCGCCGACTGGGACATTAGCCGAGACGCGCCCTACTTCGGGATCGAGATCCCGGACGCGCCCGGCAAGTACTTCTACGTCTGGCTCGACGCGCCGGTCGGCTATCTCGCGTCGCTGAAGAACTACTTCGACAAGGGCGGCGCGAAGGCGAACGGCGAGGCACGCTCGTTCGACGAGTTCCTGGCCGACCCGGCGGTCGAGCAGATCCACTTCATCGGCAAGGACATCACCTACTTCCACACCCTGTTCTGGCCGGCGATGCTGAAGTTCAGCGGCCGCAAGGTGCCCGACCGCGTCTACGTGCACGGCTTCATCACGGTCAGCGGCGAGAAGATGAGCAAGAGCCGCGGCACCGGCATCTCACCGCTGCGGTACCTCGACATCGGCATGAACGCCGAGTGGTTGCGCTACTACATCGCGGCCAAGCTCAACGGCCACGTCGAGGACGTCGAGTTCAACCCCGACGACTTCGTCGCCCGCGTCAACGCCGATCTGGTCGGCAAGTACGTCAACATCGCCAGCCGGGCGGCGAACTTCATCAACAAGAAGTTCGGCGGCGCGCTGCGCTTCGAAGGCGACACCGCGCCGCTCGTCGCGCAGGCACGGCGCGACGCCGCGACCGTCGCCGACTTCTACGAAGCGCGCGAATCGGGCAAGGCGCTGCGCGAGGTCATGGCGATCGCCGACCGCATCAACGGTGAGTTCGACGCTGCGCAGCCGTGGCTGCTCGCCAAGGATGCGGCGCGCGCTGCCGAGCTGCAGGACGTCTGCTCGCGCGCGCTGCACGGCTTCCAGGTGCTCTCGATCCTGCTCGCGCCGGTGCTGCCGGCACTCGCCGGTCGGGTCGCGCGCGAGCTGTTCGGCCGCGACGACGAATTCACCTGGCAGGACGTCGACAGCGTGCCGACGCGCGTCGCGCCGTACCAGCACCTGATGCAGCGCGTCGACCCGAAGCAGCTCGATGCCCTGTTCGAAGCGCCGAGCGAAGCGGCGCCGGCGGCGGCCGCCTCGGCGACGGTACCCACCGCCGACCCGATCGCCTTGCCGCTTCCCGGCGGCGAAGCCATCGCGGCGACGATCGGAATCGACGACTTCGCCAAGCTCGACCTGCGCATCGCCCTCATCGTCGCCTGCGAGAAGGTCGAGGGATCGACCAAGCTGCTGAAGCTCACCCTCGACGCCGGCGAGGCGCGAACGCGAACCGTCTTCAGCGGCATCCAGTCGGCCTACTCGCCCGAGCAGCTGGTCGGCAAGCTCACGGTGCTGGTCGCCAACCTGGCGCCGCGCAAGATGAAGTTCGGCGTCAGCGAGGGCATGGTGCTCGCCGCTTCGCACGCCGACGAGCAGTCGCACCCGGGCCTGTTCATCCTCGAGCCGCACGCCGGCGCGCTGCCGGGCCTGCGCGTGCGCTGAGGCGCCCTGGACCCACCGATGTCGACCGACACCGACGCCAGCATCGACATCGTGCGCCGCTACGAGGACCGCTCGTGGGGCGACGACGGCCCGACCCGCGGCGTCGAGGACGTCGTCGAGGCCGGCCAGGTGCTCGCCTTTCCGCGCCTCGCGTTCGTTCTCGAAGACGGCGAGCGGCGCTTCCTCGACCCGCGCTGGGCCGACGCGAAGGCGAAGAACGTCTCGGTGCGCTGGCCGGCGGGCGAGCTGCGCGGCGCCGTCGGCGGCGCAGACGACCTGGCGGCGCTGCGCGCGATGATCGTCCGCTTCGCCGAGCAGAGCGAAGCGCTCGCGCTGCGCCTCTTTCCGCACTACCGCGGCCACCTGCGCCGCGGCAACACGTCGTTTCGGCCGACCGACGTCGCCGGCCGGGTGCGCAGTTGGCGCCAGGACGACACGCGCCTGCACATCGACGCCTTTCCCTCCAATCCGATGCAGGGCACGCGGCTCCTGCGCGTCTTCTCCAACGTCAACCCGGACGGCGCGCCGCGCCGCTGGCGCGTCGGCGAGCCGTTCGAGGCGCACGCGCGGCGCTACCTCGGCGCGATCGGCCGGCCGCTCGCCGGCAGCGCCTGGCTGATGCACAAGGCCGGCATCACGAAGCGGCGCCGCACCGAGTACGACCACGTCATGCTCCAGCTCCACGACCGCGCCAAGGCCGACCTGAGCTTCCAGCGCAGCGGCCCGCAGGCGCGGGTCGACTTCGCGCCGGGAACGACCTGGGTCGTCTACAGCGACCAGGTCCTGCACGCGGCGATGGGCGGGCAACACATGTTCGAGCAGACCTTCCTCCTCGACGTCGAACACCTGCGCCAGCCGCAAACGTCGCCGCTGCGAACGCTCGAGCGCCTGCTGCATCGGCCGCTGCGCTAGCGCAGCGGGCGCCGTTTCTTGTCGCAGCGCAAACAAGGCGCTCCGGGCGCAGGCACACGGCATGCGCGTGAGATATGCTGTGAGCGCACATCTCATTAACATATCGCGCAACATGGAACTGAAGACGGCACGCCTGACGCTGCTGATCGACCCGGCCAAGAAGGAGGCGTTCGAGCGCCTCTGCTCGGCCCAGGACCTGACCCCCTCGCAGGTCGTGCGCCAGCTCATTCGTGACTACCTGACGCAGCACGGCGTCAGCTACGTGCCGAGCGGAACGCGCGCGACGCCGGCACCGGTCGCGGCGCCGGCGCGGTCGCGGCCGGCACCCAAGCCGGCTGCGAAGGCGGCCAAATCAGGCAAGGCCGGCCGCTGACGCTGGCATGAACGGCCTCCTCGACCCGGCGCGCTGGCTTCATCTCGACTGGGTGCTCGTCGTCGTCGCCGGCTGGTTGCTGGTGGGCCTGCTCGGCCTGTTCGCGCTGCGCAACCTCGGCTGGGTCGCCAAGGTGCTCTTTCCGGCCGGCGGCGCGATCGCCGTGCTCCTGGCCGGCGTCGCGCTCGCCTCGATGTTCGCCGCGCCCGAGGTCGTCGTCCTGCCGCTCGGCCTGCCGGGGCTTCCCTTCCACCTCCGCCTCGACCCGCTCGCCGGCTTCTTCCTGCTCGTGATCGGCGCCGCGTCGGCCGGCGTATCGGCATTCGCCGCCGGCTATTTCAGGAAGGGCGAGGGCACGCCGCCAGGGCTGCTCTGCCTCGAATACCACGTCTTTCTCGCCAGCATGGCGATGGTCGTGCTGGCCGACGACGCCTACGCCTTCATGGTGATGTGGGAGACGATGGCGCTGTCGTCGTTCTTCCTCGTCATCGCCAACCACCGCATCGCCGAGATCCGGCAGGCCGGATACCTGTACCTGCTGGTCGCCCATGTCGGCGCGATCGGCATCCTGCTCTGCTTCGGCGTGCTCCAGGCCAATACCGGCGACTACACCTTCGCCAACATGCGCGCCCAGCACCTGACGCCGTTCTGGGGCTCGGTGGCGTTCCTGCTCGCCTTGTTCGGATTCGGTGCGAAGGCCGGCATCGTGCCGCTGCACGTGTGGCTTCCCGAGGCCCACCCCGCGGCTCCGTCACCGGTGTCGGCGCTGATGAGCGGGGTGATGCTGAAGACCGCCGTCTACGGGCTGCTGCGCGTCACGTTCGACCTGCTGCCGGCGCAGGTCTGGTGGTGGGGCGTTCTGCTGCTCGCGCTCGGCCTGGCGAGCGCCCTTTTCGGCGTCGTCTTCGCGGCGGTCCAGGTCGACATGAAGCGGCTGCTCGCCTATTCGTCGATCGAGAACATCGGCCTGGTGTTCGCTGCGATCGGGCTGGCGGTGCTCTTTTCCGCCTACGACATGAAGCCGATGGCGGCGCTCGCGTTGACCGCGGCGCTCTATCACGTCGCCAGCCATGCGTTCTTCAAGAGCCTGCTGTTCGTCGGCACCGGCGCCGTGCTGCACGCCACC
>Ga0070669_100003478_pt1 | contig 11348 bp, 8 predicted proteins | sample KBSS53metaG_FD_64680 | JGI IMG/M metagenome (GOLD analysis project Ga0070669, IMG submission 64680) | Switchgrass rhizosphere microbial communities from Kellogg Biological Station, Michigan, USA - KBS S5-3 metaG | ecosystem: Host-associated > Plants > Roots > Rhizosphere > Soil ... | reverse complement strand
CGCTGCCCGGACGACTCGTGCCACGCTTCGGACCGGAAAGAACTTGGATGTAAGGAACTCGCGCCTAACCCGAACGTTCTAAGATGCTCGCCCTTCCAGCCCGACCGCCAGCCCTATGTCAAATGTCGCATCCGTCTTGAAAGAAGAAATCGCCCGCGTAGCTCGCAAGGAGATTCGACGCGAAACCTCCCACCTCAAGAAGGCGTCGACAACCTACCGTTCCGAAATCGCCGCCTTGAAGCGTCGAGTTGTCGAGCTCGAGCGCCAGCTTCGGCGAGCGGGGAAGGGTAGCAGCCCCTCTGGAGCGGTTGCAGCAAACGACGGCACTGTTGACGAACGCACTCGCTTTAGCGCCAGGAGCATGGCCGCCCAACGACGGCGTCTTGGACTGTCCGCAGCTGAATGCGGCCTTCTGATCGGAGCATCAGCGCAGTCCGTCTACAACTGGGAGGATGGCAAGGCACGCCCGCGCGCGCAGCATCTGCCGGCCATCTTTGCGTTGAGGAACCTGGGGCGCCGGCAAGCGAACGAGATTCTGGAAACCCGCAAAGCCGCGTAGGCTCGGCCAGCCTGCGGGCGCCAGGTGGCCCCGTGAGCCTTGGCGCGCAACCGGCAGATCGTTCGGATGGCTCGGGTCGATAGATGGCGCCTGACGTGCATGTTCGGGACCACGGATAGCCGAACCGTTGCTTCGATGACTGCCGCTCTCGCCCCAAAAGGGCTTGTGGGAATTGCGTAGTTCGCTACCCGAACGCAGACTGTCTTCCTGGCCTTCGAAATCAGCGGCGCGCGCCAGGCGTCAGAGCTCACCAGACACTCGGCTGTATCGAAGTCGCCCGCAGGCTTTCAACTTGGGGATCCCATGCCCTGAAATTGACCGTGCCGCGTGCTGGAGCCAGACGAAGCAGCGAGCATTGACTCAGCGCCATCGCGCTTGCTTGAGACGTCGTCGGAAGCCCATCAGTCGGTTCCCCGACCTTCGACCATAGTCCGTGACCCACTCCTGTTGATCATGACGCCGGCCAGCGCTTCAGCACAATGCAGGCGTTGACCCCGCCGAAGCCAAAGGCGTTACAGAGAGCATGTTCGATCCGCATCGGCCGAGCCTTGTTGCCGACGATGTCGACCCCGTCAGCGGCACGGTCGGGTCGATGCAGGTTAATCGTCGGCGGCACGATCTGGTCGCGCAATGCAAGACAGCTGAAGACAGCCTCGACCCCTCCCGCCGCGCCGAGGAGATGACCCGTAGCCGACTTGGTCGACGCCACTGCCACCTTGCCGGCGCTGCCGAAAACGCTCTTGATCGCCTCCAACTCCGCGGCGTCGCCGGCCGGCGTTGAGGTCGCGTGGGCGTTGATGTGCTGGATCTCGGCCGGCGAGAGATGCGCGGAGTCGAGCGCTAGTCTCATCGCCCGCGCCACGCCGTTCCCGTCCTCAGGGCCTGAGGTCACGTGGGCCGCGTCGGAAGTCGTCGCGTAGCCGAGCAGTTCGGCGACGGGTGTAGCCCCGCGGGCCAGGGCGTGGTCGAGTTCTTCCAGGACAAGCAGGCCTGCGCCTTCTCCGATGACGAAGCCATCGCGCCCGAGGTCGAAGGGGCGCGACGCCGTCGCTGGCGCGTGCGAGAACTTTGTCGACAGCGCACGGGCGGCGGCAAAGGATGCGATGGTGACGCGGTCGATCGATGCTTCCGAGCCGCCGCAGAGCGCCACATCAGCTTCGCCGCAACGGATCAGGCGCGCGGCGTCGCCAACCGCTTGGAGGCCTGCGGCACAGGCAGTAACGGGCGTTCCAATCGGCCCCTTAAAGCCGTGCTCGATTGAAACCTGGCCTGCCGCGAGATTAGGCAGAAAGGACGGAATCGTAAACGGAGAGATGCGGGCGGGACCACGCGTGTCGATGGTCCGCACGGCCTCGGCAATCGCTGGGAAGCCGCCGATGCCGGAGCCGATGATCGTCGCAGTGCGCGCTTGCGCTTCCTCTGACGTTGGGAACCAGCGCGCGTCGGCCAGAGCCTCCCGAGCTGCGGCGATCGCGAACCAGATGAAGCGCTGCGTGCGCCTCCTGAGCTGCGGGCTCAGCAAGGTATTGACGTCGAAGCCGGCCTCGGGATCGTCGGCCGCGTCCGGAACGCGCGCCGCGATCTTTGCGCCGATTCCCTCGCACATCTCCTCATCGAGCGCCGTTACACCGCTCGCGCCGGCAAGCAGTCGACGCCACACTACCTGGGCGCCGCAGCCCAGCGGCGACACCACTCCCAGACCTACAACAACGATCCGCTTCGCGCTCAGTTGTAGTCGTCCGCCGGATTGAAGTCAGTGCCGGGGTCGAGGACGCCCTTGCCCGGCACGTGATTGATCTCAAGGCGAACTCCAGCCGGATCTTCGAAGAGCAGCGAGTAGTAGCCCGGGGCCCAGGGGCCTTCCTCTGGTGAACGGATGATCTTCGCGTCTACGCTCTGCAGAAATCGATGGACACTATCCACGTCATTTCGGCTGCGCGCACGAAAACAGAGATGATGCAGTCCGACGCTACCTTGCTCAAAGCGCTGGCCAGCGTGCGCGTCACCGCAGGGCCCGACGCCGACGGCGGTGCGGCCACCGACGTAATAGATTCCATCTTGACCGCCGAACACCCGCTTCAGGCCTAGGAACGAGAGCAACGACTCGTAGAACGGGCGGCACTTTTCCCATTCGCTCACCGTCAGTGCGACGTGCGCCACGCCGTTGATCTCGATCATTCTTGCCCTCGAAGATACGGCGACCGTCCGCTGATATGTCAACGAATCGCCCGCAAGTGTGTCTCGTCGCGGCGAGGTGGTCAAGTTGGACCCGGCGGTGACGCCGGGTGCACCGCGCGGGGTGACGGCGGCGCTGTTTCGGTTCAGACTTACGGATGCGACGCAAGAGCAACAACGAAACATGGACGCTCTCGACAGCTGGCTGACGAAGTTGGGGTTGGAACGCTACGTTCAAGCGTTCCGAGAGAACGACGTCGACCTTGAAACGCTGCCGCTCCTCAGCGACCGTGACCTCCAACAACTGGGCGTGTCCCTCGGCCATCGGAAGCTTCTGGCTCGTGCCCTCGTCGCGCAAAACCGGGCCGCCGCGGCGGCTGGCGACAATGATCCGGCCGCGTCAATCCCGCTCCTCCCCATGTTCGCGGCAAGCGGTGAGCGCCGCCAGATCACCGCGCTGTTTTGTGACCTCGTCAATTCCACCGAGCTTAGCTCGCGAATGGATCCCGAGCTATGGCGCGACATCGTCCGACGCTACGAAGATGTGTGCACTCAGGCCATCAACGGTTTCGGTGGCTACGTGTTCCAACGCGTCGGCGACGGCATCGTCGCCTACTTCGGCTATCCGCACGCTCGCGAAGACGCATCTGAGTGCGCCATCCGCGCCGGTCTCCGGATCTTCGAAGGAATGCCCGGGCTGCTCCTCCCCGATGGTAGCTCGCTGCATGCGCGCATCGGCATCTCCACCGGCTTGGTGGTGATCGACGACGTGCGTTCGAGCGACCGGGGCGCGTTCGGCGACACGATGAACCTCGCGGCCCGGCTGCAGGCCGTGGCCGAACCGGGCAGCATCGCAATCAGCAACGGCACGCGCCGACTTGCCGGTGCAGCCTTCGATTACCAGGACCTCGGGACGCAGACGCTGAAAGGCTTGCGCCAGCCCGTGCACGTCTGGCGCGTGACGGGCTTCGGCCGCACCGAGGGTCGGTTTGATGCAGCAACCCGCGACGGCCTCAGCCCGCTGATCGGTCGCGACGAGGAAATCACCACGATCATCAATTGCTGGGAGCGCGCGCGCCGGGGTGAAGGTCGCGCGGTACTGCTCTCAGGCGAGCCCGGGATCGGCAAGTCGCGCATCCTGCGCGCGGTGCGCGACCGGGTGCGTGTCGATACCGCCAGTGTCATGCATTTCCAGTGCTCGCCGTTCTTCAGCAACACCGCGTTGCATCCTGTGGTCGAGGGCCTAGAGCGCGCTCTCCAGGTTTCTCCAGACGAGCCGGGTCCGGCCCGGCTCTCTCGTCTCGAGGCGCTCGTCCTGACACGCTACGGAGGCTCGGCTCGGGACGTTGCCCTCATCGCCTCGATCTTGTCGCTGCCGACCGAGGGCCGGTACGACCCGATCGGGTTGACTCCGCAGCGGCAGAAGGAAGAGACGATGCGGGCGCTGGTTGATCTGGTCGCCTCGATTGCGCAGGAGCAGCCGAGCCTGATGCTGTTCGAGGACCTGCATTGGTCAGATCCAACAACGATCCAGCTGCTCGAGCAGTTGGTCGACCGCCTCTCGGCCATGCCCTTGCTCATGCTGGCGACTTCGCGCCAATCGTTTCCTCCGAAATGGCAGGCGTTGGTCCACGTCGTCCCGCTCGCCATCACTCGCCTGGATCGGGCGCAGAGCGCTGACCTTGCCCGCGGCCTGGCGGGCAAGCAGCTTCCGCTGGGACTGATCGAGCGAATCGTCGCTAAGACTGACGGCGTTCCCCTTTATCTGGAGGAGATTACACGGGCGGTGATTGAGTCGAGCTCGCTTCGGGAGGTCGGCGATCACTACGAGCACGCGGAATGGGTGGCAGATGTCGAGATCCCTGCGACTTTGCGGGATTCGCTCATGGAACGCTTGGACCGTCTATCTTCCGACAAGGGAGTGGCGCAGATCGCGTCGGTCTTCGGCCGTGAATTCAGCTACGACATGCTATGCGCGGTCGATCTAGTGTCCCCCCCGGAATTGGACCGCGCGCTGGAGCGACTCACGCACTCGGGACTTGTCGTGCGCCACGCCAAGCCGACCGACTCCAGCTCGACTTACTCGTTCAAGCACGCCCTGATCCAGGACGCGGCATACGACTCGCTGCTGAAGAGTAACCGACAGAAGCTCCACCAGCAGATCGCCTCGGTTCTAGAAGAGCGCTTTCCGCAAACGCGTGAACAGAAGCCGGAGCTGCTTGCACATCACTACACGGAAGCCGGATTACTCGGGCAGGCGAGTCATTTCTGGTTCCAGGCTGGAAGGAACGCGGCCTCCCGCTCGGCTAACGTGGAGGCGGTCAGCCATCTAACCAAGGCATTGGATGCGCTGAAGAGCCTATCTGACGCCTCGCAGAACGACCGAGCAGAACTGCAGATCCAGACCCTTCTCGGCAATGCCTTGATGGCGACCCGGGGCTACGCCGATCCGAACGTCGGGCGAACGTTTGATCGGGCACGCGCTTTGTGCGATCGCATTGGCGAAACGCCACAGTTCACGCCCGTGATGTACGGCCTCTGGATGTTCTATCTGGTCCGCAGCGATTTGCAGAACGCCCGCGACCTCAGCGCCCAGCTGTTGCAGCGCGCCGAGCGAAGCCAGGATTCATCGGCGCTGCTCGAAGGCTACCGGGTTGTCGGGATGACCGCTTTCTTCTCTGGAGATTTCCCGTCGGCACGCCGACATCTCGAAAGGGGAGTCGCGGTCTATGACCCAGAAAGCCATCGTGGCCACGCCTTCCTCTACGGAACCGAGCCCGGAGTTGCGTGTTCATGCTACCTCGCCGCGACGCTCTGGATACTCGGTTTTCCCGATCAGGCACTGGCGCGGCTCGAAACGGGGTTGGCCTGGGCCGAGAAATCTCAGCATTCTTTCAGCCGCTCATTCGCCTTGTTCTTCGCCGCGATGTTGTACCAGTACCGTCGCGAGACCGGCGAGGCGCGGCGCTGGGCCGAGGCCGACATCGCGCTGTCTAAGGAAGATGGTTTTGTACTCTGGCTGGCGATGGCGACAATCGTGCATGGCTGGACTGATGTCGATCAGGGCCGCAGCGCAGAAGGTCTCTCCGAAATGCGCACCGGTCTCGCTGCCTATCAAGCGACCGGCGCTGGCCTTGCTCGTTCGTACACCTTGTCGCTTCTGGCCGACGGATGCATGAAATGCGGGCAGCCTGACGAGGCCTTGGCGGTGCTCGAACAATCCCTCGATGACTGCAGTCGAACCGGGGAAGCAGTGTTCGAAGCCGAGCTCCACCGGTTAAAGGGCGAGCTTTCGCTCCGATCGGCTACGGCGCAAGACTGCGAAGAGCGGTCTGTAAGCTCCAAGCTAGCGGTCTCTGAGAAGAACTTCCTCAGATCGTTGGCTGTAGCGCGCGCCCAAGGCGCCAGGGCGTTCGAGCTGCGCGCTTCGATGGGCTTATTTCGGGCGTGGCGAGCTATGGGGAAGGGCGACGTAGCGCAGCGTATGCTGATACAGGTCTACGAGGGATTTGGCGAAGGTCTCGAACTACCCGACTTAGTCGAAGCACGAGGCCTGCTGCAGGAAGGCCCTAAGCTGCGCTAACAGCAACTTATCGGTACCAGTCGGAACGGGTTAGCGGCATATCGCTCGCGCCCTGATTCTGCTTGCTGAGTAGCGTTTGATAGATGGTCGTTCGGCCGCTCGCGAACTGGTGCGAAGCCAGCGCCATGTACAGACGCCACACGCGATAGGTCACCTCGTCGGTCAAGCGCAGCACATCCTCGCGGCGCTGCTCGAGGCGCGCCAGCCAGTGCTTAAGGGTTATTTCGTAGTGTTCGCGCAAGCCTTCGACGTCACGGACCTCGAACCCGCTGCTCTCCGCGGCAAGCAGCATGCTGCTGAGGGCGACCAACTCACCATCTGGAAAGACGTAGCGGTCGAAGAAGGTGCCGTGCCGTTGCGGTTGTCGCTGGGTGAAGGCGATGCCGTGGTTGAGAAACGCGCCGCCGGGCCGAAGCAGCCGCCACGCCCAGCGAAAATACTCGCGCAACGAGACTTCACCGACATGCTCAAACATCCCGACGCTGGAAATCTTGTCGTACGCATGGGTAGTTGCAATCTCCCTGTAGTCGTTGCACTCGACCCGACAGCGACCGCTGAGACCGGCGGCTTGGATTCGGCGGTTGGCGAAATCGGCTTGGCGCTGACTGAGCGTAATCCCTAGAGCGTCGACCCCATAGCGCGTGGCGGCATGGATTACCAACCCGCCCCAGCCGCATCCGACGTCGAGCAGGCGCTGGCCGCGCGCAAGGCGCAGCTTGCGGCAGATGATGTCAAGCTTCTTCTCCTGAGCGACCTCCAGCGTGTCGCCCGGACCTTCGAAGTAGGCGCATGAATACACCATTCGCGGATCGAGCCAAAGGGCGAAGAAGTCGTCCGAGACGTCGTAGTGATACGACACGGCCTGACGGTCGCGCTCTCGCGAACGCGGCGCGCCCTGTAGGTGTGCCGGCTGGCGCCCGAGGCGTGGCTTCCCGCCGTTGGGCAAGGCAAGCAAAGCCCGCGCATAGCGGAGACGATCGCCCAGCCGGGCAGGCTTTATGAAGAAGCGGTCTGCCAACGCGATTAGCGCGCCGATGTCGCCTTCGATGTCGACGTCATCGTAGAGATAGGCCTCGCTGACGCTCAGCTCGTTGGCGTTCCACAGCATTCGCCGCAGCGCGCCGGGATGCTTCAGGACCAACGTGCAGCGCGCCGGCTTTCCGCCTTCGGGTTCCCAACTCATCCCGTTCCAGAGTCGAACCGCAAACTCGGGAGCGTGGTCGCTCTCAAAGAGCTGGCGAAGAAGCGACAGGCTGGTCTCGACCGCCCTGTCGCCCACGCTGGTTTGATTTCTTGTCAAGCCGCGAGCGGTCAGTGCTGGGCCGAGGCGTCCAGCGAATTCTCGACATTGCGCAAGAGAGTTCGCTGGATTCGTACCTCAGGCGTGCGCTTCAGCTGACGCGCTAGGCCGCAGGCAGCGAGAAGAACAATCCACCATTTAGTTGGATCCCACTGATACCAGCGAACGCCGTTTCGGTAGTCGCCCGGAAAGGCGTGGTGGAAATTATGATAGCCCTCACCGAGGGTCAGCATCGCGAGCAGGGAGCTGTCGCGGGAGGTGTTGGCGCGGGAGTACGGCTGACGCCCCAGAAAGTGGCCCGCCGAATTTACGAGAAAGGTGCCATGGTGGGCGACGACGACGCGCAACAGTCCCCCCCACAGCACGCCGCCCCACGGCCTGCCATAGCTAAGTCCGATTAGGAACGGTACGCCGAATCCGACCACCAGACCAAGCATGACGTGCAGGCGGTGCTGGGTCAGAACGAAGGGCTTGTCACGAAGGTCAGCAACATTGTCGAGATTTCGGCCTTCAGCGCGGTACAGGATCCAGCCGACATGGGCCCAGAAGAACCCCTTCTTGGCGCAGTACGGATCTCGGTCTTGATCCACGAAGCGGTGATGATCACGATGCTCCGACGCCCAGATCGTGACCGGCGACTGCAGTGCTGCAGCGCCGAATAGGAGATAGAAGACCTGCACCACCGGATGGCAGTCGTAGGTCTTGTGGCTGTAGTACCGGTGGTATCCCGCCGTGATCGCAAGCCCTGTCAGCGTCGTCATCGCTGCCAAGCAGGCCACATCGCCGGGATGAAGTCCGTGCTGGTCGATGTAGTACGCAATCGCCAAGATCGCGGCGATTGGCGAAAACAGCAGGACGAGAATATTGCGCCAGTTCAGGTTCCTCTTGAGCATCGCGTCTGTCTTTCTTGTTTAGGCTGCCGGAATTGCATTGCTTAGCGGCAGGGTACGGGCGCAGCGCGTCTGTAGAGCCGGCGGCAGGCGGGCGAACGCTTCATCCAGTCCAGCGATGAGGGCTTTGTGACCAGGTGTCCCAAGCGGCATGCGAAGCTCCCGCACGGCCGCCTCATGCAGCGCTTGCTGCAGATCGGCCAATGCCTCTTGCAAGGCGAATTGGCCAATCAGCAGCAATGGCCTGACATTCTCCTGCACGGTTTCGACCTCGGCCGCAGCCCGAATCTGGAACGCCGCTATCGCATCTTCCGCTTCGGACCGGTCTCCTGGCGGCTCCGGCCTGGCGATCGCTTCCCCGATGCGATCGGCCAGCTTTCGGATCTCGCGTCGAATAAGCCCTACATGCCTCTCGGCGCGCGATTGAAGCGTGGGACTGGATTCGCGATGCGCGCGCAGGTCCTGGATAACGCCAACGCGCTTCAGAGCGACCAGGATCCAGTAGCCGGCATCGAACTCCCACCAGCGCATGCCGAGGCGGGCGGAGTCGGGGAAACAATGATGGTTGTGGTGGAAGCCTTCACCCAGCGACACCAAGCCGAACAGCCAGTGATTGCGGCTGTTGTCGGCCGTTGGGTAACGCCGATATCCCCCGATGCTGTGGCTCACCGACTGGATCCAATGAATCATGTGGAGCACGATCACCGTAGGCAAAAAGAATCCCCAAACGACTCCCACCCAGCCGAACCACCAGTAACAGCAGCCGATGTAGATTAACTTGAGGACGCCGTCCCATCGTTGCAACACGACCAGTTCTGGAAAGCGTGCGAGGTCGGGGATTTTGGCCAGGTCGACGTCGCGATGGGCCTCATCGAGGAACCAGCCGCAGTGCGAATAGCAAAAGCCGTGGAAGCGAGGTGAGTGGAGGTCGTCAGGCGTGTCAGCGCGTTGGTGGTGCTCGCGGTGGGTCTGCGCCCACCACAATGGACCGCCCATGACGGTCAACGAGCCGTATAGCCCCATCAGGAACTGCACCGTCCGCGACGTCCGGTAAGTGCGATGCGCGAAGTAACGGTGGTAGACCACCGAGACGCCGATCGAGCGCAACAGGAATGCGCCGACAAATATTGCGAGCGCCTCGCTCGTGACGCCCGTCCAGACGATCCCGAGACAGCCCATGTGCATGAGCAAATAGAGAATGGTGGCCGTCGCGTTAAAGCGGCGCCCACCGGATGGCGCTGAAGGCGCGCCGAATCTGCTTCGTGCTGTCACGTTGGATGCCGCAAGGCGCTGCAGGATCGCCCCTTCGCGGCGGCAAAGCGCGATTGGCACAGTGCCCCCGCTTGTCCTACCTCTTAAGGAACGCAATCCCGGAAGGTTCGAAACGCTCACGGCAATGTCCATCGATGCCGCACGGCGCGCGGCGCAAGAATGGTAAGCGCGAGGCCAAGCGCCGGCCACCGCCGTCATTGTCACGGAGAGGACCGCGGCCAAGGTCGTCAACCTAGGGTATGTCCGAGATGCGGCGTGGCCGGCGCCCTGGGGAACACCCGCGCTGTTGGTCGCCACGGAGGAGGCAGTTGGGGCGTGACCCTGTCCCCGTTTCAGTACCGCTCAGAAGTAGGAACTTCCGGCTCCTGACCCTGTCCCCGATTCAGTACCGTTCAGAAGTAGGAACTTCCGGCTCCTCGGGGGTCGTCGAAGCGGCCTGCAGGCCGCTTCGACGGGCGAATTCGGTTGGCGTCGACCAGTCTAGCGCCGAGTGGGGCCGACTCTGGTTGTAGTACGTCCGCCAAGCGTCGATCTTGGCCCTGGCGTCGTCGAGCGATAAGAACCAGTTGGCATTCAGGCACTCCTGGCGTAGCCGACCGTTGAAGCTTTCTACGCGTGCGTTGTCGGTCGGCTTCCCGGGGCGGCTGAAGTCGAGCTCGACACCGTGCTCGTAGGCCCACTTGTCCATCACCTTGGAGATGAACTCGCTGCCGTTGTCGGTCTTGATCGTCCTGGGCAGGCCGCGCTGGCCACAGATCCGGTTCAGGCTGTCGACCACGTCTTCTCCCTTCAGGCTTTGCCCGACGTCGATCGCCAGGCACTCACGCGTGTAGCAGTCGACGACCGTCAGCATGCGCAGCTTCCTGCCGTCGAAGAGGGCATCGGCGACGAAGTCCGCGCTCCAGACCTCGTTGATCGCAAAGGCGAGCTGCTTGGGTTGGCGCAGCTTGGCGGCCCTGTTCCGGCGCGGCCTCTTCAGGCGCAGCGACAGGCCTTCTTCGCGGTACAGCCGGTACACCCGCTTGACGTTGTCTTGATGGCCTTCGCGCCGCAGCATCACGTGCACTCGCCGGTAACCGTAGTGCACGCGCGTGTCGGTGATCTCCTTGATGCGCATCTTCAGCACTGTCTCATCGCGACGTCGAGACTCGTACCGGTAGGTCGAGAACGACATGCCGACGACGCGCAGCGCATTGCGCTGACTGCATCCGAAGCGCTGCATCAGTTCACGCACAAGATCTCGGCGATGCGAAGGCCTCAGACTTTTTTTGCGACGACGGCCTGCAGCATCGCCTTGTCCAGGCTCAGGTCGGCCACGATCTGCTTGAGCCTCCTGTTCTCTTCCTCGAGCTGGCGCAGCCTGCGAAGCTCGGACGGGCCGATGCCGCCGTACTTCTTGCGCCACACGTAGAACGTCGCGTCGCTGATGCCCATCTTGCGACAGACCTCCTCGACGCTAGTGCCCAGTTCGTTCTGCTTCAACGCAAACGCGATCTGGTCCTCGCTGAACTTGCTCTTCCTCACGACATGCTCCTGGCCCTCCCGGGCCTTCATCATGCCGGGCGTCTC
>Ga0070669_100003476_pt1 | contig 11353 bp, 9 predicted proteins | sample KBSS53metaG_FD_64680 | JGI IMG/M metagenome (GOLD analysis project Ga0070669, IMG submission 64680) | Switchgrass rhizosphere microbial communities from Kellogg Biological Station, Michigan, USA - KBS S5-3 metaG | ecosystem: Host-associated > Plants > Roots > Rhizosphere > Soil ... | reverse complement strand
CTGGACGACGGCGTCTCACCCGCGCGCGGGTTCAGGCATTCCCCCGGCCTCTCGGTGCTTCAGAGGCCAAGGCGTCCGTCTCTTTCAAGCCAGCCGATGCGCTTCAGCGAAGCCCTCTTGAAAGCCCAGGCATGACCGAAAAACATGGAGAGCCTAACGAGATGGACCGACATAGATGGATGCTCGACTTCGTCCGGATCGTCGATGCCTGCGGGATCGCCGAAGGCCGCTTCGGTGTGGATGTTGTTCCTGCCGCCGCGGTTTGCACACTGTCCGATCTGGAGTTTCAACTTGGAATTCCCTTGGTGCAACGCGGCACGCGTCGCCTTTCGCTCACATCCGATGGCAGGCATCTACTGGCGCTCGCGCGCCCCGGATTCACTGATTCGTCGCAGACGCTGGAACTGGCCGCGAACACCCGACGTGATCTGCAGGGCATCGTTCGCCTGGGCGCCCCGGCGAGATTTGCAATCCACCAGCTTGCGAAGCACTTGCCTCGGTTTCATGCGCTCTGGCCAAGCATCACCGTCGATGTCTGCACTGACAGCGTCGACGACACTCACGATCTGACGATAGAGATCGGGCGAAGACCGCCGCAAGGCGACTACACCGTGCATCAACTGGCTTACAGTGAGGTCGTGATGTGCGCGTCGCCTGACTACCTTGACCGTCACGGCAGACCGTCACATCCGAAGGAGCTCGTCGAGCATTCACTGCTGCTGCCACAGGCCGGACCTGAGCGGCAAGAGCAGCTCGCTCTGCGCCGCAATGCTCCCGCTGAAGGCCCTTTGACCCAGGAAGTGTGGCGTTTCCAGCCCAAGGCAAATACACCATTGAGCAGCCAGAACGCGGATCTGATCTATGCGGGTGCCTTGGCAGGGCTCGGGTTGTGCAGCCTGCCCTCCTATGTCATTGAAGATGCTCTCCTGGAGAGTGCACTCGAGCGTGTGTTGCCCGAATGGAGCTTGACTGGTCTGAGCATTTCGCTGTGCATGCCGTCGCACCAAGTAGCTCCGCCGTGCACGAAAAGTCTGATGGAGTTCTTGTTCGCCGTATTTGGCGCGTCGAGCAACGACCCTTGGCTCAAGTTCGCCGGCTGCGAAACCAGATGCGGTGAATCGCTTCGTTCGTAGTGGCTCTAGGACTGCAGGTCCTCTTGGTCTTGCCGGAACGCTCCGTGAGCGCGAGGAAGACGCGATGAAGTGGCCGCTTGAAGTCTGAGGCTTGGGAATGGCGCCGCCGGTGCGTGGACGATCAATGCCTTAGCCGTTGAAAGACAGTGATCGGGCGCGCTCTGGTGCGTGGCGCGGTGGTCGCCGATCGGCTGCTGCGAGATCGTGGTGAATGGATTTCGCCACCTGGATTCCCTGGGCGTAGGAGGTCGTCACACAGGGGTGCCAATAGTTGGTGACTTCCCCTGCGGCATAGATGCCCGGTAGGCCTGGCACCCGACCCTGTCGGTCCACGTCGATAAAGCCGTTGCGCAAGGGCAATTGCAAGTCGCCAGGAATCGTCGGGACAAAGCCGAACTGCACGCCGAATACATCGTATGGTGCGTGGTTGACGGTCATGGTGCGCTGATCGGCCTTGAACGGACCGACGTGCACATGCTGCGGCGGGAAATCTCTGCGAAGAGAAGATTGAGCCCGAGGCTCGCGCCGGCAGTAGATGTCGACCGTCCTCGCGCCGCGTCGAAGCGCGAAGCGGGCTTGATCGAATGCGTTGTCGCCGCCACCCAAGATGGCCACGCGCTTTCCGCCAATCTCGATGCGCTCCATGGAGAGGCCCGGGCCGATGCCCACCGTCGGGGATTCACTGAACCCGCCGTCTTTCGGCAAGGTGCCGGTGGCAATGACGAGTCGGCGCCCTTGATAGCGTTGGAACGAGCATTCGACCTGCCAGCCCTCGAGCGAATGACAACGCGCGATGGATCTGACGTGGCTGTCCGTGACATAGGGGACCCCTGCGATGCCCAGATGCGCCTGAAGCTGCGCTGCGAGTTCCTGTCCAGTCCTGCCGTGTACACCGGGAACCCAAAGATTGGGATAAGGACTCCTTCGCTGCAGCCCGCCCAGCAGCCTCCCTGATTCAAGCAAAAGAGTCCGCATTCCGAGTTGGTGTGCCCACAGCGCGCAGGCGGCTCCCGCCGGGCCACCGCCGATCACAAGTAAGTCTTCCATATTCACCGTTGTCGTAAGAGAGCGCTCAAGCACCTTGCCGATCGGCTGCTGCCCGTGCGCTGAGCGTCATGCCAGGCCGATGAACAAGTTTCGACTCTCCGATGCATCGTGCCGATGCCCGCAGGCGCAAGAAGCGTTGTCAATCCGAAGCCGGGTCGCGAACAAATCGATGGGTGAAGCGGCAGGCGGCGTACGTTGCACAGGTTGTTGCCGCTCATGAGATTGGCTGAGCTTTCTATCGTGAAGACATGAGATTTGCCGTGAGACTTTCTGCTTAGGATGAATCCACCATACAAAGCAAAGGCGAGAAGAAGATTGATGTTGCTCCTTGCAATGACGTGCTTGCGAGCCGATGAGCAAGATGCCGATGTCGCGCGCGCGATCCTGCGCGGCGACATGCATGATGGTCTTCGCATGGGCTTGGGTCGTCTGGACCGTGCTGACGGGAGCGCGGTAGGACGTCAGGCTGCGCTCGGTCAGGTGATGGCGCAGGTCTTGCTCTCCATCGGTCGAATCGAGCAGGCCGAGGAGCTTCTTCAGGGGCAACTACGCTTGTATGCGTCGCTGTCTCGCCCTCAGATGCGCTGGATGGCTTCCCTGGACCGCGGATACTTTTCGCTTTCACTCAACAAACCGGGGAGGGCTGCCGAGAGCTTCAATGTCGTGGCGGACGGCAATGAGGTCCCGCTGAAGCTGAGACTGGAAGCGTTGCTGGGATTGTCCAGTGCGTTGCATCGCCTTGGTGAATTCCATCGGGCGTCTCGCACACTTGCGCACGCAGTCGTGTTGGCACAACAGGCCGACGCTCTGCGTTTGCGATTGCTTGAGGCCACACGGCTGGAGCATGAGGCGCTGGAAGTTTTGCGTGACTACGACGTGTCCTGCGAGGCCACGCGAGATCGACGGGGGCGCTCGCACCTTCTTCGAATGGCGTCGGAGGCGCTTCCGCAGATGCCTTTGGCGTGCCATCGCCTAAGATTTTTAGCCCACCTCGTCGATCCGGAACTGCGCACATCGCGTGGTGCGGCTCAGGTCTTGGATGGTGTGCGCTGGTGGCGAGAACGGCGGATACACCATTCGGAAGAAATCAGCCGAATTGAAGCAGCACTTGCGCTTCTCAGGCACGACAACGCAGATGCTGCATCTGAAGTTCTCGGGCCTCTGGCGACCGATGTTGCACGGCAGAATCAACATCGACACATGAGCGAAGTCAAGTACTGCGCCTCAAGGCTGTATGCGATCCAGGGCAGACATGTCGAAGCGCTCCGTAGCCTCCGGCAACATGCGAGCCAAGCGTTGTTCCAACTGCGCTCCGAGCTAAAGCAGGTCCCATACTCGCGCTTTCTGGAGCAGCAGCGCGCTGAAAAGACGAGCTTGGATGAACTCAGTCTACCGCCACGCTACCGCAAGGCTTATCGATTCATCCTTGACCACATCAAGGAGCCGCACCTGACGATTCGGCGCGTCGCTGCGCATATCGAGGTATCGGAAAGAGCGCTGCAGACGGCATTCCGAAGTCACCTCGGGATGACGCCCGCCGGGGTCATTCGGCAACTTCGCATGACAGGGATCCGCGCTGAAATTCAACAGCAGTCCGTTCGGGAGAGCGTTCTGGTGGTGGCCAAGCGGTGGGGAACAGGCAGCCGGTCCTCGCTGACGAAGAACTTTCGTGAGCAGTTCAATGAGACACCAGCAGCGACGCCGGACAGGGATCGTGAAGACGCATCGAAGCAGAGCACGGAATCACATGATGCTCATGCCTCCGGACATCGAGAAGTCCGTGCGAGCTGCTTGCCGGCGCAGAAAGCCGGCGCTGAGGCCGAATGCCATTGCGGGTGCGCTCCCTCGAACGGCGGCACCGCTTTTCCGGAAAGATCGAGGCTGCCGGTCTTGCTAGACAGTGGGAATGGTGCCGCCGTCGATGACGTACTCTGTACCCGTGATCGTCGCCGCGCGCGGTGAAGCCAGAAACACGATGAGATTTGCAACTTCGCTGGGCAGAGACGGCCGTCCCAGGGGAATGCCTCCGAGCGAATCCATGATGATGCGCTTCCCACCTTCATAGTCGACACCAGCTTGCGATGCGAGGCGCTGTGCCAAGGCTACGGATGCTTCGGTTTCGATCCAACCGGGCGCGACGCTCAGGACGCGGACGCCCTTCGGAGAGACTTCCTTCGACAGGCTCTTGCTGTACGTCGACAAGGCGGCCTTTGCAGCTGCATAGGCGGTGGTCGACTCTGGCAGAGGAAGCTGACGCTGAATCGACGAGACATGAATGACCACGCCGCTGCCTTGCGCTAGCATGGCAGGCAGCAACGCTCGGTCCAATCGCACGGCAGGCATCAGGTTCAAGTCCAGCTCGCGCTGCCACTCTTTTTCGCCCAGCGCAGCAAAACCGCCGCCGGGCGATGAGGAGCCGCCTAGAACATGAACCATGATGTCGATGCCGCCAAGCTGCGAAATGACTGCGCTTGCAACGGTTTCACAGCCCTCAGCGGTCGTCAAATCGGCATTGACGAAAAAGTTGGCTGGATGATCGGTCGGTTCTTCCCGCGCCGTGGTCAGTACGTTGGCACCCATTGCACGGAACTGGGCGACGACGGCTTTTCCAACGCCCTTCGTGCCTGCGGTGACCAGTACGCGCTTGTTCGTCAATTCGAGTTCCATCAATGAATCTCCAGCGACTGAATCTTCTGGCCGGCCATGACGAAGGCATGCGCGAGTCGCGCGGGGCTTCCGGGAAAGCTGCCGACGACTTCGGCGGTAACCGTCAGGCGCTCGCCGGTATGCGAGATATCGACGGGGGTGACGGTGTATTCGCTCTTGGTACGGGCCTCGTGCTGCCAGGCTCTGATCGCATCGATACCCCGATGGGTCTGCCCTTCGTCGAGAACGACGGCATCCGTGGAGAAGCTGTTATTCAACGCAGCCGTGTCTGCGCCGTTGCTGCATTCGAAGTAGGTCGAGATGGCAGGAGGAAGCGTAAGAGACATTTCGTTCTTTCGAGAAGTTGGGTATGTCTTCATTCTGGTCAGCTCTCTGACATCGAACAAGAACGCACAAGAAAGTAAGGTACTGAATCATGGGAAAGCTATACAGCCCGGCCAGCGCCGCCCGCGCAGTCGAAGAGATCCTCAAGATGCTGGACGGGCGATGGAAACTTGACATCCTTTTTCATTTGTTCGGCGGAAAGGTCCAACGCTACTCGGACCTGGAAAAACTGATTCCTGGCATCTCGCAGAAGATGCTTGCTCAGCAGTTGAGGCAACTGGAAGCTGCTGGAATCGTTGTTCGGGAGTTGTTCCCACAGGTGCCTCCAAGGGTCGAATACCGCTTGACCGAATGGGGGCAGGCGCTCTGCCCTGTGCTGGACGCCATGCTCAAGTGGGCAGACAGCAGGGAAGCTGTCCCGCCTTCGGACGTCGAAGCCCGGGATGCCAAGGAAGCGCAAGAAGGTCTGGCAAGCGTGCAACCTCATCGCCGGGGCGCGCGCGGTTCACCGAGTTGGCATGGAATTGCGTGAGCTGGCGCAATTCGTGAGCCGTGGTGTTTGAGTGGTCGGTGCTGCAACAGCCCCGGTCAAGCGTCTGAGCGCGACGTCCGAGAAGACGGCGGGGCGGCGGAGGCATGAACTCGGACAGATCAGGCGCGCTAGTAGCAAGTGGAGTGGTCTGGACGTGGCGCAAATGGCCTTGCGATCGGAGCAGATCGCTGGACGACCCCAGGGAGCTATAGCTGAAGTCGATAACCGACGCCGTAGACCGTGTGAATCTGAAGGCGATCCGAGCCAAGTGCGTGGAGCTCGATCTTTCGACGAAGCTTGTAGACGTGCTGCTCGAGTGCGCGCTTGCCGAGCTCGCTTGAGCGACCGCAGATCTCGGCGCACAGTTCGCGCAGGCTCACCACGCGGCCGACACTCTCGAACAGCCTCCAGGCCAACGTGAACTCGCGTGATGTGAGACTGACCTGACCTCCTTCGGTGGTCAAGGTCCGTGTCGCTGCGCGCAGTTCGTAGGGCCCGATCTTCAATGAGCTTGCATGCATCAGCTTCCGGTGGACATGCACGCGTGCACGAAGTCGGCAGATCAATGAGTTCGTGTCCGAATGCGCAACCGAGTAGTCGTGCGCGCCGTTTCCAAGTGCGCTGGCCATGCGAATGGGATCGGCCGGCCCGACGACGATCCTCGGGATCTGGGTGAATTCTCCATCCTGCAGGTCCGACAGCCACCCGGCGAGGCGCTCTGTGTCATCCTCAAGCAGCAGGGCCTGAAATTCAGTCTGCTGCAACGCAAGGCTCATCCGATTGAAATCGTCGTAGTACTCCGCTTCAATGCCTGCGGCCTCCAGAGGTACAGCGCTGACCGTGCTCACGGTGTGTGCACGAACCAGCACCGCGATCTTCATGGGGTGTGCGTTGTTCCTGGCGCAGCGAGCGATGTCTTCCATGGTCAATGGCGTGTGAGGATGTACAGAGCAGTCGTGCGAGCACCGTCCTGTCGAGACCCCTCGCGGGGCTGTTTGACGCGCGGGTTGCACGGTCTGAGGTGACGCGTGCGGGTCCTGTGGTGATCGATAGCGCCAACTTTCATCTTTTCTCTGTGTAAGTTCGGCGCCCCACGACGCCGTGTTCGATGGCGATAACTCAAGGTCGAGTTGTGCTCGAAAACAGTCGAATATATCAAATTTGCATGAATGGCGGCACGATGGTCCGGTTGTCCTTGCAGACGGCTTGCCTCGGCGAAAAGTCGGGCTTCCGATTGCGAGGCGGGACTGAGCTGTGGTCAGGTTCCGTTGAGGCGCGGGTTGCGGAGCGGCTATCGGGCGCCACCGCGGCACGCCTTGAGCGCACCTGGTGATTTCACGTGCTGCGGATGGATGGATGATCAACAAGGATTGAGCGCGGTCTCGCCCTCGGCTTCATCGAGGGGCTGGTCGCCCGGCGAATAGGCAAGCACCGCGCGGGCATCAACCGGCGTGAGGAAGAGTCCGGCGCGGGTGAAGAGGGCGAGCTTGCCGTCCGCGAATGGCAGAGGACAGCACATCCGCCGCAGTGCCCGGTGTACTGCATAGTGCGTCCAGTCAGCAAAATGCACGGCGGAGCGTGTGATTCACGAGCCACGGTGCGGGGTCCCGCGGGCAGTGCCGTCGACCTGGTGGAGCATCGCCCTGCGGACCCGCGGTGGCCGCTAAGGATGGGCGGCCGGTGCTGCAAACGCCCGTTCGTCAGGGCGTGTCATTGTCGGCGATGCAGACGCACGGGCATCTGGCTCGGCGTCACCGTGAATGCATTGATCTCCTCGATCGCCTCGGGCGCGCAGGCGAGTTCGATGCGGAAACTCTTGAGGATGGTGGTGAGTACCAACCGAATCTGAACTGCCGCGAGGTGGCGCCCCGGGCAGACGCGGGGCCCCGCGCCGAACTGCAGAAATGCTCGAGGCTCGTGTGCAGTTCCCTCGCGGCGCTCCAGCCAGCGGCGGGGATCGAAGTTGAGCGGGACATGGAAGTTGGAAGGATTGGTCATCGCGGGGCGCGAAATGAAGTACGCGATGCAATCGGGTGGCAGTGTGACGTTGTCGATCACCGTGGCCGTTGTTGGCGTGAACGAGAGCATGCCCACCACTGGCTTCAGACGCTGGGCCTCCGTTCCAACGGCTTCGAAGAGGTCGAACTGACGCAGCGATCGATAGTCTGCGCACACGATGTCCTGGCCCATCGCCGTCCGGGCCTGTACGGCGAGCTCATCCTGCAAGGCCAAGTCGCTGCACAGGTAAGGGATCGTCCAAGCCAGCGAGTGAGCCGTCGTGTCCTCGCCGGCGAGCAGCAGGGTCAGGACATTCGCGGCAATCACGGAATCGGTGAGCACGGGCGTGCGTTCGCCGTCGGGTTGGATCTCCGACTCTGCCATCAGCATGGATTCAAGCAGGTTTTGTGGCGTGGGGTTCGACTTGAGTCGCAACTGTGCGCGGGCGTTGTCGATGAGCGTCTGCACATAGGCGTGGACCTCTTGCAACGCGGCGTCCAGCACCCGATCTCGCGGCAACTTGAACCACCGCCAGTATGGGAAGGGCGCCAACAGACGCTTCATGAACATCGGAAATATCTGCTCAAGGCGCTTCTGGATCCGGTCCGGTCCCTGTTCCATCGTGTTAGGGTCCACGCCGAAGGCCAGTGCGCATGTGGTGTCTACGGTAAAGCCCCGCAGCTCGCTGAGCATGTCCACGACCTGACCTTCGTCGCTCAGGCGTGCAAGGCGTGCATGCAGGCGCAGCGCGATGCTCCGCAGCGTCGGATAGAAGCCCGTGAAGTGCGTCGGATTGAAGGCCTGCATGATGACCTTGCGTTGCGACATCCAGGCCTCGCCCTCGGCGGCAAAGAGACCGCCGATCCGCATCTCGTCCAGGACCTGCGAGATTCGACCGCCTCGGCGGAATCCGTCCGGCCGATGCCGCAGGAGTTGATTGGCGACGAGATGGTCGTCCCATACGACGATCTGCTTCGGGCCGAGCCTCAACCGATAGGGACTGCCGTATTCGGTAGCCCATTGCTCGAACTGCTGGTGGGCCTTGGCAGGATCGAGCTGCAGCGCGTTCCCTAAAAGCGGGATCCCCTTCGGACCGGGTAGCTCGGCAATAGAGCGGACGTGACGGGGAACATTGACCGAAGCTGGAAAGGAGGGGGTGGGTCTCATGATGTGGATGTGAAGGCCGCCGTGACGTGGTCAGCGGGGCAGGTTGTGAAGCAGGGTCACAACGCTGGCTGGTTTACCGGGTCGACGGCCAGCGGCCGGTGCGGCGTGTGGGTGTTGGCCACCCACTGCGGCGCCAGCGAACCGCCCACCATGCCCACGAAGGCGGCCAGCACGCCGGCCAACTGGGCCGGGAACTCGGCGCTCCAGGGCAGGGCCAGGAACAGCAGCCAGGTGCCGATGCCCAGCACCACCGCCGCCATCGCCCCCTGGGTGGTGGCGCGCTTCCAGTACAACCCGCACACCAGCGGCACGAAGGCACCCACCAGCGGCACCTGGTAGGCGCCCGACACCAGCTCGTAGATCGGCGTGCCCTGCATGCGGATCGCATAGGCCAGCACCGCAGCGCTGAAGACCAGCACGGTCACGCGCATGGTCAGCAGGTTCTCCCGGTCGGTCCCGGCGGGCCGGAACTGGCGCCAGATGTTCTCGGTGAAGGTCACGCTGGGGGCCAGCAGCGTGGCCGAGGCGGTCGACTTGATGGCCGAGAGCAGCGCGCCGAAGAACAGCACCTGCATCACGAAGGGCATCTTCTCGAGCACCAGCGTGGGAAGCACCTTCTGCGGGTCGTCCTTGAGCAGCGCCGCGGTCTGCTCCGGCATGATCAGCAGCGCGCTCGCCACCAGGAACATCGGGACGAAGGCGAACAGGATGTACGCGATGCCCCCGATCACCGGCCCGCGCGTGGCCGCCTTCACGCTGTTGGCGGACATCACGCGCTGGAACACGTCCTGCTGGGGAATCGAGCCCAGCATCATGGTGATGGCCGCGGCGAAGAAGAACACCATGTCCTTGTAGTTCGGCTCGGGCCAGAACTTGAAGAGATCCTTGCTGACCGCGAAGGCCACCACCTTGTCGGCACCGCCGGCCATCTGCCCGGCGAAGACGGCGATCACCGTCAGCCCGACGACCAGGATGATCATCTGGATGAAGTCGGTCACGGCCACCGACCACATGCCGCCGAACAGCGTGTACGCCAGGATCGACACCACGCCGATCACCATGCCGACCGGAATGCTGACGGCGCCGGCCGACAGCACGTTGAACACCAGCCCCAGGGCCGTGACCTGCGCCGACACCCAGCCCAGGTAGCTGAGCATGATGATGAGCGAGCAGGCCACCTCGACCACGCGGCCGTAGCGCTCGCGGTAGTAGTCGCTGATGGTCAGCAGCGTCATGCGGTAGAGCTTGCCCGCGAAGAAGAGGCCCACCAGGATCAGGCAGGTTCCGGCGCCGAAGGGGTCCTCGATCACGCCGTGCAGCCCGCCCTCGATGAACTTCGCCGGAATGCCCAGCACCGTTTCGGAGCCGAACCAGGTGGCGAAGGTCGTCGTGACGATCATGAAGAGCGGCAGGTGCCGCCCGGCGATCGCGAAGTCGGTGGTGTTCTTGACCCGCTTGGCCGCGTACAGGCCGATGGCGACGGTGAGAACGAGATAGAGAGTGACTAGCGTTAACAGCACAAGGAGCCTGAGATCAAGACGCCGGTCCGCAAGACTGACATCCCCTGCGCCGACGCGGCGTCGATGCACACCATTGGAGCTTCGACGCAGGAGCGAGAAATGCAGATGCCCGAAGTTGAGCGCGTGATTGCGAAGGCATTCGAGAAGGTGCCCGTCGGAGTGCACTGAAAGTCGAAACACCAATCCTAGAATTCGTTGCATCGACGCAGGTGAAGCGCCTCTTTGGCCGCGTCATTCGGCCCCAGAGCCGACATAGCGCCACAACCATGGACCTTTCAATGAAACTCGAGCAATCGATAACCGACAGTTTTCGCGGCGACCTGTTTGCGGGCAAGACAATCCTCGTATCAGGCGGATCAAGCGGTGTGGGACTTGCACTCGCACGCGGATTCGCAGCGCTCGGCGGCGACGTCGTCGCGACGGGCACCTCGGAAAAGAAGCTCAAGGCAAACCGCAATGATCCCGCCAATCATGGGATCGAGTTCTTTGGTCTCGATGTGCGCGATGGGGCAGCGATTGCCGAACGAGTGTCGCAGTTCGCTCGCCTCGACGTGCTCGTCAACGCAGCCGGCATCCTGTCGGTCGACGCGCCGTTCGACGAAGCCACCTATCTCGACGTCGTTGACGTCAACCTGCACGGTGCGCTCCGCCTTGCTTTGGCGGGAGAGCCGCTGCTCAAGCAGTCGGGCGGCTCGATCATCAACATTGTGTCGATGGCCTGCTTCACCGGCGGTCCGGTTATGCTGGCCTACACCGCGAGCAAGTCGTCGTTGAAGGGCCTCACTCACACGCTCGCGCATCGTTTCGGGCCCGAAGGCATCCGCGTCAACGCCATCGCTCCGGGATTTCACAAGACCGACATGTCCGCGCCCGTGTGGTCCGATCCAGCGCGTTCGGATCGCGTGGTCCGGCGTACCGCGCTCGGGCGGTGGGGCGAGGTGGGACATCTCGTCGGCCCGGCATTG
>Ga0070669_100003475_pt1 | contig 11355 bp, 11 predicted proteins | sample KBSS53metaG_FD_64680 | JGI IMG/M metagenome (GOLD analysis project Ga0070669, IMG submission 64680) | Switchgrass rhizosphere microbial communities from Kellogg Biological Station, Michigan, USA - KBS S5-3 metaG | ecosystem: Host-associated > Plants > Roots > Rhizosphere > Soil ... | reverse complement strand
GAATGCGCCACCGCATCACGAAATCTCTTCACTCGTGCGTCCATGGACTCCTCCTTTCGAGAAGTCCAGAATGACGCCTCTTGACGGCGGCCTACAAGACGGGTGAGGGCGAGGTCTTACGAGCCTTTCATCCTGGGCCCCCTCCAGCACGAAGCGCCTCCGGGCCAACTCCGCGAAGGTCGACCCATCCAGCCCCGAAGGGGCGGCAGACCCATAGCCCGGCGGCGTGAGCCCCGGGAAAGCGGCCCTCCCAATCTCCCGGAGCCCCGAAGGGGCGGCAGGGCCGACGTGAAGGCATTGCCCGCAGGGCACTCAGCTCCAGATCATGCCAACTAACTTGAAAAGCAGCTTGTGCCGAGCCTCGAGCTGTGAAGGGCCAAAGTGGTCGAGAGGTTCCAGAGCCAGTTTGTAACGATTCTTCAGTGCAGTCATGTCGCCCTTAGACTTATAACTGTCGGATCGAAGAGTTTCATTCCAGTAAAGCGTGTTGGCATAGGACCTCAATTTTTGTCTGTAGGCCTCATTGTTGCTAGAAATGTTGTCCTTACCCTTGAGCAGAAGAATGCCCCCAAGCCGGTTGCGCTCTTGCTCAAAACGCTCTTCGTCACCAAACAGAGCCCTATTTTCCGTATTCCATGAAAGAATATGCTCCACGTGGAATCCGTTCCTTGCACCAGTCTTTGTCACCAAGTCCGCAATCGGGTGCTTTGGATTGAGATTCATGTTCTCCGCCAGAAATTCGTCAACTCGAGCAAAGAAGTAGCGCTTGAAGCGAGTGTTCAGATTGATCCCGGCCTGTTTGAAGGCCGCATAGCTCAGGGGCTCTGCGTCTTGTACATTGCGGCGGGCGGCAATCATCGATGTTAGTTGGGCATCAAATGCGGCGCGAAATGCTTCCACATTCTTACCCCGAATCGCTTCCGAGATACGGAAGAGCGAATCGGCAAATTCATTGCTGTCGTAAGCGCTCTGGAGTTGAAGCAGCGAGAAGTAGCGATCGATTTCACTCGCAATGACTTTAATTTTATCGTCCTCAGCAGGATCGTTCGGAACACAGGCTGAGAGCACCAGATGAAACGGTGCGTCCAGGTCCAAGAGAGCGTTAAAGTAAACCGCGCGAAACGCTGGTTGGTCTTCGGCGTACGCACGTCGCAGTTTAGCGTATAGAGTTGCGTAGTAGGTGAAATCTCCCTTTAGAAAAGCTTTCACCTTTGCCGGGCTGTGGAGTAGACCGAGCCGATCATCCATATCGGGCGCAAACATTGCCCGGTGGTAGTCTCCGTCGAACCGCTGACCCTCCTTACGGGTTGAGGCAAATTTTGCTTTGAGGTAGAAACGGAAGAAATTATCGAGCTCATCCTCCTTGAAGGTGTTAATCGTTGCCGCATGTCGCTCCCAAAGGTCGTTATATTTTTCCCTGTCTAGTTCTACTTTGGCAATCTGGCCCAGCAACTTCCCCTTGAGAATCTCGTATGGACGAAGGCGAACACCTCGATCATTGATGACTTCGAAGACCATCGAGACATCTGTCTGCTCGACCGCCAAATTTATCAGCACCAGCCTATGCAGGAAATAGAAAACGAAAGTCTCGAAGCAGCGCTTGTCCTTCAGCTCCCTATCCAGAAACGCGCCGATTGTTTCATAATTCGTAATCATGTTCTGTGCACTTATTCCACTACTGGCGTCGATAGTCTTCGTATCCGCCCCATTGTAAAGAGCTTGTTGAGTCGATTTGTGGCCCACATGGTTCATCCAGAACTCCTGCTCAAACCCAGATTGCCCGGATATCTTACTGTCAATCCAGCCGGAAAGCTTCGACTCGTGAATTTTTGCCAGATGGCGCAGCTTCATGAGGATCAGGGACAATGTTGTTAACCGTTGCTGTCCGTCTACCACATAGACCCGCCCGTCCACTATGTTGGTCACATAGGTATTAAGGTAATACCATGGATAGTTTGCTGTAATTGTCTCCTTGGCTGGATCCAGATCGCCGCAACGGCCATATTGCTCCTTGAACTTATGAAAGACATCGTCCAGCAGCCGCAGCACCGGCTCATCTGTCCAGCGGTAGTCACGCTGATAAAAGTCAATATAATACGTTGTGTTAGAAAAAACTCGGTCGATGTTTTGTTTGTCGGGCGAAATATCCATAGTTTTATTTTGATCAGAAATTAGACTGCGCGATAAGGGCTTCGTAGAGGACGGGCTCGAGCAAACGGTGGCATTCGCTTTAGGCAGCGTTGAGTTGTGCTTCCAACTGGTCGCATAGGACTCGAAGCTTATTAACCTTTGCGGCGATGCGATGTTGTTTCACGAGGAGCGGGACTGCCACTGGGAGGCGCAGCAGCTTCGCAGTCTTAATTCCTTTGGCAGCAAGGCCAGTAATCATCTTAGTCAAAACAGCGTGAACGGGCTCAGCAAAGAGTAAAAGCGTCAAGAAAGTGGAATCCAAAGACCCGTACGAGCTAAAGCAAACTCGCTGAGCCAGAGCGAAGCCCTCAGGCAAATACGCGTCGGCAGCATGGCCCATTGGAGCTTCGGTGGTGAACAATACGTCTCCTACTTTGAGAACTCCACGAGTCAGCCACGCATGGCGGCTAGATTCGGGCATAAACCCTCTTGGAGGGGCACTGATAAAACTCCTTCTTACGTTCTTGGCAGTGATGAGTCGTATCCCTTGTTCAGTCTTGCTAGGAGCCTGCCCACGATCGTCAATGAACAGGACAAGATCAGCCAATCCGCACCGCTCCCAGTTTGACGGCACTTCCCACCCATCATACGCAGATAACAAAGTCCGGTTGATAGCGATCTGCTGGTAGTAGCGCGGCTCCTTGCCAACCAGCGTCCTCATAGTAGTCCTGGCGAACGGCCTCCTCCTGTTCGGGAGCCAGCCCCTTCCATGCGCCGTAAGAGGCCCAGAGTTGGGCCGGCGTCGGGAAAGCATCCATAGGTAGCTCGGTGCAGGGCGGCGTGATGAACCCGGACCACCTGCAGCGAGATCCCGCTCCATTTGGCCGCTCTGGCCGGTGCGGTCGTGGAACAGGAAGGGCCTCGCCGTTCGAGGAGAAAACGAGGGGGATGTCGAGAGTCTCGGCGTCAGGGCCTGCTGCATCCCAGCGCCCACGGCATGGGTATTCGTCTTGGCCTCGATGAGGGCAATGGGGATGTTCGGCTTGTAGTAGAGGATGTAGTCCGCCCGCTCGGCCTTGCCACGGGTGACCAGTTTGCCGCGGACGATGATCCGGCCCTTGGTGAAGAAGACCTCGCGCCGGACCTGGCTCATCTCGTCCCACCCCGCCGCCGTCACCGCCGGGGTTATGAACTTCGAGCAAATATCTGTCTCGCTGAGAACTTTCTTGTTCATTGAGCCAGCCTGGTACCCAGATGGAGGTTTCATTTCCTCCATGGAGCGCGGCGCGCCTCGTTCGTTTTCTGCATTTTACCGCAGGAAGGCTTCTGCCGCCCCTTCGGGGCTCTTGGTGGACTGAGAACCGGGTCCCCGGGGCTGACGCCCCGGGCTACGATCTGCCGCCCCTAGCGGGGCTGGGCATCGGGAAGTGGAAGCGCGGGTGGAGCTTCGTAGGGGCGCCCCACGTCCTGATTCAGTTTTCAAAGAGCCTGCTCCCTCGCCTCGATCCAGAAACAAAGGGGAGCGCGAGCGTCCTCGCGCCGCCCTTGCAGGCCTCTACTGCCTCTACTGCGTGGTGGTGTCCGGCTTCGCTTCGGCCGGGGGCTGCGGCGGCTTCACGGTGGCCGCCTTGCGGGCCGCCCTGCGCGGACGCAGGGGGAACATGTTGAACTGCACGAGGAGCTCGCTTCTGGAGCCCACGATGGAGCGGACGGCTCCTCGCAGGCGGCGGGCGGCTTCACGGCCCTGGTCCTTCAGGGCCTCGAGGTCCTGGGTCGCGAGCTGCTTCTGGGCCACCAGGGCATCCTGGCGGTTCTTCATCTCCCGGCCCCTTGCCAGCAGACCCTCCAGGACGAGCCGCTGCGGCTCGGCCGTACCCAGGGTCGCAGCGTTGTCCGTGCAGGCGGCCAGGAGCTTCTCCCAGTCGCGAATCAGTTCGGCGAATGACTTCACTTCAGGCATGACGTTTTCTCCTTTGTCGTTTCCATCGTTTAGGTTCGTTTTCGTTCTATTCGGGTTCTTTTTGCAACCGGGGCTCGGCGGGCAGCAACCCCGCGAGGGAGCGCATCGCCTTCCGCACCCGCTTTGTCTGCTCCGGGGTGAGATCGCCCAAGAGCCTCTCCGTCCCGTTCCCCACCAGGCCGTCCAGCGGCACCTCGAGCTCTCGCGCGAGGTCGACCAGCTTCTCGACCGGTGGCGGGTGGTCGCCGCTTTCCCACTTGCTGAGCCGGCTTCGCGAGACTTTCACCCGCGCCGCCAACGCCTCTTGCGACCAATCTCGCCCGACGCGCAACGCCGCGATGTTTCGCCCGATCCGCCGGGCCAGCGATTCATCCATAATCGGCCCTCCTTTCCGTGACATCAGTTTGTTTCCGTCACTAACGATGACTTCATGGTACTGGAAGTTTCCTAAGCGTCAAGGCGGGAGATCGCGTTGCGGAACCACGTAAATCTTCGCTCCGGCCCGCGAGATGCCACGGCTGGCGCGCGCCCCGGTGTTAGATTTCACCGGGTCGAGCGACGGAGGAGACGGCCGGTTTCCGTGTGGAGGGAACGGGGAGGATGAATCTTGCGCGCCGGGCTCGCAAGGTTGCGAGGATGACGCGCAAAAATCCGCCGATCTCAGCGGTTTTCCCCAAAGGGCCAGGGAGTTTCCCCCGATTCCCGACAGCTTTCCCGGTCTCCCCGACGGTTTTCCCCGATTGCGCGGCAGGCTTCCCGCGTTGCCCGGCCGTTTTCCCGTCTTCCCCGACCGGCTTCCCGCGTTGCCCGGCAGGTTTCCCGTCTTCCCCGACCGGCTTCCCGGGCTTCTCGACGGTTTTCCCGGATTCCTCGGCGGCTTGCCCGGACTCCCCGGAGACTTTCCCCCGACTCTCGAGGGGCGGCCCCGGTTCCTCGAACGCTTTCCCCGGAAGACGGAGGGTGGGACCGCTGGGGAAAATGGCCCGGCAGAGGGGGCTGACGGCAAAGCAGCGCGCCTTCGGCGCGGGCCCTCACTCCCCAACCCCTCTCTCCTCCCCGTCCTTCGGCCGGCCATACTCCCGCCCTCGCCGGGAGAGAGGGGCTGCAAGACAACTTTCTTCCAGACAAACTCCGACAAACCTCTCCCTCTTCTCCCGGTGAGGGCGGGAGGGAGGGATCGGGAGAAGAGGGCGGGGTGATGAGGGCCTTCCTATTGCCATCCCATACGTCACCGTGCTATTGGTATCCCATATGAAAGATTCCAAGGTGGACATCTGGCAAGGCACCCTGGCCCTGATGGTCCTCAAGACGCTGGAAAGCCTGGGCCCCCTGCATGGCTACGGCATCGCACGCCGCATTGAGCAGACGAGCGGCGATCTGCTGGAGCTCAACTACGGCACGCTTTATCCGGCGCTGCTGAAGCTGGAGCAGGAGGGCTACGTCGCGTCGGAATGGGGCGTTTCGGACAACAACCGCAAGGCCAAGTTCTATTCGCTCACCCGCGCGGGCCGGAAACAGCTCGAGAAGGAAACGCGGGATTGGGAGCGGACGACGGGGATCATCGCGCGGTTCTTCTCCCCCGGAGACGCGTCGTGAGGGGGCTGCGCGCGTCGCTGGCGCGGATGGGCGCCATGTTCTACGGCAGCCGCCTGGACCGGGAGCTGGCGGCCGAGCTCGAGAGCCATCTCGCGATGCACGTCGACGACAACGTGCGGGCCGGCATGACGCCCGAGGAGGCGCGCCGGCAGGCCATCCTGAAGCTCGGCGGCGTGGCGCAGACCGAGGAGCGCTACCGCGACCGCCGCGGCGTTCCCCTGCTGGAGAACCTGGTGCGCGACCTGCTCTTCGGCGCCCGCATGCTGCGCCGGAACCCCGGCTTCACGGCCGTCGCCGTGCTGACCCTCGGCCTTGGCATCGGCGCCAACACGGCGATCTTCAGCGTCGTCAACGCCGTGCTCCTGCGGCCGCTCCCCTATCCACGGTCCGGGGATCTCGTCCTGGTGTGGGCGACGGACGCGGAGCGCGGCGCCACGGAGGACGTGGCCACCTATCCCGATTTCGACGACTGGCGGGCGCGCAGCCGCGGCTTCGAGCGCCTGGCGGCCTTCACCACGCGCGGCATGACCCTCTCCGGCGGCGACCAGGCGGAGCAGGTGGAGGCCGTCCAGGCGACGCCCGGGTTCTTCGAGACGCTGGGCGTCTCGCCGGCCTTGGGGCGGACCTTCCGGCCGGAGGAGGACGAGGAGGGCGCGCCGCGGGTCGCCGTGCTGAGCCACGGCGCCTGGAAGCGGGTCTTCGGCGGCCGGCCGGACGCGCTGGGCAAGACGATCCACGCCAACGACAAGGCCTGGACGGTGGTCGGCGTCATGCCGCCGGATTTCAAGTTCTCTCCCGGGGAGCCGGAGCAGATCTATACGCCGCTCGTACGCGATCCGAGCCGCGGTCACGGCTTCCTGCGGGTGGTGGGCCGCCTACGGCCGGGCACGAGCAGGGCGGCGGCGCAGGCCGAGATGGACGTCCTGACGAGCGCTCTCGCGCGGCAGCACCCGGACACCAACGAGGGGGTGGGAGCCCGGGTCGTGCCGCTGGTGGACGCCCTGGCCGGGCAGGCCCGGATCGGCCTCGCCGTCCTCCTGGGCGTGGTGACGCTGGTGCTCCTGATCGCGTGCACCAACGTGGCGAACCTCCTGCTGGCGCGCAGCGCGTCGCGACAGCGCGAATTGGCCCTGCGGGCGGCGCTGGGCGCCGGCCGGGTGCGGCTGCTCCAGCAGCTGCTGACCGAGAGCACCGTGCTGGCGGTGGCGGGCGGCGCTCTCGGCCTGGTGCTGGCGGGCGCCACGCTGCGGCTGCTGGTGGGATTGCTGGCGGGAAGCTTCCAGATCCCCCGGCTCGAGAGCACCAGCCTGGACGGCAGGGTGCTGGGCTTCGCCCTCCTGCTGTCGCTCGCGACCGGCCTCGTGTTCGGCGCCCTCTTCGCGCCCATCGCCGCCTCGCGGAACCTCGACGAGAGCCTGCGCGAGTCGGGGCGCACGGCGACCAAGGGCCTCTCCGGGCGGCGCCTCCGCGGTCTGCTGATCGTGACGGAGACCGCGCTCGCCCTGGTGCTGCTGGCCGCGGCCGGCCTGCTCCTCAAGAACCTCTGGGTGATGCGCAACACGGCGCCGGGATTCGAGCCGGACCACGTGCTGGCCGCCAGCCTCTCGCTGCCGAAAGACAAGATGACCGGGCTTCCCGAGCGCTGGAGCTTCTTCGCGGACCTCCTGGCGCGCGCCGAGGCGCTGCCCGGCGTGCGCTCGGCCGCGCTGGTGGCCGACCTGCCCCTGGGCGGCGGGTCGGACTCGCTCGGCTTCCACATCCCCGGCCGGCCGGACCCGGCTCCCGACGGCGTGTTCAGCGCGGATTTCAACATCGTGAGCCCTGGGTACTTCCACACCATGGGGATCCCGGTGCGGGCGGGACGTGAGCTCGACGGGCAGGACACGGCGGGCGCGCCGGGCGTGATCGTCATCAACGAGACGGCGGCGCGGAGGTTCTGGCCGGGCGAGGACCCGCTCGGCAAGACCATCCGGCTGCCGACGGAGGGCGACGCCAGCATCGTGCTGACGGTGGTCGGCGTCACCGCCGACGTGCGGCAGAGAAGCCTCGGCAGCGCGCCGCAGCCGGAGGTCTTCCTCGGCTGCCTGCAGCCCGCTCCGCCGTGGTCCTGGCTCACCCTGGTCCTCCGCACGGCCGGCGAGCCGGCGGCAATGGCCGGCGCCGTCAAGGGGCTCGTGCGGTCCGTCGACCGCGACGTCGCGGTGCCGGAGGTGCGAACGCTCGACGAGGTGCTCTCGGCGTCCCTGGCGCAGCCGCGCGTGTACACGCTGCTGCTCAGCCTCTTCGCGGCGCTGGCGCTGATCCTGGCCGCCGTCGGGCTCTACGGCGTGGTGTCGTACATGGTGACGCAGCGGACGCCCGAGATGGGCATCCGCCTGGCGCTGGGCGCCGAGCGCGGCGCCGTCCTGCGGCTGGTGCTGCGGCAGGGATTGGGACTGGCGCTCACCGGCACGGCCCTCGGCCTCGTGGCCTCGCTGGCGGTGTCGCGCCTCCTCCGCCATCTGATCCCCGACGCCCAGCCCGGCGGCCCGTGGACCCTGGCCGCCGTCTCGGCCCTGCTGATCGGCGTGGCGCTCGCCGCGACCTATTACCCGGCGCGGCGCGCCTCGCTGGTGGACCCGACGGTGGCGCTGCGGTACGACTAGTGTGTCTTCACCATAGGTCGGGTGTTCTCACCTAAAATCCGGCGCCCCTCCCGTCCGGTCCCGATCCCATAAGCCACTGATTTGATTCGTTCCCTAAGGCCTCCGCGGTCTTGGCACACGCGTTGCCATTGCCTGGTGCATTCACGCTTACCGACCACTTGGATGGGTCTCCAGGCCCTAGGAGAAAGACGTTATGACTTCCAATGCTCGCAGCCTTGCTCTCCCGTTGTTGTTCTGGTTGATCTTCTGTTTCGGTGCCACTACTGCAGGTCCGCTTGTAGCTCAGGCTACCGCACCCGGTCTTCCCGCTAGACAGGTGCCGCCTCAGGAGACGTTGCAGCCGGAGTTACTTCAAGAAGTGAAGAATGTTTCGCGAGCCGAGTACCTTAAGACGGTTGATGAGTTCAAGAGGGCGTTCGTGGCAGCAGAGGAAGCTCGACAACGCCTGGCGTCTCGGCAGCCCTCTAGCGGCCAGCCCGACACGATCGACTGCTCGTTTCATCCCTGGCATCGTGGATGCCAGAATATTTTTCTTCCGTGGGGTGGCGAAAGCGACGTGCTATTCAGACGTGCAGTTCTGCAGAAGCTTGACAGCCCAATTCCGACAGCTAGCGCACAGAGGGCAGCCTTGCCGAGTGTGAGTATGTGGGGCGTCCTCCTCTATGCCATCAAATTTACTGCGTGCTTGGTCGAGGCCGACGGCGGACACGATGGCTTAGAGGGCCCAGACGGACTAAAGAAGGTAGGAAAGTGCGTCACCGGCTCACTTCTTGTTGAAAGTGGAAAGTGGACGCCGTGGCTCAACCAGGACTCCCCCTCGGGAGTCGGCGACTACGAGCTTCTTGCAAACTTCACCAAGAACGGCCAAGCCTGTTCGTCCCCAAGGGGCATCGAGTGTCAGACCACAGGAGGCGTCGATTGGCAAAAGGCCGGTCAGGTCTACGCCTGTACAATGACAGGTGGAGGTGTCTGCCGCAATTCGGATCAGCCGCGTGGCTCCAACTGCCTTGACTACCGTGTGAGATTCCTGTGCCCTTAGAGCGTCTAACAGAATAATTCTACGGCGCCCTCCAGACGCCGTCTACCGAGCAGCTCTTCGCGTTTCCCGACGCAACAATGTCGCGGAAGGTTCCAACTTCTACGCCGGCCTGAACCGGACGCTCGTCATCCTGCAGTGAATCCGGGAGCCCCAAACGCCGCCGCGGTTTCCGCGACGGCGTTCGGGGTGTCGGAAATCCGGGGACTCGCCTGAGTTGCTGGCTCAGGAAGGTCGGCACTATGTCACCCGTCGATGGTTTCAAGGCTTTCGCCTGGCTGGCTGCGAAGCCGCAATCAATGGGCAATCGACTCGATGCTCTCCGGAGGCTGGTAGAGGGATGACCCGCGTACAATTAACGTAACCTTTATTCCTTATCGTGATCAAGATCTTTTTGTCGCTGTCGAAAAATGGTACAACCAGCCGAGAGTCCGTCTTTCCCCGTTCTTTTCCATTGACATAAATAGATGCTCCGGATGGAGTAGAGGAAAAATTCAGCACCACGCTTCCCAGCTCCTTCATTCTGCCAAGGCTTGACTCCTCTCTACAACCACCCTCCGGGCCTGGCTTGGAGACATAGACCGGATCAGGTAGCACGATCCTCCATTCGGCAGCGCGTCCTTGCCCGGCTCGCGTCAACTCGGGAAGAGGCCACTCCTGGACAGAGTGGAGGTCGACACGGCTGTCAATACAACTGCTGTACCTGTGCACGTCATTTTTCAGGATCTTGATCTCGTTCTGAGCAACATCCAGGTATACCTGGAACCAGTAATTGTATTGACCTTTGAAAGCCAACTCGTGTTTGCCTTCAGAGAGCAGGATGGAGTCTCCCAGAAGACCCCTGAACTCATCATCGACAAGAAACGGAGTCCCGGCGAGAGCGCCGGGCCGGCTTCGGGTCTCGACACGTATCTCTTCCGAGGAAACAGTCTGCGCTTCGAGAGCCGAGAACAGCAAAAAGAAAACCAAGGTGCGCATACCGGTGTCACCTCACTGGTTTGGGACCGGGAGCAGGAGCCTCTGGCAGTTTTTGGGGGTCCTCCCTGGACCAATAGGTAAAATGAACGTACAGGCCAAAAAGAGCCACCGAGGCAAGAAAGGTCATGTACTGTGCTTGGCCATAGGTGACAAGAGCAGAGTCCTGGATGCTGAAAATGTCCAGGGCCAACATGTTGAGAATCGAGTTGAAGACCAGATGGCCGAAGAAGAGGGAGAGGACCGAGCAGAGAATGACGAGCTCCGCCGCTATCAGCCGGCCACGGGTCAGCTTGACGGTTCCTTCGAGAGCGGATTTAAGGAAGAAGGCCATGGCTCCGATCACACCGAGGCTCCATGTCATGAAGAGCTTTGTGAGATCGAGGAGAGTATCGAGCATCTTTTCCTGGGTGGAATGAAGAATGCCGGACAGAGGAGGGCCAGGGTCCGGCGCCGGTGATCGCAACTCGACGTACAGAAAAAGGCCGATGAGGACAAGCACCAGAGCCACAGGCGGAAGTACGTGGAATAACGCCCGGGCGGCGGCTCTGGCTTTATTCGTCTCTGGCTGCCTTACCGGAGTCTGACTTTTGGACATTCGTCGTCGATCCTTGAGAAACTACCCTCCAGTACTTTACTCGTCACGTCAATCATTGGTCAACGCGAAGCCCGCAGAGAGAATCAGGGAACCCGGACGACGTTCTCGCAACTGACCGCGTCGGCTGTGTCCTGGTCGGCATCGTCGCCGCTATCGCACTTGTCCGGGGTTCCAGCCCCGCCCTTGAGGTTGTCGATCCCTTTTTCGCCGTCCAGGTCGTCGGTGCCGGAGCCGCCGAGGAGGAGATCGTCCCCATTGCCGCCGCGGAGCATGGCCTCGCTGGCCGTGTCGCGCCTCCTCCGCCACCTGATCCCCGACGCCCAGCCCGGCGGCCCATGGACCCTGGCCGCCGTCTCGGCCCTGCTGATCGGCGTGGCGCTCGCCGCGACCTATTACCCGGCGCGGCGCGCCTCGC
>Ga0070669_100003474_pt1 | contig 11357 bp, 11 predicted proteins | sample KBSS53metaG_FD_64680 | JGI IMG/M metagenome (GOLD analysis project Ga0070669, IMG submission 64680) | Switchgrass rhizosphere microbial communities from Kellogg Biological Station, Michigan, USA - KBS S5-3 metaG | ecosystem: Host-associated > Plants > Roots > Rhizosphere > Soil ... | reverse complement strand
CAGCTCGGCGTGCGCCAGAATGATCCCGAGCTGGTTGTTCAAGCGATGGAAGAGGAGCCGCAGTTCGGGAGATTCGTCCATCTCACTCCTCGCCAGGAGCTCCTCGACACTCAACGCACGCGACGGCATCAGGCTCAGTGACGGCCTTCAGCCTGCCAGACCGCCTTGTCTGTCACGGAATGACGTTCGCTGTCGTTCGGGTCGCGCCACAGGGTGTCGACGAAGATCCGCACCGAGCCACCCGCGGTGCGCACGTATTCGATCTTCCCGCTCGAGAGCCAGTTGTAGATGGTTCGGCGGCTCACACCCACGAGCTCACAGGCCTTCATGATCGAGATAGTTTTGCGTTCCAAGAGCTTTGCCTCCGTGAACTTCTATCGGGACCAGACCGACCGGGGATTAGGGATCTTTTTTGGGAGGCCCCCAAAACTGTAAGTTAGGAGATTTGGCGGGCAGGATCATCCAATCCTGTAATCGCCGCCCGGCCCATCGCGAGCGCCGCTTCCACAGTGCTGCCGCCGATGTGCGGCGTGCCGACGAAATTCGGCAGCAGCAACAGCTCGCGGTCGACCGGTGGCTCGATCGCGTAGACATCGCATGCGGCTCCGGCCAGGCGTCCGTCGATCAGCGCCGCTTTCAGCGCGGTTTCGTCGACGATGCCGCCCCGCGCGGTGTTCACGAGAAAAGCGGCAGGCTTCATCCGCGCTATCTCGCGTGCGCCGATCAGGCCGCGCGTCGACGCGTCGAGCGGTAGATGCACCGTCACGAAATCGGCCTCGGCAAGCAGCGCGTCGAGCGCGAGCGGCGTCACGCCGAGCTCGCGATAGAACGCGTCGTAGTCGCGGATGTCGTGCGCGAGAATGCGCGCGCCGAATGCGGCCGCGAGACGCGCCACCTGCTGACCGATGTCGCCGCAGCCGACGATGCCGACGGCTGCCGAAGAAAGCTGCCGGCCGCCAGGCTGACGCCATCCGCCGTCGCGCATCTCGCGGGCGAGGGTGACCGTACTGCGTCCGAGTACGAGCATGAATGCAATCGCGAGCTCGGCGACCGCCTGACGGTTGACGCCGCCTGTCCACCGCACTGAGACCCCACGGCGCGTTGCGGCGGCGAGGTCGATCATGTCGAGGCCGACGCCGTACTTGCTCACGATGCGAAGCTCCGGCACCGCCGCGAACACCGTCTCGTCGAGTACCTCGAGTCCGGTGATCGCCATGTCGTGGCCGCGCAGGAACCGGACGAGATCGTCGCCGGCGAGAGGACGACCGGTTCCGTTGTAGACGACGTCCGGGTAGCGGGCTTCGAGCTCGCGCCGCAGGGTTGTGTGCTTGGGGAAGGAGTGAGAGGCGACGGCGACGGACATCGCGCTGATTATGGTGTCGGACACGGTGTCCGGCCCCGGGTCGCGACCAGAGTCGGACACGGTGTCCGGCCCGGTGCCGGGATCGGTGCCGGGTCCGGTGTCGGACACCGTGTCCGATGTGTCCGAAATACCACACGTTAGGGACGGCGTTCTCGTGTCAAAATGTTGGCGCCTGCTAAATGCCTGACACGACGAAACATCTGCTGTTGGTCGAAGACGAGGCGCCACTGCGGCAGGCGATCGCCGAACAGCTCAGCGACCGCGGCTATCACGTCGAACAGGCCGAATCTGGCGAAGCGGCCATCGCACGGCTGGCCGACTTCGCCTTCGACATCATCATCACGGACCTTCGCCTGCCCGGCGTGGACGGTTCCGCGGTCATCGAAGCCGCCGTCGCCCGCTACCCTGACATCATCGCCATCGTCGTCACCGGCTACGGAACGGTGAAGGATGCGGTGGAAGCCATCAAGCGCGGCGCATCGGATTTCGTCAGCAAGCCGTTTCAGATCGACGAGCTGCTGCACGTCCTCGGATCGTCGCTCGAGCAGCGACGGCTGAAATCGGAGAACGCGTATCTCCGTTCGCAGCTCGAAGAGCGGTATCGATTCGAGGGCGTCGTCGGCAAGAGCCGTCCGATGGCGCGCCTCTTCCAACTGCTCGAGACGGTCGCCCCGACCAACAGCACGATCCTGATCACGGGGGAGACCGGCACCGGCAAGGAAGTCGTGGCGAGAGCGATTCACCTCAACGGCCCGCGGCGCATGCATCGGTTCGTCGCGCTGAACTGCAGCGCCATCCCCGAGACACTGCTCGAGGCCGAGTTGTTCGGCCACGTGCGTGGCGCGTTCACCGGCGCCGTGGGGAACCGTCAAGGACGCCTCGAGCAGGCGCACAAGGGGACGGTGTTTCTCGACGAAGTCGGAACGATGAGCTCCGCGCTGCAAATGAAGCTGCTGCGCGTGCTGCAGGAGCGCGAGTTCGAACGGGTGGGCGACTCGCACACGACGAAGGTGGACGTGCGCGTCATTGCCGCCACCAACAGCGACCTTGCACGCATGGTCGCGGAAGGACAGTTCCGCGAGGACCTGTTCTACCGGCTGAACGTGATTCCCGTGCAGCTGCCGCCGCTTCGCGATCGCAAGGAAGACATCCCGCTCCTGGTCCAGCATTTTCTGGCGATCCTTCGCAACGGCGCGCCGACCGCGCTCACGGTGTCGCAGGAAGCGATGCGGCGGCTGATGTCGTTTTCGTGGCCCGGCAACGTCCGTCAGCTGGAAAACGCCGTCGAGCGGGCCGTCGCGCTGAGTGCGGGACGAACCCAGATCGACGTCGGCGATCTGCCGACCGAAGTGCAGAAGGCGCAGGAGACGGCGCTCACGACGGCGGTGACGCTGCCGGAGGACGGGCTCGATCTCGATGCGTTCATCGCCGACATCGAGCGCGACCTGATCCAGCGGTCGCTCGAACGGACCGGCGGCAACAAGGGAAAAGCGGCGCGGCTGCTGAATCTCAAACGCACGACGCTCGTCGAAAAGCTGAAGCGTCTGTCCCCTCAGGACTGAGCCTATGCCGCCACGATTCGCTTACTGGACCATTCTGATCGACGGCAAGCCGACGGCGTTTCGCGCCCGCGATCCGCAGGAACTGCAGCCAACCATCACGCAACTGAAGCGCACCAATCAGGATGTCGCGATGAAGTGGTTCGCGCGCGGCAAGCTGTGGGAGTCGCCGGAGGCGGAACGCGCGGCCGAACGGCGGCCGGCTTTCACCGGCGAGAAGCGCGGCGCGGACTGGCGGCCCGGCGGCGCGCACAAAGATCCGCGCGATCGCTTCAAAAAGAAACACCGTCCCGAACGCGCGTGGTCGCCTGGCGATCAGCCGGTGCGGAACGATCGGCCGTGGAGTGCCAAACCACCAGGACCGCGGAAACCATGGAACGCGAAACCCGGTGGCGGACCACACAAACCATGGGGGTCGAAGCCATCGGGCCCGCGCAAGCCGTGGACACAGAGCGCGCGCGGCGAGGGAAAGCCGTGGAGCCCGAAGCCGCCAGGCGAGAGAAAGCCGTGGAGTCCGAAGCCACCGGGCGAGAGGAAACCGTGGAGTTCCAGACCGCCAGGCGAGAGAAAACCGTGGAGTTCGAAACCGCCGGGTGAAAGAAAACCGTGGAGCACGAAGCCGTCGGGCGAGAGGAAACCGTGGAGCCCGAAGCCGCCGGGCGAGAGAAAGCCGTGGAGTCCGAAGCCACCGGGCGATAAGAAACCGTGGAGTTCCAGGCCGCCGGGCGAGAGGAAGCCATGGAGCCCGAAACCAGCCGGCGAAAGGAAGCCGTGGAGCGCCCGGCCTTCCGGCGGCGGCAAACCCTGGAGCGGCGGTCAGGCGGGACCGCGAAAGCCGTGGGGTACGAAACCGTCCGGGCCACGCAAACCGTGGCGTGACCGTCCGGACGATCGCAAACGCCGCGACGACGATCCGGACAAGAAGAAATAGAAATCCGGCGTCAGGCGCTGGCTGATTCGCCGAGGCCGAGCAGCTTCTTCACGCGGGCCATCACGCCAGGCTCGTCTTTGTCGGGGCCGTCGAGTTGCGTGAGGATGTCCAGGCACTCGCTGACCGATTTCACGATGCCGATGCCGAGCCGTTGGGCAGCGGGCGGCAACTGTGTGGAATCGTCGCGCCGGACGAGAATCGCACGCGCACGTTTCGAGTCCATCACCACGTCCAGACAGTTCTCCGGCCGATCGTCGATGACGACGTCGAGGCTGAGCGCGGAGGCGATGCGGCCTCGCGATCCCTGAACCACGAACACGCTTGGCAGCGCGAATCCCTTCGATTGGAGCCAGCGTTGTGTCTGCACCTGGGCGGTGGCGCCGGCGCTTTCAGGACGCTTCGTCAAGAAGATGATTTCCCATCGCCGCTCGACGGCGAGTGAGGCCAGCTTCTTGACGACGCCGGGTTCGATCTCTGCGAGTCCTTCCCAGAAGTTTTCGACCGTCTCGATGTGCCGCCATAACCGCCGCTCCTGTCGCGGGGTGATGTGGAGCCTGACCGGCGGCGGGCTGCTTTCCGGGCGGGAACCCGCCGCATCGTCCTGTTCTACGTCCGGCGTGGTCGCCTCTGCGCTTTCCTCGAGCTGTCGCGCCACGCTTTTGCCAAACAGCGCTTCAGCTTCGCGGAGGAGTCCTGCGTCCATGTCCGCGAGGACACCGTCCATATCGCATCCAATCCGCAAGGACATTGTGTGGTTTCAGACGACGGCGTCGGGAAGACTCTTGGACGCGAAACTGTCGCTACAGACCATAGGTGACAGTGGTGCCGATCCTGAGGCCGCGGTACCGCCGAAAAGCGACGTCTGAGTCGCGCTGGCTGCGGTCGACATTAACCCCCACTCGAAGATCCCGGCCGAGGTGATAGCCGACGCCGGCGCCATACGTCCTCACGCGATCGACGCGATCCGCGATCGTCAACACGGCCCCGGCCCGATCCCGGTACGCCAGCGACTGGAAGCCGAGCCGTCCGGCGACGTCGACGGGCCCAAACAGCTGCTGCATGATGGAACCCTCGAAACCCGTCAGAAGATAGTACGGCTGAACGATGTCGAATGAATACTCGATATCGCGATTCGCCTTCACCGTGAACTTCGTCATCTCGGAAGCCGTGTACGACAGGTTCACGGCCGTCGTCAGGCCTCGATAATCCGCGAGACCCGCGGAGCTGGGACGAAAGTCGCGATAGCCGATGGTCAGACTGCCTTTGATGAGGGCGTACGGATCGAACGTCAGGGTGACGGCTCCGATGTTCGAATCGGAATCCCGCAGCGACGAGAAGTCGAACCGGTCCTCTATCCGCGATGCCGTGACCATCACCGACGTCAAGGGCGTCAGCTGGTGTCTGACGAAGAATCCGGCGGTGGTCGTCACGTGATTCAGCTCCGTGTGAAGGTTGGAAGTGAGAAAGACCGCGTCCTTGTCGAAATTGGTCCGCAGGCGTTCGGCGCGCACGCCAAAGAACGTCTTGCTCAGCGTGCGCACCTCCACGGATCCGTTGGCCCTGGTTTCAATCCGCAGCGACCGCGCGTCGATCTCGTAGCCAGGACGGTCCCGCACGTTCGCGTACGAGCCGCCGACGTCGAACGCCAACCGATTGAACGGCACCTTCCAGCCGATTCGGTAGGTGCTGTTCGCGGCGCGCTCGGTCGTGTACGTCTTGTACCAGACGAGCTCTTCCTTGACGGAGCCGTCGAGCCAGCTCGGACCCACGCGGAGCCACACGTCGGTGTTCGGCGTGGCCGTGAGCGTGAAATCTTGTTTGGGTGACGCGCTATCGGGTTCGTTGAACACGTTCTGATCGATCCCGAAGTTCGTCACGGAGACCGTGGGGTTCATCCACAGCGGGCCGATCCGGACGCGGACTTTCGCCGGATCCGGGCCGCCCTCTGGCGGCTGCGCCGAGGCCGGAACAGCCGCTCCAAAAGCGACGGCCACAACCGCCGCGAAGCAGATGTTGCGAGAGAACGAACACAGAGGATTCACGAGTACAGATATCGGCAGTTTCGTGCTGCCGCTCAAGCGGCTCACGAGTGTCCATTTTGATACAGGCCGGGCGGCCGAGGGCTATTGGCGGCGGTCGCGATGAACGCGAAGCGAACGCATCTTGCGATACAGATTGGTGCGCTGGATCCCCAGCGCTCTCGCGGCATCGCTGATGCGGCCATGATGCTGCTCGAGGATCGCGACGATGTAGTCACGTTCGAACCGGGCGCGCGCTTCCTTCAGTGTGCCGCCGTTGGCGAAGACAACCGACCCGGCGTCCAGCTTGACGTGCACCAGCACGTCGTCGAGCCCGATGCCGCGGCCACCCTGCAAGCCGACGACGATGTTCTTGATCAGCGCGCGCATTTCCGGCGCGTTGCCGCGCCAGGGAAGAGCCGAAATCAGCGACAGCGCCGGCCGCGACAACGTCTTCGGCGGCACGCCAAGCGATGCGCAGATCTGGCGCACGAAGCAGTTGACCAGCGCCGGGATGTCTTCCCGCCGGTTCCGAAGGGGCGGCATGTCGAGAGCGATGGCCGACACCCGCCGAAACAGGTCCTCGCGAACACGTCCGTCCTGCACTGAAGCCTCGAACCCCGGCTCGACGCCGGCCATCGGACGCACGTCGAGGCCGATCGTTTCTCCGGTTTCGACGAGCCGCGCTTCGCGATCGCGCAGCACGCGGGCGAGCCGCGCCTGAACGCGGGTGGGAGCGTCAGCGAGGTTCTGGAGGTAGAGCGTGCCACCGTGGGCGTCGTACAAACGACTCTGACGGCTGACGCGCTCGAGACCTCCCGGACCATCCTTGCCGTTGTGCGGCGGGGCGGCACCGCCAAACAGTTCCGCGTCGAGCTGGTCGGTCTCGAAGGCCGCACAGTTGACCGCGACGAACGCGCCGTGGGCTCCAGTGCGCGCGCTGTGGATCGCACGCGCGGCGAGCTGGCGTCCGGTTCCGTCTTCGCCTCGGATCAGCACGCCGGCGCGCATCGTTGCGGCGCGCGTGATGACAGCGGAGACGGCACGCATGGCCTCCGAGTGGGCGTAGAGATCGTCGCCGCTGGCCGGAGCGTTCACTCCCCGATGGCGTGCGTCGACGCTCGACTCGCGTTCGATCGCGTTGGCGACGCGACGACCGCTGAGCGGGCGGGCAAAGACGTCGGCCATTCCGGCCAGCACGGCTTCGATCGTCAGATCCGGCCGCCGTGAATCGACCACGGCAAACAGCAGCGCGGACGCGCGTTGCGATCGGATGTCGCGCACGCTCTGCAGCGCCGCTGCGCCGCGAGAAAGGTCCAACAGGACCGGGATGTCACGGCGCTGTAGTTCGGCGAGCGCGTGTGGCACCGAATCGGCCCACACCACCGAGACGTCCGCGGCACCGAGCGCTTTTTCCGTCTCGAGCCGCTCCTGCGGGGGACAGCCGAGATATACGACGCTCTTCATGTGCTATCTCGGCGGCGCCGCGGCCGCGCCGCTGGCCAGGACAAAGTGACCATCGCCCTTCACGTCCACTTCGACGCGAGCGTTTCCGTCGGGCGCGTAGACCAGGCGGCGGTCGGGAACTCCCCGGTGCTGCGTATCGAAGGCGACGGACGACAGGCGCTCACCGTCGTAGGTTTCCCACTTGTCGATCTTTCCATCGCCGTCGGCGTCTTCCTCGGCTGACACGAGCTTGGTCCGCTGGTAGTGCTCGATGCGCGTGACTTTGCCGTCGCGTTGGGTCGAGATCTCGAGTCGCGCCACCGCACCGGCGGCGTCCGCGTAGGACCAGGCGTCTTCCTTGCCGTCCCCCGCGCGGGAGATGCCGACCTTCTCGAGCTTCTGGTCGGGGCCGTAGTACTCCCAGCGATCGATCTTGCCGTCCTCGTCCTTGTCGATCTCGATTTTCACGACGCGGGAACCGTCCATGTAGCTGACCGTGTCGACCTTACCGTTGCCGTCCGAGTCGTATTTCAGGAGGCGGAGCCTACCTGTCTGAGGGTCGTATTCCGGCGTCATCCGCTTTTGACCGCCCGGTGGTCGCGAGCAGGCAGGCAAGACTAGGGCTATCACCAGAATTGCCGCCGCAGCTCTAGGGCATTCCACGAAACAGCAAGCGGAATATGGCTGACTGAGCACTCTAAGTCACATAGCGGCTGACAGAAGAACGGTTCGATTCTACACACGGCGGGCGGCGTGTCAACAACAAGACACGTGAGTCCGGAAAGATACGGGCTAGAGTGAGGCCGGCTGGCTGGCGAAGAAGAACGTCCCGATCGTCTCGCGCAGCGAGGCCAGCGAGTCGGTCGTATTGACGGCGGTCCGCAGATGCGATCCGTTGTCGAGGCCTTTCGTGTACCACGACGCCAAGGCGCGCATCTTGTTGATCACCCAGCGGTCGTGCGTGAGGGCGCGGGTTTCGTCGACGCGCTCGTGCAGCAGCAGATCGATGTAGTCCAGGAGGAAGCGTCCGCGATCTTCGAGCGTGACCGGACGAGGCGGACGGCCGGCGATGAGATCCGCCGCCTGGGCAAGAATCCAGGGATTGCGCAGGACGCCTCGACCCACGAGCACGCCGCGAACGCCGGACCGCAAGCGGCCGACGATCTGCTGCGCCTCGATGCAGTCGCCGCTGCCGAACACCGGGATGGCCATCTCCGAAGCGATTTTCGCCACCAGATCCCAGTCGGCCGATCCGCTGTAGCTTTGCGCCGCGGTCCGGCCATGGACGGCAATCGCCGCGGCGCCGGCATCCTGAACCATTTTGGCCAGCGTCGGCGCGTTCCGCTCGTCGTCATTCCAGCCGGCGCGCATCTTGACCGTTACGGGAATCTTCACGGCCTTCGCCATCGCGCTGATGACCGAGGCGGCGTGCGCGGGCTCGCGCATCAGACTGCAGCCGGCGTTGTGTTTCGCGATCTTCGGCACCGGGCAGCCCATGTTCACGTCGACGATGTCGGCGCCCATGCCTTCGACGATCTGCGCCGCCGCCGCCATCTTGTCGGGATCGCCGCCGAAAATCTGAATCGAGATGGGCCGTTCTTCCTCGGTGTATTCGGCGTATTCGAGAGTGCGATCGATCCCGCGCACCAGACCTTCGGCGCTGACCATCTCGGTGACGACAAGGCCGCAGCCGCCGTGACGCTTGACGAGGCGGCGGAACGCCGTGTCGGTCATGCCCGCCATCGGCGCAATGGCTAACGGTGAGGGAAGTTCAACAGCACCGATCTTCATCAAGGCTCAAGTCTCAAGGCTCAAGTCTCAGTGTCAGTGTAAGTTGACACTTGAAACTTGAGAGTTGTTCAGTACGCTTTGACGTCCGCTGCGTCGACTTCGACGGAGACCGCCTGACCGATCAAATTCACCGACAGGACGAGGCGTGCGCGCTGGGCGTCCTTGCGCATCAGCCGCCCGATGACGCCCCGCAGCGGCCCATACGCGACTTCGACCATCATCCCTTCGTGAATCATCGGACAGGGATCGAACTGCAGATCGCTCCCGACCAGAACGCGGATGCTGTCGAGCTCGTATTCCGGAATCGGCGCAGGCTTGCCTTCGAACGACACGATGTTCACGACGCCCGTGCACTTCAAGATCGGCAGCGTGTCAGCGGGATCGAAGCGCACGAAACAGTAGCCGGGAAACAGCGGCCAGTCGATCTTCTTCTTGCGATCCTTCCAACGGCTCCAGCGCGTGATGGTGGGGAGGAAGGCGTCGAAATGCTTCCGCTCCAGCTGATCGCGGACCACCTGCTCGTGCCGCGATCGGGTCCAGACGGCGAACCACTGCGGGGCGAGGGGATCGGCGCCAGGGGCCCGCGACGTTGGATGCGCTGTTTCCATGATCGTGCGTTGCGGGCCGCGGCGGTCAGGGCGATGGGACTGTCGCCTGCGCCTTGAGACCAGCTTCGAAGGCCTTCTTCACGTCGGGATTCTTCCACTCGATGATCGCCTGGGTGCGAAGCTTTTCGAGATACTTCTGGTACTCGGCCTTGCGCTTGTCGGTGAATACGCGATCGCCGATCTGATCCCGCGCCTGCTCGAACGGCATGGTCTGCGCCGTCGTGAGCGCTTCGAGCTTGTACAGCTGATAGCCTCGCGCCATCCGCGTCGTGGGCGTGACATCGCCCGGCTTCATGCCTTCGATCATCTTCCGGAGGTCCGCCGAGAGATCGTTCAGGCCGATCGGACCGATGAGGCCGGCATTGGCTTTCGACGGCGCGTCCGACACGTCCGCCGCGAGCTTCTCGAAGCTCTCGCCGCCCGTCGTCACGCGTTCGCGGATGGCATCGGCCTTCGTCTTGGCGGTTTCGTCGGCCGCGACATTCAACCCTTTGTTGTCGGCGGGCACCGCGACGAGAATCTCGCGCAGCGTGACCGACTGCGGCGTCGTGAACTCGCTGAGGTGCGACTCGTAGTACTTGCGCGCCTCGTCTTCCGAGACGCCAATCTTGCCCATCACTTCGTTCTGCTGGACACGCTGCACGAGCATCGAGCGCTCGAGGTTCCGGCGCAGATCGGCCATCGTGATGCCCTCCGCCTTCAGGGCGGCCTGGAACTGCTCTTCGCTCTCGAGCTTGTTTTCCTTCTTGATGTTGTCGAGGACGCCCTTGAACTGCTCGTCACTCAGCTTGTAGCCGAGCTCCTTGCCGCGCTGCACCAGCAGCATTTCGTCCACCGCGTCGACCATGATTTGCGGCGTAATCTCGTCGAGGGCCTTGCGGAGCTGCTGGTTGGCCGCGTCGTTCTTGAGGTCAATCTGTTGACCCTTCTGGCGGAGCGCGGAAACCTGGCGCTGCTCGAGATCGGATTTGGTGAAGATCTCGCCGTTCACCTTGACGAGAATCTGCTCGATGATTTCGGCGCGGAGGCCGGCCGCCGAGGCGAGGCCGACGACCGCGAGGACGATTGCGACGGCAGCGCGTGTGTTGGTCATGGCTAAATTCTTGTAAACACGTATTTTACCTTTGATCGAGCAGGTCGCTCAAGAGGCCGCCCACCTGTTCGAAGAGTCCGCCCGGCGCGCGCGGATCCTCCTTGACGGCCTTGGTCATCGCCGCCTTGTTGAAGCCGGGCTTCACTTCGGCATCCTTGGCTCTGGCAACCCACCAGGAAGGCGCGGCGCCCGCACGCGATCCACCCCGAGCGGGACCGCGGACCGGCGACTTGAGGCCGGAAGTGGCCGCTTTCTGCGTCCGGTCGCCGGCGGCGTCGAGGTTCAGCTTGAGAGCCGCAGGCGGGACGAGCGTCAGCCCGGACCTCTGCCGCACCAGAGCCACGAGCCGCACGGGATCGACCCTCGCCTGCGGTCTGAATTTTAAGACGACGAGACGCGCCTCACGGTCGATGGCCTCGACGCCCAGCCGATCGGCCATCACGCGGATGCGTCCGTAGTCGGCCAGGTTGAGGACCGACGGGGGCACCGGACCGTAGCGATCTTCGGCCTCGTCAAGGATGCGGTCGATCTCGTCCTCGCGGCGCGCG
>Ga0070669_100003471_pt1 | contig 11363 bp, 6 predicted proteins | sample KBSS53metaG_FD_64680 | JGI IMG/M metagenome (GOLD analysis project Ga0070669, IMG submission 64680) | Switchgrass rhizosphere microbial communities from Kellogg Biological Station, Michigan, USA - KBS S5-3 metaG | ecosystem: Host-associated > Plants > Roots > Rhizosphere > Soil ... | reverse complement strand
CGACGCAGTGCGTGGGCGAGCTTCGCGAACTCCGCGGCTCCCGTGTGGTCGTCGATGGCGAGACGGAGATCGCCTTCGCCCATCGCCTCCATGTCCACCGCGAACGCCGCGAGCGGTCGCGTGATGGCCCGGGAAGTCCCGACGCCGAAGATGATCGCGATGATGACGGCCACGAGGCCGAGCACGATCACCACCCACTGATCGCGGCGGACGGCGTCGTCGAGCGCGATCGCGATCTCGGCGCGGCGGTGGGTCGAGCCGGTGCGGAACCGCTCGAGCTTCTGGTCGATCTGCTCGACGTCGTCGAATGCCTTCCGCACGAGCGGCGCGGCCTGTGCCGGGTCGCCGATCCGCCGGAACGCCTGCGCCATCGCGATGCGTACTTCGATGGCGCTCTGGAGGTTGCCGACTTCCTCGAGTCGGGTGCGCTGCTCGGGTGTCAGCGTCGAGACTTTCGCGGCGTCGCCGCGGGCGGCTTCGGCGCGCGACATCATCGCCTCCCAGCGCTGGCGATCGACCTCGTCGCCGCTCTCCAGGTACTGCACGCCCGACGCGATCTCGCGGAGCGCAGCGGTGATCACGCGCTGCGATCCCTCGAACTCCTCCTCGACGGAGCTGAGTGCCTGGGAATTGCCCGCGCTTGCCGCGCGCAGCGCGCTGACGGCGATCACGGCGATCGCCGCGACCAGCACGACGGTAGCGCCGAATCCGAACGTCAGGCGTCCCCGAATCGTGCCGAGCGCACGCGGACGCAGCCAGGGCGCAACCCGGCGGATGATCCGACGGATGCGTCCGGGTATCGACATCCGCATCGCCGCGCTCATCGCCCGACCGTCGCGATCACGACCGGTTTGTTCACGACGTCACGCTGCTCGTCGAACGCGATGGATCCGGTAACGCCGGTCACGGCCGGGCGCGACGAACCGACGGACGCGAGGTAGTCGCGGACGCGCCCGCGATGCGCGCCGGCGTCGAGCACGGCACGTCCGATGAGCATCGTCGCATCATACGCGAGCGCGGAGCGCTGCTCGGGCGGCACACCGTACCTCCTCGTAAACGCCGACACGAATGCCTTGGCCTCGGCGGTGTGGACGTGCGATGCCTGGAAGAAGGCGACGTAGCGTACGCCCGCGAACTCGGTCGCCTGCGCCTCGAGCTCGGACACCGCGTCTCCGCCAAGGACTGGCGTGTCGGCGCCGATCGCACGTAGCGAGCGCACGAAGCCCGCGAGATCCGCCGACGATCCGGGAAAGAGCACGATCTCCGGGCGGGTGGCCTTCACGATACCCGCGTAGGCGCGCCACTCGTTCATGTCGGCCAGGTGTGGATTCCGTTCGAGCACCGTGCCGCCGCCGGCCGCGTACGCCTGCGTGAACGCCGTACTCCACCCCCGACCGTAGGAGTCGTTGCGGTACATGATCGATGCACGGCGGAAGCCTAACGAATCGAGTACGTAGCGGGCGGCGGCCTGGCTCGAGGCGGCGTCACTCGGGCAGACGCGGAACAGCCAGGGGCTGATACCGGTGAGCGACACGCTCGTGGACGTCGGCGACACGGCTGCGAGCGCGCGTCGACCGCCGCCCTCGTCGTCCGCGATGATCGGCGCCGATTCGCGACTGCTGCGGCTGTCGGCGGGTCCGACGACGGCGATCACCTGCGGATCATCGCGCAGCGCGGCGGCGATCTCCACGGCGCCGCTGGCGCCGGCGGGGGGCTTCGCGAGCTCGAAGCGTCGGCCGCTCCCGTCGGCGTTCAGCCGATCGATCGCCAGCTCCACGCCCCGCAGCACCGTCTGCATGTTCGGCCGCTTGAGGTCCGCCGCGATGCCGATGCGAATCGTGCCGCCGGCGTCGCCTGCGGCGTTGCAACCGAGGAACGCGAGGCCGAGCCCACCGACGAGAACGCGCGCGGCTCGCCGGCGCGAGCGTACCATTGGGACTGCAAGCGATCGGATGTGCGAGGTCATATCCGAGGAGAGGAGGGGCGATGAGAGGACGAAGTGCCCGATTGGCGGGAAACGTGAGGACACTCACATGAACTGGCTCGTGATGATCACCGCACCATCGCGCGCGTTCCGCGATCGTATTGGACCCTGCGCGACGCCAGCGGCGACCGCGCGTGTTCGACTGCCGTGAATTCATAAAGGAGGCCGCATGATGGCTTACCGTCGCACGTACATGGCTCTTTCGACCGCGGTGCTGTTCGGCGCCGCGGCCTGCAGTGATTCGACGGGCACCGGCACGGGCATGGTGAATGTCCGGTTGACGAACGGCTCGGTGCCTGACGCGCTCGTCGGGGACGTGGCGGCCGCGATGACTGGAGCGCCGCTTCCGGCAGGCTCCGTCAAGAGCGTGGACGTGTTCGTCGTTCGTGTCGACGCAAGGCGTCAGGAGCCATCGGATGCCGAGGCGGCTGTGAACACGGAGGAGGCCGAAGCGGAGCAAGGCGGTTGGGTGACCATCGCCGAGCCGAATGCGGCGTTCGACCTCATGAAGCTCGCGGACGGCACCACGACGACGCTCGGAGTGGCGGAGCTGGCGACGGGTGACTACCGCGGCTTCCGACTGATCATCGATCCCGCGAAGTCCAGCGTGACGCTGAACGATGAGGCGAACACGGTCATCAGCGGCGAGTCGATCGAGGGGCTCAAGTTCCCGAGCGCGGCCACGAGCGGCATCAAGATCCAGCTCTCGGGTGGCCCGCTGGACGTCGAGGATGGTGAGACGAGCGCGCTGGTCGTGAAGTTCGACGTGAGTCGGAGCTTCGTGATGCGTGGCACAACGCTCGAGCAGAATGGGCTGTTGTTCACGCCGGTGATTCGGGGCACGCAGCAATAGGGAGACGGGAGACGGGAGACGGGAGACGGGAGACGGGAAACGGGAAGGAGGGCGGGCCGGCGAACACTCGCCGGCCCGTCTTCGTTTCGCGCGCTAAGCTTAGGCGTGCGCGCCCTCCGCCTGCCGTGACCCTCCCCATCGACGCCGTGCTGCCGCAGCTCGCCGCTGCGTTAGGCGCGCACACGAGCGCGGTGCTGCAGGCCCCACCCGGGGCCGGAAAGACCACTGGCGTACCCCCAGCGCTCCTGAACGCGCCGTGGTTAGGCGGCCAGCGTATCATCATGCTCGAGCCGCGGCGGCTCGCCACACGCGCGGCCGCTCGGCGAATGGCCCAGCTGCGTCACGAGGGCGTCGGTGACACCGTCGGGTTTCGCGTCCGCGGCGAGACCCGCGTTGGCCGCGCGACGCGCATCGAGGTCGTCACCGAAGGCATCCTCACGCGACTGGTGCAGCGCGACCCGTCGCTGGACGGCATCGGCCTGGTCATCTTCGATGAGTTCCACGAGCGAAGCCTCGACGCCGATCTCGCGCTCGCGCTGACGCTCGAGACGCGCGATGTCCTTCGGCCCGAGCTTCGCATCCTCGTGATGTCGGCGACGCTCGATGGAGCGCGCGTCGCCAGGCTCCTCGGCGACGCCCCCGTCGTGACGAGCGAGGGTCGCACCTACCCCGTCGAAACGCGCTACGTCGAGCGACGGGCCGATCTCCGGATCGAGGACGCGGTGGTGGCCGTCGTGCGACGCGCCCTCGAGAACGACGACGGAGACGTCCTCGTCTTCCTGCCTGGGGCCGGCGAGATCCACCGGACGCACGATCTGCTCGTGATCCAGCCGTTGCCCCCGCACGTCAGGATCCTGCCGCTGCACGGCAGCCTGTCGGGGGAAGCGCAGGACGACGCCGTGCTGCCCAGTCCGTCGGGCGCGCGCAAGGTCGTGTTGTCGACGTCGATCGCCGAGACCAGCCTCACGATCGAGGGCGTGCGCGTCGTGATCGACAGCGGACTGTCGCGCGTCCCGCGATTCTCTCCCCGCACGGGCATGACGCGGCTCGAAACCGTCCGCGTCTCACAGGCGTCAGCCGATCAGCGTCGCGGTCGTGCGGGTCGAGTCACATCGGGAGTCTGCTATCGGCTCTGGGCCGAGCACGAGCATCATCACCTGGTCGCGCATTCGACGCCCGAGATACTCGAGGCGGACCTCGCACCCGTGGCGCTCGAGCTCGCGGCCGCGGGAGTGGCCGACCCGGGATCGTTGCGGTGGCTCGACCAGCCTCCCGTCGCCGCGTTCGCGCAGGCGCGCGAGCTGCTGATCGAGCTCGGCGCCCTCGAGGCCGCGAGCGGCAGGGAGGCTGATGCGCGCATCACGGCGCACGGGCGTCGGATGGCCGAGCTCCCGATGCACCCGCGGCTGGCGCACATGGTCGCGCAGGGTGATACGTTAGGCGTGCGCTCCCTGGCGTGCGACCTCGCCGCACTCCTGAGCGAGCGCGATCCGATCCGGAGCGATCCGGGCTCGTCCGCCGACGCCGATGTCGAGACGCGCCTCGCGCTCATCCGCGGCGGGCGCGGGGCTGGTGGTATGGCCGCCGGCGTGGACGGCGACGCGCTGCGACGCATCAGGCTCGAGGCCGACCGCCTGCGCTCGTCGTTAGGCTCGGCCACGCGGACCGGGGGGCGCGACGTGAGCGCCGGACTGCTGCTGGCCTTTGCCTACCCGGACCGCATCGGCCAGCTCCGGGCGCCGCGGGCGGGTCGCTTTCTCCTGCGGAACGGCAATGGGGCGGCGCTCGCCGGCCCACAGTCCCTCTCCGATGCCGCATACATCGTTGGCGCGGCACTCGACGGTCGCCGGCCGGAGAGCCGGATCTTTCTGGCGGCGGCGGTCGAGCTCTCCGACCTCGAGACACATTTCGGTGACCAGATCGCGTTCGAGCAGGACGTCGTGTGGGACGCCCGCGAGCGCGCCGTCGTCGCGCGCGAGCGTGAGCGGCTCGGCGCCATCGTTCTGGTCGAGCGACCGCTGCGCAACGCCGATCCGGCGCTCGTGCAGGGTGCACTCGTCGCGGGCATACGGACCGAGGGGATCGATGCGCTCCCGTGGAGCGACGGGGCCCGTTCGCTGCGCCGGCGTCTCGCGTTCCTTCACGCGACCGATCCCACCTGGCCCGACGTATCCGACGCGGCACTGCTGGAGACGTTAGGCACGTGGCTGTCTCCGCACCTCGGTGGCCTGCGGTCGCTTGCCGAGGTGAGTCGCGCGGACCTCGCGGGTGCGCTGCTGGCGCAGCTGTCGTGGGATCGTCGCGTCGCCATCGATGAGCTCGCACCCACGCATGTCGTGGTTCCGAGCGGAAGCCGCATCCCCATCGATTACGGCGATGTGGCCGCGCCGGTGCTCGCGGTGCGCCTGCAGGAGATGTTCGGGCTCGCGGATACGCCGCGGATCGCGCGCGGAAAAGTTCCGCTGACCATCCACCTCTTGTCTCCAGCTCGGCGTCCGGTGCAGGTCACCCGCGACCTCGCGGGTTTCTGGAAGACATCGTACTTCGAGGTGCGGAAGGAGATGCGGGGTCGCTACCCGAAGCACCATTGGCCGGACGATCCCATGGCTGCGGAGCCCACGAGGAAGGCAAAACCGCGAAATACCTAGATTTCGGTTGTCATTCCGAGCGGAGCCGCGCAGCGGCGCAGGCGAGGAATCGCCATCCTCCCGGTAGAGGGACCTCCCGGTCGGGACGAGTGCGATTCCTCGCCTCCGCCTGCGCTGCGCGCGGGCTCCGCTCGGAATGACAAGTACGCAACCGGCGCTCCGCTCGGAATGACAAAGTCCCGCGATTCCTCGCTCCGCTCGGAATGACATCCCCACTGTGCGAGAAGTGCAAAAGCGCCACCGGTTCGTCCCGACGACGTTGCCCGGTGGCCTTCGCGGTCCCTAACGTCGCGTCGAAGCCCATTCATGAGACACGTGATGGATCCGACGTTATCGCCAGCGGCTCGCTCACCACTCGGTCGGCGCAGCTTCATTCGCATCGGCGCCACTGCCGCCGGCGGGCTGTGCGTTGCCGTTGTATTTCCGACCACCGGCTCCCGGCGCGCCCGCGGGTCGCGACGAGCCGCGGCGCCCGCACAGATCGGCGCGTTCATCGAGATCGAGGCTGACGGCGTCGTCACCATCGCGGCGAAGAACCCCGAGATCGGTACCGGCACGAAGACCGCGCTCCCGATGATCGTGGCCGAAGAGCTCGACGTGCCGTGGCATCAGGTTCGCGTGGTGCAGGCGCCATTCGACCGTCGGTTCGGCGGACAGTTCACGGGCGGCAGTACTGGCGTCAGCTCGAACTGGATCGCGCTACGCCGAGCCGGCGCGACCGCGCGTCATGCACTCCTGACCGCCGCTGCCGCGCGATGGAACGTCGAGCGCTCGGCGTGTCGGACCGAGAACGGCGCCGTCGTTCACGGCGAAACCGGCCGACGGCTTGGCTTCGGCGAGCTCGCGGCGGAAGCGGCCGCGGTGCACGTCACCGGAGACGTCCCGCTCAAGCGCCCAGAGGATTTCAGGATCGTCGGCACTCGCGTGGGGAACGTGGACACGGCGGCGATCGCGCGCGGAACGCAGCGCTTCGGGATCGACGTCACGCGGCCGGGGATGCTCATTGCGAGCATTCTGCACGCACCGTTCGGCACGCGCGTCGTGTCCGTGAACGATGCGCGCACGCGCGCGATTCCCGGCGTGCGGCATGTGATCAGGATCGCGCCGCGCGACAACCCCACCGAGCTCCGCGAAGGCGTCGCGGTGCTGGCCGACAACACGTGGGCGGCGTTCGAGGGGCGACGGGCGCTGGCGGTCGTGTGGAGTGAGCCCTCAGGTGACCAGCCGACGTCGGCCGGGCTCCGAACCGCCTTTCGTGCCGCGCTCGATCGGCCTGGCGATCGCATTCGCGACGACGGCGATGTGGACGGCGCGCTGCGATCCGCCGCGCGAACGCTCGATGTCGTCTACGAGATCCCGTTCCTGGCGCACGTGCCGATGGAGCCCGTGAACTTCACGGCGGACGTGCGTCCCGATCGGGTCGAGCTCTGGGGACCGACGCAGGATCCCGGTGACGCGCAGGACACCGTCGCGCAGGTCGTTGGCGTGCCGCGCGCGAACGTGACCGTCCACATGGAGCGCGCCGGAGGCGGCTTCGGACGCCGTCTCATGATCGACTACGCGGCCGAGGCGGCATATCTGTCGAAGGCGAGCGGGACGCCGGTCAAGGTCGTGCGCACCCGCGAGGACGATGTGCAGCACGACTATTACCGACCGGCAGGCATGCATCGTGTGCGCGCGGGGGTCGACGCCGCCGGCGCGCCGATCGCGTGGGCGCAGCATCTCGCGAACACGTCGCGCTACGCGTTCGCCAACCGCCCGGATCCGGTCAAGTCCGAGCTCTACCCGGACGACTTCCCGGCGCAGTGCCTGCCTAACGTGCGGCTCGAGTACACGCGGGTGGCGTCCGTCATCCCCGTCGGCGCGTGGCGGGCAACGCTCCATTCGGCGAACGCATTCGTGGTCCAGTGTGCGGTCGATGAGCTCGCCCATCTCGCCGGGCGGGATCCGCTGGCGTTTCGTCTCGCGATGCTGGGCGCTCCGCGACAGCTCCGGTACGCCGACCACGGCGGTCCGGTGTTCGATACCGGCCGTCTCGCGAGCGTGCTGCGTCTCGCGGCCGATCGTGCGGGCTGGGGGACGCCGCTTCCCCGGGGACGTGCGCGGGGGATCGCAGCGCACTTCACGTTCGGGAGCTACGCGGCGCACGTGGCCGAGGTGTCGGTGGACGCCTCGGGTCGCCCGCGGGTGCACCGGATTGTCGCGGCGGTGGATTGTGGGACGCTCGTGAACCCGAGCGGCGCGGAGGCGCAGGTGCAGGGCGGGGTGATCGACGGCCTGAGCGCCGCGCTCTACGGCCGCATCACGATCGACCGCGGCCGCGTCCAGCAGAGCAACTTCAACGACTACCGGCTGCTCAGAATGAGCGAGACCCCGGCCATCGAGGTGCACTTCGCACGAAGCACCGAGCCGCCGTCGGGCCTGGGCGAACCGCCGGTCTCTCCGGTGGCGCCGGCGGTGGCAAACGCGATCTTCGCGGCGACGGGGAGCCGGGTCCGCCGGTTACCGGTTAACGGTTAGCGGGAGACGGGAGACGGGAGCCGGGAGACGGGAGACGGGAGACGGGATCACGGCGTCGGTTGAGCCGGCCGGTTAAGAGCCCGCATCAGCATTAGCAGCATGCGGCTGACTTCCTCCAAGCGTACAACCAGCGGGCGAAATACATCCGGACTGATGTAACCGAGCCGCTGTGCGATCTCGAGACAGGTCATCAGTTCCGATAGCGACGCTCGCGCGATCGACACGTGATGCACGTACTCGCGTCGGTAGGACCGTCCGTTGCCTTCCGCAATGTTTGCTGGGACGGAAAGCGCGGCCCGGCGCGTCTGACTGGTGAGCCCATAGCGCTCATCGGGCGGGAACCCCCGCGTCAGCGCATAGACCTCGACCACCAGGTCCATCGCCTTATTCCATTACGTCCAAGTCGCGAAAGCTTCGGATGCGAGTCATGTTCTCGGTGTCCGCTGGCGTACCGCGAACCTAAACTTCACCGCCGCCGCGCTCGCACTACTCGAACGCACGTCGCATCCGATTACCGCGGTACCCGTCTCCCGTCTCCCGTCTCCCGTCTCCCTCTTCCCGTCTACGGCACGTTCCCCGCATCATCCTTTACGCCGATGTTCTCCTTCGACGCCGACTTTCCCTCCGACCTCCGCGCACTCGAGCGCGAATACGAGCTGATCCGTGAACTCGGACAGGGCGGCATGGCGGCCGTGTACCTCGCTCGGCGGCGAGACAACGGGAAGCTCGTGGCCATCAAGGCGATCCGGGCACGCTACCTCGACGATCCCGACGCACTCCAGCGCTTCACACGAGAGGCTGCTACTGTCGCTGGGCTCGACCATTCGAACATCGTGCACACCGAGTCCGTCGAGCAGATCGGCGACCGAGCGGTCGCCATCATCATGGAGCACGTACCGGGCGGGACGGTGCGAGACTGGCTGCGCGAGCACGGATCGTTAGGTGCCGAGCACGCCGAGAGCATTCTGCGGGATGTCGCAAGCGCGCTGGGGTATGCGCACCGCCACGGGATCGTCCACCGGGACGTCAAGCCCGAGAACGTCTTCCTCGATCCCGAGCACGGCCGAGCGCTCCTCTCGGACTTCGGCATCGCGCGGCGCATCGACGGCGAACCGGGCATCACCCTCCTGGGCGCCGCCCTCGGGACGCCACAGTACATGTCGCCGGAGCAGATCGACGGACAGTTCGTCGACGGCCGCAGCGACATCTACAGCCTCGGCGTCCTGGGTTGGGAGCTGCTGACCGGGCGTCGACCGTGGGCCGGCGAGAGTCTCTACGGCACCATCTACAAGCAGAAGCACGAAGATCTGCCGCGGATCACATCGATGCGCCCGCGCGTGCCGGCGAACCTGCTGTTCGCGATCGAGCGCGCGCTGGTCAAGGACAGGAAGCTTCGCTGGCAGAACACGGACGAGTTCCTCGAACAGCTGACGTACAACCCGCCGCCGGTGCTGGCGCAGGCGTATCCGCCGGGAGCACTGCGTCGCGACGATCACCCGACCGTGCGGTTCCGCCGCCTGGCGCTCGTCCGCGACGACGATGACGCACCGGCGGCGGACGGCGACGCGGGCGCCGGCGCCCCGGCACATGCGGAACGGCCAACGCTCGAGGAGGTCGTCGGCGATCCGATCGCAGAGGTGGACACGAGCTCGCCGCCGCTTCCGGTCGCCCAGTTCGCCGCGCCCGACGAGCCCTTCCAGCTTTCCGACGAGCCGTCGACCGAGCCCCCCACGGCCGTCGAGGTGGCCAGCCAATTCGTGCTGCCGACGTTCGAGCCTAACGCCGACGGGCCGTTCGAGTTTCCACGGCGACGCACGCGACTGCTGCGTACGGTCGGCCTCATCGCTCCGCTCGGGATCGCCGCGGGCGCGCTCTTCATCGTGCTGAGTGGCGGTGCGGATGACGATGCGCGTGGCGCGTCGCGATCCCCGACCACGACGTCGAGCGCCGGCACGCTGGTGTCGGATTCTCCGGTGGCGACACCGGTGGGCGCCAATGCCGGGCTCGCCGCGAAGCCATCGAGCGAAGATGCGGCGATCGTAAGCGGCAGCAGCGCCACCGCGCCGCTCGTGCCGCCCGAGACGCAGCAAGCGCCCGACACGGTCCCGCTCGAACGACGGCCGATCCCACCGTTGGCCAGCACGCGCAGCGGCAACTCGACCACCGCGTCCGGGCCCGTTCCGTCCACGGCGACGCGCGCCGACGTCGGCAGGGCCGTGACGCGTCAGCCGCAGCGTACTGCCGAGCCGGCGGACCGAAGTCCGGCTGTGAGAGACAACGTCCCGCCCACGGCGTCGACCGACTCGGCGCTCGAGGATCCGTTCAAGATTCCCGCCCCGAGCGCGACCGCGCCATCGTCAGGCGTCGCGGTGTCGAGCCCCAGCCCGCGATGCCTGCTCGGCGCCACGGCGGACCAGCTCGCGTGCCTGGACACCTACATTGCCATCGGCGACACGCGGCTGACACAGGCGTTCGACGCGCTCGTGGTCGAGTTACGGCGGCGGGCATTGACACCGCTCGGGGCGCCGGACCCCCCGACCGTTCAGCGCGTGCGTATCGAGCAGCGCGCGTGGCTCTCGGTTCGCAACGCGGAGTGTCCGCGCACGCCGCCACCCGGCGCCGGCCCGTTCTGGGCCAAGGCGCAGTCGCAATGCTTCGCGGAGATGGCGGTGTCGCGGACGGCGGAGCTACGCGACGCGGTGCGGCGTCTCAAGCGCAGCTAGCGGCGCCATCAGAGCCGGAGCGTCGGCTCGAAGCGCGGTGCCTTTCTCGCCTTCGTCGTCTGCTCGAACGCGTACGCGAGCCCCACGAGCGACGCGTCGCTCCACTGCGCGCCAATGAACGAGATGCCCACCGGCAGTCCGTGAACGAAGCCCGCCGGCACCGTGACGCTGGGGTATCCGGCAACCGCCGACGGCGTCGAGCTCCCGCCGGTGAAATGATCGCCGTTGATCAGGTCCGTCGGCCACGCCGGCCCGCCCGTCGGCGCGACGATGGCCGTCAGGCGATGCTTCGCGAGCGTCGCGTCGATGCCGTCCGTTCGCGACAGCCGCAGGCACTTCGCTCGCGCCGTCTTGTACGCCGCACTCGTGAGCGGTCCCTTCGCTTGCGCGCGGACGAAGGTCTCCTGGCCGAAGTACGGCATCTCGCGCGCTTTGTTCTCCTCGTTGAACGCGATCAACGCGGCCAGATTCCTGTGCGGTGCCGCGGCGCCTAACGTCGACAGATACGAATTCAGGCCGGCCTTGAACTCGTACAGCAGCACATCGAACTCGGCGTCGTCGAATTTGCCGGCCGTCGCGATGTTCGCCGGGTCGACGATGATCGCGCCGGCGGACTTCATCGCGGCGATCGCCTC
>Ga0070669_100003470_pt1 | contig 11365 bp, 13 predicted proteins | sample KBSS53metaG_FD_64680 | JGI IMG/M metagenome (GOLD analysis project Ga0070669, IMG submission 64680) | Switchgrass rhizosphere microbial communities from Kellogg Biological Station, Michigan, USA - KBS S5-3 metaG | ecosystem: Host-associated > Plants > Roots > Rhizosphere > Soil ... | reverse complement strand
ATGCTGAGCTTGTAGTGATCGTGAGGGCGGGTAATTTCAATGCGCGACGGCAACCGCAGGCTTCCCGCTTCACCGAAAGGTTTTTCTTCCCAGTAGGAAACATCGGTCATCAACAGACCTTGATCGTTAAAGGACTGGACCCGCGCCAAACGAATGCCGCCAATTCGATCAAACCAGAACCTTCGCAGCAGCCGGGCCTCACCAGTCGCCGGACGAGAGAGTTCTTCCAGCAAGTAATATCCTCGGACTACTCGCGTGCCCGCCTTGGCCCTGGGACGCGTGTCTGTTTCTTCCTGGTAAAACTCGCTGCGCACTAAAGTGAAGTCAGTTTGATTCTCCGGAAACGGACTAACCAGCAACGCATCGGTGAGATGTTGCGGTCGCAAATTTTGCAGAGCGTTGACCGCTTCCTTCGCGTTCATTGGTTTCCTGGGTTTTGGAGTTCCGCTCGACGCGCCGTCCATGTCGAGCTTTTCATAGGTAGCGTTGTTCGTGCCTTTCACAAACCGGCGGTACTTCTCCTCCCCCTGCAGCACGGCAACGCGAAACGACTCGCCGTTTGAAGTCATCTGCGCGATGTCTTTTGAAATGAAGGGAACCTGGATGATCAGATAAATGTTGCCAGGCCTTTGCACTGTAAGTTGGCCGTCTGCCTGCTTGTATTTTTCGGCGACTCCAGCCTCGGCGAATGAAGTGTCTTCAAACACGATGTCGACTTTTCCGTGCAGCGAGCGGACCGCAGCTAGCCGGTTAATCTCACTGATCAATTGCGCGGTGTTTGCTTCGGATAACGGCGTGAGAAGCTGAGGGACCTGGATCTTCTTGTGAGTGCCAAACAAGCCACAACCGCTCGAAAGAGCGGCCAGCGACACGAGTATCACAATCAATGGGAGACGGGTTACGAAGCGGGGGTGAGCGGGCTGAGCGGCGGAGTGGTTGGGCATGAACAAGGGTCTCGGCAAAATTCCACGTGCTCGGAACGTCCTGAAAAATTAGAGGGCCAAGCTAACAAAGACGTTTTTCCTTGTCAACGCGCCGGTTTTTTTGGGAGTCAACGGAATGAATTCCTCACAGAGCGAAGCCTATGCTAATCCAAAATCAACTTTGGCTTACCGAATTTGTGCCGCAGCTTGTTGATAGTGCTTAGCACCTGCGGCCGGCTAACCAGGCGCTGTTCGAGGCTCTGCTTCCCGGGAAAATCCAACAGCATCACACCCAACAAAATAGTTAGTATGCCCTGTCCGGGAACTCCGGGTATCGACATCACTATTCCAAGCACCACCAACACCACGCCAAGAAGATTTTTTCCGAAGATACCGAGGTAGCGCACCGCCTTGGGTTTGTCGGCCCATAACTTTCTCGGGTGACCCTTGCTGAAATAGTCGGGCGGAATCTTCACCATGATAAAGGAAACGATGGCGAGACTAATCGTGAACGTGATCAGAAAAATAAGCACGCCCAGCAGCACGCTCTTCCAAGTGATGAATGCGAAAACCACTGTTTGCATTTTGTCCTATAAACCCAACTCGCGGCGGGCTGTGCGCAACGACTGCAACACTTCGTTAACAACTTCCGCGGCCATTGGCGGCAATTGAAAGTCAGCTACATCGATTACTTCCCAAAACTCATCCAGACCCCGCGCGCCGGCGCGTTCGAGCGCGTAGGCCTGGACCAGCAAATCGATCACGTCCGCCGCCTTAACCAGCCGGGCTTCCAAACTGCGGCGTTCTTCGTAGTCGGCAAAAATTTCTTTGTATTGTGCCGCTGCAGAGCCGGCGCCGCTTAGCATGTCCGCAAACGCCATCGACTCGGCTTTCTTTCGAGCGTCAGCGCCAAAATAATTAGTGGCCGTGCGCGGCATATCGCCCACGCGAGCTTCCGACCAATCGTGCAGCAGGGCCATGCGCAGTACACGTTCGCAATCAACTTCCTGCCCGCGCGCTTTGATTTCATCCGCCAGCAGCATCGCTGTGACACAAACTCCAAACGAATGCGAAGCGACCGACTCGGTACCGTTTGGCAGGCCGCGCAGTGTCCATCCGGTTCTTTCAAGGCGCTTCAGTCGTTGTAGCTCTATCAGCGTATTCAGCATTGCCGGATACTGTAACGCGCCAGCTCGCACAACGAAAACAGCGAGCGTCAAAAAAATGTAGGGGCACGGCATGCCGTGCCCGCGACGACTAGAAACAATTTACAGAACAGGCGTGTGGTTTGGGCAACCTGAAGGGTTGCAAGAAAGTAGCCGGGGTCGCAGCGAAGCGCAGACCCCGGAAAACGACTCTTGAGACAAAGCTAGGTCACGGCATGGCGTACCCTACTATTATTGATTTGGACCGGCACCGGCGTTAATCGACTCTGTCAAAACCAGGTTGAAGTTCGTGCCCTTCTCGAGTTTCAGGTTTTGACCTTGCAGGGACAATACCGAACTGCCTTCCACCGTAGCGGAACTCGACTGCGAAATTCGAACGCCGCCAAGACTGTGGCCCACGCCCGCCGCCGTGTTGCCAACCGCGCCCGTGGTTGAGTTGACAGCCGAACCAACTGCGGAGGTTGTGCCCCCGACCACGCCACCGACAGTAGAACCTACGCCTCCCAACAATCCGCCGTTGCTGCTGGCCGAGCCAGAGCGCGCCCGCGCCGAGCCGCTAGCGCTCGTGTCGGTTGCAAAAACATCCTGATCGTTCGTCGCGGCATTCGTTTTCACGCCTGTGATCGAACTAATAGTCGCGGCAATCGGCACCTGCAGTGATCCGTTTTCGAGGCGATCGAAAAGAATACCGATACGCGATTCGCCCTTGCCTTTGCTTGCCTGGGCCACTTCGGTGACATGGCCCACCAGCCGCGAGCCCTTGCCGACGATAGTGTGACCCTCTGACTTGATTGCCTGCGTCGTTTTTAAAATCACCTGATCGCCGACGCGAGCGTTGCGCGCATCGATCGTGTTTTGCAGTTGACCTGACAAGCGCGTTCCTGAGTCAAGCTGGATACTCTTGCCGGCTTGCTTCGCCGCGGTCGAAGTTTGACTGCTTGTATCGGCAGTAGCTTTTTGCGCGTGGGCAAGCAGCGAGCAAGTCAGCGATAGACCAAGGGCCAGGATGGTTCTTTTCATAGTTTTCACCTCTCAGATTTTGCGCGCGATCCAGCGCGAGTAGAACTCCGTAATTTGGGGATGAGAGATAGACTACGAGGCGTTGCCGTTCGACAAGGTATGGCTACCTTGCAAATTCATTGCGAAAGGAATTTACGGGATAACGACGCGCCGGGGCGGGCGAAAGGTGGGGGAAGTTGAACTCGTGCGAGTGCGCTTAACAACCTTCGTGCTGGCAATTACAACCGATTTCCATCACGTGTGATTTCTCAGCCTCTTCGCAATACTCGCCACAGTATTTGCTGTCTTTCTCAGGCGGGCAATCGCAAGCCGGATGGGCGCATTTGTTTTCCTGGTTCTCTGCCATTGGATCGTCCCTGCTTTCTGGTTAGTTGTAAGAGTTGAATCGTAAAACTCGAAACTCTCAGGGTCAAGCGTGACGCGGTAGAATCCTGAGGCGCACCGTCTAGAGGCGGGCACCGCCCGCCGGTTCAACCATCCAAAGAACCTCATTTGCTCCAAACTTGAGACGGCGGGCGGTGCCCACCTCTAAACGTTGCCACCGAGCCCTTCCTAACGGTCGGGCTTCTGCCTCTGCTTTACGGAGCCACGCGCAAAATGATCGTGCGCTCCGCGTCTCCCAATTTCACCACCATCGGTTTATCGAGTTGAATTGGATGCTCCTCGCCGTCGACGCTGATAACCAGATTCATGTTTGCTCTGAGCGGCGCGCCGGCGACAGGCGTAATTCCGGTTACCGCGCGCGGCAGCAAATTCGTGGCCACTATCCGCCAGGTTGACGCCGAACAACGGATGCGAATTCCCGGAGTGTCAGTCTCAAACGACTCGTCGACGCTTAAAGCATCGGCCTTGAAAAGACCTTCACCACAGCGCACCCCGGCGCCGTCATAAAACGTAACCAGCCCGGAGACGAATGCGTAAGCGACGCTGCCGGAGTTTCTCACCACCAGACGTATGTTTGTAACCGGTGAATCTTCCGCGCCGTTTAGTGTCGTAGTTTTTAGAGTTGCTTCGAGTGCCGGCGCTCCGCTTCCATCGAGCGCCACGGCGCGCTCGCTTAGAGCAACCCGCTTCTCTGAGGGCATCGTCGAGTCTTGTGCAGCGACGCTAAGGGAACTAACCAACAACACCAGGGCAATCAGAATCACTTTCATAAGCTCTCCTTGTTCGTGCGGACAGGTTTGGCGGCAACGTATACATCGCGCTAAGGAAAAAGTAAATGACAGCCATTGCAGAAGCCCGACCGTCAGGGAGGGCTTGCGTTGTTCAACCTAAGCCCTCCCTTACGGTCGGGCTTCTGCAACGGGAAGGAAGCGCGCACCGTGCGGCATGATATAACCGGGCGCCGTCTCGCCTGCTTCACTCAACGCCTCCTGCAATGTGTTCGCCGGTCGCATTCGCATGCGAACAACTTCCTCTTCCGGCAAGCTGGAGACCAGATAAATTCGGTAACGCTCAGCTTTCGACAGTAGCGACCAGGCAGTTTGTCCGTTTACCTCATACGCCTCGCGAAGTCGCGACTCCAGCGCAGCCGCGTCTTTCTCGTCAAACCACTTCAGAAATTGCGGTTGACCCAGGCCATCGCGACACTCGGCCAATAAAACAATCGCGCCACCGTCGTTGCACGCATGCGACGCCATCTCGAGCGCCTTGTGTGCCTGAATCAGATTGATGTCGTAAGGCCAACCACCACAACTAACGATAACGAGGCCACGCTTCTGCTCGATTGGCAGCGAATGCTTGGCAAGATAATCGCGACAACCCGCGTGATGCGCCTCACGCCAGTCACCTGCAAAAACACCGGTCGCTTGACCGTGTTCATTCACTACCGTGTTAATTCCGAAACGGGGTTCGACTAACGCCGCAATTCGTTCGCACTCTTCGTGTACGGCGTTGCCATCGAGCAAAGCCGTGCCGACGCCGGCGCGCCTGCCGCCGCGATCAAAATCCAACGCGAGCATGTGAGTAGCTTCAATCGTGTTCGCCGAAGCCAGTCCCGGACAGATGGATTTGCGGCCGCCTGTGAAGCCGGCGAAGTAATGAAAACCCAGGCCGCCGGTGATAACCGTGTGATCGTAGGCCTTCAGCGCTCGGTTAACTTCGACGGTCGTGCCGCGATCAGTTTGGCCAAGCGTAATCATCTGCGAGGAATCGCGCGCGTCGTGATCGATTATTTTCACGCGCTGCGCAATGAATGGCGTGAGCAGTTGAATCTTCTCAGCCGCTGTGACCCGGCGATGGATGCCGGTCGCGAAGATAATGGCGACGTCGGCAGGAGACACGCCGGTTTGGATCAGGCGACGAATCAGCAGATTCAGGATTTGTCCGCTGGCCGTTGCCCGCGTGGCATCAGAAACGACAAGCAAGACGGAGTCGCCCGTCGAAATCAAATCTTCCAGCGGCGGCGACGCGATGGGGGCGCTCAACGCCTCGCCGATTTGAACATCTGTTAATGCCGGCTGGCTGGCGTCGTTGCGCGTGAGAACCTGGTAACGATCATCAGGAAAGTCGAACGTGACCGATCCGTCGCCGTAGCCTAATTGCAATTCGGTCATCACTCGAAATGAAGCAGGTTAGAAAGTTAGACGCCGAAATCTACCAGCGCGCGCTCAATTACGTGCAGCGAAGCAAAGTCAGTGTCGCCGGCAGTGCGCGCTTCCGCGAGCCACTTGCGCAGCTGGCGGGCTTCTTCAACCGAAGAGATGCGGCAGGCGCCGGTCAAGGCGAGCGTTACTAAAGCATCAGGCGCGCCATGCGTGACGAGTGCAGCTTGCAACGCTGCTTGTTCACGCAGATCGAGGGTTAGCAGTAATTTGATTTCCATTAGGAAGTAATTTCCTCTGTGAAACTCTGTGTTCCTCTGCGTCTCTGTGGTGAATTAACGGGCATAGACCACCACAAAGGCACAGAGGTCACAAAGATTGCACAGAGGTTGATTTGCTACAGCGCCGCGAGCGCCGTTGTAATGTCAGCGATAATATCTTCCGCCGCTTCAATGCCTACCGCGAGACGGACCGTCGCCGCGGAGACTCCGGCAGCTTTTAGTTGTTCCGCCGAAAACCCCGCGTGCGACGAATAGAGCGGATAGCTCGCCAGGGTTTCAACGCCGCCCAGAGAAGGCGCGGTGCGTACCAGCCGCAACCCGTTGAACAACTTTTCGACCTCCGCTTCGCCGCCGACAATATCAATAGCAACAACGCCACCGAAGGCCCGCATCTGTCGCTGCGCCAGTGCGTGATTCGGATCGTCCTCCAGCCCGGGATAGTAGACGTGGGCCACCTTCGGATGATCGCGCAACGCCTGGGCCAACAGTAGAGCGTTCTCGCAAGATCGTTTCACGCGCACGTCGAGACTCTTCATACCTCGAGACAACAAATAGGCAGCCGCCGGATCGAGCGTGGTTCCGGTCATCACCGAAACCTGGCGCACGCGATCGATGAAGTCTTTGCTGCCGGCGACTGCGCCCGCGGTGAGATCGGAATGTCCGCCCAAGTATTTCGTCGCACTGTGCATGACCGCGTCGATGCCGTGAGCGAGGGGTTGTTGTAAAACGGGAGACGCAAAGGTGTTATCGATCACGGATAATAGTCCGGCTTTTCGCGACACCTCGGCGGCTAGACCTAGATCAACGATCCGGTTGAGGGGGTTCGCAGGCGATTCAAACCAGAAGACCTTGGAATTATTGGCGACGATTTCCGGCAAGCGAGGAATTTCGTCAAGGGTAATAAAGCGCGAGCGAATTTCGAAGCGATTGAAGAATTTTGTCAGCAGCTTGACCGTGCCGCCGTAGACAGAATCCGTCGCGATCACCTCGTCTCCCGCCGAACAAAGCGCGGCAATGGCGCAGAAGGTTGCCGCCGATCCGGATGAGGTCACGGCACAGGCTTCCGCGCCTTCGAGCTGAGCTATCTTTCGTTCTGCCTCAGCCACGGTGGGGTTGGCGTAACGCGAATAGAAGTAGGCGTCGGGCAATTCGCCGCGCGCGTAACGCCGCATTTCGTCGAAGTCCTGAAAAGCAAAAGTTGAGGAATGGAAGACGGGAGAAACTACGGCGCCGAACTGCTGATCGTTAGTTTCGCCGCCATGCACAGCAATCGTGGCTGGGGATCGTTTTCGATCTTTTGCGGAATCACTCGCAGTCACGAACGTCAGCAGCTCCAGGCAGCGGAAGGATTACGATAGGGCGCGCCAAGCTTAGCAAATTAGCGTGGGCAGGTGATAGGTAGCGAGGTGCGGCGTAGGTGTAGCGACCTCAGTTTTCTCTGTGCCGCCTTTGTGACCTTTGTGTCTCTGTGGTCAATTCAAATGCTGTAAAGTGCTCGACCACAGATACACAGAGAAAACAAAGATGGCACAGAGGATGGATTACAGTCGCGCCAACACTTTCGCAGCGAGCGCTTTCGTTTTCTTTATCTTCGCGGCTTGCTCGGCTGGGCCACCGATGCTGATGCGCACGTAACTGTTCCCCTTGAGCACGTAAAGCGCTCCACCAACGCGGCTGCCCGTCCAATAAGCCTCATCGCCAATGCCGGAGATTTTTTGCGGCGGCGTTCCTTCTTCTTCCTCTTCACCCTTCTTCTTGTCGCGCTCGCGGTCACGTTCACTCTCGCCCGCCCGCTTTTCATCAAAACGCTCGCGGAAAAATTCTTTCGGATCTTTGGCGTCGCTGCCTTCTCCCTTTTGGGCCACCAGCAGGCTTACCGAGTTGGTAAACGTAGGCAGCGTGAAGAAACACTGCGACATGAGGAAACCGCTAGTCGCTTGTCCGCTCAACTTAGTTTCTTTAAAAGCTTCGCCCTGCACGCCTTCAATCTCCTTGCTCGTCAACAAAGCACAGGCATCAATCTTCGGCTTCACAATTGTCGCATTCGGGGCGGCCGGACTGCCGGCAACGGTTGACGCGGCGTCGCCGGGAGTTCCGGCAGGAACAGGAGATGTAACTGCGGCTTGCGGTGCATTGACCGCGGGCTGCGAAGTAGATCCACTACAGCCGGCGACTGCTGACAACGCGAAGAGTAAGATCAGAAACAAGGCGGAGCGCATAGGAATCCTTCCGTTGAGTTTAGCGGTATTTCGTGATTTGCCGTTTCGTGTAATTGTAGGGGCGGACCCGCGTGTCCGCCCCAGGGCGCACACATTGGTGCGCCCCTACAAAAATCTCGTCGTTACGGTCTTCAAGTCCGGCTGGAGTCAAGACCACCAAAATACACGAAGCCAAACTAAAGCACACGAAACGTGAGCATAATCCCTGCGCGGCCTTGAGAAATCCTTGAGGCTGGAAACCCGCGGTGAAGTCTACAAAAAAATAGGGGCACGGCATGCCATGCCCCTACCCTAAGGCTTTAACTGACTGCGACTGTTTACAGCGCCGGAACTCCCAATGCCTCATTGAATTCCTTGTATAGCTCGTTGTAGGCGCGCAACCGCTGTTCAATAATCTTCGGCAAGTCCGCAAGCTCATTGACGTTGATGATAGCGTTCACATTGTTGAGAAACGCGGTGTGATTATCCATGGTGCGCAACGAAGGCGACAGCATCACGAAGAACAGCCGCCGGCGTTGTGATGGCCGCAGTATGCTTATTTCGCGAGTCACGAACACCGGGCCCTGTTCCACCGGATCGAACCTCGGATCCAACAAGACCAGATCCAAAAGATTCTCGCGCATGCGATCTACGGCTTGTCTTGTATCCGTCGCCACAAAAACCTGGTAGCCCGCTTCTGAAAGTGCCCGGGCAATGTCTTCGCGGTGCTCTTCAGTTACACAAATCAGCGCCTTGCGCGGGTCCCAAACTGGACGTCCGGTTGAAGCATTTCTTCGCGCGGTGACCGGCTGATTGACCAGACCCGACAACAGTTCATTCAATCTTTCGATAGGACTCTCCGGCGCGGCCTCGACCTTCTGGTCTACCTGGAAAAGCGGGGCCGGGTTTGGCTCTTCGAAGCGCACGTTATCTGACGAACTAATTTCACCGGCGGCAACTGCGCCAGGCTCGCTGGCCACCGTCGGAAGTCCGGCGTCGATGCTGCTATTACATTTAGGACAGCGAAGGACGAATGGGCGTGCGGGAACTTTAGCCTCGTCGACCTGTAAGCGGGAGTCGCATTTTTGGCAAACAATTATCATGGCAGATTCAAGGTTGATTGGATTTTAATCAAGGCTGGGACTACTCAATCATGCTCAGCATGGAGCCAACTTCCGAGCTCGCCGTGGCCGGCAACGGCGCACGATTGTCGTCACGCAGCAGATAGTCGTCTCCGCCGGTCACGCCTTTCAGTTCGAGCAGCAGATTGTTTTGATTCGTCGCGAACGCCAGTCCATCTTCAAGTGAAACTACGCCGCGCTCGATAAAATCTCGAATCACGGTGTCGAAGTCCTGCATGCCGTCGAGCTTTCCGTCTTTCATCGCATCGAGCAGAGACTTGCCGTCAGCCTCGCCGGCTTCGATGTACTCGCGCGTACGCGGGCTCGAGCGCAGAATTTCAACCGCAGCAATTCGACCGCGACGATCTGCGCGCGGAATGAGTCGCTGTGAAACAATGTAACGGAACGTTTGCGCTAGACGAGTTCTAATTACCGGTTCTTCATTCTTTGGATATAGACCGATGATGCGATCCACTGTTTTCGAGGCGTCGATCGTGTGCAGGGTCGAGAGCACCAGGTGACCAGTCTCCGCCGCTTCAAGTGCAATTTCGGTAGTCTCGAAGTCTCGCATTTCGCCGATTAGTATGACCTTCGGCGCCTGGCGCAACGCCGCACGCAACGCCGATGGGAAGTCTTTGATGTCCTGGCCCACCTCGCGTTGATTGATCGTGGAGTTCTTGTGCGAGTGTAGATACTCAATCGGGTCTTCGATCGTCACCACGTGGTAGTGTTTCTTCTCGTTGATGATGTCGATGATTGCCGCTTGCGTTGAGCTTTTGCCGGAGCCGGTTGGACCAGTCATCAGCACCAGCCCGTTTCGCAGTTCCGCGATCTCCGCGAGTTGATTGGGCAGCGTGAGAGATTTCAGCGTGGGAATGTCGGTTGGGATAACGCGCATCACGATCGAATAGACGCCGCGTTGCTGAAAGATGTTGACGCGAAAGCGCGCGCGAGACGGGAGGGAGTAACTAAGATCCGCGGTACCCGTGCTCGCCAGTCGTTCAGCCGCGTCCGGGTTACCTTGCATTAGCGCCATCGCGATAATTTCGGTCTGGTAAGGCGTGAGTTTTTGCATCCCAAGGGGCTGCACCGGCGTGAGTTTTCCGTTGATCTCGACTTGCGGAAGCTGGCCGACGGAAAAGTTCAGATCGCTGATCTTGTCGGAGACGAGCAGCATGCGCTCAATAATGGGCGGCAGGTCGAAAAAGCTCATTAACTTGGGACTCCCTGGTAGGTTTGATTGAACAAGAAGGGAAGCGGGAAGGGGGAACCTCACCCCTGTGGCGGAAAAGATTTTCGCGCATAACTTCGCTAAACGCAAGAAAAATATGTTGTTCACTCGGTGTGATGATTACGAATAGCTAAGAATTTGGCGCATTTTGGAGTGGAACTGCGCTTGGGGTGTCCAGATTTGGCTTATCAAGGCGACTGCATCCGCTCCGGCATCCAGCACGGCGTTCATGTTTTCCACCGTAATTCCGCCGATCGCGACAAGGGGAATTGAGCCAACTGCTTCACGAATGAGCGAAAGGTTGGCGAATCCCACCGGAGGATTTGACGAGACTTTTGTCGGGGTCGCGAAAATTGGGCCGATGGCGATGTAGTCAACCGACAGGTGGGCAGCGAGGTTCGCTTGTTTCAGGTTGTGCGTGGAGTATCCAATGATGGGGGCCGGGCCGAGTAGGCGCCGCGCCGCTTCGGGAGGTAGATCGTCCTGGCCGAGATGTACGCCATCGGCCTGGAGTGCGAGCGCAATGTCTGCGCGGTCGTTGATAATCAGCGCGACCCCGTGTGCACGAGCTACTTGCAGGGCGGCGGCTGCATGATTGTAAAACTCAGCGGGCGACGCAAATTTTTCTCGCAACTGAATGAGTGGGGCGCCGGCTTCGACCAGTTTGCCGACTTGTTGCGCGTGTGAGAGTTGGGAAAGCTGTCGATCAGTGATTGGGTAGACACGCTTGCCGGCCAGAGCATGCAGGAACTTGGAGCTCATGTTTGAGTCTCAGTTTTCTTTTTTCTTGGGACGTTCGTTTGAACGCAGCACGCGTTTTCGCAGACGAATGTTTTGCGGCGTCACCTCTACCAATTCATCGTCACTAATAAACTCAATCGC
>Ga0070669_100003468_pt1 | contig 11371 bp, 10 predicted proteins | sample KBSS53metaG_FD_64680 | JGI IMG/M metagenome (GOLD analysis project Ga0070669, IMG submission 64680) | Switchgrass rhizosphere microbial communities from Kellogg Biological Station, Michigan, USA - KBS S5-3 metaG | ecosystem: Host-associated > Plants > Roots > Rhizosphere > Soil ... | reverse complement strand
CTCAGCGGACCTCGACTAGTAGCGCAGCTCTTCAGTATCTTCGGCATCGTCGCCTTTCTCCTTTCGGCCGTTGGTCTCTACGGCGTAATGAGTTTCTCAGTCAATCAGCGCACGCAGGAATTCGGAATTCGCATGGCGCTCGGCGCGGACGCGACCCGCATCTTCAAAATGGTGATGCGCCAGGGAGCCTTCCAATTGATCATTGGGCTCGCCCTTGGGATTGGATTCGCTGGACTCTTTCTCGGGGTCATCGCCGCCGGCGCGCTCGAACAAATTCTCTTCAAGGTCAATGCGCTTGATCCTTTCATATATCTGACTGTTGCAGCTCTCCTGACGGCCGTCGCGGCGGCATCGTGTTTCCTGCCGGCGCGACGCGCCACCCGGGTCAATCCAATGGTGGCGTTGCGCGCGGAGTAGGACGGCCAGCGCACTAAGATTCTGAGACACGGACGGGACCGCCTCAGGCGGGCCGTCCCTGCAGGATACCGCCCCTTTAACGAAGTCAGTTCGTGGTGAAGGTTAGGCCATGAAGATCGCCGTCGCCCAAATCGCCTGCAGTCCGGGGGATCTTTCTGCTAACCTGCGCACCATACGCGAGTTCGCGGAACGCGCGAAGACCGCGGGCGCAGAATTGGTTGTCTTCCCGGAGATGGCCGACACCGGCTACGTGATGAACGTCATCCGCAAACAAGCGACACCCTGGACCGAAGGTGCCGTGCCCGAGCTGCAAGAAATCGCGCGCACCTTGTCGATGGCGATTGTCTGCGGCGTGTCGGAGAGAGAAGGCGCTCGCATCTATAACTCACAAGTCGTGATCGATTCCAGCGGAACGATCGTTGCAAAATACCGCAAGACCCATCTCTTCGCGCCGATCGGGGAAGACAAGTGCTGCGCTCCCGGACACGATCTGGTCAGCGTGGCGTTCGGACCGTTCCAACTTGGCCTAACGATCTGTTATGATCTTCGCTTTCCTGAGCTTTATCGCGCGCTCGTTGTCGATCATGGCACGAATGTCTTGATCATTTCCTCGGCCTGGCCTTTTCCTAGGAACGAACATCTGAGATTACTCGCGTTGGCGCGTGCGATCGAAAACCAAAGCTATGTCATTCTCGCCAATCGCGTCGGCCGGGATGATGGAGCGCCGTTCTGCGGCACATCAGCGGTGATCGATCCTGCCGGAATCGTGGTGGCTGCAGCGTCGCCCGATCGCGCGGAACTAATCGTCGCAGATCTAACGCAGGATGTGCTCGAGACCGTTCGCGAACGAATGCCGGTTCTCACCCATCGTCGGTCCGACCTTTACGAGAAGACATCCGGCCGATCGCCGGCTTGAAGCATCTGGACAGTCCTTCGAATCCAGCGAAAAATTTGGCATGGTCGAGAGGAAAGGCATCGATGGTCGCTTACATAGAGTTGCGGTTGTCTGCATCTCACTCATTCTTCTCGTTGCCTCACTGACTTTTATCGGCTGGATTGGCGGTGTGTCGATGTTGGCGAGCATCCGTACTCGCTACATCCCAATGGCACCCAGCACAGCGCTCTGTTTTTCGCTTCTTGGGATTGCGCTGCTTCTGCAATTGAAAAAGCCCAGCCTCGGTTGGGTCGAGCGAGCTTTGGCCGGCGTTGTTCTAATCGTTGGCGCTGCCAAGCTGGTAGAATTTCTGAGTGGCCGAAGTTTCGGCATCGACGCCTGGTTTGTCCGAAATCCAGAAATGTTTGGGGGCGTGCCGACCGGACGGATGGCGCCTTTGACCGCACTCATCTTCATTGTTAGCGCACTGGGTCTTTGCACGTTAACGACGCTGCGCTTTTGGAAGCGAGCCGCGCCGCTCGGCGCGCTCACGACGATTCTGGGAGGTGTCGTTTTGGTTGGTTACTGGTACGGCACGCCGTTGCTCTATGGCGGCACTATCATTCCCGTTGCGCTCACGACCGCTTGGGGATTCTTTCTTTCTGGCATCGCCATTGTCACTCTGGCCGGTCCGGAAGGATGGCCCTTGCGGAGCTTCCTTGGCAGCTCGACGCGGGCTGTGCTCTTCCGCGCATTCGTGCCCATTATCATCGCCATCGCGCTTATTAACGGCTGGCTGAGCGCGTCCATCCTGCAAAAATTCCGGCACAACCCTGCCGTGACATCTGCGATTGGAGCCCTCGCTTTCGCGGGCTTGATCACCGCCATCGTGTCGCAGGTTTCGCGGGTGGTCGGCGGACGGATCGATCGAGCGGAAACGGCCCGCAACCTTGCCCAGGCAGAGTTGCTCGCGCTCAACGCGCAATTGGAAGAGCGGGTGCAAAGGCGGACGAAGGAGCTGCGGGAAAAAAATCAACAGATGGAAGAGGAGCTACAGATGGCGCGCGAGCTGCAAGTGGCCTTGTTGCCCCAGCAATTTCCCACAATCCCGCGCGGTTCTCCTCCGCACGAGAGCGCACTGACTTTTCTCAGCCTCTACTTTCCGACCGGAAATGTTAGTGGCGACTTCTTCAGTGTCTTTCCGGTCGGCGAGAAAGCTGCGGGTGTTCTTATCTGCGATGTGATGGGACATGGCGTGCGCTCTGCACTGGTCACCGGAATGATCCGCGGCCTCGTAGAAGAACACGCGCCGCTCGCCTCCGAGCCGGGAGAGTTGCTCACGCGCATCAACCGCGCGCTTACTGTGATTTTCAAGCAGGCCGGCACGACGATGTTCGCAACCTGTTTCTATGTCGTCGCTGACGTCGAACGCGCACAGTTAAGATTCGCGAATGCTGGTCACCCGAGCGCGCTGCACGTTCGGCGAGAGATTGCCTTTGCCGAGAAGCTCGACGGCGAAAAATCGAGAGGCCCGGCGATGGGGATTTTTCCCTCTGCGACTTATCGTACGGTAACTCGACCGATGGCTAAGGGTGACCTCGTCATGCTCTTTACCGATGGACTCTTTGAGGTGGAGGATGCCACCGGAGCTTTTTTCAATGAAGAGCAACTGCGCACGACAGCCAGTCGTCACGCCGCCCTGGGCCCGAAGGAATTTTTTGATCAAGTGCTGGGCGATATTCGCAAATATTCACAAAGCGAGAGCTTTGAGGACGATGTCTGTGTGGTTGGCGTGCAAATCCGCCACACCGACGATGGAGAAGACCTACCTGCCTGACTCTCTTAGCGGCCGTCGTTCGGTATCAAAGTCCCTGTTCTCGCTCCTTCGTCGGGATTGAGAATGTGCTCGAAATCAACCGCCAGCTCGAAGTCCCCTGCTACCGCCTGGCCATTGCTCTGAGCCGGGATAAAACTTTCTTCGGCTACCACATCGAGCAAGACGCGGCCTCGTCCACCGTTTTCCGGCGATTCGGAAACAATCTTCTTGCTGACCACTTTTCCCTGCGCATCGACGTGCACCAGGACGACCGCCCCAGGATGCAGGCCCATGCGGAACGTATACTTGTCGCGTATGGCATAAATCTTCCGGCGAAAGAGCGCGTCGCTGTCGAGCATCTGGGGTTGCATATAGTTCGACATTCCCGCGATCTTGTCACTCTCTGCCGTAGCGAGTGCGATTGCGATAGTCGGCTTGTTATTCGTCATCAGGAACAGAACGGTGCCGCCGACCATGACGCCGGTCGGTTTCCCGTCGACCGTCGCTGGGGCGAAACGACCGTGGTTCAGCGCATAGAGCACTGCCGTTCCAAACCGCGCATCTCCCTTACCATTAATAATGGAAATGTGACCCGGTTTACCTTGGGGCGAGACTTCACAGTAAAACTTTACCGCGCCCTGCGTTTTTGCGGCCTTCTCCTTTGGCGGGTAGTGCAATTGCATTGCGATCGAATCCGGGCTCTGACCCACAGTCGCCGGATGCGTAGCGCCAAAAGCCGGCGCCGAATTGAAGAAAGCGAAGACAAGACTCATGAATGGGACGAGAACAATTTTGCGCATGGCGCGGGGAATTACCACTTGACCCCTTGCCAGACAAGCAAGTTTTGCGATGCCTATCTGCCGTCGCGACGAGACGATCGCACGCATTGATGGCAATGTGCGGCTTAGGCATGAAATCGAAACCCAGACGGATCAAGGTCAGCGATCGGATGCAGCACGGTTATGAGTATTTCCTGACAAAGCCCGCCGGAAAGGAATTCGCATCCGGCTTCAAACCAGAGCTGACTCCGAAGCAATTGCTTCGGCTAGGTATCTTTGGCGGCAAGTATATGACCGACTGCACTTCTGAATTCCCGACGGACTGGTTTGAAAAGGCCAAGCTATGCACCGAGTGTCATAACCCTAAGCTGAACTTCTTCAAAGTTAATGCGTCTCAGCCACTATCAGTCTGGCGCAAGAAAGGATGGATTTATCATGAGGATCCGCGTGGCTGGTTCCAATGGTATTGCCGATATTATCTGGGACGGCGCTGTCCCGACGATCAGCGTCAGATCAAGCGCTGGCGCGCCGTTCGGCGACACATCGCACAATTAAAAAAGAACTGCCGGCGCGGCGATGCCACATGTCGGCCGAGGCAGCGCCAGGCGTTGCTTCATTGGGCCTACGATTCGCGCAAGATTTGACGCGTTGCGCAATGGACAACCCTTCTGACGCGAATGCGCATGATGCCGCCTGTTCCCGGGTGGCCGCGACTTTTACCGAACGCTGGCTTCGAATTTATGTCGGCAATAAGTTACGAAGTGACCCGATCTTTCCGGCCGCGTTCGAGTTATTGCGAGCTAGCAGTCAGCCTCTCATCGACCTTGGCTGCGGCGTTGGCTTGCTCGCTTTCTATCTGAGAGAAAGAGGTTTTCGCGAACCAATTACGGGGTTTGATCGCGATGATCGAAAAATCTCGCGCGCCCGGGTCGTGGCGGAACGCACCTACCGCGACCTCACCTTTATCGAACAGGATGTATGCGAACCCATCGCCGCTTCGGGCAATGTTGCCCTGTTCGATCTTTTACATTACCTCCAGCCTAACGAGCAAAGGGCACTCCTTGAGCGACTCGCAACTCGAATCACGCCGAGCGGGATGTTGATCGTCCGCGATTGTCCACGCGAGGGAAATGTACGTTTCTGGCTCACTTACCTGGCCGAACGCTTTGCCCAGATTACCACCTGGAACATGAAGGCTGAGCTTCATTTTCCGAGACGCGACAAAATTTGCGCGGCTTTCGATGAGGAGGATTTTTCGTGCAGCATCACGCCGCTTTGGGGTCGGACGCCCTTTAACAATCACCTGTTTGTTTTTCGCCGGCGGATGCAGCCGATAGGGCTGTGACTGCGGATGACAAGTGAGTCATCCCAAAAAAACCCCTAACATAGTCTCTCCAAAAATAACTCGACCACTTTAGCACGAGCTTAGCACTGAAAGCGCGATTTAATCCGAGGGACGTGAGTCGGCGATGAGACGCGCTTTCAGCGCTCGAGAAATTTTCATTGGAATCCTGGGGCGCTGCCCCGGGTTGAAAATGAGCAGCGTCTTCGACGCTAAATAAATACCGACGCTAAGCCGTTGAGTTTTCAATGCTCCGCGGTCGCAATTGCTCCGGCTTAGGCAAGATACAGCGATAATTCTCTTTTCTTAGCCCGTCGAGTGTCCGCTCGAGACAGCGGGGATGAAAGTCTGGATCGGTCTCTGTGCGGCGGCCTTCGTGAAGAAGAATGATTGCACCCGGTTGCACTCTTCGCAGAATACGCGCGGCGACCGCCTCTACGTCCCGACTTACCGTATCGAGACCGCGAACTGTCCACCCAACCAAGACCATTCCGCGTTGCTTCAGAGCTGGATGGACGAAAAAATTCTTCAGACCGGCAGGCGCTCGAAAATAGTGACTCGTAACGCCGGCTTGATCGATCTCCCGCGCAATCCGGGAGGGAGCAGCGCACCAGAATGTGCCACCCGGGTGCGAGGCAGTATGGTTCGCAATCTCGTGACCAGCGGTGCGGATTGCCTGCAGTTCAGCCGGAAATTTCGCTGCGCGTTCGCCGATGACAAAAAAGGTCGCCCTGGCCTCGAAACGCCGCAGAATCTCCAGCGTGCGCGGCGTATGAATTGGGTCTGGTCCGTCATCAATCGTCAGCCAAACTTCCGCGCGCGATGTTTCGAAACGCGTTATAACCGGACCCCACCACTGACAGTTTGCGATCAACGTTGGGGCGAGAACGAGGAGATGCGAAAGGAAAAGAACACCGAGCGCGATCCAGGGATGGAAAGCGACCATGACGACAAAAAAAAGCGCGGCCAGGAAGGCGAAACCGAGGATGAATGGTCTGCTGGACTCAGGCTTCATCGACAAACTTTTCGATGACAATCGACAGGAGATTCAGGGACAGAAGTCCTAGCCAGAAAAGGCCCAACAATCTTACCCAAACAGCCTCTTCAAACACAAAACGCAAGGCGATGAGGCTGATGAGCGACATGATGACGACGTGCTGAAAGGGATTATTCGTAACTGCGGAATACAATCCGAGTCTGCGCAAGAGCGCGATGAGGAGTGAGTTGATATAGTACAGTAACAGAGAGCCGATCCAGATCGCAAAAGGCAGAATGACCAGTGCAATGAAATAGATTGCGAGCGGCCTAACGAATACAGCAAGAGCCCGCGCGACGAAAACGCAGGTGATCCCATAGACCAACAGACCTAACCCGTAGGCCTCCACACCGCTAAACTCAGCCCGGCGCGGTCTGCATCCGGTCGATCGGGCAACCAGCCGCGAAAGGGCGAAGGCGTAACCGAGCGGGCGCGTTCCGGCCGTTCTCATCGTTTCGAAAAGAGCGGCACGAGCGAAAACCACTGCGACCAATGCTCGGCAATCACTTCTTCCAGGGTGCGGGACCAAATTTCCATCGCCGCCTCGATCACCGCTTCCCGGCCTCGCTCGGCTCGCAGACAGTGAATCGGCGCCCGCGCGATGACCTTATAATGATGGAAGGCATTGCGCAGAATGAAGACTGGAAAAACCGGCACCTGCGCGACGAGGGCCAGCATGAAAGGCCCGTCCGGCAATTGGACAACTTCGCCAAAAAGGTGAGTCGCGCGTTGGGAAACGTTCGGCACCGGGCGATCCCCTTGAATAGACACAATTTCTCCCGTGCGAATGGCGTTCAGCATGTCGAGAGGCAGCGCCATACTCGATGTGTTATACGCAACCTTGACCGCGCCTGCGCCTGCGCGTTCGAACGACCGATCGACATGCTGAGCCGTCTGCTCGTCGGATTCCGGGGCACGCACCATTCGAATTTCGCGTTGATACCGTTGCGCAAAAACCACCGCGCCAAGATCGTAGCTGCCCATGTGCGCAGTGAGCAAAATCGCGCCGTGCGCCGCGGCTAGTTGCTCGAGAAATTCTTCGCCTTCTACCGTGTAGACGAATTCCGTGCGGGCCAGTTTGTAATCAGCTGCATCGGCAATCGTCCAGGCGAAGTTGTAAAGCGTCAGCCAGGCTCGCGCTAGATTGAGCCACCCGCTCGAGCCGGGCAGCACCACTTTTAGGTTGCTCAAAATCGCCCGACGGGCCGGCGCGGCAAAGAAATAGAAGAATATGCTCCAGAAAAAAATCGTCACCGGCCGCAAATAGAACGGCACGTTGCTCACCCCGAAATCGAGATAGTGCCGCCAGAGCACACTGCGCACTCCGAAGCGGCGCCCCCAATCGCCCGCCATCAAGCCTCGACTGGCCTCGGGGCCGTCGCGCTCGGAGTCGGTTTCCGACCCACGAAAAGGAAGCGCAGGTTGAGCAGCTCCGCTTTCCACCAGCGCAGCAGGCCTTTCCGAATGAGTTTGTGCAACCGGATGTCCGGCACAAACCCGTCGTAAAGTTCGCGCCAGCCGGCGTTGTGCAATCCAACCGCGCCATGCGCAATTCGATTCCGACCCAGCGCGCTCAGGCGCCGATTGTAAAACTTCATCATGCCGGCGAAGAGGCGACCGGGCGTTCCTTCAAAAGGAAGCTGCAGGAACGAGCCCTCCGGGTTGGCGTAAATTGGCCTGACCAACCCCATGAAATAGGTTCCGACATCGAGCAGCAACGCCGCCGACATAAGGTCCGCTTCGCCCATGTAAAAATACTTATCCTGATAGAGCGTCTCGAACCAGGAACGATAAGTGGTTGCGTACTGCTCGTTATAATAGTGGCGGCGCGACGTGGCATCGTCTCCGCCTAACGAACAAAGGATCAGGTCACTCACAAGCGTACTGGTATAAGCGCAGAGGTCGAGCCCCGGACTGTAGAGCGGATCGATGAATCCGGCCGCGTCGCCTGCGATCGCCCAGCCATCGCCGCAGACTTGCGCGCTGTAATACGGGAGGGCGGAATAAGCGCGTGTATCGTGCTCAATCACTTTCGCATCCCGAAAAATCTCGCGACCAATTGGGTGCGCGAGGATGTGTTGGCGCAAGCGCTCGCTGAGATTTTCACCTTCCGGCAAAGTGAAGATACGACTATCGTAAACCAGCCCCGCACTGAAATCACCGCCTTTGAGCGGGATGATCCAGCACCACCAGCCCTGGCCCATGAGATGGTTGGTCGCCCATGCCCGGCCTGTGCGCGCCGCGGCCGCGTAATCCGGAAACTGCTGCCGCCACTCGTAGCTGTCCCAATCTTTCACCCCGGTGAAACGTGCCCAGACGGCATTAATCGGATGATCGGTATTCTGGCGAAAATGGCCGAGCTTGCGCGACAGAAATGACGCCCGGCCGGAAGCATCGATAACCCAGCGGCAACGCACCGTGCGCTCTTCACCCCCGACGTTTACGCCTAACGATTGTCCGGCGGCGCCGCCGAGTTCGCAGCGCGTCACCTTGGCTGGTTTCCAAACTTCGCACCCGGCACCGCGCGCCAGGCCGAGCAGATGTCCGTCGAGTTTTGAACGATCGACTTGAAAAGTCGGGAGCCGCGTCTGATAACGCGCCCCAATCTCAACGCAATCGTCAAAGGCCTGGTCCGGGCGATTTGCAAACCAGAGTCGCAGCCCCTGTTTGGTTAATTGTTCGTGACCAAGATAATTCGTCAGGCCAAGAATCCGGGTCAGGAAACAACTACTCACCTCGGTCGTCGATTCCCCCACTTTGCGATCGAACTCGGTCGCCTTCTCGATGATCAGGATGCGGGTTTCGGGCCGGCGCCGCTTGATCAGCAGGGCCGCAGCCGCGCCGGAGAAAGCGCCACCGACGATTGCAACCTCGAACTCGGGGTCCATTTGCAGGAGGATGATGGACTGCTGACCCGGTAAACGCAATGATGCTCCCGCGCATGATTTTCACGAACGCAGGGCTGATCTTTCCCGACCGAATCTCGGAGGGTCTTTCGATCCGCGTCAGCGACGGGAAGATCACACAAGTCGGGGCTGAAATTGATGTGCGCGGCGACGAGGTAATCGACCTGAAAGGGAACTTTGTAGCACCAGGGTTCATTGATCTTCACATCCATGGCGGAATGGGGCGCGACACGATGGAGGGAACGACGGAGGCGTTTCGCGCGATCTGCGACTACCATGCGGGCGGCGGGACGACTTCCCTTTTGCTCACTACCGTGACGGCACCGATCGACAAGATCGTGCGGGTGGTGGACGCGATTGCCGGTGCCCGCTCTGAAATTCCGCAACTGCGCGGTGCGCATGTGGAAGGCCCTTTCATTTCGCCGGAGAAAGCCGGCGCGCAGCGGAAGGAATTCATCGTCGAAGCGCGCCCCGAGCTAGTGGACAGGCTTTTGCAACGACCAGAGGCCATCAAACGCGTAACGCTTGCTCCGGAGATCGCGGGAGCCTCCGGCTTGATCTCCCGCCTAACGACACTCGGGATTGCGAGTAGCGGCGGGCATAGCGCGGCATGGGAGGAGGAAGTCCGGATTGGATTTGAGCGCGGCCTGCGTCAAGTGACACACACATTCAATTGCATGTCTTCGGCCCGCCGTCGGGGACACGAGCGGGTCGCGGGTCTACTCGAATTCGCGCTCAGCGAGCCGGCAATATTTTGCGAGCTGATCGCCGACGGCCGGCACGTTTCGAGGACGCTGGTCAAGATGCTGTATCAAGCGAAAGGAGCCGCGGGAATTTGCCTCGTGACCGATGCGATTGCAGGGGCGGGTTTGCCTAACGAATCGCGCTTCTCGCTTTTTGGTAACGATTGTGTTGTGCGTGACGGCGCCTGCTGGCTCGCAGATGGCTCGGCGCTCGCCGGCAGTTCTTCGCGCATGATTGATCTCGTGAGATGGATGGTGACAGAGCTTGGCTTACCGCTCTACGAAGTCGTGAGAATGGCAACCGAGACGCCGGCGCGGGCAATGGCTTGGAAAAACAAAGGCGTGCTCGCGGAGGGAATGGACGCAGATCTTGTTGTGCTTTCGCCAGAGCTGGAGGTCCTGCAGACTTATTACAGCAGCCTCACGGGAAACTGCGAATAAACGCTAATAGACGCGAATCCACCTCCGCCGAGGCTACGGCGGACGGGTAGTTGTAGGCCGCGTTTTCCTGGCCTGCCTCACGATTTGATTTATTCGCTCCCGCTCACTCACCCTTCGGGCGTTGTCTATGTCGCTCCGTCCCCACAGGCTCCATTCGCGAGCCATCCAGGCTATGTCCCATTCCCGACGCGGCGCCGTGCGGCTGCATCCAAAGCAAGAGTATGAGCAGACAAAGAGTATGATAGGAAGCTCACGCCGCCCACTCGCCACGGCGAGTTCGTCCTAATGGCGAACAGGGCGACGGCTACAATCAATTATCTGCCACCACACGAGAAGGTGAAGCCTGTAACCGAAGCTGGTTGCTCACCTTTTGGATCTGAGCGGCCTGCTCTTTGAGCAAAGCCATCATTTCTTTGTTCTCCGCTTGTTGCTGCGTCATGGCTTTCTTCAGCGACTTGACCTCGAGTGCCTGCTCTTCCACTTTGCGATGCTCCTTTAAGAACTCATTCAGTAACATCGCGTTCACTGCTTCGTAGCGTACCGTATAGGGTTTGCCTTGCTCGTCCCGGGCCACCAGGTCGGGGTTTACCTTTTCTACTTCCTCGGCAACAAGACCGAACTGGGGAATGCCAGCAGGATCAAGCTCTTTGTGGTAACGAAACGTAACCGGCTTAAGTGATAAGATCGCTTCGCTCGCCTTCTCCATCGGTTTGATCTGTTCCTTGTAGCGGGCCGAAGAAGTGCTCGTGCCAATGTGTCCACCAGAGTCAATCACCATGCCGATGCCGCCTGCAACGGTCACGCCACTAACACCGGCGATGTAGGTGTTCTTCTGCACCCCGTTCTTGCCCAAGCGCATCACGTTGGACTCCGCACTCGCCCCCAGCGCGGCGAGATAAATGTTGTTGCTTCCGCTCGTAAGACTGCTTCCGGCGGACGTTCCGACAGCGATGTTACTGGTGCCGGCGGCATTCTTCGATAGGGCGCCCTGTCCCACGGCTGTATTATTGCTCCCGG